>Ga0179596_10000088_pt1 | contig 82530 bp, 74 predicted proteins | sample CZODoug1_1_08_16_FD_155494 | JGI IMG/M metagenome (GOLD analysis project Ga0179596, IMG submission 155494) | Vadose zone soil fungal communities from Angelo Coast Range Reserve, California, USA - CZODoug1_1_08_16fungal (Illumina Assembly) | ecosystem: Environmental > Terrestrial > Soil > Vadose... | reverse complement strand
TCGCGTTCGGGGGAAGGGCGTGAGGCCGGTGCGCGGCGGAGCGGCGGGGGACCTGTTCTGTCGCGTGGTGATCGAGACGCCGGTCAGCCTGAGCGGAGAACAGAAGGAGCTGCTCAAGAAATTCGAGGCCTCGCTGCAAGAGGGAAGCCACAAGCCGCGCGAACAAACCTTCTTCGACGGCGTCAAGAAGTTTTTCACCGGCGCGGTCGACTAGGCGGCGGCGGTGGCTGGAATCACGATTTTTGGCATTACCGGACGCATGGGCCAGACCCTGGTGAGCGCGCTTCGCGGGGTGGACACCCACGCGCTGCGACTGATCGGTGCCGTCGCGTCGCCGCACAGCGGCCGTCTGGGTCAGGATGCCGCCGTCGAGGGTGTCGCCAGCGGCGTCATAGTCACGGCGGACCCGCAGGCGGGGCTCCGGGGCGCTGCGGTCGCCGTCGACTTCAGCTTGCCGCAGTGCGTTGCCGCCAATGCCCGCGCCTGCGTCCACGCGAAAGTGCCCTTGTTGGTGGGAACCACGGGCTTCGATGCGGCAACGCGCGACGTACTGGTATCGGCCGCCACCGTGATACCGGTCTTGATTGCACCGAACACCAGCGTGGGCGTGAGCGTGGTGGCGAAGTTGGTGGAGCTGGCCACCGTGGCGCTGGGCCCTGGATACGACGTGGAAATCAGCGAGGCGCACCACCGCATGAAGCGCGACGCGCCCTCGGGGACCGCCCTGGCACTGGGCACTATCGTCGCGCGCGCCCGTGGGCGGGAATTGCCGGATGTTGCGGTGTTCGAGCGGCACGGCAATCTCGCGCCGCGCACACCGGGCGACATCGGCTTCTCGGTGCTGCGTGCCGGCGACATCGTCGGCGAGCATACCGTGACCTTCGCGGTTGCCGGGGAGAGGGTGGAGATCACCCACCGCGCAAGCGACCGCATCACATTCGCGCGCGGCGCGTTGCGCGCGGCGGAATGGCTCGCCGGACGCCCGCCGGGTCTGTATGCGATGGAAGACGTGATTGCCTTGGAACAACCATAGACAGTCATCGAAGGTGTAGTTAATATTCGCGCCCGGTAACGAGGCGCGAATAAACCATAAAGCGGGAGGACGTTCTTGAACGAGCGCCTCCCGCTTTGCGCATCTGCGGAACGCGCGTGGCGCAAAGCGAGGAACCGGAGTGTCGACACCTGCAGTGCTAGCTCTTGAAGATGGCACCGTGTTCCGTGGCGTCTCAGTAGGCGCGAAAGGCAACACGACTGGTGAAGTAGTTTTCAATACGGCGATGTCGGGCTATCAGGAGATCCTCACGGATCCCTCTTACTGCCGGCAAATTGTCACTCTCACGTATCCCCACATCGGCAACACCGGGACGACGCCGGAAGACCTCGAGTCCGGCGCGGTGTACGCGGCGGGGCTGGTCATCCGAGACCTGCCCCTGCTGCATTCGAATTGGCGCTCCACCGAGTCCCTGGGCAGCTTTCTGCTGCGCTGTAAGGTCGTGGCCATTGCCGACATCGATACCCGGAAATTGACGCGACTGCTGCGCGAGAAGGGCGCTCAATCGGGCTGTATCATGACCGGCGACAACATCGATGAGACCGCAGCGGTGCGCGCGGCCAAGAAATTTCCGGGACTGAAAGGGATGGATCTCGCCAAGGCGGTATCCACCAAGAAAATCTATCAATGGAACGACGGCGCCATTTGGAAGGCGGCCAGCAAGCCACCGCGCCCGCAGAGCCGGGTGCACGTGGTGGCATACGACTTCGGAATCAAACGAAACATTCTGCGCATTCTTTCCGAGCATGGTTGCCGCATGACGGTTGTCCCGGCTCAAACGCCGGCAGATCAAGTACTTGCAATGAATCCCGATGGTATTTTCTTAGCTAACGGACCGGGCGATCCTGAGCCTTGCGACTATGCCATTGCCGCCATCGCGAAATTCCTGGAGAGCGACATACCCATATTCGGGATCTGTCTTGGGCACCAGCTGCTCGGGCTGGCGAGCGGTGCGAAGACCGTAAAAATGAAATTTGGCCATCACGGCGCCAATCATCCGGTCCTCGAGATCGACTCCGGTCGGATCTTGATATCGAGTCAAAACCACGGCTTTGCGGTCGACGAATCCACGCTCCCCGCCAACTTGCGGGCCACGCATCGATCGCTGTTCGACGGCTCTCTACAAGGGGTTGCGCGCACGGACCGACCGGCGTTCAGTTTCCAGGGGCATCCCGAGGCAAGTCCCGGTCCGCACGACTTGGCGCTGCTGTTCGAGCACTTCATGTATTTGATGGTCAAGCGCATCCAGACGAGTTCCCGCCACCGCGGTTCCACCAAACAAAAATCGGCCGGAGGGTAGCTCCATGCCGAAAAGAACCGACCTTCAAAGCATCCTCATCATCGGAGCGGGGCCCATCATCATCGGCCAGGCCTGCGAGTTCGATTATTCTGGAGCTCAGGCGTGTAAGGCACTGAAAGAAGAGGGCTATCGAGTCATTCTGGTGAACTCGAACCCGGCCACCATCATGACCGACCCCGAGACCGCGGACAGCGTGTACATCGAGCCCATCAACTGGCGCACCATCGAGCGCATCATCGACAAGGAGCGGCCCAGCGCGTTGCTGCCCACCATGGGCGGTCAGACCGCGTTGAATACGGCGCTCGATCTCGCGCGCGAGGGCGTGCTCGAGAAATACAATGTCGAAATGATCGGCGCCTCGCAGCGCGCCATCGACATGGCCGAGGACCGTGAATTGTTCCGCCGCGCCATGGCCGATATCGGACTCGAGACGGCGCGCGCGCGCATAGCCCACAGCATGGAAGAGGCGCTGGCGGTGCAGGCGGAAATCGGCTTTCCCACCGTCATTCGGCCGTCCTTCACCTTGGGCGGCAGCGGCGGCGGGATCGCGTACAACCGCGAGGAGTTCGAGGCCATCGTCGCGCGCGGCCTCGATGCGTCGCCCACCAACGAGGTTCTGCTCGAAGAGTCGGTGATCGGCTGGAAAGAGTACGAGATGGAGGTGGTTCGCGACCGCAGCGATAACTGCATCATTGTGTGCTCCATCGAGAATCTCGATCCCATGGGAGTGCACACGGGGGATTCGATCACGGTGGCGCCGGCGCAGACGCTGACCGATCGTGAGTACCAACGCTTGCGCGATGCGTCGATTGCGGTGCTGCGAAAAATTGGCGTCGACACCGGCGGCTCCAACGTGCAGTTTGCGGTCAACCCGGACGATGGCCGCATCCTGGTGATCGAAATGAATCCGCGGGTGTCGCGGTCCTCGGCCCTGGCATCCAAAGCCACCGGCTTTCCCATCGCCAAGATTGCCGCCAAATTGGCGGTGGGCTACACGCTGGACGAACTCAAGAACGAGATCACCGGCGGCGGCACGCCCGCGTCGTTCGAGCCGACCATCGACTACGTGGTCACCAAGATCCCGCGCTTCACGTTCGAGAAGTTCCCGGGCTCGAACACCCGCTTGACCACCCAGATGAAGTCGGTGGGCGAAGCCATGGCCATCGGCCGTACCTTCCAAGAGTCCATGCAGAAGGCCCTGCGCAGCTTGGAACTGGGCTACGACGGATTCGACGCGCAGCTCACCCTGCCTCTCACCGACGCCGCCGCCGACAAATTGTCGTATGAGCTGCGCTGGCCGGGGCCCGATCGCATCCTGTACGTGGCCGATGCGTTCCGCGCCGGTTGGACTCAGCAACAGGTATTCGATGCCACCAAGATCGACCCGTGGTTTCTGTCGCAGATCGAGGACTTGCTGCGGGAAGAAGCTGTCCTCAAGGATCAGGGGTTCGAGAGCCTGGACTATGCGCGATTGCGGAGTCTGAAGCGCAAGGGTTTTTCGGATGCGCGCATCGCGGTGCTGGTGGGTCGCGACGAGCCGACGGTTCGCACCCGTCGACGCAAGCTCGGCCTGCATCCGGTGTACAAACGCGTCGACACCTGCGCGGCGGAATTCGCGACCTCCACGGCCTACCTGTATTCGACCTATGAGGACGAATGCGAAGCCAACCCCACGTCCCGCCGCAAGATCATGATCTTGGGTGGCGGACCGAACCGCATCGGTCAGGGTATCGAATTCGACTACTGCTGCGTGCATGCCTCCATGGCGCTGCGCGAGGATGGCTTCGAGACCATCATGGTGAACTGCAACCCGGAGACCGTCTCGACGGACTACGACACGTCCGATCGGCTGTACTTCGAACCGCTGACGTTCGAAGACGTCATGGAAATCATCGAGAAAGAGAAGCCGGAAGGCGTGATCGTGCAGTATGGCGGCCAGACGCCGCTGAAATTGTCGCGAGCGCTGGCCGCGGCCGGTGCCCCCATCATCGGCACCACGCCCGACAGCATCGACGTCGCCGAGGACCGCGAACGATTCCAGAAGCTGGTCACCACCCTCAAGCTCAAACAGCCGGCCAACGCCTCGGCGCGCACCGAAGAGCAAGCCGTCATCATGGCGCGCGAGGTCGGTTTCCCGCTGGTGGTGCGTCCGAGCTACGTGCTCGGCGGCCGCGCCATGGAAGTGGTATTCAACGAAGACGATTTGCGGCAATACATGATGGATGCCATGAAAGTGTCGAACGACAGTCCGGTGCTGCTCGACCGGTTCTTGGACCTCGCCATCGAAGTGGACGTGGATGCGGTCAGCGATGGCCAGGATGTCTTGATCGGCGGCATCATGGAGCACATCGAACAGGCCGGCGTGCATTCGGGCGACTCGGGGTGTTCGTTGCCGCCCAACGGCTTGTCTGCGGAAATTCAGGACGAATTGCGCGTCCAGACTCGCAAGCTTGCCAAGGCGCTCAATGTGGTCGGTCTGATGAACATCCAGTTCGCCATCCAAAGCGGCGTAATTTATATTCTGGAAGTCAATCCGCGCGCCTCGCGCACCGTGCCGTTCGTCTCCAAAGCCACCGGGATTCCACTCGCCAAAGTGGCGGCGCGCGTCATGACCGGCAAATCCCTGAGCGTGCAGGGGCACACCGTCGAGCGCATTCCGCCGTACTACTGTGTCAAAGAGGCGGTATTTCCCTTCAACAAATTTCCGGAAGCGGATCCCATTCTGGGCCCGGAGATGAAATCCACGGGCGAAGTCATGGGCACGGGACATACCTTCGGCGAGGCCTATGCCAAGGCGCAGGCGGCTTCGGGAGTGATCCTGCCGACGCGCGGATTATGCTTCGTCAGCGTGCGCGACCGGGACAAGCCCGGCGCGGTGCTTCTGGCGCAGATGCTGATTGCCCGCGGTTTCGAAATTGCGGCCACGGGTGGCACGGCGCTGGTTCTCGAAGAGGCCGGCGTGGCTTGCCGGCGGGTCAACAAGGTGCGAGAAGGTCGCCCTCACGTCGTCGATATGATAAAAAATGACGAGGTGGCGCTGATCGTGAATACCACCGAGGGCAAACAGGCCGTGCGCGAATCGCGATCGATTCGTCGCGAGGCGGTTGCCCGAAGGATAACTTACTACACGACGGTAGCGGGCGCGCGTGCCACCTGCGACGCGCTGGATCATCTAGGCGACATCGAAGTGAATCGACTGCAGGATTTGCACAAGGAATTGTTGGCGTGAAACGAACTCCCATGACTCTGCACAGAGTGCTGCCGACGTGAAACGCACTCCCATGACTCTTCACAGAGTGCTGCCGACGTGAAACGCACTCCCATGACTCTTCACAGAGTGCTGCCGACGTGAAGCGCACTCCCATGACTCTTCGCGGCGCCGAACGGCTGCGCCAAGAGTTGAAACAGTTGAAAAGCGAGGCGCGGCCGAACGTCATCAAGGCCATTGCCGAAGCGCGTGCGCATGGCGATCTGTCCGAGAACGCGGAATACCACGCGGCGCGCGAACAGCAGAGCTTCATCGAAGGGCGAATCAACGACATCGAAAACCGCCTGTCGAACTCGGAAGTGATCGACGTGACCAAATTGACCGCCACCGGACGCGTGGTGTTCGGCGCCACGGTGGAACTCGAAGATCAGGATGGCGCCATCAAGCTGGTCTACCAATTGGTGGGTGACGATGAGGCGAATATCAAGCAAGGCCTGCTGTCGGTTTCCTCACCTATTGCGCGCGCACTCATCGGCAAGTCCGAGGGCGATGTGGTCGATGTCACCGCGCCGGGCGGAACGCGCAGTTATGAAATCGTGTCCGTCCGCTATGTGTAACCGGCGTAGTGGCGCTGCGCCAGGCGACTCATTCGGGTGATTCGCAGCCTTCAGCGCGTGCTGCTGGTGCTGTGGGCCGGCAGCCTCTGGTCGTTGGCCATCTGGGTGGCGCCGACGCTGTTCTCCGCGCAGGGCGATCGCCATTTGGCCGGCGTACTGGCGGCGCGTCTGTTCACCATCGAAACCTATGTGGGCGTCGCGGTGGCCGTGCTTTCCCTGGTGCTCCCGGGCCGGACCAAGTTTGTGTGGGGGTATTTCGCCGTCGCGCTGCTGGCCATCAATCAGTGGGCGCTGAAGCCAGTGATGGCGACGGCACACACTCGCGGCGCGGTGGCCGGTTTGACCTTCGGCGCCTGGCACGGCGTCTCGGCCGTGATTTACGTGCTGGCCTGTCTCGCCGTGCTGGTGTTGATCTGGCGAGAGGATTTTCGCTGAGCATGCGCCAGGCATGAGATTCCGCCCGCCCCTTAGCTTAGGCGCACTTCGCGGATTCGAGGCGTCACGGACGTTAAGTGATTGACGCTTGGGTGTACCCCGAAGGCCTGCACTACAGGGGATGAGAGGTGGCCTGTCGCGGGGGACGTTTCCGCGGGAACGTCCGCTGTCCGCTGGGTGGTTGACGGAGACTGAACGAGGGTGGCGCCGGCCTCATCGCCAGCATCTGGTGCGCATTATTGATGCGCATCGCTCTGCGCGATATGATGCGCACTTACCCTGCAAGGAACCTTATGTCACCTCGCAACCCGTCGGCCGTCAAACGTGCCACCAACGTGAGTGTTCGCAACGACCTGCTTGCTGCTGCGCGCGAGGCCGGTGTCAACCTTTCCGCAACTCTCGAACGGGCATTGATAGAGGAACTTGCGGCAGGGAAGCGTGAGAAGTGGCGGGAGGAAAATCGCGAAGCAATCGCAGCATACAACGACCACATCGCGAAACACGGGACGTTTTCGGATGACATCCGGAGCTTCTGATGGCGCAATTCACCGTCCATCGGAACAAGAGCCCGCGAACCAAGTCAATTTTCCCCTTCCTCGTTGATGTTCAGTCGGACCTGCTCGAACAACTGCAAACGCGCGTTGTCATTCCGCTCACCCGAATGGCTGCGCTCGCCCAGAAGCCGGTGAGCCATTTGACGCCGACGCTCAATTTTGACGGGGAAGCCTATGTGTTGATGACGCCGCAACTCGCGGGGATCGCGAGGACCGATCTCGGTGCACCGGCGGGCAGCCTCGCCGAGGAGCGGCAGGTGATAGTAGCGGCGTTAGATTTCCTGGTGACGGGGTTCTGAGGCGGATCTCAACTAGATTGCGGCGAAGCTGCGGGCCGCCGCCGTCCAGACCGGCGCCTCGTCGAGTGCCTCTGGGACCTCCTCAGGCTGGGCGACGACCTGCCACATGCCGAGGTGGCGTTCGTCCATGAAGCGCTCGTCCACGGCGCGCGACAGGAGATCGAGCAGGGGGTCGAAGAACCCTCGCGTGTTGACCAGCACGATGGGGTTCAGGTACAGCCCCAGCCGCTTCAGGGTGATTGCCTCGAACAGCTCCTCCAGCGTCCCGCATCCGCCGGGAAGTGCAATCACGGCCTGGCTGCGGGTGAGCATGAGGTGCTTGCGGGTACGCATGTCCTCAACCAGCTGCAGCTCGGAAAGTCCCGTGTGGCCCCACTCGAGGTCCGCCATGAACTGCGGCAGGATGCCCACGACCCGACCGCCCCGGCTCAGCGCGCCGTCGGCGAGGGCCCCCATGGACCCGACCGCGCCGCCGCCGTAAACGATACCGAGCCCGTGCTCGGCCAGGACGACCCCAAGCCGGTGCGCGGCTTCGCGATATTCGGCATGGGACGTGCGGCTCGATGCGCAGTACACGCAGACGGAACGCTCAACCATGGCTGCTATCGATCCGGCAGGAGAATTTTCGCCAGATCTTTGCGCCGCCGGTAGAACACCCCGACATGGCCGATACGCTGTACCAACGCGCTGGAGGTGCGGGCGGCCAGGACGTCCAATGCGGCATTGCGCGCCTCGCGTTCGCCGACACGGGCGCTCACTTTGACGAGCTCGTGGTCGTGCAGGGCGCGGTCCAGTTCGCTCACCACGCCGTCGGTGAGTCCGGCATTGCCGAGCATGACAATCGGGCTCAAGGGATGCGCCAGGCGGCGCAGGTGCTTCTTTTGTTTTTCGGAGAGTTCCATCCGGGCATTATAGGCGGCCGTTCACGAGCGAAGATATGCCCAAACGTTCCAAAAGCAGTGCCCGCTGGCTCGCCGAACATGCGAACGACGAGTTCGTGAAGCGCGCGCAGCGCGAAGGTTGGCGTTCGCGCGCGGTATTCAAGTTAGCCGAGATTCAGGAGACCGAGCGGTTGTTGCGGCCCGGCATCCGCTGTGTCGATCTGGGCGCGGCGCCCGGCGGCTGGAGCCAGTATGCCGCGCGAATCGTCGGCGACGCCGGCCGGATCGTGGCCACCGATATACTGCCCATGGATGCGATTCCCGGCGTCGAATTCGTCCTCGGCGACTTTCGCGAGGAGGCCGTGTTGGACGCGGTGTTGTCCGCCGTGGGCGCCACCAAGGTCGACCTTGTTTTGTCGGATATGGCCCCCAACATGGCAGGTATCGATGCGGTGGATCAACCAAGATCCATGTATTTGGCAGAGTTGGCGCTGGAGTTTGCCGATCGCGTTTTGGTGCCCGGCGGTGGCCTGCTGGTGAAATTGTTCCAAGGGGCGGGGTTTGAAGAGATTATCAAGAACGCCCGGGGCCGCTACGGGCGGGTTGTGACCAAAAAGCCGAAGGCGTCACGAACTCGCAGTGCTGAGATCTATCTGTTGGCGCGGCAGTTTGGGATGGTGTAAGTTCGGGACAACCCTTTAGGGGATTCCCGTCTGACTCGGGAACGCCCATCAAGATAATGTGTCGCAATGGTTTGCGGCTGTAGGTGATACTTGAACGATCTGACGAAACAAATTCTCTTATGGGTCGCGTTGGCGGTCATTCTGCTCGCGATTTTCAGCCAATTCGGGATGCGCACCGGCCAGCCGGCGACCATCGATTACTCTCAGTTTCTCGCCGAAGTCAAAAGCAACAGCGTCGATTCGGTCACCCTGAAGGGGGAGATCATCGAGGGCAAGCGCCGCGACGGTAACCAGTTCGTCACGTACAACCCGGAGACCAGCAACAGCGCGCTCATCGGCACGCTGCAGACACAGGGTGTCAAGTTCCGCGGTGAGCCGCCGAAACAACAGTCGGTTTTCCTGCAACTCCTGATATCCGCTTTCCCGATTCTGATTCTCATCGGCTTCTGGGCGTATTTCATGCGTCAGATGCAAGGAGCCTCCGGTGGGCGCGGCGCCATGTCCTTCGGTAAAAGCCGCGCGCGGCTGTTGGGCGAGGACCAGGTCAACATCACGTTCGCCGACGTCGCGGGCGTGGAAGAGGCCAAACAAGAAGTGGTCGAAATCGTCGACTTCCTGAAAGATCCCGGCAAGTTCCAGAAACTTGGCGGCAAGATCCCGAAGGGCGTTCTCATGGTCGGCTCTCCCGGCACGGGCAAGACGCTGCTGGCGCGGGCGATCGCCGGCGAGGCGAAGGTGCCGTTCTTCACCATTTCCGGCTCGGATTTCGTTGAAATGTTCGTCGGTGTCGGCGCCTCGCGCGTCCGCGACATGTTCGAACAGGCCAAGAAGCACGCGCCCTGCATCATATTCATCGATGAAATCGATGCGGTGGGCCGGCATCGCGGCGCGGGTTTGGGCGGCGGTCATGATGAGCGCGAACAGACCCTCAACCAGCTTTTGGTGGAGATGGACGGTTTCGAGGGTAACGAAGGCATCATTGTCATCGCAGCCACCAACCGGCCCGATGTGCTGGATCCGGCGCTGCTGCGGCCCGGCCGCTTCGACCGTCAGGTAGTCGTGCCGCTGCCCGACGTGCGTGGCCGCGAACAAATCCTCAAAGTACACATGCGCAAGGTGCCGCTCGGCGACAACGTCAAGCCGTCGGTGATTGCACGCGGCACGCCCGGCTTTTCAGGCGCCGACCTTGCCAATCTGGTGAACGAAGCGGCGTTGTTCGCGGCCCGCGGCAACAAGCGTTCGGTCACCATGGAAGAGTTCGAGCGCGCCAAGGACAAAATCATGATGGGCGCCGAGCGCCGGTCCATGGTCATGACCGAGGAAGAGAAGCGCAATACTGCCTACCATGAGTCGGGCCACGCCATCGTGGGCTTGAGCGTTCCGGAGCATGACCCTGTGTACAAGGTCACCATCATTCCGCGCGGCCGTGCGTTGGGGGTGACCATGTTCCTCCCGGAACAGGATCGCTACAGCACCAGCAAGCGACAACTCGAGAGCCGCATCGCGACGCTGTTCGGCGGCCGCGTGGCCGAGGAATTGGTGTTCGGTGCGGATGCCGTGACCACCGGTGCCTCCAACGCCATCGAGCGGGCCACCGAGTTGGCACGCAACATGGTGACCCGCTGGGGCTTGTCGGACCGACTGGGTCCGCAGACGTACAGCGAAGAGTCGGGGGAAGTGTTTTTGGGTCGCAGCGTCACCCAGCACAAGCAAGTGTCGGACGTCACCGCGCATGTCATCGATGAAGAAGTGCGCCGCGTGATCGACAGCAACTATCAGCGCGCCTACAAGATCATCCAGACCAACATGGATAAGCTGCAGACCATGTCCGAAGCGTTGATCAAGTACGAGACCATCGACGAAGAAATGATCAAGGACATCATGGAAGGCAGGGTGCCGCGCCCGCCGCGCGATTGGGACGATACGCCCACCGCGACGCCCCGGCCCCCCACGGCCGAGAAGCCCGCGCCGCCGCTGGTCAATCCGGCTGGACAGCACTAGCCCACGCCTGTAACAACGGCTCGGGCGAGAACCAGAGACCGGTACCCAACTCGGGGGGTACCGGCCTTACGGATTCAAATGCAGTGGCACTGCCGACATAGAGTCATCGACCTGACACGGCCCGTTGTCATGGGCATTCTCAACGTGACGCCTGACTCCTTCTCCGACGGTGGGCGTTATGCGTCTGCCGAGGCCGCCATCGAACGTGCGGCGACCATGGTCGCCGAGGGGGCCGCCATCATCGATGTGGGGGGTGAATCGACTCGGCCCGGTGCCGCGGCCGTCGATGAGGCCGTGGAAACCGAGCGCGTCGTCCCGGTTATCGAGGCCATTGCGCGCAACTTGGATGTGGCGATTTCCATCGACACCAGCAAACCTGGAGTGATGGCGGCTGCGACCGCCGCGGGCGCGTGTATCGTCAACGACGTCAATGCGCTGCGAGCGGCCGGCGCTCGCGCCTGGGCTGCGCAGGCCGGCGTGGGAGTGTGCTTGATGCACATGCAGGGCGAGCCGCGTACCATGCAGCACCATCCGGAGTACCGGGACGTGGTGGCCGAAGTATGCGAATTCTTGGTGCGCGAACGAGAAGCCTGCGTTGCCGCAGGCGTGCCACACCGTGCGATTGCGCTCGATCCGGGGGTCGGTTTCGGCAAGGGTTTGGAGCACAACATGGCTCTGCTCGCGGCGCTGCCGCGGATCGCCGCGCTGGGATCGCCGCTGCTGGTGGGGGTGTCGCGCAAGAGCTTCATCGGCCGCATCCTGGGACGGCCTACCAATGATCGCCTGGCCGGAAGTCTCGGTTTGGCGGCGCTTGCCGTGAGTCAGGGCGCGCGGATCATTCGTAGCCACGATGTCGCTCCCACCCGGGATGCAATCACCATGGTCAGCGCCGTTCTGCAAGGAGCGCAGGCTGGGAGCTCACTGTGACGATGCGTTACTTCGGCACTGACGGTGTGCGTGGCCGCGTCGGGCACGCTCCCATGACCGTGGATTTCGCTCTGCGGCTCGCGAGCGCCGCGGCGCGCGTGCTGGCACCGAACGGCGGCCGTGTGCTCATTGGCAAGGACACCCGCTTGTCCGGCTATCTGTTCGAATCGGCGCTGGAGGCGGGGTTCGTTGCGGCGGGCGTCGACGTGATGCTGATCGGTCCCCTGCCGACGCCGGGCATCGCCTATATGACACAGCGTTTGGCCTGTAGTTTCGGCGTGGTCATCAGCGCATCGCACAACTCCTATGAAGACAACGGCATTAAATTCTTCGACGCCACCGGCAGCAAGTTGTCCGATGAGACAGAGAATCTGATCGAGCGCTCCATCGATGGGCCGGTGATCACCCAGGAATCGCAACACCTCGGCAGAGCGGTCAGAATCGACCGCAGCAGAATTCAGTACCAGGAGTTTTGCGCATCGACCATCCCCGCCGGCATGAATCTGAGCGGCTTCAAAATCGTCATCGATTGCGCCAACGGGGCCGGCTACAAGGTAGCTCCGCGCGTGCTTGCGGACCTCGGCGCGGAAATCGTGCCCATCGGTTGTTCGCCGAACGGCCGCAACATCAACGACGGCTGCGGCTCCACCGCACCCGAACTACTACAGCTCACCGTGCCGGGGGTGCGCGCCCAGGTGGGTCTGGCTCTGGACGGGGATGGCGACCGGGTGGTGATGGTGGACGAGCTGGGACGCTGCGTGGACGGCGATCAGCTGCTCTTTATATTGGGCACTGCGCGTCATCGTGCCGGTGATCTCAAGGGTCCCGTGGTCGGTACGGTCATGAGCAACTTAGGATTGGAGCATGCGCTGGCGGAGCGGGGGATCGAGTTCCTGCGCGCCCAGGTGGGCGATCGGTACGTGCTGGCGATGTTGAATGAGACCGGCGGAACCTTGGGAGGCGAAACCTCCGGACATATTCTGTGTCTGGACAAAACCACCACGGGCGATGGCCTGGTGAGCGCCTTGCAGGTGCTCGCCATCATGAAGTCGACGGGAGCGGGGCTCGCCGAATTATCGGCATCCATGCACAAGTACCCCCAGGTTCTCTTGAATGTGCGCGTGGCCCGGCGCTTTGACCCCATGGCTGAACCCAGCGTCGTCGCGGTGGCGGCCGCGGTGGAACGCCAATTCATGGGACGCGGACGCATCGTGCTGCGCGCCTCCGGTACCGAACCGGTGATTCGTGTCATGGTCGAAGGGGCGGATGCCATGATCGTGAAGAAGGGTGCTCGCGACATCGCGGCCGCGGTTGAGCGGGCGGCCGTTGCCGGGGAGGCTCACGCGGCGGCGGCCGATGCCGGGGTGGCTCACGCCGTGGCGGCTCATGCTGCGGGTGCTGGTGAGGCCGCCAAAAGCCTTTAGCGCACGGGTAGCTTGCAGTTACGGGGGCGCGCAGCTAATCTTCGCCGCCTTTCCTGCCGGGCCAATGCCCGAAGGTGGTGCGTATGCGTCGTCCGGTGGTTGCGGGTAATTGGAAAATGCACGGATTGCGGTCTGCGAACCAGGCATTGCTCACCGAACTGGAGCAACGCTTGGAGTCCGAATGGCCTATCGATGTTGTGGTGTTTCCGCCCTATGTCTACCTCGCCGACGCCATTCGGATTCTGGACGGGGGACAGATTCGGGTGGGCGCGCAAGATGTGTGTGCCGAGGCCAGCGGGGCGTTCACGGGGCAGGTGAGTGCGTCCATGCTGAAGGACGTGGGATGTCGATATGTCATCGTCGGACATTCCGAGCGGCGACGGCTGTATCACGAGGACGATGCATTGGTGGCGCGCAAGTTTGCCGCGGTACTGCAATCGGGTTTGACGCCGGTGCTGTGCGTCGGCGAGACACTCGAGGAGCACGAGGCGAACCACGCGCAAGCGGTCGTGGCGCGGCAAATGGACGCGGTGATCGCTCTGAATGGGATTGCGAGTTTTGCGCAGGCCGTCGTTGCCTACGAACCGGTTTGGGCGATCGGAACCGGACGTACGGCATCGCCACAGCAGGCGCAAGGAGTGCATGCGTACCTGCGCAGTCGAATTGCCGCGCAAGATGCTAATATAGCGCGCCATTTGCGGATCCTGTACGGCGGCAGCGTCAAGGGCGGCAATGCGGCAGAGCTTTTCGCGATGCCCGATGTCGATGGCGGATTGGTGGGCGGTGCTTCATTGAGCGCCGATGAGTTTCAGCAGATTTGCGCGGCCGCGGCCGTTCGCCACTGAGAGATTTCTATGTTGCGTGGTTTTATTTTGGCTGTGCACGTGTTGCTTGCACTGATGATCATCGGCCTCGTCCTGTTGCAACGGGGCAAGGGCGCCGAGGCCGGCGCGGGCTTCGGTTCGGGGGCATCGGGCACCGTGTTCGGTGCGCGTGGCACCAGCACCTTGTTTTCGAAGTTGACCGCCGTGTTCGCGGCGCTATTTTTCGTGACCAGTCTGTCGCTGGCCTATCTCGGGACTCGATCGCCGGGCGAACCGACCAGCGTATTGGAGCGGTCCGTGCTGACCACACCCTCGCCGGCGCCGGCGGCACCGGCTCCCGCGGTGCCCAGCCCAGCGGCACCTGCTCCCGCGGCACCCCCTGCACCCGAGAAGTAGAGGTTAGTCCGTGATTATGATTTCTTACCGGCGCGTAGCGCCGCTAGTTTTCGGGGTTCGCTCAGCGAACCCCGTTGAAAGTTGGCCGTAAGGCCATGACACAAGCCGACGTGGCGAAATTGGTAGACGCGCTAGTTTGAGGGGCTAGTGGGGCAACCTGTGCCGGTTCGAGTCCGGCCGTCGGCACCATCTTCGCCACATGGACGCGATCGTTCATGTGGCGCACTGCGAGGATATCCTTACGCGTCGACGCGACGCGACAGGGTTGTGCCTGTTATCATGATTTGCACTCTATAGCCAACGACGACGTATGTTGCGACAGTATTTGCCGATCTTGATTTTTATGGGCTTAGCCACGCTGTTGGGTCTCGCGCTGTTCACCATCGGCTGGATTGCGGGGCCGCGGCGGCCCGATGCAGAAAAGCTCTCGCCCTATGAGTGTGGTTTCGAGGCTTTCGAAGATTCGCGCATGCGTTTCGACGTCCGGTATTACCTCGTCGCCATCATATTCATCGTGTTCGATCTCGAAATTGCCTTCTTTTTTCCTTGGGCGGTTTCGCTGGGCGCTACCGGTACTTTTGGCTTGATCGCGATGCTGATATTCGCATTGGTTCTGGTCGTCGCATTGGTGTACGACTACAAGAAAGGGGCGCTCGAATGGGACTAGAAGCCGTGTCAGCCGACATCCCCACCACCGTCCGCGGCTTCGAAGTCACTACCGTCGACAAGCTCATCAATTGGGCTCGAACCGGATCGCTCTGGCCGATGACCTTCGGCCTCGCGTGTTGTGCCGTTGAAATGATGCATGCCGGCGCCGCGCGCTACGATCTCGATCGGTTCGGCGTGGTTTTTCGCCCGAGTCCGCGTCAATCCGACGTCATGATCGTGGCGGGGACGCTGGTGAACAAGATGGCGCCTGCGTTGCGCAAAGTGTATGACCAGATGGCCGAGCCGCGCTGGGTGATCTCCATGGGCTCGTGCGCGAACGGCGGCGGCTACTACCATTATTCCTATGCCGTGGTACGCGGCTGCGATCGCATCGTTCCGGTGGACGTCTACGTTCCCGGCTGCCCGCCGACCGCCGAGGCGTTGCTCTACGGCATCATTCAGCTGCAGAACAAGATCAAGCGCAACAAGGCCATTATCCGATGAGCGACGACGCCGGCTCCACGGTGGTCGCCATGCCGACCCGTCTCGAGGCCTTGGGTCAGGCAATCGCTCGCGTTTTCCCGGAAGGCCTCGTGTCGGTTGCCGGGCATACCGGCGAGCTTACGTACGAGGTGCCGGCGGATCGTTTGTTGGACGTTGCCGCGGCGTTTCGCGATCACGCCGATCTCAAATTCGAAATGTGCATGGATGTGTGCGGCGTCGATTACCTCGAGCACGGCCGCGCTGAATGGAATACCGATGATGCGACCTCGTCGGGCTTCAGCCGCGGCGTGGCGCGCGGCGGTGCTCGCGCGCCTACCCTGAACGGGGCCTCTGGGGAGCCCGGCGGCGGGGCGGTGGGCACGCGGCGCTTCGCGGTGGTTTATCATTTGTTATCCATCGCGCACAACCATCGCGTGCGGCTCCGGGTGTTCTGCGCAGACGACACGCAGCCCATGGTCGATTCGGTGGCGGGCATCTGGGCCGCGGCCGACTGGTTCGAGCGCGAGACTTTCGACCTGTTCGGAATATTGTTCAAGGGTCATCCGGATCTGCGGCGCTTGCTCACCGATTACGGCTTCATCGGTCATCCTTTCCGCAAGGATTTCCCGTTGTCGGGCAACGTCGAGGTGCGCTACGACCCCGAGAAGGGGCGGGTGGTGTATCAACCCGTGACCATCGAGCCGCGAATTCTGGTGCCCAAAGTCATTCGTCACGACAATCGCTATGACCCGGCCCTCACCAACGCCACCGCTGCGGCGCCGTCCGGCACGGCCGCGGCACCGTCCGGCAAACCCTCCGGGACGCCCAATGGCTGAGATTCGAAACTACACCATGAACTTCGGGCCGCAGCATCCCGCCGCGCACGGCGTGTTGCGCTTGGTTTTGGAAATGGACGGCGAGGTCATCCAGAAGGCCGATCCGCACGTCGGGCTGTTGCACCGTGGCACGGAGAAGCTGGCCGAGAGCAAGCCCTTCAACCAGTCGATCGGCTACATGGATCGGTTGGACTATGTCTCGATGATGTGCAACGAGCACGCCTACGTCATGGCCATCGAGAAGCTGCTGGGGATCGAGCCGCCGCTCCGTGCGCAGTATATCCGCGTGATGTTCGACGAGATCACGCGCATCCTCAATCACTTGATGTGGTTGGGCGCTCACGCGCTCGATATCGGCGCCATGACGGTTTTTCTCTATGCGTTCCGCGAACGCGAAGATCTGATGGACTGCTACGAAGCGGTGTCCGGCACGCGCATGCACGCGACGTATTACCGGCCGGGAGGCGTGTATCGCGACTTGCCGGACGTCATGCCGAAGTACCAGCAGTCGCAATGGCGCAGCAAGAAGAGCGCCGACCGACTCAACCAACGCCGCTCGGGCGGACTGCTGGATTTCATCGCGGACTTCGCCAAGCGTTTCCCGGCCTGCGTCGACGAGTATGAAACCCTACTCACGGACAATCGGATCTGGAAGCAGCGCACGGTCAATATCGGCGTGGTAACGCCGGAGCGCGCCATGCAGCTGGGATTTTCCGGGCCCATGCTGCGGGGCTCGGGCATCGAGTGGGATCTGCGCAAGAAACAGCCCTACGATGTTTACGATCGCATGGATTTCGACATCCCGGTGGGCGTCAACGGCGATTGCTACGATCGCTACCTGGTGCGCATCGAAGAGCTGCGTCAGTCGACCCGCATCGTCGATCAGTGCGTGCAGTGGCTGAAGGAAAACCCGGGTCCGGTCATGATCGATGATCGCAAGGTACGGCCGCCGCGCCGCGAGGAGATGAAAGGAGATATGGAGTCCTTGATCCATCATTTCAAACTCATGACCGAAGGCTATTGCGTGCCGGAGGGCGAGGTTTACGCCGCCGTCGAGGCGCCGAAGGGCGAACTCGGGGTGTACCTCGTGTCGGATGGCGCCAACAAACCCTATCGCCTCAAGGTGCGTGCGCCGGGCTTCGCTCATCTCGCGTCGCTGAATGAAATGGTGCGGGGCCATATGCTGGCGGACGTCGTGGCCGTGATTGGAACTCAAGACATCGTGTTCGGCGAGATCGACCGATGACTCCGGTGGTGACGGTGGTAGCGAAATGACTGTGCAATTGTCGGATCACGTCCGCGCCGAGATCGATCGGTGGGTGGCGAAGTTTCCGCCCGACCGCAAACGCTCGGCGGTGCTTTCCGCGCTGCATGCGGCGCAGCACGAGAACCAGGGATTCCTGACGCCCGCCATCATGGATGCGGTTGCCGCCTATCTGGGATTGCCGAACATTCAAGTGTATGAAGTGGCTACGTTCTACTCGATGTTCGAGACCAAGCCGGTGGGGCGCCATCACGTGTCGGTATGTACCAACATTTCTTGCATGCTGCGCGGCTCGCAGGAAATTGTGGACTGTGTCGAGAAGAAGTTGGGGATCAAGACGGGCGAAAGCACGCCGGATGGCCGAATTTTCTTGAAGCGCGAAGAGGAGTGTCTGGCCGCTTGCACCGGCGCTCCGATGATGATGGTGGATCACATTTTCCACGAGAATTTGACAGCCGATTCCATCGATAAAATTCTGGACGAGTTGACATGAGCCTGACCGCCTTACTCAGGGGACATTGATGGCCTACGAACAGAATCTAGTGTTGTTCGAAGCGCTCAAATACGAGAAGCCGTGGACGCTGGACGGTTACCGCCAATTCGGCGGCTATCAGGCGTGGGAGAAAATCCTGCGCGAGAAGACGCCGCGCGAGAAAGTCATCGACGAGGTGAAGGCTTCGGGTCTGCGCGGCCGCGGCGGTGCGGCCTTTCCGACCGGCTTGAAATGGAGCTTCATGCCGCGTACCTCGCCGCTGCAGAAATACGCCGTGTGCAATTCGGATGAGTCCGAGCCGGGCACCTGTCACGATCGCGACATCCTGCGCTACAACCCGCACTCGGTGATCGAGGGCATGGCCATCGGCGGTTATGCGATGACGGCGACGGTGGGCTATAACTACATTCGGGGTGAATTCCTCGGCGAGCCGATTCCGCGCTTCGAAGCCGCCCTCACGGAAGCGTACGCGGCCGGGCTGCTCGGCAAGAACATCTTGGGATCGGGAGTGGATTTCGATCTTCATATGTTCGTCGGCGCGGGCGCTTATATTTGCGGCGAGGAAACCGCCTTGCTGGAATCGCTCGAGGGCAAGCCCGGCAAGCCGCGCTTCAAGCCGCCGTTTCCCGCCAACTTCGGTTTGTACGGCAAGCCCACCACCATCAACAACACGCAGAGCTATGCCTCCGTGCCCACCATCATGCGCAAGGGCGCGGCATGGTTCGCGGGCTTGGGCCCCCCCAATTCCGGCGGCACCATGATTTTTTCCATGTCCGGACATGTGGGCAAACCCGGCAATTTCGAATTGCCCCTCGGGATACCCTTCAAGGACTTGCTCGATCTGTCGGGCGGTGTGTGGAAGGGTCGAAAGCTCAAAGCGGTGATACCGGGCGGAGTGTCGGTGCCGGTGGTCCCCGCCGCCGCAATCATGCCCGCCACCATGGATTACGATTCGGTCAAGAAAGCGGGATCTTCGCTCGGAACGGGCTCGGTCATCGTCATGGACGAGACCACTTGCATGGTGCGCACGCTGGAGCGCATCTCGCGCTTTTACATGTCGGAATCCTGCGGCCAGTGCACACCGTGCCGCGAAGGCACGGGTTGGCTCAATCGCATGTTGAAACGCATCATCGCCGGCCAAGGCCGTAGCGAGGATCTGACGCTCCTGGTGGACGTGGCCAATCGAATCGAGGGGCACACCATCTGCGCCTTGGGCGATGCGGCGGCGTGGCCGGTACAGAGTTTCGTAAAACATTATCGCCATGAGTTCGAATACATGATCGAGCACAAGGGTCGCTCGATCATCGAAGGTCAACCGGGACCCGATGCTACGGTGGCCGATGCCGCGGCCGTGGCGGCATAAAGGCACACGATGAGCGACGATCTGGTCAATATCGAAGTCAACGGCGTGCCGTTGAAGGCCCGCAAGGGTCAGATGATCATGCAGGTCACGGATCCTGCCAATATCTATATTCCGCGATTTTGCTATCACGACAAATTGACCATTGCCGCCAATTGCCGCATGTGCCTGGTCGAAGTGGAGAAGGCGCCGAAGCCCATGCCGGCCTGCGCCACGCCGGTGGCGGAAGGCATGAAGGTCTTCACGAAATCGCCCAAGGCGGTCGGCGCGCAGCGGGCGACGATGGAATTCCTGCTCATCAACCATCCGCTCGATTGCCCGATCTGTGATCAGGGCGGCGAGTGCGAGCTGCAGGATCTGGCCATGGGGTTCGGCCGCGACATCTCACGTTTCGCCGAACGCAAGCGTGTCGTCAAGGACAAGAACTTGGGGCCGCTGGTCTCGACCGACATGACGCGCTGCATTCATTGCACGCGCTGCGTACGCTTCGGTGCGGAGATCCAAGGCTACCCGCAGATGGGTACCACGGGGCGCGGCGAACACATGGAAGTCGGCACCTACATCGAACACAGCGTCGATCACGAGCTGTCCGCGAACATCATCGATCTGTGCCCGGTGGGCGCACTCAACAACAAGCCGTTCCGCTATCACGCTCGAGCGTGGGAAATGCAGCAACAGCCACTGATCTCGCCGCACGATGCGTTCGGCACGAACATGTATGCCCATGTGCTGCGCGGCAAGATCATGCGCATCGTCCCGCGCGAGAACGAAGAGATCAACGAGACCTGGATCGCGGACCGCGACCGGTTCGGCTTTGAGGGAATCTATTCCGCGGAGCGCGTCACGCAGCCCATGATCCGCATCGACGGCGTGCTCGAGGCGGTCGAATGGGAAGTTGCGCTCACCGCCGCGGCGGAGGGCTTGAAGAAAGCGATCGCAGCGCATGGCGCGGCGTCCACCGGCTTTTTGACCTCGCCGATGGCGACGCTGGAGGAGATGTACCTCTTGGCGCGGATCGCCCGCGGCGTCGGCAGTGCCAACATCGATCATCGCCTGCGCCAGCTGGATTTCCGGGCGCAGGAAACCGAGGGTGCCTACCCGAATCTTGGCTTGAAAATCGCCGATATCGAGCGGCTCGAAGGCGTCCTGGTCATCGGTTCGAATCTTCGCCACGAAATGCCCATGTTGGCGCATCGCATCCGCAAGGCCGCGGTGAAGGGCGGCGCGAAAGTAGCGTTCCTCAATCCGCGTGTGTTCGAGTACCTCTTCCCGGTCGCGGCCTATGGACTGGCCGAAAGCGATCTGGTCGGCGAACTTGCGGCCGTGGTGCGTGCGGCCGCGGCGGCGGCGAACGAGCCCGTACCCGCGGGAGTGCGCGCAGCGACGATCAACGACGGTCACCGATCCGTCGCCGCGGTGTTGAACGCGGGGACCCGCCGTGCCGTCATCTTGGGCAGCCTCGCGCAGCGGCACCCTGCGTACTCGGAACTCAAAGCGTTGGCCGGCATCCTGGCGAACCTCAGCGGCGCCAGCATCGGGCTCATCACGGAAGGGCCCAATTCGGCCGGAGCCTACCTTGCGGGTGCGGTTCCGCATCGCGAACCCGGCGGCGCCGCGTCGCTGTCCCCTGGGTTGACGGCGAGCGCCATGTTGGGATCCGCGCCGCTCAAGGCGTATGTGCTGTTCGGCGGCATCGATCCGGCCAACGACTTGAGCGTGGGCGCAGACGCATTGCGTGCGGCCGATTTGGTGGTGGCCGCGACCACGCATTTGCCGGCAAGTCTGCGGGAAATCGCCCATGTGGTTCTGCCCATTGGATCGTTTGCGGAAAGCTCCGGCACGTTCGTGAACGCGGAGGGTCGGTGGCAAAGCTGGCCGGGCGCCGCCAAGCTGGTTGGGGACAGCCGGCCGGGGTGGAAGGTATTGCGCGTACTGGCGAATCTTCTAGCCATTCATGGCGTCGACTACATCAGTTCCGACGAAATTCGCGAGGCGCTGAAAGAGGTGTGCGGGGACCGGCTTGCGTTGCCGGTGGGCCAGAGCGCCGTGGTTGGCGGCGTCGCGGGTAGTGGTGGCGCTGCGAGCGGCGGCGTTGCGGGTGACGGCGTTGTTGGTGGTAGTGGTGGCGTTGCGGGCGGCGGGAAGGCGCTATCGAAGGGTCAAACGCCATCCGGACGTTGGGTGGACATTCCGCCGTATCAGGGCGATGCGCTGGTCCGTGGGTCTGAGGCTCTTTCCAAGACGAAGGACGGGCGCGTGACCCGCGACGTGATCTAACCATGTGGGAGTGGGGTCCGATACGCGACTGGCTGTCCGGGCAAATCACGCCTTATTGGACCTTTCCGTTGTTGACGGCGGTGCAGGCCTTGATGGTCATGGTCTGCATCATTCTGGTCATGGCGTTCTACACGCTGGCCGAGCGCAAGGTCATTGGTTGGATCCAAGCGCGCAAGGGACCGAACCGCGTCAATCTGTTCTGGATTCCGGGAGCGGGGCAGCCGTTCGCGGACGTCATCAAGCTGATGTTCAAGGAAATCATCATTCCCGCCGACGCCAGCGGATTCTTGTTTCGCTTGGCGCCTTTCCTGGCCTTGGTGCCGTCGCTCGCCATCTGGGCGGTGATCCCGCTGTCGCCGGAACATGCCTTTGCGAATATCGACGCGGGTCTGCTGTATATTCTGGCGCTCACCTCCATGGGTGTGTACGGCATCATCCTTGCCGGCTGGGCGGCGAACTCCAAATACGCATTTCTGGGAGCGATGCGCTCCGCGGCGCAGATCGTCGCCTATGAAATAGCCATGGGCTTTGCCATGGTCGGGGTGTTGATGGCGGCGGGCAGTCTCAACATCGGCGACATCATCCAGGCGCAGCATGGCGGGTTGTTGAGCTGGAACTGGTTCTGGCTGTTTCCGCTGCTGGTGGTGTATTTCATTTCGGGCGTCGCCGAGACCAATCGAGCGCCCTTCGACGTGGCGGAAGGCGAATCGGAAATCGTGGCTGGGTTTCATGTCGATTATTCGGGCATGGCCTTTGCGCTGTTTTTCATCGCCGAATACGTGAACATGATTTTGATTTCGGCGCTGACGGTGGTGTTCTTCTTCGGCGGTTGGCTGTCGCCTCTGGACGGTTACTTGCCCGAGGACGCATGGCTCGCCACCCCGAGTTTTTTCTGGTTCGGACTCAAGACGCTGTTCCCGATGTTCAGTTTTCTGTGGTTGCGCGCGACGTTTCCGCGTTACCGGTATGACCAAATCATGCGGCTGGGTTGGAAGGCATTGATCCCGGTGACGCTGGTCTGGTTGTTGGTCGAGGGTCTCATGGTGTATTTCCATGTCGGTCCGTGGAAGGGGCATCCGTGATGCAGGGCATTCGTAGTTTCCTGAAAACGTTTCTCCTGTGGGAGTTGTTGCAGGGCTTGTGGGTCACTTGGAAGGGCATGTTCCAACGCAAGGTGACGATCAACTACCCTGAGGAGAAAACCCCGCAAAGCACGCGCTTTCGCGGACTGCATGCGCTGCGCCGCTATCCGAATGGCGAAGAGCGCTGCATCGCCTGCAAATTGTGCGAGGCGGTGTGTCCGGCACTGGCCATCACCATCGAGTCCGATGTGAGCAGCGACGGTACCCGTCGCACCACACGCTACGACATCGACCTGTTCAAATGCATTTATTGCGGATTCTGCGAGGAGGCCTGCCCGGTCGATGCCATCGTGGAAACCCGGCTGCACGAATATCACATGGAGAATCGCGGCGAGAACATCATGAGCAAGGACAAGCTGCTCGGCATCGGTGAACGCTACGAAGCCATGATTGCGGCGGATCGCGCCGCCGATGCGCGGTATCGTTGATGTTTCCGGCGATTCTTTTTTTCGTGTTCGCCGCGGTGTTGATCTGCGCGGCGCTGGGCGTGATTCTCGCCAGAAACCCGGTCCATTCCGCGCTGCTCCTGGTGCTGTGCTTCTTCAACAGCGCCGTCATCTGGTTGCTGCTCGATGCGGAGTTCTTGGGGATCGTGCTGGTGCTGGTGTACGTCGGCGCCGTGATGGTGTTGTTTTTGTTCGTCGTCATGATGCTCGACATCAATATCGAGGAATTTCGCAAGAGTCTGGCGGGATACTGGCCGTTGGCCGTCGCCGTGGCGGGCTTCGTGGTTTTCGCCATCATCAATGTGATCGTGGTGAAACACCTGGGCGGCGTGAGCTTCAAGACCGCGCCGGCGCTGCCGGCCAACTATTCGAATACTCGCGCGCTGGGTACGGTGTTGTTCACGCGGTATGCCTACCCGGCGCAACTCGCCGCGTGCATTTTGCTGGTGGCCAGCGTGGCCGCCATCGTCTTGACGCTGCGCCGACGCACCGGCGGCAAGCCGCAGGACATTGCGCAGCAGGTGGCGGTGCGCGCGAAGGATCGGGTCCGAATCGTCAAGATGGCCTCAGAGAAAAGACCATGATTACGCTCACCCATGTATTGGCGTTGTCCGGCATTCTGTTCGCCATCGCGGTGGCGGGCGTATTCCTGAATCGCAGGAACATCATCGTGCTGTTGATGTGCATCGAGCTGATGCTGCTGGCCGTCAATTTCAATTTCGTGGCGTTCTCGCGCTTTCTGGGCGACATCAGCGGCCAGGTCTTCGTGTTCTTCATCTTGACTGTGGCGGCGGCGGAAGCGGCGATCGGGCTGGCGATTCTGGTGGTGCTGTTCCGGGAACGCAGCACCATCGACGTCGAAGACCTCGACACGCTCCAGGGCTAAAGGGTAAGCAGAAAAATGCCGTCGATATATCTAACGATTGCGCTTGCGCCCCTGGTGGCGGCGATTGTCGCGGGTCTGTTCGGCCGGATCATCGGACGCGCCGGTGCCCACAGCGTCACCATCGCGGGAGTGGCCTTGTCCTGCGGCCTGTCGATGTACGTCTTGTGGAAATTCGTGGCCGAGGGCATGGCGCCCTTCAACGCAACGGTCTACACCTGGCTGGTCACGGACGGCCTGAAGATGGAAGTCGGATTTTTGATCGACCATCTGTCCGCGATGATGATGGTGGTGGTGACTTTCGTGTCGTTGATGGTGCACGTCTACACCATCGGCTACATGCACGATGACGATGGCTACCAGCGCTTCTTCAGCTACATCTCGCTGTTCACGTTTTCCATGTTGATGCTGGTGATGTCCAACAACTTCATGCAGTTGTTCTTCGGCTGGGAAGCCGTGGGCTTGGTGTCGTACCTGCTCATCGGTTTCTGGTACACGCGGGATTCGGCCGTTTTCGCCAATCTGAAGGCGTTCCTGGTCAACCGCGTCGGCGATTTTGGTTTCGTGCTCGGCATCGCCGCGGTGCTGCGCTACACGGGTTCGCTCGACTACGCGACGGTGTTCGCCCATGCCGACAAAATTGCGGCAGCCCAAATCCACATCAGCAGCACCATCAGCTGGTCGGCGATTACCTTTACCTGCATCTGCCTGTTCATCGGTGCCATGGGTAAATCGGCGCAGGTACCACTGCATGTGTGGCTGCCCGATTCCATGGAGGGCCCGACGCCGATTTCAGCGTTGATCCACGCCGCCACCATGGTGACGGCGGGTATTTTCATGGTGGCAAGAATGTCGCCGTTGTTCGAACTGTCGGAGACGGCGCTGTCGTTCATTCTCATCATCGGTTCGACCACCGCTTTCTTCATGGGCCTATTGGGTATCGTCAATAACGATATCAAGCGGGTGGTGGCGTATTCGACGCTATCTCAATTGGGATACATGACGGTGGCGCTGGGTGTCTCGGCGTACAGCGCGGGGATTTTCCATTTGATGACGCACGCCTTCTTCAAGGCGCTGCTGTTCTTGGCCGCGGGCTCGGTCATCATGGCCATGCACCATGAGCAGGACATGCGCAAGATGGGCGGCCTCAAGAAATACCTGCCCATCACCTATTGGACCTGTCTGGTGGGTTCGCTGGCATTGATCGGCTGCCCGGGCACGTCGGGTTTCTTTTCGAAGGATTCCTTGATCGATGCGGTGGCCGCTTCGCACCGACTCGGATCGGGCTACGCGTACTTTTGCGTGGTGAGCGGTGTATTCATCACTGCGCTGTACACCTTCCGCATGTTCTTCATGACCTTCCACGGCAAGGAACGCATGGATCACCACACCCAAGAACATTTGCACGAAAGTCCTTGGGTGGTGACGGTGCCGCTGGTGCTGTTGGCCATTCCGTCGGCGCTCATCGGCTGGTTCACGGTTGGGCCCCTGTTGTTCGGAGGTTTTTTCGACGGCGCCATCCAGGTGCTGCCGGCCAATAATGTGCTCGAACACTTGGGCGAAGAGTTCCATGGCTCCGGCGCGTTCGTGATAACGGCCCTGGCGGCGCCTCCGGTTTGGCTGGCCGCGGCGGGCGTCGTCACCGCGTGGGTGTTCTTTTACAAGAAGACCGAGTGGGCGGACAGCGCGGAGCGGTCGTTCAAATGGCTGCACACGATCTTGGTCGATAAATATGGGTTCGACTGGTTCAATCAGAATGTAATCGTCGCCGGGGCGAGGGCGTTGGGCGGTGGATTGTGGCGATTCGGGGATCAAGAATTAATCGACGACGGCATGGTCAACGGTAGCGCGCGGCTGGTGGGCTGGTTCAGTTCGGCCATACGCTACGCGCAATCCGGATATCTGTATCACTACGCCTTCGCGATGATCCTGGGGTTGGCTTCGCTGTTGTTGTGGCTGGTTTGGCGCCCATGATGTTGAACGAACACTTGCTGAGCCTGTTGATTTGGCTACCCATCGTCGGCGGATTCGTCGTGCTCGGCTTGGGCGATCGTGTCCCCGCCGCGAGATGGGTGTCCCTGGGGATTTCCGCCCTGACGTTTTTCTTGAGCATTCCGTTGTGGGCGTCATTCAGGACCGGGACGGCGGCGATGCAATTCGTCGAGCGCACGTCCTGGATCCCGGCCATCCACTCGGATTTCTACATCGGCGTCGATGGCATTTCGATGCCGCTGATTTTGTTGACCACGTTCACCACCGTGCTGATCGTGATCTCGAGCTGGCAGAACGTCGAGAAGCGCGTTGCGCAATATTTCGCCTCCTTCCTGATATTGGAAGGTTTGATGATCGGCGTATTCGCGGCTTTGGACGGCGTGCTGTTCTACGTGTTTTGGGAGGCCATGCTGTTGCCGATGTTCATCATCATCGGCATCTGGGGCGGCCCGCGCCGTGTATACGCAACCATCAAGTTTTTCCTGTACACGTTCATTGGCTCGCTGCTGATGCTGGTCGCGTTGATCTATATGTATCTCAAATCCGGCAGCTATGAACTCGCGGCCTTCCAGCGATTGCCGCTGAGCCTTACCGAGCAGACGTTCATTTTCCTGGCATTCTTCGCGGCCTTCGCCGTGAAGGTGCCGATGTGGCCGGTGCACACCTGGTTGCCGGACGCACACGTGGAGGCGCCCACCGGCGGCTCGGTGGTGCTGGCCGCCATCATGCTCAAGATGGGCGGATACGGTTTCCTGCGGTTCTCCCTGCCGATCGCGCCCGATGCGAGCCGGGAATTGGATTGGCTCATCATCGCGCTGTCCTTGGTCGCCGTGGTGTACATCGGTTTCGTGGCGCTGGCGCAGCGCGACATGAAGAAGTTGATCGCGTACTCGTCGATCGCGCACATGGGTTTCGTCACGCTGGGAACGTTCATCGGTTTCCAGATCGTCGCTCACACCGGCAGGTCCTCCGGCATCCAAATGGGCATGGACGGCGCGCTGGTGCAAATGTTGTCGCACGGACTGGTGTCGGGTGCGATGTTCTTGTGCGTAGGCGTCATGTATGACCGCGTGCATAGCCGGGAGATCAGCGCGTACGGCGGAGTCATCAACACCATGCCGAAATTTGCGGCGTTCATGGTGTTGTTTTCGATGGCGAATGCCGGATTGCCGGGAACCTCCGGGTTCGTGGGCGAGTTTCTGGTCATCCTGGCGTCGTTCAAAGCCAACGTCTGGTACGCCTTTCTCGCCGGCACCACGCTGGTGTTGGGAGCGGCGTATACCTTGTGGCTGGTCAAGCGGGTGATATTCGGCGAGATCGCCAACGATAAGGTCGCTGCTCTGAAGGATCTCAACGGCCGCGAATTTTTCGTATTGAGCGTGCTCGCGGCCGCCGTGCTGCTGTTCGGCCTGTGGCCCGCGCCCTTGCTCGATGTCATGCGCGCATCGACGCAACATTTGGCCCAGCAGTTGCTGGTCTCGAAGATCGCTCCCTAAGGTTGCCATGAACGCTTTCAGTGCCGTCGATTTCAACGCGGGTTTAGGGCTGGCCGGCCCTGAGATTTTCTTAGGCTCGGTGGCTTGCGCCATCCTGATGCTGGATCTGCTGCTGAGCGATGCACAGCGCCACTGGACCGGCGTTCTTTCAGTGGGCGCTCTTTTGGTGAGCGCTATCTTGACGGTGATCCAACCGGTGTCGACGCGAGTGGTGGCTCTCGGCGGCCTGTTCGAACTCGATCGCATGGCGCAGGTGCTCAAGATCGTCACGCTGCTGGTGGTGGCGATGGTGTTCGTTTATTCCACCGACTATTTGCGACGCCGATCGATTCTCAAAGGCGAGTACTACGTTCTGGGTCTGTTCGCCACCTTGGGCGGAATGGTGTTGATATCCGCGGGGAGCTTGATCACTCTGTATTTGGGCCTAGAGCTCATGTCGCTGTGCCTCTATGCCATGGTGGCGTTCGATCGTGAGTCCGGCATCGCCGCGGAATCGGCGATCAAGTATTTCGTGCTCGGATCAATGGCGTCCGGGACCTTGCTGTACGGCATGTCGATCGTGTACGGAGTCACGGGGAGCCTGGAACTCGCCGCGATCGCGACCGCCGTTCACAGCGGATTCTCGGATAACATCGGATTGATATTCGGCATCGCGTTCTTGATCGTCGGGATTGGATTCAAGTTGGGCGCAGTGCCGTTCCATATGTGGATACCGGACGTTTACGAGGGATCGCCCACGTGCGTCACGGTGTTCATCGGTACGGCCTCGAAGCTGGCGGCGTTTGCACTCGCCATGCGGCTGCTGCCGGAGGCGCTGGCAGGTTCGCAGGCGGACTGGAGTCAGATGTTGGTAGTGCTCTCGGTTCTGTCGATCGGGATCGGCAACGTCGTTGCGGTTGCACAGACCAATCTCAAGCGAATGCTGGCGTATTCCACCATTTCACACATCGGCTACATATTGCTCGGCATCCTGTCGGGCACGGCGCAGGGTTATCAAGCCGCCATGTTCTATATGATCAGCTACGTCGTGGTCGCGAGCGGGGCGTTCGGCATGATTCTGTTGTTGGCGCGGCAGGGGTTCGAGGCCGACAAGCTGGTGGACTTCAGGGGACTGAATGTACGCAGCCCGTGGTTCGCCGGCATGATGGCCATACTGATGTTCAGCCTGGCGGGATTGCCGCCGTTCGTTGGATTCTGGGCCAAGCTCGGGGTGATCCAGGCGGTTCTGAACGTGAAGCTTACTTGGCTCGCCGTGGTCGCGGTGTTGTTCTCGGTGGTGGGCGCCTTCTACTACCTGCGGCTCATCAAGCTCATGTATTTCGATGATCCGACGGATTCGACCGTGCTGGGCGGTTCGGCGTTGATGCGCACCGTGTTGAGCGCCAATGCGTTGTTGGTGTTCGCCTTGGGCGTAGCGCCGGCCGCGCTGATTGCGCTGTGCCAGCGGGCGCTGCCGTAGCGCGCTGCGCGGAATTTGGGATTGCGCGCACCGCACCACTTGCATTAGCCGCGGTAGCCGGTACAATGGGCGGCTCTCCGGTGCGGGGTGGAGCAGTCTGGCAGCTCGTCGGGCTCATAACCCGAAGGTCGTAGGTTCAAATCCTACCCCCGCTACCATTTATTCTAATGCATTGATTTATAAGTAATTTTTCCGATTGGCCCAATCCGGCGCAATCGAAGCGCGCGCCCACGCGGCCGTCCCGACTGAAAACTATCCCGTGGCTTCCGAGCATAGCGTTTACTAGCTCGCGTTCATCGGTCGAGTGCTCGCTCTTCGTCACCTGTTCACCTAGGTTTCTCACCACTTCCCTGTAACGTTCTGCTTTTAGAGCAAAGGATTGGATGAGAATAGCGGGTGAAATCTTTGCCGTCGATGCTGCCTTTCGACGTTTGTTTGCCAAGGCGTCCAGCGCGGCCTGCGCAACATCCGGTGATAAAGTGCGGGCCCTCAGCATTTTTCGAAGTATGACTTCTTCAGTGCACAGTGCATCGAGCTCGGCAGTGTCTTGGTGCTTTCGTTTGGCCTCCTGAAGAACGGCTGTTTGGTATTCGCGCTTTGCGATTTCTATCGCTTCGGGCGATAGCAAATCCACAGCGAGATAGTTGATGATCGCCGCCTCGGCTCTTTCTCTTGGCGCCGTAATTTTGTTTGAGCACGCGCTGAGGCCACCGTAGGTCCGGGATGCGCACTGATAACTACGCTGATTCCTGGCGACGAAGCGTGAGCCGCATTCGCCGCAAACAAGCAACCCGGAAAGGAGCGACGTCGCAGGTCGCCCCGCAGTCGATGCCTTCGCGCTGGTCGAGCTAGCCTGAGCAGACTGTCGCAGCATGACTCGTTCCCAGAGTTCGTCGGAGATGATTCGCAGCCGCGGATCTTCCCGTCTCACCATCAGGGCCGGGTCCGCTACGACAGCAACCCTCTTCTTGCTGTTCGCCGCGCCTCGTTTCCATTGAAGCCGGCCCCAATTTAGCCGTCCAAGATAGCGCTCATTATTCAAAATGCCGTAACCGCGCTTGGGATCACCGTAGATTGCCGAGCTCACCCACTTGCCGCGGCGCTTAGCATGCTCGCCTGTGTCAGTTCGCCGCCACGCTGCACCCGGACTCGGGATGTTTTCGGAGTTGAGGCGTTCTGCGATGGCGCGCGAAGAAGCGCCACCAGCGTACAATTCGAAAATCCGGCGTACAACAGCCGCTTCGGTCTCGATTATTTCAATCTGACCGGTCGTTGACTGTGAGGCCGGCCGGTAGCCAAATGCTCGGCCACCTGCGCTCTCACCTTTGATGGCTCTGCCCTCCAATCCTCGGCGTGTTCGGTAAGAAGCCTCGCGGCGGGCGTGCTCGGCGACTGCTTGCTTGATTTGAATGATCAAACCCCAGCCGTCGCGACGTGTGTCATCTCCAACCGCGGTTACACAGTGTACGCCGAAGTCCTCAAACTCGGCGGAGCGGGGGCCGAACTCGGCGCGGTTGCGCCAGAGTCGCGAGATGTCTTCCGCGACTATCACACTGAACTCCTTCTGCCGCGCGGCGGACAGTAGCGCTTGATATCCGGGCCGGTCTGCTGTTCCACCAGACACTCCTTTATCCTCGAACCGCGCAATAACGTCGAGTCCGGCCGCACGGGCTACTCGCTCGCACTCTCGGAACTGATCGTCGATGGAGGCGTCGCGTTGCTTGTCGGTACTGTACCGTGCGTAAAGCGCTGCTTTCATGTGTTTCCTTTTTTCCCAGCCCGACGAGGCGAGCATTGATCTAGTTAGTTTGACTACCAAGGACCAACTCTTTGAGCGCGCGGCGCGTGTAAGATTGTGCCTGTCCTAAAAGCCACAGCGGCAACGCCTTGCGGGACTTCGAATTGTGTGACGTGAGTTATGCATAGAGACGGTTTACACTGCGAACCTCTATTTATGATTGAGCGTCTGATCCAGGATGGAGCTAAAAATGGCAAAGAGGAAAAAGGCGGAGAAAAGCGGCTCGGAATCGCTCGAAGGAACCGAAGGAGGGGCGGGCACTGCCAAGTTCCCCCGGCATTCCGTCGAGAAGTCACTCCGGATACCGAGAGCAATTGTCGAACAGAACGCGGGGCATCCATGTACCGTTGAAGAAGCAGCAGGCTTTTGCAAGGTTGGAATATCTGGTCCGTTCCGGGTGGAGGTAAGCTCTGCCATTAAATACGGCTTCCTCAAGCGACTTGAAGATGGGCGCATTGAGCCCACCGACCGAGCTAAGGCTGTCATCCGACCAAAGGCCGAAGGGGATGACAAGGCGGCTTACAGAGAGGCGGTACTTGCGGCACCTCAAATAGGACCCGTCTATCAGCATTACCGCGGTGAAAATCTGCCCGACGAAACGTTTTTCAAAAATACCATTGTAGATACCTACAAAGTCCCCGCTGACAAAGTAGACGATTTCAAGGCAATATTTCTGGAGTCCCTTGAAAAAGCAAACTTGATCGAAAAGCACGGGGAAAAGCTCCGAATTGTTGATGTGACCGACGATGCCAGAGTGTCGGACCAGAAGACTGATCTCACGAAGAAGCTGGGAAAGGAAGTAAGGGTCGCCCCGTCGGATGTTTGCTTTGTAATGCAGCCATTTGCTGCCCCATTGGGGGACTACTACGACAAGATTTACAAGCCTGCGATCGAAAAAGCAGGTTTAAGCGCTATCCGTGCAGATGCCGATATTTTTGGTACCGGTAAGATTATGGAGCAGGTGTGGCGAGGTATACGCGGGGCGCGCGTGTTGGTGGCGGAATTGACATCGAGGAACCCGAACGTATTTTACGAGCTGGGCTTGGCGCATGCGCTAAATAAGCCTGTGGTTCTCGTGTCGGCGACAGAGCAGGATGTGCCATTCGATCTCACCCACATAAGGGTCATCTACTACGATAAGCACGATCCATTCTGGGGCCAAAAATTACTGGATAAAGTGGCGGAGAATATCTTGTCGGCGCTGAAGAATCCGGAAGAGGCGATATTTCGAGGTGACAAGTAGCGCCGCCCATAAACACCTTGGAAAGGAAGCCAGAGATGACAGATCGACTTTACGTGTTGGTGGACTACGACAATTTGGGCGGCTTTCGCGCCTCGAACACGCTCGATGTCATAATCAGACACATCGAGTCCCGCATTCCCGATCTATTCCTAGAGGGAGTTTCGCGAATAGAGGTACGCCTCTATGGTGGTTGGTTTCTTGGTCAATCTCTAACGAGACAAGCACAAACTCTCGCTGCTCAGATTCAATCCAATTTTCCCGCGACCATTCAGCGTGAAAATTCATCGGGAATAACGGAAACTCGTATTCTTTCAGTAGGATTTGCTCGCTCGGGCTTATTCCTACCGTCAGTTGGTTTGTCTGAAACATTCATGCCGGGACGAAGTGTGGGCAATATCCAAATAAACCAAAGTGGCTGGCGCGGGTGTGCGTCACCAGGAAATTGTAGTCTGCAGGCCGTTGAACGCTTTTTACGGGATGAGGAGTGCTCTCTCGGAGCCTGCAGCGTCACACCTCACGATTTGCTCCAGAGAAATGAGCAAAAGCAGGTCGACACGTTGTTGGTTGCCGATCTGGCAGAATTGACTTTGCGACAGGCTGTAAAGCGGGTCGCAATCGTTTCGTCTGACGTAGACATGCTTCCCGGAGTGCTCCTATGTTTGACAGCGGGTGCAGCGGTTTGCCATGTGCACACATCCCCTGGGGCCACCACGAAAGCAGTGCACATGTCGAACCTCACCCGCGCAGGCGGTAACTATCGACAGACATCTATCTAGGAGAGGACCGTGACGGCCAATGAGTTAAGGCGGATCCTTTTGGCGTTCGTAAATGAGCCCGGCGAGTTAGATGTCCGGCAGGGTCGAATTGTTGCCCAAATTCAAGATGAGTTAATTGACGTTCGGCTCACCACCGAGCCTGAATCGGGTGATTTGGCGGTCGAGGATGACGGGTCGCATTACAGTCCTCGCACGTGGCTACTTCGCCGTGTGGCAAGGCTCGATCTGCTGGCAGACCGAATATTGTCGTATACGTCGGAGACACCCGCGTTCGTTGTTCCAAGTGGCCTTCTCCGTGCCGATCTCACATCTGCAAACGCGGATCAGGAGGCTGCCGTCGATGATGTGGCGAAGTGTCTAGAAGGCCTGCTAGCGTCTCCAACTCCGGCTACGACGTCCGTTCTATATTTGACATCCGACGCTGGTGAGGGAAAGACAACGCTGATCACTCAACTCGCTAGAAGACAGGCAGAGAATTGCAAATCTCGGCGGTCAAATTGGCTGTTTGTCCCGATCGCACTCGGCGGGAAAACCTTCCTGCGGTTTGATGATGTCGTAATTGGCACATTGTCCAATCGGTTCAGATTTAACCGATATTACTTTGATGGATTTCTTGAGCTAGTAAAACTCGGAGCGATTGTGCCGGCGTTTGATGGCTTCGAGGAAATGTTCGTCGAGGGTCACTCGGGAGAAGCGGTCTCGGCGCTGGGGTCTTTGATCGAGGCGTTGGATTCCTCTGGATCGATATTGGTCGCAGCAAGAAAGGCATTCTTTGAAATAACGAGCTTAAGGACCCAGGCTCGACTTTTTGACGCCATCGGGGAAAAATCCGCTTCATTCTCGAGATTGAAAATTAATAGATGGAAGAAGCGGCAGTTTATAGAGTATGTGAATCGCCGGAAAATGCCGCAGGCAGGGGATCTATTTGAGGCGTTCTCGGCGCATCTGGGTGCCGACCATCCAATGTTGTCTCGCGCGTTCTTAGTCAAAAGGCTCGTCGATCTCGCAAAAGATGCGGGAACGCTTGAACATCTTATGGCCGAACTGGGAGCAGCCCCGCAGGATTATTTCTTCAAGTTCGTCGAAACACTGGTAGAGCGGGAAGCAAAGCTGAAATGGTTGGATAAAAGTGGGGATGCAGCCCAACCACTACTCACGCTCGCGGAGCACCACGAATTGTTGGCGGCAATTGCACGTGAGATGTGGCAGTCCTCCTCTAACGCGCTAAGGCTTGACGTGATAGACGTTGTTGTTGATATGTTCGCTGAGCCGAAAAGACGCGGTCCGACATTTGTTCGACAGATAAGGGAGAGGATTAGAAACCACTCGTTGCTTTCAACAGACTCGGGACGCGGCACTCTTTTGGAGTTTGATCACGATGAATTTCGGCGCTTTTATTTGGGCGAAGCACTTGGTCGAGCTCTCACAGATTCAAGCCATGCTGATTTACTATCTATATTATCGATAGATAGACTATCAAATGACACTTGTGACCAAGCGGTGGGACATGTTGTCCGTGCGAACGGTGATCGACGCAAATGCGTCGGGGTAGTGCTTGAAGTGGCTCGGAGTTCGTCTCCAGTCTCTTTCGCTCGCGAGAACTGCGGGGCCTTGTTAGTGCGACTCTTATCCAGTGAAACCAAGGACAAAGCACTTGTAATCCTGGATTCAATTGTGTTCCCGCTGGATTCGCTTTCGGGGCGACTGCTGAGCAACGTTGAGTTCTCAAGCTGCAGATTCGAGGGTACGGCTATTTCCGGCACGAAATTCACAGGTGTCTTATTTAAAGGTTGCGAGTTTGAGCGATTTGACATCGAGCCTGGTGATTCATTGGTGGGCGCAACGTTTGCGGATTGTCGCGTGAGTTCCGTCAGGATTGAGGCGGAAGAGAGCGCGCGGGTTGTCTATGGGCCTAGTGAGATACGTTCTGAGCTTGTCAAACTTGGAGGGATTTTCACGGTAGCGGACGAACCAAAGGTGAATGTTTCTGTTGGTGCAGTGGACGATCGAATTGATGCTGTGGAAAAGTTTCTCAGAATTTTCTTGCGTACGACTCACGTGAATGAAGACAGGATCAGGGGAAAATTCGGAAAGCAAGGCGCCAAATTCATCGATGATATCCTGCCGCAGCTTGTACGCGCGGGAATTGTTGAGCAGATTGAGTATCGAGGCAGGGGTCTGCCACAGGGGCGCTACAAGTTATCGGTGCCTATGCAAGCTGTCCAGGATTCACTTTCCTCTTCGGGAGGAAGCTTCGACGAGTTTCTGTCGAATTTGGAGGTTGCGAATTCTTGAGCACGATAGGTCTGCTGGCTTGCAGGAGTCACGGGGGGTACTCGATGGCTCTCCTGGCGATGCCGTAATTGCACTTCGCGCTCGTGGTCGCGACGTACTCTGGATCAGAACCGACGCCCCGGGGCATTATCGACCAAGAGTACTGGCGCGTAGTCTGAAGGATGCCCGCGTACTCCTGACTTTTGATAGGGATGCCGGTGAGCTCGCCTGGCGCTCTCGTCTGGCGGCGACGCGTGTAATGTCCAACCGCGGAACGCAGTGTACGCCGAACTCCTCAAACTCGGCGGAGCGGGGTGCAAATTCTGCCCAGTGGCGCCAAAGCCGGGAGATATCTTCCACGACGATGACGGTGAACTCTCTACGCCGCTGTACTTCAGCTTATGGAATGATTAACTCGCTCTGCTTAGTCATAGCAAGCGACAGGTCTGACCTCGTCAATGCTGCGGATACGAGTTGACGCTGCTCCAGCGGCAACTGCAGCAGGTGCCTCTCATCTGCCGTGGCGACATATCGTGCGGCGGCGGACAGTATGGCTAGCGGAATGAGGCAGTCCTTTGACTCACTCAAAATGTCCGTTAGTCCCTTGAGCGCTGTATCCCACTCATCGAGGGACCCCTTGAGGTGTTTGACACCTCTTGCGAGAAAACTGGTCAAGATTTCGCCGAGGTAACCGCGGTCTTGGTAGACAGACAAGTATCCCCGGAGCATATTCATCGCATCCGGCAAGTAGATCGGTCCCGACTGACGAACTGATGTTACAAAGGCGTCGGCCAAGGCGCCAATGAATTTCCTCGGCCTTCTTACCATTATGCTTGCTTCACGCCGTGTCAGCAGGCGGTTCAATGCGAGCGTGATCGGCTCCGATCGTGACTCAGACTTGAACAGTGCAAGCTCCAGTGCGGTGGACTTGAGACTGAGGCCCAGAGCCTTAGTGAGGGTAGACCGCGCCGCATCTAACGTGCGCGCCCGTACTTGTAGGAGACCTTGCATTTCCCAGACTCCCGGATCCTCCGGGGCCAATATCTTGGCGCGATTGATCATCTCCTGAGCCATCTCACACTTGGCAAAATCCATTGCCACGTCCGCGGCCATTTTCAAGTCTGATGGCTTGCCACAAGCTAGAAGTGGCCTCAGCGCGTCCACCCCCTCTTGCACGGACCCTAGACCAATCAAGGCGTGCGCCAGTACGAAATAAGTATGTCGATGATTTGGATCAACCTCAATCAATCGATGGGCTATGTCAATGGCAGCGCGGTAATCCTTGAGCCGCATGAGAGTGTCGCCGAGCCGACAGAGTGCTCCAATGTGTTTGGGCTCGGACGTCAGCACAACTTGGAAGTCTTCCCTCGCTTCAGCATTGTTCCTCAGCTCGAAGTGCGTCAATCCCCTGGCGTATCTAGCGTCACTAGATTCGAGGTCCAGCCTCACTGCCTTGTCCAGCAACTCAAGGGAACGTCGAAACTGTTTTTCCCAGTAGTAAAGCTTGGCCGCGCTCACGAGGAGCTCTGCGTTATCTGAATGCTGCTTCTCTAAATAATCGGCCTGTTGCCGGGCTCTGTTGATGTCTCCTGAGAGAAGGAGTCCCTGCATGATCTGCTCGTACGAATGCAAGTGTGAAGGATCAAGCAGTAATAGTGCCTCCGCTTCGGCCACGGCCTCGGAATATCGTTCTAACATCAATAAGGCTGATCCCCGAAAGCATCGATACCTCGTATTATTGGCGTCTCTCTCCAGGGCCTTGTCGATTTGGCTAAGTGCTTCGGCATGTTGGCCCAAGCGACCATATACATCCGCCAAGCCGAAACGAATGAGAGCATCTTCCGGATACTTATCGAGTGCTTGTAGGCCAACCGATAATGCATCATTTAAGCGTCCGTTCTGCCTCAGCGCATACACGTGTGAATAGTAGTCCGACGGTGTGCCGTCTTCGTGTACCAGCGCTTGGTAGACGACGGCGAGCCCTGCATAATCACCTTTCCGCCGGCATTGACCACCCTCTAGCCGAAGCGCATCGAGGAAGGGCTGTTTCTCATGGAGTTTGGAACAGCGTAGCGCCTCCTCGATATGAATCCGGTCCATTCCCGAGAGAGCACTGTCTTCCATGAAGGTGACGCGGCGCTCCATCTCACGGCTGCTAAACCAATGACGAAGGAACTCGACGAACAAGCGGAAGTGTTCCGTTCGGTTGTCTTTCACCTCGATGCAGATGCGCATGAGAGGTTCTGCTATCTCGCAATAGGTCTGTCGCCCGAAGGGCGATTTCTTCACGAACCCCGACAGCATGAGTTCACCGAGTTGCTTGGCTGCCGTCTGATGCGACATGAGGCAACTAGCGGCGATTTCTTTTACCTGGGTTGGCTCCGCGTTCTGACAGAGGTACTCGATAATCTTTCTCTGTGCTGGTGAGAGCCGCCTCATCCTCTCCTGATAGTAAGGAGTGAGATCATCAACCATATCCAAGAACGGTTGAATCAAGTCGTCTAGTGATTGCTTGTCGAGGAAATCGTAGAGAAGGACGTACGCTCGATGGTTCCCCGCCGCGAGGTGATGAATGGCACGCACGCGCGCGCGGCCAATCGGCGTCTCTAGGAAACGCGCAAGTTCATCACGACAGTCATGAATCGCCTTTTTTAAGAGAAGCTCATGGGCGCCTTCATAGTCGAGCTTCCGCAACTCCCTTATGGTGAAAAAACCAAAAAATGGGTGAGTTTGCAGCGTAACGGCTGCAAATAGTGCGGGTGTAGTTGCGAGGACCGTCCAGGTGCCAGTTTGCTGTATAAATGCCCGCCAGCGCTTTTGCCCTTCGTCTCCAAGACCTTCGAACAGATCGAGGAGATTTTCACAGATCAATAGGAGAGTCTTCTGACCGATGAAATCGGTAAGCGCGGTCTCTGCATAAGACTCGGCTTCAGCTGGATGGGTGGCGAACTTAGAGTATATGTTCGCGACCTGCTTTTGTAAGTCGTTTGAGTTGCTGGCCAATGCGCGGAGCACTCTCACCAGAAAGTCGAGATAAGATGCAACACCCCACTCCTCCTCATTGAGGAAGGCGATTTCGAGATCGTTGCGAAGACCCTTCTCCGCGGCAATGGTGCAGATTCGGTGATAGGCAAGGGCAATGAAGTGTGTCTTCCCCGACCCTCGAGGTCCCACCATCAGTAAGTAGTGTCTTTCCTTGTCAACCCCAATTGAGCTGATAATTCTCTCAAGTACGTCGTCCATCATTTTCTCGCGACCGACGAAGAGTCGGGCCAGGGACTCGGCGTCCATATTCCCCGGGCTATAGCGAGAGTGTCGGACCAGACCTCTTTTCATGTTCGCGTCTCCCGCCACCATCGCTTAACCAGCTTCCAGCGGAATTCGTACGCCATGTGCTGGTCGGTGCGACTTTTGACAAGGTAGTGGTCCTCAACGAGAAGAGCGAGAACAGCTCGAATGCCTTCTTCCGGGAGATCCTGAATCTTGTGTCTCCCAAGATTGACAATCCGCTCGACGGCAAGAGGAGAATCTGCAGTGGCAATCGCGTCGAGAATCACGCGCGCAAGCGCCGCCTCGCTTGAATCGTAGTAGATGTCAATGCGGCTGAGATAGTAGCCGAAGTGCGCCGGGTCCTGAGGATCGTAGATTAGACTCTCGACGGCCGAAGCGGCATCGGACTCGGTCACCCTGCGGTGCAGTTGCTGCAACTGATCCACGACGTGATGAATATAGTACGGAAATCCCTCGATCTGATCGGCCAAAAGATCGGCGATTCTGCCTCTGTCCGACGGCACCACATCGAGCTCGTGCAGTAGCTCGGTAGCCAGATCCCTCGCGTGACGGTGCGTCATCGGTGGTACCGTGGTGGAATATAGGTCGTTCACCGGATCGTTGGCATTTCCAGCTTGCCTGAGTGAGCGAATGACCAGATGCAAGCCGATCGAGCCTGTGACCAGAAAACGCAGTTTATCCGCGTGCTTTTGACGCAAGGCGCGAAGTTGGTCCAGCAAATGAATGGCCGCTTTCTCGCTCTCGCGCTCCGAAATGTTATAAAGCATCAGGGGGAACTCGTCCCAGACCATGAGAATGGTTTGATCGCCGCTCATCGCGACGAGATCATCGAATGCCGTGGTAAGGAAACTCGTCCAGTTGTCCTGAACAAATTTCAAATCGAGGTTGCCGATTCTGTCCGGCGCTAATGTCGCCCACTTCGCGAGACGGCTTTTCCATCGATCCGATGTCGAGAGCGAGCGATCAATCGTGTTGTAGATCGATCGGAGCAATTCCTTAATCGAGTGAACGCCTTCGAGGTCTTGGTAGAACGGCAAGAATCCCGGGAGGCACTCCTCGCACATCTTCAATGTGATGTGGGTTTTACCAATTCGTCGTTCAGCGGAGAGGACGAGTCCTTGCCGTCGAAGGATTTGCCAATAGCGTAGGATCTCATCGTCTCGGCCTACGATGTCGGCGATAGCGAGTCGGCCGCCAGGATTGATGCGCATATTTTATAACGTACGTTGAATGTAACGTACGTCATTATAGACGTATGAAGGGGATAACGCTACAGGCAAAGAAAGCGTAGCCGTTTACGGAGCTTCGCGGGTCCCGGGAACCCTAACCATGGTTGCAAAGCTAGGCATAATCAGGAAAGCTCATTGGCCCGCCCGTGACTTCGCTAGGCCGGTTCCGCGGGTATTCTCAGCTCAGGTGCGGCCGAAGTATATTTCGTGATAGTTCAACGCGTTATAATTCCGAATCATGCCCCCGCTACCAATCAAATCAATGGGTTACAGGCGCTTCAAGTAGCTCAATTTTTGGACTGTGACCAAAACGTGCCCACGATTCCGTGGCCGGCACGTTCAAGGCACTCAAGCGATCCGCATAAGGCGCCAAGTGATCGGCCGCGAGATGCGCATAGCGGCGCACCATCTCAACCGACTCCCAGCCCCCAAGTTCCTGCAAGACGAAGAGGGGCGTGCCGCTCTGGACGTGCCAGCTTGCCCAGGTGTGGCGCAAATCATGCCAGCGGAAATTTTTGATCTCCGCCCGCTTGAGTGCCCCATACCAAGCTTTCGTGCTGACTTGCACGATGGGCTTACCCCGAAAGCTGAACACATGGGTCGCGTGAATCCCTTTCTGCTTCTGCACGATTGCGAGCGCTTCCCCGTTTAAGGGGACCGCGATCGCTCTGCGCGCTTTGGCCTGATCCGGATGCACCCAACACAATTTGCGTTCCTCATCGACCTGCGACCACTCAAGACCGGTGACGTTTGACGCCCGCAAACCCGTTGCGAGTGAAAACGTCGCCATGTCCGCCAAGTGCGCCGGCAATTCACCGAGGAGCCTTCGGGCCTCGTCTTGCGTTAAAAAACGGATGCGGCGAGTCGGCTCTTTCAGCATGCGCACATAGGGCGCCCGATCCAACCACTCCCACTCGTTCACGCATTTTCGAAGCACGGCACGAAGCAACTCCAAGGTCCGATTGACCGTCGCGTTCCGATGCCCTGGGGCAAGTTTTTCTTGGGTCACATGATCGATGAGGGTGCGATTGATGGCGTTAAGATCCTTGTCCCTTAAGTAACGGTCGAGGAAGCGCAATTTACCCACGTCTTCCTTCGTTGTTGCCTTGTGACTCGTTTCCTTCAACCATCTCACCACGGCATCGTTCCAGGTGTGCTTTGGCTTCACATCGAGTTTGTCGATTCGCCACAGCTCCACCTTGATGCGATCATGAAATTCCTGCGCTAGGGCTTTGTTGGCAGTCTCAGTAGTTCGGCGTATTCGCTCCCCTTGCGGAGAGCGGATATCGATCCACCAGATCCCGCCGCGTTTGCGTAGTGACATATCAGCTCCTTATCTGACGTCACTTGCAGCGCTTGCCGTCGTTGAGAATACAACGAACGGATATGCGCCGCGAGATCGTCTTCGAGGAAGACCCACCGTCGGCCCGTTTTGGCGCCCGGTATGAGACCGCGTTTAGTTCGCGAGCGGACCTCCTCGGGGTGCATACGCAGGAACTCCGCTGCTTCCTTGAGATCGAGAGTCTTCACGGTCCTTTACAAGGGTTCTTGTCGTCGGCGAAACGCTTTGGCGAGAGCCCCCCGCGGACTGCTCGCTCGGAATAGTCTCTTGCCCGAGTGCAGCGGGAGCCGCACTCCAGCGGCAAACATGTCTGTCGCGGAGGTGGCCGCGTGCAGCGGCGAGGTGCGTTTAAACGCTCAGCGCTATCCGTCGGAGCCGCGAGATCGCGCGACATCCAGTCCAAGACTTCCGTCCGGCACCATCCGACCAGTCGGCCACGGAATCGTCTCTTGCGTGGAAATTTGCCAATGAGCGCCAATCCACAGAGCACCCAGCGCGGTCGACGCGTCAGCCGCGCGAGATCGCGCGAACACAAAATCCCCTGGACATCGGGAAGCGGTTCATTGACCCAGGGTGAGATGGTGACGGCTACCTGCGATTTCTCTGGGCGGCTAACGGTGGCGGTTGCTTCGATAGTCATTGCGAGAATCCTCATAGGGTTTAACCGATGTGAAGATTCTTCCAATATGTGCTCAGAAGCAGCCGGGACATTCAAGGAAGAAATGGCGCTAACGTTATTGCGCGTTTAAACGCCTGCCGGGTTTCCGGGTCAACGGCGTGCATACTCTTGCGTTGAACTGAATGTTGGGCCTACAGTCGGAGCCGGATGAAAACCTCACACAGCATGGAGACCGGATTCAACTACGCGCGGCCCTTGCTCGCGGGCACGGTCAAGATACTGTGGAATGCCATGCGCCTGCCGATCGCAGCCGCCCTACTTGCGCTCGAGCCCGTCGTCGGGCTCGTCTGCGGCGCAGGGCTAGTCCTCGGGATCCTCGTATCCATCCTGTTTGAGATGTCCGCTGTTGGCCCGCGATTCCCGTTCGCCAAAGTCCTTGGGATTTCGTTGAGTTTCGGCGTGATTCTTTTTTTGTACTACGGGTTGCTGTCAGTGTTCGTCGAGGACTGACCACTTCGCAAAACTCGCGTACCCTTACATCACTCACCGAATTGAAATTTTTCAGGCCGCGGCAAAGAATACAGGCTGTGTGAGAACGCAGACTCGAGCCCAACCCTATCCGTGGCTGAAAAGGCCCGCAGATCCTGGCTCGACCTGGGTGGGTGCTAATCACCCCTTCTCGTTCGCTGGGCCTTCCGAACCCTGTCCTTGCGCAGTCGACGGAGCCTCTGCCACGCTCTTTTCCGCCAAAACCGCCATCGCGGCGGAAATCAACACCGGCACAGTACCCGTGGAACCCGTGCTAACCATCAGTGCGTCCACACAAGCTTCCAGCTTGACGCGATCGATGGGCTTTGTTAGATAATCATCCATGCCGGCCGCACGACATTTCTCCTCATCGCCTTTCATAGCATTCGCCGTGAGCGCCACGATTGTGATATGCCGCTGGCCCTGCTCCAACTTGCGAATTTCCCGAGTGGCCGCATAGCCATCCATGCCGGGCATCTGACAATCCATGAGAATCAGATCGAAGTTCCCGGCCCGCCATGCCTCGATTGAGCTAAGGCCATCCGCCACCACCTCGACACGACACTGAAGGTTCTCCAGCATACGGATCGCCACCTTCTGGTTGACGAGATTGTCCTCGGCCAGGAGGACGCGTTTGGGCGATCGATGCCGCTGCGCACGCAGCGCATGCCGCGTGACGATAGGCTGGCTTTTTAAATGCCACGATTGAGCGGTGTTGCCGAGAATGAGCATCAGACAATCCGTCAGGTCCATCTGCCCGACCGGCTTCAACAAATACCCCGCAAAGCCGATGTCCGCAAACAAGTGACTATCCCCGCGTTGACCCGAAGAGGTCAGCAGAACCAGCCGCGTCTCCCTTAGGGTCTCGTCGGCAATTACGATCCGGCCCAGCTCGGCACCATCGCAATCCGGCATTTGGTGATCGAGCAGCGCCGCGTCAAAGCCCTTCCCCGCGGCGCGTGCCTGCCGCAACAACGCCAGCGCCTCATCCGCAGAACCCACCGACATCGGTTCCACTCCGCAGAGGAGCAGTTGCCCCATCAGGACTTTCCGATTGGTAGCATTGTCATCCACCACCAACACCCGCTGCCCCTGGATCGATGCCGGCACAGCGCATATGCGCTGGGTCGCATTGGGCGCGGCGGGCGCAAACATCGCCGTGAACCAGAACACCGAGCCTTTGCCTTCCGCGCTCTCGACGCCAGTGCTACCGCCCATGAGCTCAACCAGTCGACGCACGATAGACAATCCCAGTCCCGTGCCGCCGAATTTACGTGTTGTTGAGGTGTCCACTTGCATAAACGGTGCAAACAGAAACTGCAGGCGATCCGTCGGAATGCCGATGCCGGTGTCGCGCACCTCACATCTCACCCGAGTGCCGAATTCGGAAGTCTCTAGGACCTTGATCTGAAGCGACACTTCCCCCGAAGCCGTGAACTTCACGGCATTGCCGGCGAGATTTAAGAGTATCTGGCGTATTCGCCCCGCGTCACCCTTCACCAGGCCCGGGAGCTTCGGATCGATCTGCGCGATGACTTCCAACCCCTTGGCATGCGCCTGAATGGACAACAGCCGCGCGACATCTTCAAATGTATCGCGTAAATCCACGTCCAGCTGCTCGAGCTCGAGCTTACCGGCTTCGATCTTCGAGAAATCCAAAATGTCATTGATGATGGTGAGCAACGCGTTACCGCTGTCGCGAATGGTTCCCGCATAGTCTCGCTGCAGGGGGTCCAACTTCGTGTCTAGCAGTAGGTCCGCCATGCCAATCACCCCATTCATCGGCGTGCGAATCTCATGGCTCATGTTTGCCAAGAACTCACTCTTGGCACAATTAGCCGCCTCCGCGGTTTCGCGCGCCTTGAGCAGCTCAGCCTCCGCTCTCACGCGGGCGGTGATTTCTCGGTCTATACCGATAACTCCCACCACTCGGCCGTCCGCATCGCGCAGCGGTACCTTCGTCGTCAGCAAGTCAATCCGATTCCCATTCGGATCGATTATGAATTCTGAGCGATTGATTTCCCCCTGACCTGACTGCATCACTTCTTGATCGCGCGAGGGGTAACGGAGTGCCTGCTTGTGCGAATGCAGATCGAAAGTCGACTTGCTGAGTACCTGCTCCGGATCCTCGACCCCCAACACCCGCGCTGCAGCCAGGTTCACCAACAGAAATCGGGATTCTCGATCCTTGACGTAAATAAAATCTGGCAGATTATCAATCAGCGTGCGCAACATTGTGCGCTCGCGCGCAAGTTTTGCTTCCCTCTCGGCGTCGGGCCCGAGATTCGTTGACCGCGTACTGATGACGTAAACGAGAGGTAGCCAAGGCGAAACAACGAGCAACACCATCATCACGAAACGGGCCGGTGACGCTGAAAGCACCGCCCAGTGGAGCCCGCTCAACACCACGTACAGCGCAACAACGACCGCAGGAATGACCAGCAACACCAGCGGCAAGCTGAGAGAAGCGCGAGTGTTCAACATTCGCATAGGGTCATCACGAGCACTCCAATTGATATCTGAGCCGTGTTCATTTCATACTCCTTCTGAAAATCGCGTCGCCACCAGAGTCAGCCGTGGCCTTTGGTCCAGTCGCGAGGCCACCTGGGCTCGACGCGCCACCAGCCTGCGTGGTGAATTTGCGGGAGAGTCCACCATTCAAGCCAGAGGACGTAGGCACAGAGACGCTTGGACGGTTCGGGGTGATACTGACCCCACGCCGCCATCGGCCCGCGCTCGGTCGACCATGCCGTCCACGGACGCCCTGAGGTTTCCGCGACTCCCACGTGCTTGCGGCACTCCGCCGGCAATTCGGATATGTCCAGAGGCTCCCGGAGCTCCGCGCCGACCGCGCCGGTGAGGAATCCGGCGAGCAGATTCTCCACTTCGGACCGAGAGAGATCGAAGTTGATTTCAATGGCCGGGAACTCGAGGTCGGCGTGGGCTCGCCTTACCGAACTGGCTCCGACACCGCACGCAACTCGACTCAGGAATCTTCAATTTATCCAAGAGCAGCGCACACCCGCAGTGGGCGCAGATCGAGAGCTCAACTTCCTCACCCTTCACCACTCCAGTCACCAGTAGCCTGCATAGTCAAATTCCAGGTGCGCGTCTGGCTCCCATTCCCGGTAAATCTCAAACGCCTCGCACAGCTTTTCGCCACCCAGAAGACTTGGATTGAATGCGTGAATCCCGACCATGCGGTGAATGCCGACGAACATGGCGGCATGACTCGCCTTTAGCGCCGACCTGAAAAAGGGCTTATAGGAAGTCGGAGAGGGTCCGCGAAAGCCGTCTTCCGCACCCGGCATCCAGCGCTTACGCAACGTCACCAGTTGATCCAGCGTCAATCCACTCCAATCGCTTGCTGTTTGCTCGCGCGCGCCGTGGGACATCAGCCGCAATCCCAACCGAATTTTCCGGTAGTACCGATCGAACCTCTCATCGCCAACATTCGCAACCATTGGACCTCCCGTGTCGAAAGACAACTCATCTGATCCGCATGTCGAGGTTTCTACCAAAAGATCCCGGAAACTTAGGGGACCCTTTGCCGAGACATCGCTGACAATGCCGCTCCTTCAATTTGCAGGGAGGGGCGCATGGACGAGTTCAAGACCGACGAAGCTGCCGAGATGTCTCAAGGCTCTGCAACGTCGCCGCGCTGGACGGGTGCTCCCTCCATTGCGCTTGCGCATGGACTAAACGAGCAATGCGTCGAACTGGTGTGCGATCTTGCCGCTTCCTCCTCAATCGAAGAACTCCCGCAATTCATTTTGCGGAACTGTGACCTTTGGCGGCTGCTTGAGCCCGACGCTCGCAAGCGCGTCGCGGCATTCCCTTTTGTTATCGTCGATCTTCGCTTCCAAGACGCGGAATCGTGGCAGCGCGCACTTCGAGGACACTTGATGAGCCCCACCGACACCACGCACTACAACGGTATTCCGCTGAAACACTTTGAAGACCTCCTTCTAGAAACCCTTCTGTTTGCACGCCAAGCTGCCCGCGAGGACATGAGCGTCGCGAAGGCCATGTTCGCCATGAGCCCGTCGGTCGCGACCGCAATTGCATCGCTCACCTTGCCGCAGGTCAGAACAATCGCCATTGGCAATACCCACCGACTTCGGGTGCGCTGGGACAGCCACGCGGAGTTTTGGGGCGACCTGCTCGTCGCCTGTCGGGGGAAGGACGAGCGGGCATTGGCCGCTCTCCGTCGACAGGGCAAGCTACTATTCTGCGGCGAACTCATTGAAAGTCATAAGTAATAGTCCGACTTCGCGCGAAATGCGCTCATGGGGAAACAGGTGGTCGCGAATCCAGGATTCGGATCGATCTGGATGATGGAAAAGGCGGCGTCTGAGACGGAGGTCGGCAGCCGCGCCTCACGGAACCACGGCCGTGTCCGTCGCCGGGCGGTTGATCGGCTACTGTTCTTGAACGCATCCTTTCACCGTGAGCGTCGGCCGGAAGAGGTAGACTAATTTTCGGGAATATATTAATGGCGATTGGCACCCGCGATATATCGCCGCTCACTCATGCAGTGTCAAGACAGGTGGGCCTTCCAAACAGGTAGGCCCCCCAAACAGGTAGGGCCTCCCTTTGAGGGACTGAATGGGGCTGTTTAACCAAGCATTAAAAACCTACTAAGCGAAAGAGGTGACCCCCCTTATTGAAGGTTGTGTCTCCGATCCGGTTACGCGATGCTTGATAGGCTAGGTCGGCTGGCTGCTGAATCGGCGGCGCCCCCGTCGATCAAAATTCTGAAGGAGCAGCACGCGATGCATATTTCGGTCATCTCGGTGGTTTCCACCGAGGGTCTCCGCAGTGACGACGAGCTGAGAAGCCTCTGCCGGAACGGGCTGACAGTCTCTGGGCGCCTCCTCGGGTTTCGGCCCGCCCTCGATCGAATCTCGGGTCGACGAGGCGTTCGCAATCCCTGGAATGATCGCCGCGGCCGAACAGTTTCCGGCCCCCTGTTGGTGACGCCCGGTGACTTCGTCATGGCGGGCTGATTCGTAGTTCTCGGGCTTTCTTACCCGCGAGCATTGCTGATCACAACCGCAAACCGTACTACTGAGAGGGGTCTCGCATGAAGAGTATCGATCGCCGCGAGTTTCTCGCAAGGGCCGCAATACTTGCAGAAGGGGCGGGGGCCGCCGACGCGCATGCGAGTCGACCGGGGCGCGCGAACGAGCAGCGCGGTTTCACCGACCTCTCAGCAGTCGCTGCGGTAACGGCCATCAGAAACGGAGAGATCAAAGCGGAAGACTACGCGCGTGCCCTGCTTAACCGCGCGGAGCATCTCGAAAGCCTGAACGCCTTTCGCACGCTAGATAAAGAGATGGTGCTGGAATCCGCCAGGGCCGCTGACAAGGCGCGCTCCTCAGGCGCTGTCCTCGGCGCTCTGCATGGTTTGCCCATTCCGGTGAAGGACAGTGTCAACTCTAAAGCGCTGCCGACGTCAAATGGGACGAGGGCGTTGCGCGACTTCAAGCCGAGCGATGATGCAGGAGTGCTCAAGTCGTTGCTAGCACACGGCGCCATTCTCATGGGCAAAACGAATCTTCATGAGTTGTCGCTCGGCTGGACAAGCAATAACGGGATCTTCGGGCCGGTCCGCAACCCTTATGAGCCAAGCCGTGTGCCCGGCGGCAGCAGCGGCGGGTCCGGCGTCGCCGTGGCTGCTCGGATGGCACCGCTGGCCGTCGCAGAAGACACTTGGGGATCCATTCGCATCCCCGCCACGATGTGTGGGCTGGCGGGGCTGCGTCCGAGTTTCGGCCGCTATCCGAACGACGGAACCATGCCGCTCACGGATGCCAAGTTTGACCAGGTTGGTGCCCTTGCGCGCTCCGTCGCAGACCTGGTGCTGTTCGATGCAGCTGTGACTGGCAATCGCGCGCCTCTGACAGGGACCCGATTGAAGGGCGCGCGCATCGGCATTGCCCCTGAGTCCTTGCTAAGCGGTCTCGACCCCGAGGTCGGGCGCATCACGACCGAAGCATTTCACAAGCTTCGCGCTGCCGGGGTGACGCTAATCGAAGCGGAGATCCCGGATGCCGCCAAAGCGGCAAGCAGGGTCGTGACCGTGATCGAGGCGTACGAGACGATACCGGCCATCTCTGCCTTTCTAGAAGCACAAGGCACGGGGGTCACTTTCGACCAACTGCTGCAACAAGCTAGCGAAAGCATGCAAGTCGCGTTCAAGGAGAATTTTCTGCCCCCCAATCGGCCCACGCAAGACGCCTACGAATCGGCGCTGACTCAACGGCAACGAATTCGCGAGGAAATACGTGGGTACTTTGAACTGCACGGACTCATCGCCTTGGCGTTTCCGCCGATCATGGTGCCGCCACCGCAGATCGGCGAAGATGCGGAGGTCGCCATTCGCGGGCAGAAAGTCTCGCTGTTGGTCGCTATGGGCCGCAACACGGCTCTCGGGAGTTGCGCGAGCATGGCGAGCTTGGTACTACCTGCAGGGATGGCGTCAAGCGGTCTGCCGGTCGGACTCGAGTTCGATGCCTTGACAGGCAATGATCGCGCCGTGCTTGCTCTCGGGCTGTCGCTGGAGAAGGTGCTGGGTCCGATTCCAGCGCCAAGCCTGTCATGAGGTATCGCTAATCGTTCCAGCCAATTCGTTTGACGGCGTGCGGCTGAACTCCGACGTCTGGATCGCGGTGCGCTGGCGAAGCGGCAGCGCTGATTCCTGCCCGAAAAGCGGACCGTCGGAACGGTCGGCTAGGGTCAACGGACGCTAATTGATTGATTGGGTGGGTGCGCGTGCTATCGATGCGCGAAATCAGTGCAGGATGCCGCGCCGGCGTGCCTGCTGGACGGCATCGATGCGGCGACCGACCTGAAGCTTCGCGTACAGATGTTTAACATGAAATTTGACCGTGTTCTCACTCATCCGGAGCGAGCGTGCGATCTCTTTGTCTGACAGCCCGCGGCTCATTTCCTGCAGGATCTCATCCTCGCGCGGGGTGAGATTAAGAGTCGAGGTCGATGTTACCCCTCCGCCGGCTAGAGCGACGAGTAACGCATCGACATGGCGCGCAAGCTCAGGCTCCGTGCTCTCCCGCACATTCATGCGCCAATGCTCGAGCACCGGGCGCACGCACTCGCGATCTTCAACGAATACGCGGATATAGCCGGATCTCTGGCTCGCGCGCAATGCGGTATCAAGATGCCCGAGTGCTTGCGCAGGGCGCTCTAGGTGCCAATAGAACGTGGCAAAAGTCGCACCAAGTCGGATCGCGGCGCGGATTTGCTCCTCGGACCAAAGCCGGCTCAGTGCCTCCTCCACCAGGGCCACAGGCACCGAGACCACCGGTTTGCGCGCGGCGACCCGCAGCGCGGCTACGAGCACCGCCTCCCGTTCGCGCCACATTCTTTCCTTATCGCTTTTCAAATACGCGGCCAGATCGATTTTCCGCTGTAGCAGGACGTCGTGAGCCTCCTCCACAGCACCGCGGAGCGCGAGGCAGGAGACTTTTGTGGCGTCTAACAGCATCGTTACCCCGGCAGCATTGCGCCCGTTGGCTTCCTGCCTCGCCGATTCTAGAATTGCCAATGCGTCTGCAATGCCGCCGCGCTCGAGTGCAATCATCGCAGAGGTCACGAATTGCGCGGCGTAGATGTCGTACCAGAGTTCGATGTGGCGAATGTGCTGTGCAGCCTGGCGAGTCTGCCGCAGTGACTGACCGATGAGATTCTGCTCGTAAGCCAGTTCGGCGGAGAGTGCGCTGAGCAATGCGGACTTAGTCTGATCGTCGCTGAAGTGACGCCGCGCCATCTCTCGTGCACGCGCATAGGCGGCCTTTGCCATAGCCGGCATTCCCCGCGCGAAGGCGATATTGCCCAAGTGCAGATGCTCGAAAAGCTGACCATGCGTGGAGTCTGCCTGCTGATATTGATCGATGGCAGCATGGGCGGCGGGGACTGCTTTGTCGAACAAGCCGCGCTGAGTGTATGCAACGCAAAGGAGGTTCCGCAGACTCCCTTGCAGTAGGTGATCGTCTTCTGCTACCTCGCGCATCGCGCGCTCGAGGGACTCGAGATACGCGTCACCAGCGGGCCGGCACTCGTTGAACAGTAGCGTCGCTTCAACGATGTGCCTGTCTTGCAACAGCGCTGGGATCTCGCCATCGTCCGGCAACGTGGTGAAGTCCGCTGTAATCGAGCGCACCTGATCGAAGCTGCGCCCGGCAGCACTGAGCTCTCCGTCCTTGATCAGAACGAGTGCGCGCAGTAGACGAATGCGGGGGAAGCGGTCGAGGAGGGGCTCGGTGAGCAGGGCATTGATGGCTTTGGTCACCGCTTTGCCCCGTCGGATCCATAGTCGGACCCCGCCGGCATTCAGAATCAAGCGGCCAGCGAGATTGAGATCCTCACACTCGAGCGCATACGAAACTGCGCGCGCAAGCTCGCCTTGAGTGGCGTACCAGCGTGCAGCAGCACGCAAGACGGTGCTACGTCTCGAGACGTCCGCGCGAGCGAATTCCGCGGCAAGAACTGTGTGGAGAATGGGATGCATGCGGCGAGCTGCGGCATTGCGCTCGATGGGCAGCAAAAATGGTTGCAGCCACTCGGCGACAATAAGCTGCGGCCATGTATCGGACCGGCCCGTCACCGCAGCCACGGCGTCGGCGCTCAGTCGGTCGAGCACCGTGACTTCCTGCAGTGTCGAGTGATGATCCGGCGCAAGAGGTGCCAAAACCTCTTCTGAAACGTAGTCGATGATATTCGCTATTGCGCTGCTGCGTTCGACAGACGCCGCCTGCGCGCCGCCAGTCCATGCGCTCCGCAATAGTTGCACGGCGACCGGCCATCCGTCCGTTTCCTGGGCGACCGCAGCCAGCTCCCGCCGAGTGAGCTTGCAGTCGAATAGCTGAGCGATCTCGTCTGTGCGAAAACGCAGCTCGGCTGCACCGAGATTCAGCACCAGACCGCGCGCACGAAGCGCCGCGACCCGCAGCTTTGGGCGCGTGCGACTGGCTAGAACGAGCTGCAAATTGGGAGGCGCACGCCGAATCAGAGGCTCGATAACGCTCCCGCAAAGTGCGGGGGGCGCATGCTCGAGCTCATCCAGCATGATAACGATGGGCTGCTTTGCCTCGGCGATGGCGTTGAGCAGCCTGCGCATTTTCTGCTGAGCACCGCAGTCGCTGAAGCCCTCGCTGGCGGCGCGATCGCCGTCCGTCTGCAGACCGGCCGCTCGCAAGGCGTGCTCAATGTAATTAAGCAGCTCCGCCGGGCTTTTGTCTTCGTCGTCCAAGTTGAGCCAAGCGACGGGAGTCCCACGCTGGAGCAGCTTGTCTCGCCACTGTGCCAACGATGTGGTTTTGCCAAAGCCTGCCGGCGCTTCGACGAGCACCAGTTGCACAGAGACCGCGTCCAGGCATACAGCAAGAAGATCGGCACGCTCCAGGAGCTTGTTGTTCTGCCCAGCTGGCGCAAGGCGTGTGGTCAGCAGGTTTTCGGTAGGGAGCGATGCCATGCGAGGTGACTGTGGCACGCTGCTCCTGGGGCGTCAATTTCCAGTATCCCTTGCCCGCCGTGACCCGAGTGCCACCTACCTATTCGGGTAGGTTACGCGCCGGAGGGGCGGGGCGGAGGCCCACCTCTCGCAGCCATACGCCAGGCCTCGGGCCGAGCGCAGAATAAAGAAAGATTCTCACTCCAGGAACCGCCATGATCGGGATTCTTACCATCGGGCAATCGCCGCGACCGCTGCTGCTGCGGGAGTTCCGCCGTGTGATCCCCGGAAGTGTTCAGATCGTTCTGCGCGGAGCACTCGACGGCATGACCCGCGAGGAGATTGCGCGCCATGCGCCACAGTCCGCGGATGACACGCTATTCACCATCCTGCCCGATGGTACGGATATCAGAATCAGCCACGCGACCGTCGCCAAGCGTGCCCAGGTCAAGCTCGAGGAAATGCAGCGCGAAGGTTGCCGGCTGACCGTGTTCTGTTGCACGGGGGAGTTTGCAGGGCTTGGCAGCAGTCTGCCCCTGCTGTTCCCATCACGCATTCATACACAGGTGGCTCAGGCGCTTGCGAAGGATCGCCGCCTGGGCGTCTTTGTACCATTGCCGGAGCAGGAAGCCATTGCGAGTAGCCGCTGGTACGCCTGCGGCTTCTCGGATGTGGTCACGCAAGCGGTAGCACCCAATGGCTCCGATGCCGAGATCGAGCGCGCGGCATCCCGTATGGCGGAGGCGACCGTCGATCTTGTCGTTTATGACTGCATGGGGTACGGCCATGAGCTTCGTGCGCGCGCGGATTCGATTACGAAAGTGCCTTCGATTCTTTCGGTGTCACTGGTCGCGCGGGTGGTGGCGGAGCTGATCGATGGCACGATTTAGGCGCAGGTGGTGCCCTTTGTTAGCCACCCGCTTGCTCAATGCGCGTGCCAAGATTCGCACAGCCAACATACGGGATAATTACGTCAGCGTGGTCCTCGACGCCTTGCGCCGCAAAGGACATCACTCGTTCGAGTGATGTATTAGAGACACCACCAATGTGGGTGCTCACCCGTTTTGGACGGCTTTCCACCCCCCGCGCTCGTTGCGCCAGCGTGACCCCTGCAACATTCTCACCTCGATGAACGGCGGCGTGAACGCGGTGTAGCCGCCATGCAACAGAACTAGAAATCGGGGATGGAGCGTATGCGAATAGGCATTGATGTTGGAGGCACCAACACGGATGCCGTCCTCTTGGACGGGTCAAAGGTCAAGGCGTGGCGCAAAACGCCGACGACGGACAATGTCAGTACCGGCATCATCACGGCTATCACCGAAATAATGATCGAGGCTGGTGTTGCCAGTGACGACATCAAGTGCGTCATGATCGGCACCACGCAGTTTACCAATGCATTCGTGGAGCGCCGCCACATCCTCCCGGTTGGCGTCATTCGAATCGCGCTCCCGGCGACACGAGGTCTCCCACCCCTTGTTGACTGGCCGGACGATCTTCGTGCGATCGCGGGCGGCCATGTCTTTCTAGTGCGCGGTGGATATCAGTACGACGGAAGAGAAAATAGTCAAATCGACGAGAAAGCGATATCCGAAGCAGCCAAGGAGATGCGTCGCCGTGGTCTATCGGCAGTGGCTATAGCTGGATTATTTTCGCCCGTCAATGGAGCGATGGAGGAACGGGCAGAGGAAATCGTGCGAGACGTGATGCCAGACGCCCGCATAACGCTGTCGCATCGGATTGGGCGGCTGGGACTTTTGGAGCGTGAGAATGCCGCGATCATGAACGCAAGTCTTGCGGAGTTATCGACCAAAGTGGTCGATGCATTTCGGCAGGCATTGAAACATTTGAATATCGCGGCGCCGTTTTATATCAGTCAAAACGACGGCACTCTAATGGCGGCGGACATCGTCGAGCAATATCCGGTGCTCACGTTCGCATCGGGTCCTACCAACAGCATGCGCGGCGCGGCATACCTGTCGGGCATCAAGGACGCATTGGTGGCAGATATTGGCGGCACTACCACCGACATCGGCGCGCTTCTTAACGGATTTCCGCGCGAATCCTCGGTCACCGTCGATATAGGCGGTGTGCGAACGAATTTCCGTATGCCCGATATCCTGGCGATCGGAATGGGCGGCGGCAGTTTGATCGAATCCAAAGGCGTTGTGTGCATTGGCCCAAAGTCCGTCGGGTATCGCCTGCGTGAACAGGCACTGGTGTTTGGCGGCGACACGTTAACCTGTACCGACGTAGCGGTCGCAGCGGGCTATACCAGTGTCGGCGAAAAAGTCCGGGTCGCCCACTTGTCGCCTGCGCTGGTTCGGGCGGCCGTGAATCGAATGCACGCCATGCTTGAGGAAGGTATCGACCGCATGAAAACCAGCGCGGAGGCATTGCCGCTCATCCTGGTTGGCGGTGGAGCAATTCTCATCAATCGGCCCGTCGCTGGCACGTCCAGGGTCGTCGTGCCGGAATTCGCGTCGGTCGCCAACGCGATCGGCGCGGCTATTGCTCAAGTGGGCGGCGAGATTGACCGGGTCTATCACTACGCGACCCGTGGTCGCGAGTCCGCATTGGACGAGGCCCGCAATGACGCGGTGCAGGCTGCAGTCGACCGCGGAGCGCGCCCGGGGTCAGTGCAGGTAGTCGACTTAGAAGAAGTCCCGTTGGCCTATGTTCCGGGTGGGGCAGTGCGTGTTCGCGTCAAGGCGGCGGGAGACCTAGCGCTCTCCTTCGGCGCGATGCCGGTGACAGGGCCACAGGCAATTCGAGTGTAAGGCAGATGCCACGATCAATAATGCAACGAACTAAGATAGGGAGATGATTGACAATGAAACCCAGTAAGTTGATCCGCATGGCCAACGTTAGAGGCTTAGCATTCACCTGCATGGCAGTTCTAGGCGCCACCGCGCTGACCGCTCTCGCGGGCCGAAGCGCTCAAGCGCAAACAACGGGGCAATCTGCGGCTTCAGCCCCGGGGGAGACTCTCACCGAGATAATTGTCACCGCCCAGAAGCGGGCGCAGAACATCAACGATGTAGGCATTGCCATCACAGCGCTCGACTCCAATACCATTTCGGACCTCGGTCTGCGACAGCCTGCCGACATCGCTAGTGCGACGTCGAATTTCTCGGTCAATATGTTGGCCACGCGCGTTCCAAACTTCACGATCCGTGGCGTCGGCGTGAACGACTACGCGATCAATCAGGCAACGTCCGTCGGCACGTACGTCGATGGGGTCTTTTTGGCCTCCCCGGCGCTGTTGAACTTCCAAATGTTCGACACGGAACGCGTGGAGGTCCTCAAAGGGCCGCAGGGCACTCTATACGGGCGTAACACGACCGGTGGTGCGGTGTTGTTCGTGAGCAAAGCCCCGACCGACACGTTCGAGGCTTCGACATACGACGAGATCGGCAATTATGGACGCTATATGGTCGAGAGCGCTATCAGCGGGCCACTGAGCAGCTCGGTGTCAGCCAGGCTGGCTGTCAATGATGAGCAGAGCGACGGGTACCAGAAGAGCCTGACGACAGGTCGCACCAACGGTGCAATTGACCGCACCAACGTGCGCGCCATTTTCGATTGGAGGCCGATCGAAGGCCTGAAGCTTCGATTCAACCTTCATGCCGGAAAAGACCGTTCTGACCTGGATGCCGTAGTTAGACCTGGCTTCGGCGACAACAAGTCCTCCGCCGGGACGATCGACACGCTCAGTGGCATTCCGTATAGCAACAACGACGCCAATGGCGCGTCACTTACCGCCGACTGGGATGTGGGTGGGGTCACGCTTACCTCGGTTAGCAGCTACGATCACATGAAGCGCTTTGAATACGCCGATGACGACGGTCGTCCGGGGGCCGGGCGGATCGACCAGATTCTCGATAGCGACATCAAGCAGATATCCCAGGAACTGCGCGCTGCATCCTCGGGCCGCGGCCCGTGGACGTGGGTCGCGGGTCTCTACTGGAGCAAGGACGACATCAATGACGATACGACCTATCCTGTGAGCGGCGCAGGTTACCCAACGGCCGCTTTCGGCATCCCGTCCACCTACCCGGTGGTCACGTCGCTCGGAAACACATACGACCAGAAGACGACATCGAAGGCGGTCTTCGGCCAGGTCGAGTGGGACCCGGCCGACAGGTGGCACCTCACCGGTGGCCTGCGCTACACGCGGGACAGCAAGCAGCTCGACAACGTCACGACGCCCTGGACCGTGAATCCGGAAGTGGGTCAGGGAGCCGTAGGCCAGGTCGGCCCGGTGGAAAGCGGTCTGCTCTTTCCGCCGGCGTCGTATTCGAAGGACTTCAGTGCGGTGTCCGGAAAAGTCGGGGTGGACTACCACTTGAGCAGAGAGGCGCTGTTCTATGCGAGCGTCAGCAAGGGGTTCAAGTCCGGCGGATTCCAGGGCACCCTGGTCTTCAGCCCAGCCAACATCATTCCCTTTGGCAATGAGACCGTACTGTCGTACGAGATGGGCTCAAAACTGACGCTGGCCGGCGGCCGCGCCCAGTTGAATAGCGCCATCTTCTACTACGACTATAAGGGTCTGCAGGCGCAGGGAACGATTAAAGGCGGCGGTGCCGGTGTAGCCAATCTGTTCGCGCTTCAAAACATCGGCAATGCCAAAAATTTTGGTGGAGAAGTCGATTTGCAGGCAATACCGACCGACCGGCTTAACCTGTCACTTGGTGTGGGTTATCTCGACGCCAAGATTGTCGAGCCTTTAATTGCCGAGGTAAGGGTCGATGGCCGCCCCGCCATTTCACCGACGTGGAACGCTAATGGACGGGCCCGCTACAACATCGTGGAGAGCAGCAACGCGCGCTGGTTTGTTCAGGGAGACTTCCGGTTTCAGACGAGAGTGGATTTTGATATCTATGAAACTCCCTTTCTGCAGGAGCCGGCGTACTGGGTGTGGAACGGAGGACTCGGTGTAGAGCCGACGGACGGCAAGTGGAAGGTGATGCTCTACGGCAGGAACCTCGCAGACAGGAACTACCGGGTCGGAGGCTTCTTCGGCGGCACCGCGGGTCCGATCTCACAGTATGGCCCGCCGCGCACCTACGGTATTGCCGGCTCGTATGGGTTTAAGTGAAGGCGGCCGCGGATGCGACCGGCCGGGAGCCGCGCGTACTACACCGGCGCGAACGTCGCACCTGTGGCGTCCGGGTTTCGAAGCGACTGTGCATCTTCAGTTCGACACAGCGTCAGGACGGTGGGGATGGGATATCTAAGTCAACAACGTTACCAACAATCATGGCGGAAGTACGCCTTGCAAGGCGAGCAGAACTTGGTGGGTCTCAGCCACGCGCTGCCGCGCATTGCCGGTATCCGGCTCTTCTGGAACTAGTAACGCATTGGGGCACGGGGGCGGGTGAAGTCCGCCCCGCGTGCTGTGCCCCACGGCACTCTCTCGCCCACGCATGCGGAACCGGTAAGTAATTCGAGCTTACCCGATTGGGCGCCCATTGCTGAGATCTCGGCGTGTCAGACTAACTGGACATGGCGCGAGTGGCGGAAACTAAAAGCGTCGATGACACAGGAGATCGAGGCAATTGACAAAGCACATCCGCATCGTTACACCGCACACGACACCTAGGCCATTCAAACTCGACGAAGTTGCGCATCTTAGTGCAACGGCGGACGTCAAATTTTCGCAGGTGGGCATCGACCGCGGGCCATCATCCATTGAATGTCAATTCGACGAAGTTCTGTGCGCTCCGTACGTTGTTGGGCGCTGCATTGAGGCCGAGGCACAAGGTATCGACGCCGTGATTATCGACTGCATGGGCGACCCTGGACTAGGCGCTGCGCGCGAGGCGGTTTCGATACCCGTCTTAGGTCCGGGAGAAGCCAGCATGCTCATTGCGGTTATGCTGGGACATCGCTACGGCATCGTCACAATTATGGACCGTATTCGCCCGATCATTGAAGACCACGCTCGCGTTTATGGCACTTACGATCGGCTCGCGTGTGTGCGCTCGATCGACGTCCCGGTACTGGATATCGACGAAAACGAAGGCAAGGTAGTCGATGCATTGATAACGCAGTCGACCGGCGCAATTCTGGAGGATAAGGCGGATGTGATTATCCTAGGCTGTACGGGATTTCTCGGGGTGAGCGAAAAGATTGAAGCGGGACTACGAGACCGCGGATTAAGGGTCCCTGTGATTAATCCCTTGCGCACTACTGCTATGCTCGCATTTGCGTTAGTGAGTGTAGGTCTGACGCAGAGCTCCATTGCCTATCCGTGGCCAGGACGAAAGTCAGTCAAAGGCTATGATGATTTGCCGTGCCCGCCTGGTACTGGGAATGCGACCTGATGTTTCGAATTGCAGCACTCCATCCGGCACATGCCTAACACAAGAAATCGATATGCATTTGAAAATCAGTATTGAGGATTTGGAACACCTTGCCCGGGGCGCCGCCTTTCTGGGTACCGGCGGCGGAGGTGATCCGTATATCGGTCGACTGGCCGCGCGCGAGGCCTTCCGGACGTACGGACCGCCGGAAATCTGGGACCCTACCGACGTCCCGGACGATGCAGTGCTCTGTACGGTTGCCGGGTATGGCGCACCCACAGTAGCGATTGAAAAACTGATCTGTGGCGACGAAGTGGAACATTGCCTTGCCGTCTTCGAGAGGCATTTGGGTCGAAAGGTCGATGCATTGATTCCAGCGGAGATTGGTGGGAGTAATTCTCTTACTCCGTTGATGCTCGCAGCGAGGCGCCGCATCCCAGTGGTCGACGCGGACGGAATGGGGAGAGCCTTCCCGGAACTGCAGATGAGCAGTTTGAGCGTACACAACATTCGCTCGACTCCGGTAGTAGTTGTTGACGAGCACCTCAACTCGGCGATCATCGATGCCGAAACCGATCAGGTCGCAGAACAGATGACCAGGACGCTGGCGATTCAGATGGGGCTGCGCGTGTTCGTCGCCTGCTTTGTCATGACCGGGCGGCAGCTCAAAGAAGCCGCGATCTGGAATACCTTGTCGATCGCTTTGGGAATCGGCCGCGCCATTGCACTAGGGCGCCAGCAGGGCGACCCAGTGCAGGGATTGAACGACTATCTATGTTCGACGCCAACGTATGGTCTTTCGAAGACTCTCTTTGACGGCAAGATTGTCGATCTGCGACGGGAGACAACGAAAGGCTTTTCGATGGGGCATTGTGTACTGAGGGCACTCGATGGCTCCGGCAACGAGGCCGAGGTGATGTTTCAGAACGAAAACCTGATCCTCAAAATTAACGCGAGAATGAGGGCTGTTGTACCGGACCTAATTTGCATGGTGGACCGAGACAATGCCGAGCCAATCCCGGTTCAGAATTTACGATATGGCCAGCGGGTTAAAGTGATCGTCGTGCGCGCCCCGGAGAAAATGCGCGGCGACGCGGCACTGCAAGTGTTCGGCCCGGCGGCCTTCAATATCCGCGAAACCTATCGGCCGCTTCAGGCAATGGCAGGGAGCGATTGATCAGCACATGTCGAAATGCGCATCGTCCGGCGTCGGCACGGTATGAATACCACGACGTCGATGTTGAGGCGGTCCAGCATTCGACCACCCGCCGCGGATCCGGCAGTCCCACTCGAGATTCCGTATCAAGCTACGCAAGAGGACGCTATCGGGAATGGTGGACGAATCCGACGGGAAGTAGGGCGCGCTCGCTGTGCGAGAGCGATTTGCGCCATAGCAAGCGCGTTTGGCCTAAACCGATGGTCAAACGCATCGGCGGCTATGAGTTCATGCGAGCGACTCGGGCAAACAGCCCGGCCTTGCGTGCGCTATGAAAGGCGGCGACCCCACACAAGCCGGAGCGCAGGTCAGCGCGTGGCGCATCGTGCTGATCCTTCTGGCGGTAATGATCGCCTTGCCAGGCTTCGTGATGGGCGCCGAGTTGAGCTTCACTTTAGGTGCCAACCGGGCCGTGCCGGCTGCGCTGCTCGGCGGAGCTGTGTTGGCCTCGATTGCTGCTTTGACCGGCATGGCCGGCGCTCGCTCGCGCAAGAGCACCTATCAGCTGATTGCTGACGCCTTCGGCACGCAAGGCGCCAAGGTCGCCAACGCCGTGCTGGGTTTGTCCATCCTCGGCTGGTACGGTGTGATTGCCATGATGTTGGGCCATGGGCTGACCGCGGTCAGCCCGGTCCTGGCCGCCACCCCGGTCTGGCTACTGGTCCTTGCAGGCTGCGTGCTGACCACGGCGACCACCATGTTCGGATTTCGTGCGCTTGATCTCTTGTCCGCCATCACCTCGCCCTTGAAAGTGGTTCTCCTGCTGTGGACCTTCTTTGCCGCGCTGCGCGGTGGCTTGGCCCCCGTTTTTGCCTTCGTGCCCGCTGAACACACTGGCCTGAGCACGGGTATCTCGATAGTGGCCGGGGGCCTCATCGTAGGCGCCGTGCTGGCGCCTGACGTCTGCCGTTTTGCGCGCACGCCCTGGCACGCGGCGGTCGGTGCTGCTATGGCCTATGGCCTGTGCTATCCGGCGGTGCTGCTCTTAGCCGGCTTCCCGAGCTTAGCTGTCGGCAACAAAGACCTCGTCGCCATCATGATCGCCTTGGGCCTGGGCCTGCCCGCTTTGCTGATCGTTGTGCTGACCGCCTGGTCGACCAATACCTTCAATCTGTACGCGGCCACGCTGGTGGGCCAAACGGTGCGTCCAAACACGCCGCCCTGGAAGATCAGCCTGATCGCAGGCGTGCTGGGCACAGCTCTGGGCCTGGCCGGCGTCAGCGATCTCCTGGTGCCCTATCTGCTCTGGCTGGGCGTCTGCATTCCGCCGATTGCGGGCGTGTACTTGGTCAACGTAGCGCTAGGTGGCCCGGTCGATACAAGCCGCGCCTGGCGTATTGAGGCCCTGATCGCCTGGGCGCTCGGCAGTGTCTGGGCCCGCCTGTCCTCGGGCTGGGGCTGGCAGATCACCCCGGTGCCGGCGCTGGACTCCATTCTTGTATGCGCGGCAGTCTATGCCGCGCTGCGAATACTGGAGACACGTTTCAACGCGACTGCCGTGGACTGAGCGTGCTAAGAATTGGCGTAGAAGTGGGGGGCGGTACCAACTCCGTCGCAGTAGTCATGGAGGGAGACCGCATGTTGGGGGTCTGCAAATCACCGACCTCGCAGGATGTGACCAGCGGCATAGTCGCTGCCGTGCAGTCTGCCTTGGCTGCCGCGGGCGTGGTGCCCGAGCGCTCGCACGCCATGATGATCGGCACAACGAATTTCACCAATGCCCTGCTCTCCGTTCCTTTCATTCTTAATTCTAGAGCAAACAATCGACCGCAATTGGTACGTCGGCATACTTCGAGCGTATGACGATCTAAGATCAAAAAGGCCAGAGCTGAAGAACGCCGAGTACTTCAGCTAGCAGGCATCTAGTTCAATGCGTCGAACTACCGCTTCCGGTCGTGAGGCGCCTGGTACTGTTCCAGTAAGCGGGGATTCAAAGCGGGCCCAACTAATTCGTATAGGACTTCGCAACGCTCGCAAGGTGCAAGCGCCCTCCAGTGCTCAGTCCGGCGATGTTTCTACTATATCTCCCAGGAAACTCCACATTCCTTAATTTGCCCATTTCGGTTCCCATATCCCTTTCAAACCGAGAGGGGCCATCGTGGATCAGCTCGTCAAACGTCGCCTCGGCGACAAACTCGCCAGACGCCGGGTGCCGCTACGGGCAACAGCAGGGCTCATGGCCCCGGTCGTCGTCTTCGCCCAGGCTGCGGGGTCGCCCTTCGAGACCGGTGCGAATTCCTTGGTCACGTTCGCCCAGACCATCGGAACGCCCATAGCGGCCCTTGTCGTCATCGGGCTCGCCATTGCCGCGGCGGTTGGCAAGGTTTCTTGGGGCTGGGTGGTCGGCGCTATCGTTGGGATTGCCGCACTTTTCGGCGCTCCGACTATCGTCAGTTGGATCAGGACCATGTTCGGCGTGTAAGGGAGTAGGGCTTATGAGCGAGCGCAATGCCGGCGTCACCGCCGATCCTGTGTTTCTCGGAGTCACGCGGCCGCCGATGCGCTTTGGCGTGACCTACATGGCGCTGGTCTTCAACGTCCTATTCACGATGGAAATCTTCATCCTGACCAAGAACCTGTTGGTCCTTCTGATCGCGCTCCCGATCCATGGCGTTTGCATGTTGCTCTGCGCCCGCGATGCGCGGTACTTCGATCTGCTGCTCGTATGGGCCAAGACCCGGTTGGTAGCCTACTTCTGCACCTTGCGCTTCTGGAAAGGCGCGAGCTATAGCCCGCTTACTTTCGATCTGCCGACGCTGGCCGGCAGGCGCAAGGCGGCTGTCACGGTGCGCGTCGCGTGAAGCGCGCCACGGCCCTGCGGCGGGAGCTGCCATCCGCTATCCTCATTCCTTATCGGTCGCACGTGTCACGGCATGTCGTCCGCACGGAGTCGGGCGAGTACGTGCAAGTGTTCAGGCTTGCGGGCGCGAGCTTTAAGTGTGCCGATGACGAGGTGCTCAACAATTGGCACGAGCGTTTAAACGTTCTCTGGCGAAACATCGCTGCCGCCAACACGGCGCTGTGGGTACACGTCGTCCGCCGGCGGGAGTCGCCAAAGGCCGAGCGGATGGAGAATGCCGGATTCGCGGCGATGCTCGCGGCCAAATACCGGATGCGGCTCTCGTCCGAGACCCTGATGGCGAATGAGCTGTATTTGTCGGTCGTCTATCGACCCATCGCCGGCACGGCGCCGACTTTTCTCTCGCGAATCATCAGCAAGTCGACTGCGCAAGGTTTCGCGCGCGAGCTCGCCGATGCGCTGGATGCTTGCGAAAAACTCGCGCAAACGATCGACTCTTCGCTCGCGCGCTACGAGCCCGAACGGCTGGCGGTCTATACCGAAGACGGACGACACCATTCGGCCATCCTGGAAGTCTTCAGTCTCTTATTGAATGCTGATCCGGCGCCCGTGCCGCTACCCACTGCGCCGCTTCATGAAGCGCTCAATACCACTCGGCTCATTTTCGGCAGCGAGACCATCGAATATCGCCTACCGACGCACACCCGCTTCGGCGCCATCCTAGGGATCAAGGAATATGCGACGCCGACGACGGTGGGCATGTACAACGCGCTGCTCTCGGCGCCGTTTGAGTTCGTTCTGACTCAATCGTTTGCCTTCCTGACCAAGGCTGCCGGCCAAGGGCTGCTCCAACGCCAGTACAACCAGATGTCGAACGCCGGCGACTTCTCCGTGAGCCAGGCCGAGCAGTTGAAAGATGCCCTCGATGAGCTCACGTCCAACGAGTTCGTCATGGGCGATCACCACTTCACGTTGCAGGTGCTCACCGGCGCCGCGGACGGGAAAGCAGCGGCGACCGACGAGGATCGGGTGAAGGCGCTTAACGACAATATCGCCTTGGCCCGCACCCTGCTGGCCGATACCGGCATGACCACAGCGCGCGAGGATCTGGCATTGGAGGCCGCGTTTTGGGCACAGCTCCCTGGGGCCTTCTCTTTACGGCCGAGGAAGGCGCCGATCACGTCGCGTAACTTCTGCGCTAAGGCAGCCTTTCACAACTTCCCCCGCGGCCGTGCGACCGGCAATCATTGGGGCGACGCGCTGGCGCTCCTTATCACGAGCGCGCGGTCGCCTTACTACTTCTGCTCCATGCCAGCGATCCACGTGATCCGGACGGCGGCAGCCGCAAAGATACCGGGCATACGTTTATTTGCGGCCCCACCGGCTCGGGAAAGTCCGTACTGATTGGCTTTCTGGTGGCAATGCTGGCGCGGCAGGGCGCCACCCAAATTATCTTTGACAAGGATCGCGGGCTTGAAATCTTGGTGCGTGCCTTGGACGGCAGGTATCTTCCGCTCAAGAACGGAGTGCCCACGGGATTTAATCCGCTGCGGCTGCAACCCACGGCCGCGAACATCGAGTTTCTGAAGGCGTGGCTGCATGCGTTGGTTCGTGGAATCACCCCGCTCACCATACGGGAAGAGGCCGACCTCGACCATGCGCTCATGGGCACGCTCGCGTTGGACCTGTCGGCCCGGCGCCTTTCCCGGCTGATTGAATTCACCGACGCGACGAAGCCTGAGGGTATTCACGCGCGACTCGCACGCTGGTGTGAGAGCACGCATGGTCACTATGCCTGGGTGTTCGATAACGTTGAGGACTCGCTGGTCGATGAGCTCTCTCAAGCGACGCTATTCGGTGTCGATGTCACGGATTTTCTAGACAACGCGCTCACACGGTCCCCGGTCACACTGTATCTGTTCCATGTCATCCGTAATCTCCTAGACGGTCGGAGGCTCGTTTGTTGGATGGACGAGTTCTGGCGCTTGCTCGGCGATCCGGCATTCGAGAATTTCGCCAAGGACGGGCCTAAGACATGGCGCAAGTTGAACGGCGTCATGTGTGTGGCCACGCAGAGTGCGAGCGATGTGCTCGACAGCCCTATCAGTCGCACGATCATCGAGCAAACACCGACCAAGATTCTCTTTCCGAATCCCGATGCGAACGCGGCCGAATACGTCGAAGGTTTCGGGCTCTCGGAGCGAGAATTCAAGCTCATCAAGGAACAACTCGAGCCCGGTTCGCGGCAATTCCTCATCAAGCAGGGGCACTACTCGGTCGTGTGCCAATTGAACCTTAAAGGCTTCGATGCGGAACTCAAGGTGATTTCCGGCCGTGCGAGCACCGTGGATGAGCTGCATCGAATCCTGCCCACGACCGGCCCGGACCCTGCGCAATGGTTGCCGGTCTTCCAATCCGCACAGTCACGATAAGGAGTCCAGCGATGCGTCATCTGAAAAGAGTTTTGCCCGTGATGGCTTGCCTGATGGGACTGGCGGTCGCGCCCTTGCATGCGCAATGGGCGGTCGTGGATGTCGGAGCCATCACCCAGCTCATTCAAGAGGTGAAATACTGGAAGCAGCAGATCCAAGGGATGTCTTCCCAGCTCAATCAGTTACAGAGCACCTACAACGCCATGACCGGCAACCGCGGCATGCAGAACCTGTTACCGCAGACTCCGCAGACGCGCAATTACCTACCCACCAATTGGCAAGGGCTCATGGCGACGCTAAATGGCTTGAGTGGCAGCTACGGCGTGCTCAGTGCGCAATTGAACTCCGCGCTAAGCACGAATGCCATCCTGACCCCTGCTCAACTGTCACGACTCTCGCCCCAAGAGCAAGCCCAACTGCAAAGCTCGCGCAATTCCGCGGCTCTCATGCAGGCGACCAGTCAACAGGCCCTGCAGGCGAGCAGCCAGCGCTTCGTGACGCTGCAGCAGCTGATCAACGCCATTCCCGCCGCGACGGACCAAAAGGGCGCGCTCGATTTACAGGCGCGTATCGCGGCCGAGCAGACCATGTTGCAGAACGAGCAGACCAAGATTCAGACGCTCAATCAGGCCCTCGCAGCCGACGAGCGGGCCCGGCAGCAACGCGCGCAGGAACTTAGCATTTCGAACCCGGGGAGCCTGCGGACTCTCCCGCCCATCGGCCTCAACAATTGACCGGGTGGTCGCGTGAAAATCAACTGTCTGGCCGTCGTGCTCATTCTTTGCGCGGCGGGCTGCACGCGAGAGGCTGATGTGGCGCACCACTCCGTCGAGGACTACCGCGCCAACAAGACATTGCGTCAGGAGACGTTCAAAAAGTGTACGAACGATCCAGGAACGCTTAGGAAGACCCCGGATTGCATCAACGCGCTGGAAGCCGAACGGCTGGAAAGCTACGGATCGCTTCGTGATTCTGGGCCCGTCGGGCTTGATTCGAAGAAGAAGCCCTGAATATGGGCTTCTTCGCGGAATTTAACACCTGGCTGAACGGCGTCCTCGCGCAGTACATCGCGACCAACACCGCCGCCATCGCGCGCATCCTGGAACCCGCGATCGTCACACTCGGCGTGTTCTATGTCGTTGTTTGGGGATACCTGCAGCTTGTCGGCAAGATCGAGGCTCGATCGGTTTCGACGCGGGGAGGGCGATCAGCCCACGCCACCATCGCCACAGGGGAACGACGCCGACATTGAGTCGGTGGAAGGTGAGCGCGGTGTCAGTGCCGACCAGCGACCGCCGTCGTTGCAATCGCGCTTGAGTAACATTCTGGCGATGGGGTTGATGGGGACGCTCGGGGTGGGCCTTTTGGGTTGGTACTACGCACACAACCTGGGCACTCGCTCGAACGCGCACTTGGCGGCGCAATCCGCCGTCAAGGAGAGAGCCAAAGGCGACATCAATCTTCGACCGTTAGGTCGCGTCGATCCGCCCGTCAACGCCTCCCCACCGCAAGGCTACACGCTGCAAGAAATCCTCGGTGCTCTACCCGAAGCGCCGCCCAACACTCCGCAAGCGTGTTCGCTGTCGGCTGGGGCGCCTCGCCCGACGTCGCCGCCGGAAGTCGCCGCGAAGACACCGCGCGAGCTTCTGATGGAGCGGCAATTGGCGGGGCCAGCATTCTCCGCGAGCACGGTGCGCGTCGCCCGGCTCACAGAGGACGTGGGAGCGCACGGTGCCGCCGAGAATGCCACGGGCGGTGACTTGGACAAATTGCTGCGTCCCCGTAACACCCCAGCCGTGACTGCCCAAACGCTGCCGACGCGGCGGTTGTTGCTACCCAAGGGCGCCTTCATCGACTGCACCCTTGAGACGGCGATCGACAGCACGTTGGCTGGCATGACCACCTGCATCATGGCCACGGACACCTTCAGTGCCGATGGCTCCGTCGTGTTGATGGAGCGCGGCACCAAACTCGTCGGGGAGACCCGCGGCCAGGTTCAGCTGGGTTCTACAAGGGTATTCGTGCTGTGGACCGAAGCCCGAACGCCCGCCGGCGTCATCGTCCCCTTGGCCTCTCCGGGGACCGACGAACTCGGCCGCTCAGGGCTCCCGGGTCAGGTGAATCGGCATTTCCTCGAGCGCTTCGGGGCGGCGATCTTGATTTCCGTGATCGACGGGGCGGTCCAGGCGAAGGTCCAATCGAGCGGCAACGGCACGGTGATCTATCGGACCTGCCGACAAGTGTCGACGGTCATACGTGGTGGGGATCTATTTGACCGAAATGGTCGGTATCGCCATCGCGAAGCGGGCATGGCCGGAGGACAGTCCCACGTATGTAGATGCTGTCAGCGCCAGACGCGTGGGCCACTATCGACTGGACGCGGATGGAAAAATTGGTCTTCACCGCTTTTTGTCATCTGATTACGCGGCGAAGCGCCTGCAACTGATGACGGAAATGAGGACGGAGCAGGAGGTCATTTTGGCTGAAATCTTGAACGCCAAGTGGAGTCCCAATCCGCCTTCTGACTATACCGATAGGATCTAGCTGATTCTGGGCGGGGACCGGTACGTTAATCCTTGAATATCCCGTAAGCCGCCGGCCGTACCTGGCAGCTCACGCGCCAGACCATCGAGGCCGATGTGGCGCATCGAGGCTGCCCGACTGATCGGGGGCCTCGTGCGTTTTGTCCGTTCCATCGATCGCGCGCCGAAGACTTGGCCCAGGATGCGCTACTTTCGGCGCTGGAGCGCTGGCCGGAGACCGGCATTCCGGACAATCCTGGCGCATGGCATATGACCACGGCGAAGCATCGCGTCGTGGATGAAGGTCGCAGGACCGCCATGATGGACGCCAAGCACAGCGAACTCGAATATGCCGCCGCGTCGTGGACGAGTCTTGACGTGGAATCACTGGACGAGCCCATTGAAGACGATGTTCTGCGACTGATGCTTATCGCTAGTCATCCCGTGCTGTCCAAGGACGCGCGCGTCGCGTTGACGCTGCGTTTGATAGCAGGGCTGTCGACCGCCGAGATAGCGCGCGCCTTTCCGAGCCTTGCATGCCGTTCCGAGTTGCGACCTTGGATTATGCTGGCGCTTTGACTCTTTCGCTGCCCAATTGGCGGTCTTCAATAGCAAGGCAACTGCCGATTAGAAGGCATGGGGAGCGCTGCTTGGACCACAACTTGGCAGCTATTTCCGTTCCGCGGGTGATGGTCGGGGCGGTCCCCAGGCCAACCAGATGTCGCTGTCCGCTGTGACTGGCTTGCCGTCTTCTAGCGCGGCGGTAAAGTTCGCCGCGTAGAGCGCATCCATGCTTGCTTGGTCGAGCGCAACAGATCCGCAGGAGTGTTTAATACGCAGACTCTCGACAACGCCGTCGGCCGAAATTCGCGCATGCAAGCCACAAATCGCCTCAAGGCGTTGATCGGCGGGGCTTCGAGGGTCGTAGGGCGGGTCCAGATTCAGCGCCTGGTCGCCTGCCAGCATCGGAATCGGCCGGACCGTGCTGTCATGAACCGCAGCCGGGATACTGTGGCCCTTGGAATCCTTGAGCTTCCATACAATGGGCAGGGTGACCCAAGTATCGACCAAAATGCCATCTCGAGAGCCGGGTTTCATGGATTGATTTAGCACCGCCTTGATGCAGGCCTCGTCGAGGCGCGGAGAGCCCGAGGATTTGACTATCTGCGCCGCCTGAATCTGCCCCGTGAAGCGGACCCAGATTAGGGCCAAGCACTTGCTCTCGTCTGGGTCTTTGGAGGGTGTCGTGGCAGCAGCATTTGCAGCCAGGGTGAGCGCCGCCACCACGAAGAATTGACTCAGTCTGTGCCGCACTATCTTTGCTCCTTCTTTGATCCCCCGAGGCCGCCGTGATCGGCTAATATTTTGCACCAGGCAGAGATCACCGATAGCGTATGCATGATGACATACAGGACTGCGCGGGACACGATGATTAGACGGGGTTCCACGAATGCGATTCTAATAGTTGGGCAGCTATGCGCTGGACTGATTGCTGCTGCCCAGACCAGCGGGTTTGCGCCGGCTGTGGAGATTCCTGTGCCTTCGGTTGCGGACCTACGGGACGATGTTGCCAAATTTGATTTGTCGCTCGATGCGATGCGCCAAATGACGACGCTCCCGCGCTCGCTCGCCCTGCTATTCCCGGATCCAGATTTTCGAAACCGGCGACTAAGCGACGATTGGCGCGATTACATCCTGCCGCCCGATCAACTCTTGGCGATTGCTACGCAGCGCGAGCGCGTAGTGCACGAGATTGATCGGGGCGAGTTGGCCGCCGCCGCTGGGCACTTCGCTGTGATGCAAGCGTTCGCGCGCACGGAGGCGCGTAAAGCACCGATCCTCATGCAATACTGGCAGAGGGTGGGTGCCCATCCGCCGAATTGGCAACCATACATCGAGATGCTGCGGGCGAATGGTATCGAACCGAGTTACATCGATAATTTTTCCTCACTTGAACGAACCTTTAAGCTGCAGATCTCGCAAGGATTATTCGCGGACGCGATGACGGTCACCTGGCCAAAGCTGATTGATATCCATGGCCGGGGCGCGCGCTTGGACAGCAAGTCACTGCAAGCATTGAACGTCCCCGACAAGGGTCTTTACCCGCTTTCCAAAACCGGGGATTGTTCTCCGCCGGCCGCAGCCACCTCCGGCGCGTCGACAGTCAAAATAGATCCAAGCTTACGCGCGACCCCAGCCATCTATCCCGAGGGCGCGCGCCGACGCCAAGAGGAAGGCAACGCGCTCGTTGGTCTCATGGTCTCCCCGCAGGGCTGCGTGCGAGTAGCCTCCGTGTTCGGGTCGACTGGATATGATGAACTTGATAAGGCAGCGGTGAACCAAGGGCTGGCGCAGCGTTTCTTGCCTGCGGAGCAGGATGGGGTTGCCATTGAACATGTGGCGATTCTGCCTGTGAATTACAAGTTACCCAGTTCGAACTAATTTCCCAGATTTACTGGACGCGGTTTGACAAGTCGAAAGACTGCCTAGGACACGCACCGGTTCTCAGAATCTGGGCGCTCTCGGCCAGGAGCGGTCATCGTCGCTTGAACTCTGTTGAGGATATTCAGTAATGACGCGAGACTATACGAACATTCTTGAATACCTTGGTGCCGATCTGATTGAATGTATTTCAATGCGCAAGGGAAGCTATGCGCAGGGCAGTGCGCTGAATCCGGCGCGGTGGATTTTCGCATTGCTCCTGACCGGAGCGATGGGGTCGGTGAGTCTACCGGCCTTGGGTGCGAGCGAGGGCGGGGAACGGGATGGCCTGGACGCGCTGTATCTGGATCTGCATGCCCATCCAGAACTCGCTTTTCAAGAACAACGCACGTCCAAATTGCTGGCTGACCGGGTCGCCGCGCTGGGGTTCGAGGTTACTCGGCAGGTGGGTCGCACCGGGTTCGTGGCGCTGCTTCGAAACGGCCCTGGCCCGGTAGTGATGATGCGAACCGAGCTTGATGCGTTGCCACTGGAGGAGAAGACCGGCGCGTCGTTCGCCAGTGTGGTGCGGGGACATTCGGCAGACGGTAGCGATGTCCCAGTGGCTCACGCTTGTGGTCATGATTTGCACATGACCGCGTGGTTTGGAACGGCCACGCGCATGGCGGCCGAGCGAAGCGCCTGGAAAGGCACACTCATGATGGTTGGACAGCCCGCCGAGGAGATCGGAGGCGGTGCCCAGGCCATGCTCGATGACGGACTGTTCACTCGCTTCCCCCGGCCCGACTACGCATTGTCAGTGCACGACGAACCTTCCCTTGCCGCAGGCGTATTTGGTTTTCATCCCGGTTTTTTTCGTGCAGCGATGGACGAAGTCACGGTTGTCGTCCATGGTCGTGGCGGGCATGGCGCCAAGCCTTACACAACTGTGGACCCGGTGGTCATGGCGGCACGCGCGGTCGTCGGCTTGCAGACCATTGTGGCGAGAGAAACCGATCCATTCTCTCCAGTAGTCGTCACGGTCGGATCCATTCACGGTGGGAGCGCGGCCAACATCATTCCTGACGAGGTAAAGATGTTGCTTAGCGTCCGCAGTTTCGATCCGAAATCCCGCGAGCGCACGCTAGCGTCGATTCGCCGTCAATTCGATGGGGAGGCGGCCGCGGCAGGCGCACCGGAGTCCCCCACAATCACGGTGAGACCCGCCGTTGATCCGGTGTACAACGACCCCGCTACCACGTTACGGTTGGCCGAGGCGATCCGTCGCGCTCTGGGAGCGGAACACGCGGTAGAAATGCCCGCAAAAATGACGTCCGAGGATTTTTCAGTCTACGGCCATGCAGGCGTGAAGGCGGTTCTCCTGCACATCGGCGCCTCGGATCCCGATCAGCTTCGTGAACATGGGGTCGTGGCCGATTTGCATTCGCCGCGCTGGCTTCCGCAGCTGCACCCCACCCTTGAAGCGATGGTGGATGGGGAGGTCGCAGCCTTGCGCGAACTTCTCTCAAGCCGCCCGCCCAATCCGTAAGCTCCCAATCTGCCGTGCCTAACCGGCTGGTAGTGATTCGGTTCCCGCCTATCCGCGACTGCTTTTGTTCTAAGTCTGGAACGGGACGAGGACCTTTGAACGCACCGCAAAATTCGTATCACCGATTTCGGCAATTTGAGTGACCGGATTGCAGCGATCAATTTGGCCGCAACGGTCGATTGCGGAAATGGCATGTATCCTTGAATTAGGAAATAAACCTAAAATGAGGATATTTGTACCATGCGCCGAAAATTGGCTGCCGGTGAGAAACCGCTGTTTTGGATCGGCTCAAGCAAACGCGATTTGCTCGCATGCCGGATTCGGTGGTTCGTCAGATGGGCGCCGCCTTAAGTGTTGCGCAATATGGTGGAAAACATCCGGACACCAAGCCTTGAAAAGGTCTTGGGCCCGGCGTCTTTGAAGTGGTGAGCGGTTTTAAGACCGACACGTTTCGTGCGGGGTACGTGGTGCGATTCGAGAAGGCAATACACGTTCTATACTGTTTTCAGAAGAAATCACCGAGTGGAACGCGCACTGCGAAGACGGATGTTGAAATGATTGGGCGCCGCCTAAAGGCGGCAAGAGCGGATTACGAGGTGAGGTATGGCCAAGCAAGCCAAAAGCGTCGATAAAGTCGTGGCGAGTTCCGGGAATGTCTTTGCCGATCTCGGCCTTCCAGGTGCTGCGGAGCTCGATACGAAGGTACGGCTCGCCGTTGCGGTCAATCGCCGGTTGGAATCACGCCGGCTAACGCAGGCGGCCGCAGCCACCGCGCTGTCCATCAATCAGCCCAAAATTTCCGCGCTCAAACATTACAAGCTTGAGGGGTTTTCAGTCGAACGGCTGATGACTTTTCTAACGGCCCTAGGCAGTGATATTGAAATCCGCGTTCATTTGCCAAAACGATCTTCCTCAACCGGGAGAATCTTGGTCAATGCCGCCTGAGTGGCTTTCGCCAAATGCTGATTGATTCGATCCGTGCCCAGATCGTGTCCGGGACAAATTGGGTGTGCCCAAACTGTGCCTTGAATAGGCGGGATAATGGGGTGGCAAGCGCTGCAAGTGACTGATTTTAAAGACCCCCATTACCCCGCCGTTTGCCTCATAACCCGAAGGTCGTAGGTTCAAATCCTACCCCCGCTACCAATCCGTAACGCATTGATTCGACTGGACTTTTCTAGCCGCATCTCGGCAAATGTCGCAAGTTCGGCCGACTCAAAGGTTGCGGTGAGGTATTTTTGGGTGCCCTCGACTGTGGGTGCGACACGAACGCTTCCGTAAGCATCTTGTAGAATCGCTCGCGCCTCCGTCGCGTCACTACCGACTATTTTTCCGCGCAGGTCTTTCACCGCCGCCTTGTACTCCGCAAGCGCCTGCATTATTTCGGCTTCGGTTATTTGGGGCCGTTGCTCGGGAACGATCGCCGCCGCTTCGTTCCGTTCCTTTTGGGCCCGCTTCAACGGCGCTGCTGCTTCATTCGCCGATAAGACGCCCTCGCGTACCAGACGTTCTAGCTCCGCAATTCTTCCGTTTGCCCTCGCCAGCTCCCTGTTAACCACGCGAGGCGTACTGGTGGCCTCTTCGCACGCCAATTGTCGAATCGTTTTGATCGCGTGATCAACTGCGTTATCACTCAGCAGATTGCGTAGGATAGGTGCCACGAGCAGCTCCTCCGCGAGATCACGCCGTACCGTTATGTTGTTTGAACATGCATGCAGGCCGCCTCCGTGAAAAGTGCCGGGATGGAATTCCTGCGTGACCAGGGGCGTGACATCGGGTGTTATAGCAACCGATACATGCGCCATGTCGACCGCTCCGGCGGCAGTCCCGAGAAGAGTTTCGGTTACAGCTATTGGCGCTCCTTGAGTGCCATGGAGCGATGGTCCGAAGCGCATCCCACCCATGTGCAGATTTTCGGCACCTTCATGCGCATCGTTCAAGAGCTCAACTTTCAGCTGCAGTTGCGGCTCTATCATGAGGTGTCGGTGCTCGAACCGGATCAGCAGGAATACGAATACGTGAATTGCCACCCGAAGACGGGCTTGCTCAACGGCTTGGACGGCCCAACGACAGGCCACCAAAGCGGCGCATGACCGAGGAATCCGCGGGTGGCAATGGTCCCGACAGTTAGGAGGCCACCTCCGATAGGTGAATTTCGGAAGCCGCAAAGACCTCCGAATAAATGTCGCGGCACAGAGCGGCCGCTTGAGTACCGGGCCAATTGTCCCGCGGTAGTCGGGATGGCGGCAGGAGATCGCGTAAGTGCAGACGGCGGTACTCGTGGATCAATAGTGTCCGCACGATGAACGAACCTGAAGGATCGGGGTGTCCGTGTCGACCCAGGGATTGCCTGACCCGTTCGAAACGCTTGACGAAGCGCTGGTACCGCGTGCTGAGCTTCTCGAGGTCCCATCCCAGCGCGGCGAGTTTCTGCGAGGCCTGTTCATCGTCAAGATTGGCGTCAAAAATGATGACCTTGGCGAGCAGGCCGCTCGAGCGCAACTGCCGGCGCAGTGCGCGCACATCGACCTCGGGATGCGCGAAGACACCGGTGGCCAATTCACCGAAGCCGCGCCAAGTGAGCTCGTCGCGTAACTCGTTGCGATCGGCGGCACGCATCGGCGGTATGACAATAACCGTCCAGCGACCGGACCACTCGCTATCCATCTCGCTGTAAATGCGTTTTGTGGCGTCGGCGAACCGCTCGCGGCCATTGGCGGAGAGATGGTATTCGCTCAACTTGCCGGTACGTTTACTCGCGAGCCTCTCGATGTAGTTGCTGTGTATCGGTAAGTACGAAATCACCTGCAACTGCGGTCGTAGTCAAAGCTGTCATTCTCTTGACAATCGAACTTCGAGTCTCAGGTCGGATCATGTGTATTGTGCGCCCTGGGACATCCTAGTGAAATTGCGGCGACGCGGATTGACCAACTCTACCGAGAATGCACTCTGCATGCGCATCGACCGTACTCTCCCCTAGGTCGCTGATGCCCGTCACATGACGAGCGCCGGGCGATGTCCGCGCTGCGTTCCTCCGTCTAGGGAATGGGTCGACAGGGGAGAGCGATGTGCGGGCGCTAGCGGCCTCCCGACGCCTGGTGTGAGTCGACGGAATCGACCATGCTGGCATGGCAACTAAGGTAGGTCACAATTTAAGTCGTTGATGCCCCTTGATTCCCCGTTTGACGATGTTTATCGCCTCGGAATAAAGGAAGCCGCAGCCTCGCTCGATATAGAGCGGCTCGATATAGAGCGGTTGCTCCAGGCGCCGGTGTCTATACCCGATCATGCTTTGATCGCGCCGGAAAGAGCAGCGCCACAGGGTTCGATTGAAGAATACATAGCCCTAAGAATTTCAGCGTGAATAGTCGTGGTGCACTCGGCTATCCGATGTGCACAGGTTTAGTGCGCTCACACGTTAGCCCCGGCGACTGGACTCTTCGCGTTGACTTTAATTTAAATTGAATGCCGGACGACTGTCCGTCGTTAAGTTGGCTGTCATCAACAACCTGTATGGAATGCACATGGGATCGATGCGGGTCGCGGCGTCCTGCAAGATGGCTTCAGGATTGGAGTGGCTCGGGCGTTTCCATGCAGATAACCGTCGAACTGTGATAGAAAGTAATGATAGCGGCGACCTACCGTGCCGCTCTGGCAAGCCCTGATGCACCTCAAGTCGCACACATGAAGCGGTATAGCCCCCATTTTTGCGGTACTTGCACGCCATGCCACGAGGCGCAGTCCTACGCATGCCGAGTCGAACCGACCTATACCATGCGTTGGGAGTGGACCGAGAGTCAAGTTCGCTCAGTGCGGGATTGCCGAGAAAGGGTCCGCGAATTGTCCTTGATTGGATAACAATCGACACCGGTTGTCTGCTCCCAGCTCACCGCACCGAGCGCAGAGTGGTGTCGGCGGTTAGCGCAAAGTGCGCAGGTTCGTCAGCCCATGGGAAGCGCGGGGCCTGTCGTCACGCCAACTCGCACAACTGGTACGTTTCTTGCTGCCTCCGCCGTACCATCTGCCGTCAAGAGAAGGATCTCGCGACCCTACCTAATAGTCGAGACAGATTGATGATTTGTTCGAAAGTAATTCATTGCCGCGGGAACAGTCAGCGCAATGTGCTGGCGGCGGCCACCACGGGATTTGCGGCATTTTTATCGCGAAACGGCGGAGCTGCCGAGCGAGTATTTGCCGGCGTGGGGCTGGCCGAAGATCAATTGACTGACATTAATCGGCCACTCGATTTAGCATCCTATGTGCGGATGATGGAATTGGCCGCGATCGAGACCGGCAATGAAAATTTCGGCTTGTGGTACGGTCAACAATTCAAGCCGGAAATGCTCGGTCTCATAGGCGGCATCGCTCTTGCGTCGCCCACCCTCGGTGCGGCGCTGGTCAATGTGGCTAGATTATTTCCCTACCACCAGCAAGCGACTCACACAGCGTTCACGCGCCAACGAGATTTATTGAGTCTGGAGTACCGCATCATCGACGGCGGCATAGTGGAACGCCGGCATGATGCCGAATTGACGCTCGGGATGTTGGTCAACATTCTTCGGCACTGCTTGGGAACAAACTGGGCGCCGGAAGCGGTTCATTTTGAACATCCGAAGCCGGCGGAATGGCGGCAGCACACGCACGCATTCTCGGCGCCGGTCCATTTCGGCCAACGCACCAATGCGCTGATCTTTCGCGACGACCGCCTGCACCAGCGCATGCCGCAAGGGGATTTACACAGGACCAATGTGCTCAGCGACCAATTGATGACGATCAGCGGCGGCATCGGCACACTGTCGCTGCTTGATCATGTCAAGGGCGAGATCAGAAGTCGTTTGCCGGGCGGGATTCCCTATGTGGAGAGCATCGCGGATGCCGTGGGCCTGCAGCGCTGGACGTTGCAGCGTCGCCTGATGGCGTACGGTCTGACCTTCTCCGGTGTGATCGATCTGGTGCGGCGTGAATTGGCTGAGCGACATATCCGACAGCGTTATGTCACCGTCTTGGAAATGAGCGACATCCTGGGATATTCCGAGTTGAGCGCATTCAGCCGGGCGTTCCGCCGCTGGTTCGGCGTATCGCCGCAGAAATTTCGCGCCCGGCTGTTCTCCGGCGATCGCGCGCCTAGTTGACGCAGGGGCCAGCCGGGGACCCGGGGATGCCGTCGGGAGGAGACGCACTACGTACGCTCGGTACCCAGCAACGGGTCGCTTGCGGCATCTTTGCGCAGCTTTTCGGTCAACCGATAGAACAGCCAGAACACAGCAAACAGCGCGATGAACAGAACAAAAATCAGTCTATTGTAGTACACCATGGCGATCAGCGATATCACTGCCATCGTCAGAGCCAAACCGGGGAAAAAAGGATACAGCGGCGCCTTGAACGGTCGTTCCAGATTGGGTTCGCGCCTGCGCAGGCGGAACAGGCTCAGCATGCTCATGATGTACATGATGATGGCGCCGAACGCCGACAGGGTAACGATGTTGGCGGTCAGCGTCTGGCCGCCGAAACTCAGGATCTTATCGGAATAGATCGCCCCGATGCCGACGAGGCCGCCGATGATGATGGCCCAATGTGGCGTTCTCCGGCGCGGATGCAGGGTTGCAAGCACCGGCGGCAAGAAGCCGGCGCGCGCCAGCGCAAAAATCTGTCGTGAATAGCCCATGATGATGCCGTGAAAAGATGCCACGAGCCCGAAGAGGCCGATCCAGACGAGCATGTGCAACCAGCTGCTCTTCACGCCCACCACGATTTTCATGGCTTGTGGAAGCGGATCGTTGATATTCGCTAGACTGTGCCAGTCGCCCACCGCGCCAGCAAAGATCATCGTGCCGAACGCCAGTGCGACCAGGGTCAGGATGCCGGAAATATAAGCTTTGGGAATCGCCCGCTGCGGGTCCTTTGCCTCCTCGGCCGCCATGGCGGCTCCTTCGATGGCGAGGAAGAACCAAATCGCAAATGGCACGGCGGCGACGATGCCGCCCAGCGCCGCGGGGCTAAATTGCGTCTGACCGCCCCAGCCGTCCTTGACGAAATTCGCCCATGCAAAGCCGGGGGAGACGACGCCGATGAATATCAAAAGTTCGGCGACCGCTAAAATCGTGACGAAGAGCTCGAACGTTGCGGCGATGGTTACCCCGACAATGTTGAGCGTCATGAAGACCAGGTAGGCGGCTACCGCCGTCAGTCGCGGCTCGAGTGCGGGAAATTGCACATTCAAATAGGAACCTATGGCCAACGCGATGGCGGGGGGCGCGAAGATGAATTCGATCAGAGTGGCGAAACCCGCGACGAAACCGCCTAGAGGACCGAAAGCCCGGTAGCTGTAGGCAAACGGGCCGCCGGCGTGCGGAATCGCGGTGGTGAGCTCGGTGAAGCTGAAGATAAACGTGGTGTACATCGCCGCGATGAGCACCGTGGTGACCAGAAATCCCAACGTACCCGCGAGCGCCCAGCCATAGCTCCACCCGAAGTATTCTCCGGAGATCACAAGCCCCACTGCGATACCCCACAGATGCACCGGCCCTAAGCCTTTCTCCAATGTCGACTCGGATACTTTTGACATGACTCAATCCTCGTTCGTGAAGCGGGCAATGGACGGGACGGTGCTGGTGTTCAGCCGCGGCAGCGCGACGGCATCCTCTTTCAATGCGGTACCCGAAAGCCGACGGCGCGCCGCCTCCGACAGCAGCCAGCAAACTTTATTCGCGGCCTGTTCGTAGGAAAGACCATCGGCATGTATGTTGGAAACGCAGTTGCGGTCCGCGTCCCGATGCCCGATGGTGGGTTGCCAGGTAAGATACGCACCGAGGCTGTTGGCCACGGAGAGCCCCGGGCGTTCACCGATCAACACCACGCAGGAATTCGTATTCAATCGCACGCAGACCTCATCGCCCAAGGCCACGCGAGCCTGTGTGGCGAGGACGATGGGTGCCAGTTTCCATCCGGTAAGTCGTTCGCGGCAGGCGTTGAGCGTCAGCCCGGCGTGATCGTTCACGGCGGCGGATGACAGCCCGTCCGCAATGATAAATGCGACATCCCAGGGCTCTGACGCCCGTTCGGCCGTGAGCAGGGAGCGGCTGTGCTCGTCGAGAATTCGACCGAGATCGGGACGACGCACATAAGTGGGGCGGTCGATCGCGGCACTGTGGACTCGCAGGATGGGTTGAGGGCCGACGATCTGCACAGCCACTGCGTCGAAATCCACTTTGCGATGGACGGCGTCGCGGGCGTGCGCATGGTCCAGCTGAAATTTCAGCAGCGCATCTGTCGGCATAGCGTCGCCGCAACGCTCCAATCCGATGCGGGCCCGGGTGAAGCCGCGCAGTTTGGCCCACGGGTCGGGCGGCGAATCGCCGAGCTCGCTCACTAGAGACTCGGGCTAGCCCAGTAATTGCCGCAACGGCATGGCATGCGGCGGCAAGGGCGGCAGGCGGCCCTGACCGTCGAGCATTCCCATATGGTCCAACCAGACGTCAAATTCCGGCGCGGGGCGCAGCTTCAGCAAGTGACGCAGACCCAGCACATCGTGATACGCCAAGCTCTGGTAGCTCAGCATGACGTCGTCTGCGCCTGGCACCGCGATCAGAAAATTGACCCCGGCCACGGCCAACAGGGTCATCAGAATATCCATGTCGTCTTGGTCTGCTTCGGCATGATTGGTGTAGCAGACATCGATGCCCATCGGCAGCCCCAACAGCTTGCCGCAAAAATGGTCTTCCAGGCCGGCGCGGATAATTTGCTTGGAGTCATACAAATATTCCGGTCCGATGAAACCGACGACGCTATTGACCAGCAGCGGGTCGAAAGCTCGAGCCACAGCGTAAGCCCGAGCCTCGACGGTCTGCTGATCCACGCCATGATGTGCATTGGCGGACAAGGCGCTACCCTGTCCCGTCTCGAAATACATGACATTACGGCCGACGGTCCCCCGATTTAGAGACAGCGCCGCATCCTGTGCTTCGGCCAATAGCGTCAAGCTGATGCCGAAACCCGCATTTGCCTTCTCACTGCCGGCGATGGACTGAAACACCAGATCGACCGGGGCTCCCCGTTCGATGGCAGCGAGCGTGGTCGTGATATGCGACAGCACGCAGGACTGCGTAGGAATGCCCAGCCGCTGCCGCAGCTCGTCGATGAATGTTACCAGGCTGATGCAGGCATCTACGTTGTCGGTCGCCGGGTTGATCCCTATGACGGCATCGCCGATACCGAATCTCAATCCGTCGATGGTCGATGCCATGACGCCCATGGGATCATCGGTGGGGTGGTTCGGTTGCAGCCGGCTCGACAGGCGACCCTTGCAGCCGATGGTCGAGCGAAAGGCGGTGACGACCTCGCATTTGGCCGCGACGGTGACCAGGTCCTGATTGCGCATCACCTTGCTGACCGCGGCGATCATTTCAGGCGTCAGTCCCGGCGACACGTCGCGCAGCGCCGCGGTATCCGCTGCATAGGACAGCAGCCAATCGCGCAGGCCACCGACGGTCAGGCTCGCGATGGGCAAGAACGCTGCCGCATCGTGCGTGTCCATGATGAGGCGTGTGATGTCATCGGTCTCATACGGAATGACGGCTTCGGCGAGGAAAACCTTCAGCGGCAGATCCGCGAGAATCATGCGCGCAGCTACCCGCTCTTTCTCCGAACGGGCGGCAATGCCGGCGAGCTCATCCCCCGATCGTCGTGAAGAGGCGCAGGCCATGACCATTTTCAGATCATCGAATTTATATATCTGGCTTCCCAACGCTCGAGTAAAACTGGGCATCAATCCTCCGTCGTGCGATCAAGGCTGCTTGCCACGATAACGGAATGAGACAAGGTCCGCTTGACCTAGAAACACAGCTTTGTGTGGCTTCCGGTCTTTCGACCTTCTGTGCTTTACGGTCAACCAGCTGGCGCGAGCCGTCGGGCATGATGCCAGCCCTGTATACGCCGACATTCGGCATCGGAGCGCGCCATGAAATTCGTCCGTAGAAGCTTCCTCGGCGCGGTACTGTCGATCGAGGCGTTGTCAGGGATGCCCGGGATGGCCATAGCGGACGGCGTCAGCGATCCTTATCCATCGTCGGATTCCGAATGGCGCCTGATCGGCGGCGGCAGCTTCGAACAGCACTTCAGTCCGCTGCGGCAGATCAACGACACGACGGTCAAACAGCTCGCGCTCACATGGTTTGCCGACATGCCTACGGCAGACGGTCTGACGGGCATTCCCCTGGTCGCTGACGGCGTCGTTTACCAAAGCGGCGCACTCGGCATGGTTTGGGCGAACGACGTGCGCACGGGTAAGCTGCTGTGGAGCTACGATGCCCACATCAAGTTCCCGCTGGGCGTGGTGGCTTCGTGGGGTGCACGACTGTCACGCGGACTGGCGCTCTGGCAGGACAAAGTTCTGAGGGCGACGGGAGACTGCCGCTTGATTGCTCTCGATCGGAAGAGCGGCGCCCAACTGTGGGAAGTGCGTTCATGCGATCCGATGAATTACAAAACCATCACCGGTGCGCCCCGCGTGGGTGGCGGCAAGGTGTTCATCGGCAACGCCAATGCCGACACCGGCGTGGGCCGCGGTTACGTGGATGCGTATAGCGTCGAGACCGGTAAGCGCCTGTGGCGATTTTTTACGGTGCCCGGCGACCCTGCGAAAGGTTTCGAAAGCGACACCATGGCCAAGGCGTCCAAGACCTGGGGCAAGGACTACTGGAAACGTTCCGGCGGTGGCAGCGCCTGGGAGGGCATCACCTACGATCCGGTGACCAATCTGGTTTACATCGGCACGGACGGCGCTGCCCCTTATGATCCCAAAGTGCGTGGTTCGAGCGGCGGTGATGAGCTGTTCACCAGCGCGCTGGTCGCGGTGAATGCGGACACCGGCGAGTATGTGTGGCACTACTCGACGTCGCCGGGCGACGGTTGGAACTATGATGCGACGCCGCCCATCGTGCTTGCCGATCTGCCGATCGGCGGTACGACCCGGCACGTCGTGATGAGCGCGCCGAAGAACGGATTTTTCTACGTGCTCGATGCGCGTACGGGCCGGCTGGTGAACGAACCGAAGCCGATAATCCCGGTAAATTGGGCCTCGCGCGTCGACATGGTGAGCGGCAGGCCCGTACTTCGCGAGGAAACCAAGTATTGGTTGAAGGGCAAGGCGGGAGCCGTGGTCTCGCCGAGCGCCATGGGCGCGCACGGCTGGATGCCAATGAGCTACAGCCCACAAACCGGCCTCGTCTATATTCCAACCATGGACAGTCCCTCGTTCATGTCCTCGGGCGATGCGAATGGGAGCGGTGCGGAAGATGACTTGTATTACGCGTTGAATCACAAGCTGCCGTTCAAGGGCACATTGCTCGCCTGGGATCCCGTCAAACAACAGGCGCGCTGGGCGCACGACGTCGGCCTGCCCTATGAGGGTGGAGTCCTGTCGACGGCGGGCAATCTGGTATTCCAGGGAACGACAGACGGCTATTTCAACGCCTATCGCGCCGACACCGGCGAGAAGCTGTGGTCGTTCGCGCCGGGTTCCGGCATCCTCGCTGCGCCCAGCACCGTGGAGATCGACGGAACACAGCTGATTCTCGTCGCCGCCGGCTCCGGCTCTACGTCGGGTGCCGGTGGCGCAGCCAAGTTGTCGGGTAAAGCCGGGGGGCCCGCCAGACTGCTGGCGTTTTCGCTCAACGGGCACAGTTTGCTACCCCCTGCGCCCAGAATCGCCGAGGCATTTCCGAAACCGCCGGCGATGGACGCTGACGCCGTCCTTGCGAAACAAGGCCACGATATTTGGGATGCCAACTTCTGTGGGGCGTGCCATGGCATCGACTTGGTCAATGCCGCCGGCTCAGTACCGGACTTGCGGCGGATTAGTTCATCGACCTACGAGTCGTTCTCGCGGATCGTGCGCGGCGGACTGTACAAGGATGCCGGCATGCCCGTGTTTGGCGAGGTTATCCATGAGGAAGAGCTACCGGCACTCAAAGCTTACATCATCAACGAAGCTTGGAAGAGCTACCGGGCGGATCAGGCCGCCCGCAGCTCCCGGTAACGCCGCAGCGCGAGCTCAGCCTCTGGGGGGATTGCTGAAGTAGAACGTAGGCTGGATGACATCGTAAATGAGCTCCTTCACGGCGCGATTGGCCTGATCGAACGCGGCCTGGGTCATGGAAACACCGGCGGCATCGGAATTCGCGATGGTAATCCGGCCGAACCGTTGTCGGCCTTTGACCCACGAGGATTCGGCGGGCGTCCAATCCGGATCGTACAGATCGTTGTCGCCGCAGGCATAGGCGTGCGCCCAACGATTGACCGTGACGCCGGCGATGTCGCGCTGCGGATCGA
>Ga0179596_10000087_pt1 | contig 84631 bp, 67 predicted proteins | sample CZODoug1_1_08_16_FD_155494 | JGI IMG/M metagenome (GOLD analysis project Ga0179596, IMG submission 155494) | Vadose zone soil fungal communities from Angelo Coast Range Reserve, California, USA - CZODoug1_1_08_16fungal (Illumina Assembly) | ecosystem: Environmental > Terrestrial > Soil > Vadose... | reverse complement strand
GCCTTTCATCGGCGCGATTCTGGCGATCGCGTTGGGCGCGCCGGTGACCGTAACTCTATGTGCGGCGGGGCTCTTGATGGGAGTCGGTGTGTGGCTGCATCTCACCGAGAACCACATGCATCGACATGTTCATTTGCCGCTGACGCACGAGCATTCGCATAGCCATGACATTCACCATCGGCATTCTCACGGGGATGCGTCGCAGGACGGCCTGACTCATTCGCATGTTCATGTCCATGAGGCCCTCGAGCATGGGCACGCTCATTACCCCGACATACACCATAGACACGAACATTGATTCCGTGCGGTTTATCGGCCGACCCACGCGATCACATAATCTCTGCAACGGAGACAATGAGCATGGCGGCAGGAATAAGAGGCCTCGAGAGAGGGTGATTGCCCGTACGTCCCGGGTTGGATTCGTCGCGTGATCGCCACTGCGCCGCGGTCACGGAAAATCAGCGACCGAGAATAACGTCAATTCCCGCCAGCACTAGCTCGAACTGACGGCGCGGGATTCTTGCAATTCGCTCCACGAGTTGAAGCTTATCAAGGGCAGCGACCAAGGACACATTCGCAACCGAATCCTTCGGTAAATTCGTCGCCGCTGCCGATAGTCGCACTTCGCCAGCACGTCTATAGCAATAATCGACCCGAATCGACATAAACCGCGGCCCTGCGATGGGTCAATATCCGCTCAGCGCGACGGAGATTGAGCGCGAGGGTGATAACGAAGTGTTCACTTTTGTGCACAGGTGCGCCAGAGGTGACGACAAGGTAGTCTGTTCAGAAAGGCAAAAACGGCAGATCGGACTATCTTCGCGCAATGACCGTTCAATGGGAATAACCAGTTCGATTGCAATGACCGGTTCGCGCACAGCTGTACGCAATGTTGAACACCGGTAATAGCTCTTTGGGATGCATCTCGTCATGGAATCAGACACTTAAAGTTTACGCGCCCGCGCAATCGACCTGGTATGGCTCTTGCTTTGATCGTTCTCAGTAAGACGCCGTGCCGTCGGCGTCGGGAGACGACACCATTGAAAATCCTGAATTCCATTTTCTCCAATTGGTCGTGGCTGCTGCGGAAGCGACGTGCTTCAACCGGGGAGCCAAGCACCTTGCAATTTTACCCGGCCTGTTTGCTTGACCCGCACGCCTGGACGAGTGTCCTGCAACCGGGCGCGCACGCCGGGACGGATGTCCTGCAACCGGCCACGCACGCTGGGACGACAGTCCTGCAACCAGCCGCGCACGCCGGGACGGATGTCCTGCAACCGGCCGCGCACGCCGGGACGGATGTCCTGCAACCGGCCACGCACGCCGGGACGAGTGTCCTGCAACCGGGCGCGCACGCCGGGACGGTTATCCTGCAACCGGCAGAAGGGGTCGATAGCGGGGCCGCGACTGTTCCGAGTCAGTGCGACCCCTCTGTCAAACGTCGTCGAGCTGGCGGATCTCGGTACGCCAAATCGATCCTTGCTCTTGCATTGTCCGTGACGCTGTTGCCGTTCTTCTGTCGAGCGGAATCCACGGAAGAACCGCGACTGATCGTCGAGGGTGTGGGCTGCAAGGGCAATACGGTCACTTCCTGTCAGTTCATTCTCGGACATTTGCACCTGGCCTCGGGTGACCGTTTGAACGAAGACGAGATCCGCAGCGCGAAACTCAGGCTAGCGTCGCTGCCCGATTTCATTTCCGTCGACATTCACCTGGAAAAGGGCTCCGAAAAGGGCAGAGTGCTCGTCGTTGTCGAGGTCGTGGAAGCCGATCTCGACGAACACGAATTCACGATGGGCACATCGAAGCGTCTTTCGAGCCTCAGTCAAATCATCGAAGGCCGCTTTGCCGACCATGATGTATTCGGCACGCGGAATACGGTGAATTTGGACGTCGAGGGTGTCGTGCCTATGGGCGGCCTCGAGCGCTACGGTGTCTACGCGAGGCTGCAATTCGTCGATCCCAAGCTGCTCGACTCGAGCCGGTACTTTCTGATCAGCGGGATTACGTACCAGAATACCTACACGGTCTATCCAGACGACCTCGTAATCTACCCCAACAGCGACTCGAACAAGACCAATCAACTCGGCATCGATCTGACCATCGGGCGCCGTATATTCGACTATTCCTACGTCACCGTCGGGTATCTGCACCGACAGATTTCTCAAAGCTTCACCCAATACCTTGGGGGCTCCGGAGCTCTCTCGACCAATTCCGATCCCAATGCCGATAAGGGATTCTCCTTTGGCTATGGCTGGAATTCCGAGGATGACCCTTACTTCCCTACCCGGGGGTCGCGGCTCAGCTCCAATTTTGGGACTTCCTGGGCGAGTGTTCGATTCCGCAAGACTTGGAGTACTAGTCCAGATACTGCTTGGACGCTGCAACTCGGCGGGACACCGGGAACTGAATATCGGGAGTCGCTCGACGAGAGCCAGGACTTGTCCCTTGCGTATGGACGTGCAATCTCGCCGAGCGACTCCCTTGGCGGGATAACACGCGGCCGCTGGTATGTCGAACCGGGGATCAGCTACTACGGCACGTCCTCGTACGGGAGGAATTTGGCCGAGTTGGGGGTCAAGGCGGGAATCCGCCTCGACACCAAGGCATTCGGGATGATCGAACTGTACGTGATGGCCAGCACTGCCGAGCAAATAGGGCACGGCCATTGAAAACCTCAGCTGTACTCGTCCTGCTGCTGGCCCTGGCATCGGGAACTGCGGCCGCGACGGAATTGACGCCGTTTCTCAGCGACCAGAGACTGGGTGTTGTCATCAAGGCCATCGAACTTCCGGCAATATTTCCGAAGGATCTCGTGAGTGGACTCACCAATAAATTGCTGATTCGCGTCGCTTTGGTATCAGGTTCCGACGTGGTGGAGCAGAAAACGGCGGAGGTCGCCGTCAAGTATGACTTGTGGGATGAAACCTTTGGAGTGACACTGACCGTCAACGAGGCCCGCGTGGTTTCGTTGACCTGTACGACTGTGCAGGAAGTTGAGGCCTACTTCACTCATATGAAGCTCCCAGGTCTGTTCGCACAGAGCGCCGTACCGGCGGGCGCGAGCGTGACGCTTCGGGTTGAAATGCTCCTGAATCCGATTGAACGCGAGCGCATTGAGACGATCCGCAAATGGGTGGCGGAGAACAGTACCTACACGCCCTCGGACATCACAGGATATGGCGGCGACAAGCGCGTGGGAAGCTCGCGTTCGAACGCGATTTTCAACCGGATATTCGACGAATATGCCCAGGGGAGCGATCTGGCGGCCACGTGGAAGGAAGCGGTGTCCTCAAGGCCGTTCAACCTCTCAGAGCTAGGCAATGACCGATAGTCGAATCAAGCTTCTGCTGTTCCTGACGATTTTCGTCATGTGCGCATTGCCGCTCGCGGCAGCATTCTATTTCGTGGACGATGCATTGCAGAGAAGCTTGAACCTCGGGTTCAATCCGCAGATTGTGCGTGCCCTGGACATCGGCGCGCAGGACCTGAAAATCCTCAAGAACCTCGATCCAGTGAATGAAGGCCACTACCGGGCGCAGTTCGAAGAAATTCAAGACCTCAAACGGGTATACGAGCAACCTCGATGGGTAAAGGGCAGCATCTTGGGTTCCCTCAAGATTTACTTCGGCTTGGGGCTGGCCGCCGCGGTGCTGTTGTCCGTATCGGTGGCGGCTCTGCTCACCCGGAGGATCAGTCATTCGTACCAGGTGACTTTCAACGAGCTCATCGCCCATCGGGAAAGGATCCGGTATTTGGAGGAGATGTCGTCTTGGCAGGAAATGGCGAAAGTCCTCGCCCACGAGATCAAGAATCCGCTGACACCCATCGAGGTTCTCATCACATCTTTGACGAAATCCCATTTCAGCAAGACGCCGCAGGAATTCGAACAACAGTTGCGCCAAACGCAGACGATGGTCGGGGAGGAGATTAGCCACTTGAAGCGCACCGTGAGTCGGTTCAGCGATTTTGCGAAGCTCCCTCAGGCCCAACTGATGGAGGCGAACCCGGTGCACGTCATCGAACAGCATTTGCCGGCCGTCATGGCAAGATTCGAGAATGCGCGAGTCACGATTCAGGCCGGTGACAGCGGCGCCGATCTGCGCACGAGAATGGACGGCGCGCTATTCAGGCAAGTTCTGATGAATATTGTGTGCAATGGGGTCGAGGCCAATCCAAACCGCGCAGTAGACTTTACGATCGAGGTGACGGAAACGAAATCGTCGATTCAATTGGCAATCTCGAACGACGGCGAGCCGGCCCCCGCCGCCATCGCCGAGCGTATTTTCGACCCGTACATTTCGGGTAAGGCGGGCGGCGACAACATGGGCTTGGGGCTGGCCATCGTCAAGAAGATCATTTTGGAACATGCAGGAGAAATTCAGTACGCAGAGCACGCCAATCATCCCCGGTTTACCATTTCGCTGCCGCGGCTCACGCGAAATACTCAGACGGGCTCCTAGGTGACGGAATCCGCCGGCGCGCCGACCGTGCTCGTTCTGGATGACGAAAAGAACATTCGCCGTGCCATCGACATTGCCCTGGGCGAGGAGGGCATTCACGTCATTGCGGCGCATGATCCGTCCTCAGCCCTGAGATCCCTGCACGAACGGATCATCGATCTGCTCATCCTCGACATCAAGCTGGGGGACATGGATGGGATTACCTTCTTCAAAAAAATGCTGACGGCGGGTTTCACGGTTCCAACCTTATTCATTTCGGGAAATGCCACGCTCACGCAGGCGGTGGAGGCGGTAAGGCTGGGCGCCTTTGACTTCATCGAGAAGCCGTTTAGCGCCGAGCGCATCGTGATCGCCGTCAAACGCTGCCTGGAATTTTCGAGGCTCAAGGAGCGGCTTAGACTGGTCGAGGCGAGGCATGGGTCCGTAGAAATTGTCGGTGATTCGCAAGCGACAAAAGCCGTCGTTGCGGCGGCGTCGAAAGTGGCGCCCACCGGCGCCAGCGTCCTCATCATGGGCGAGAGCGGCACCGGCAAGGAACTGGTGGCGAACCTGATACATGCACAGAGCGACCGCAGCCAGGGTCCGTTCGTCAAGGTCAACTGCTCGGCGATACCGGAGGCTCTGGTCGAAAGCGAGTTGTTCGGCTACTCCCGGGGCGCATTCACGGGCGCGGTGGCGAGTAAGCGCGGGCTTTTCGAAGTGGCGCATCGTGGCACGCTTTTTCTCGACGAGGTCGCCGACTTGTCCTTGGCCGCCCAGGCGAAGATCCTTCGCGTCGTGCAAAGCGGTGAGATGCAAAAAATCGGGTCGGAGGAGACGATCAAGGTCGACGTGCGCGTGCTCTCGGGCACTCACAAGGACCTCAAGAAGCAGGTATCCGATGGCAGTTTTCGGGAAGACCTTTTCTATCGTCTGAATGTCGTACCCATCAGGGTGCCCAGCCTGCGGGAGCGAGCCGACGACATCCCATTGCTGGCGAGATTCTTCGCGAGCCGCGTGTTCGAGAAAAACAATATCAAGGAAAAGCCGATCGACGATGAGGTGCTGTGGGAGCTAAGGCGATATCACTGGCCCGGAAACGTACGCGAGCTGCAAAATGTGATGGAGCGCGTCATCATCATGAGCGGCGAGCGGATATCGCTGCTCGATCTTCCCGAAGAAATCGTGTCCACCAGTGAATTTGCGGACCCGCGCAACACTTCATCGGCGCTCAAGGAATACCGGGACAAGGCGGAACGAGAATTCATTCTCGGCACGCTGAAGCGGAACGTCGGCAACATCAGTCAATCAGCCATCGAGTTGGGCGTGGGGCGGAGTTATTTGCACCGGCGGCTCGCCGTGCTTGGAATCGCCAAAAAAGATTGGTTCTGAATCGTCGGTTGGCGGCGCGCGTGCGTCGCCTCATGGATTGCGCCGTTCGGTCACCGATACAACTGTCCACTGGTTTTGATGATTCCGCGGTCCGCTGGCCGCTGAGGGATGGATTTGTCTTTTTAAGCCGCGCCGCGCCGCGCGCGTGTCGCCGCCTCACGGATCGTGCCGATGGCACTCCCGACACAACTGTTCACTTACGTGCACACCTCTGCGCTCACTCTCTAACGGTATCAACGCAGTCCAATCAACCACTTAACTTCCAATGGGCGCTTAGCGCCGGCTGGTATGAAGCTTGCTAGTGATTAGGCAAGTGGGACTGACCGAATCAGATAGGACCGACCGTGCCAAGTTGGACTGACAACATCAGGCTCGCCCGGCCGGGTAAGGCGGAGTGGTCAATTGGCAGAGGGCTATGAGTTGGCAGAAAAAAGGCGTTGGCGCGGTAGAGGGCTTTGGGAGAAATACGTTGTCGTATTGTACGATCCATTCGCTTGCCGCTCTCGCGTTGGCCTCGATGGCAGGCGTGGCATCCGCGCAAAGCGATAAGCCCTGGGACGGGTTTTACGCAGGCGCGAATACGGGTGGCGCATCGAACAGTACCTGCAATAGCTGGACGCTGAAGGGTGCGGCAGCCGATCCCACGATGGCCACGGCAATTTACAATCGCAACTGTGCCAGCGGCACCTTGGTTGGCGGCGTGCAGTTCGGCGACAACTTTCAATACAGGCGGTTTTTCTGGGGCATTGGCGCCGATGTCGACGCCGGTGGTGCCAAGAGTCGCAACCAATCGATTAAATATGCGGGACAAACGCCCCCGCCCGGCGCCTATGTTTTTTCCGGCAAGCTCAGTCCAAGCGGCTTCGGCGTCATCGGTCCACGAATCGGTTACGCAGGCAATGAGTGGCTGCCTTACATCAGGGCGGGCGCCATCGCGACGTTTGGATCACACAATAGCTCGCTCAGTTACACTCCGACGGGCGCGACCAAACCTACCGTCTCATTTAGCGGAGGCAATGACTTTGCATCCACCGGCTGGGTTGCCGGTGGTGGTGCCGAATGGGGGTTGAACGGACCGTGGTCGATTACCGCGGAATATCTCCACGCAAATCTCGGCAAGGGATCGCGTTACACCGCTACCTGCCGCGGTGCCGCCGCTGCATGCGCGGCATTCTCCGGCATATCCCTCGACAGCATTCACAATAGCTTCGGCTCGAACGTATTCCGAGTCGGCATCAACTACTGGTTCGGGTACTGGGAACCGTGAGGCAGTCGGCCGCCTGAGCAAGGGCGAGTGTTGGCCGCGAACTGTTGGAGCGCCCGCGTCGGATCAACTCACCGCAGGACTCCTTTCCAACTTCAATGTTTGTCCTTCTTCCAGATCGTTCATCCACTTCACGTCCCGCTGCGGATCGACTGGATGAACTCCGCCAAACGGGCACTGCGCGGGGAATCGAAAATTTCTCGTGGCGTACCGGATTCCGTTATCACGCCGTCGACCATGAAATGCACGCGATCCGCCAACTGGCGCGTGAAATTCATCTCGTGCGTGACGACGATCATGGTTCGTCCTTCTTCCGCCAGTGAGCGGATCATACCCAGCACTTCGGCTACGAGCTCGGGATCGAGCGAACTGGTGGGTTCGTCGAACAGGATCAGGGCGGGCTCCATGGCGAGCGCGCGTGCAATCGCCACCCGCTGCTTCTGGCCGCCCGAGAGTTGGTCGGGGTAGTTGTCCTGTTTGTCCAGCAAGCCGACGCGCCTCAAGATGAGCTGTGCTTCCTCCGTGGCCTGCGCTCTGGGCTTCAGCTGTACTCGGGTCGGACCCTCGATGATGTTCTGCAGCACGGTTCGATGATGAAACAAGTTGAAATGCTGAAAGACCATGGGCATGCGGCTGCGCGCCTTGCGCAGCACCGCGTCGGGCGCGACGTGCAGGCGATCTCCCTCGGTATGGCAGAGTCGCTCTCCGAACACGCGGATGTCCCCGCTCGACGGCATCTCGAGAAAATTGATGCAGCGGAGCAGGCTCGATTTCCCCGCACCGCTCGGGCCGATGAGGAAGGTCGTTTCGCCCGCTGCCACGGTCAAATCGACGCCCTTCAAGACCTGTAGAGCGCCGAAGCGCTTGTGCAGGGCGCGCACAGTGAGCACGGGCGTGGCTGCAGCCGCAGCGTTGTCCTCCATCAGGGCCGCGCCGCGGCCGCGCGGATGTGGGAACTGCGTTGGTGCAGCGGCGTGACCGCCTGCTCGATGCGCGCGACGATGCGTGAACTGACGAAGCTCATGGCGAAATAAATGATGGCGACCATGAAATACGTGTCCATGCTCTCGAAGGTGTTGGCGATGACGATGGTGGCATGGCGCAGCAGCTCGTTCACTGCGATGAAGGACACCAGGGAGCAGTCCTTGAGGAGCGCCACGAAGTAGCCGCCGAGCGTGGGCAGGGCGCTGCGAAAGGCCTGCGGCAGAATCACGCGGCGATAGACCATGGCGCCCGACATGCCGAGGGAAATGCCCGCGGCGCGTTGGCCGGAATCCACTGTCGCGATGGCGGAGCGAAACACTTCCGAGAGATACGCCGCCAGATTGAGCGAGAGCCCCAGCACGCCGGCCCAAAAGCCGGGCAGCACGATGCCGATCTCGGGCAGGGTGAAATAGATGACCAGCAGTTGCACGATGAGCGGAGTATCGCGCCAGATTTCCACGAAGGCGTTGAGCGGCCAGCGCAGCCACGGCGAGTGCGACAGCCGGCCCATGGCCACGGCCAAGCCCAGTGCCAGGCCGAAGCTCATGCTGACCAGGGACAGTTCCAAGGTGACCAGGGCCCCCTCCAAGAGGAAGGGAAAGTGCTGGGGGATCTGATTGAAGAAAAAATCGTGCATGGTTTCAGCAGTGAAGGTGGTGGCCGATGTGAAGGTACTGATGTGAAGGAGATGACGACGTGAAGGGGATGAGCGATGTGAAGGTGTATCGATGGTGAGGGTGGTGACCGAGTGAAGGTGTATCGATGGTGAGTGTGGTGGCCGAGTGGAGGTGTACTGATAGTGAAGGTGGTGACCGATGTGAAGGTGTACCGATGTGAAGGTGTGCCGATAGTGAGGGTGTACCAACAGTGAAGGTGACGATCAATAGGAAGGTGACGATCAATAGCGAAGGTGGTGGTCGAGCTGTTATTTGGTGAGCTTCACCTGTTCCGGTTCCCACACGCCGTACTTGGTGAGTATGGCCTGGCGGGTGCCGTCTGCTTCCATGTCGGTCAATGCGGCATTGATGGCGTTGAGCAGGTCCTTGCACTCCTGGCGGGTCGCCACCCCCTCGCTTCCCAGCCGATAGGCCGCCTTCGCCTCGGCCTCGGCCCATTCGGGTTTCGGGCGGCGCCGGAGGGGCCCGCCCACGGTGCGCAAATTGGACATGAGGGTGCGCTGACCTGAAAGCGTTGCTTGATCGAGCACGGCCGCGTCGATCTGGTGGTTCTTGAGGGCCACGAAAGGGTCGCCGAAGGTGTTGAAGTCCTTCACCGTCGCCGCCACTCCGTCGCCGACCAGTTGGTGCGCGGCGAGCGAGTCGGTGGTGCCGAGCGTGGAGCCCAATGTCTTGCCTTTGAGATCCGCCAGGGTTTGGATGGGCGAATCCTTCATCACGATCACATAGTCATACAAAAGGAAATACGGCCTGGAGAAATCCACGTGTGCCTTGACCACCCGCTCCTGGGTGATCTCGATGTCCGACAAGATGATGTCCCAGCGCTTGGCCTGCAGGCCGGGAATCAGCGACGTCCATTCGGTGGTGACGAATCCGATTTTCGGTATGCTCAGCCGAGTTGCGATCTGCCGCAGAAGATCCCAATCGATTCCGTGGTAGTCGCCGCTCTCGTCCTGCCACAAGGACGGCTTGTCCCCCAGAAGGCCGGTACCCGCCGTCAACGTGCCTTTACTTCGAATGTCATCGAGACAGGCTGGGTGTGCAGCATGGCTCAAGATAACCAGAGCGGCGCCCGCCAGAAGGGATGTCTTGAATTGCATGGAGCCTCTGATTTGCATGGGTTCGCTGGTTTGAGTAGGTTCGCTGATTTGAGCAGGTCCGCTGATTTGCATGGGTTCGCTGGTTTGAGTAGGTTCGCTGATTTGAGCAGGTCCGCTGATTTGCATGGGTTCGCTGGTTTGAGTAGGTTCGCTGATTTGAGCAGGTCCGCTGATTTGCATGGGTTCGCTGGTTTGAATAGGTTCGCTGGTTTGAATAGGTTCGCTGGTTTGAATAGGTTCGCTGATTTGAGCAGGTCCTCTGATTTGAACAGGTTCGCGGATTTGAATACGTCCGCTGATGTGCATGGGTTTTCGTCAACGGCTGAAAACGAGCGGAAAATCCGGCCCTTCGAACGGCGCTCCGTCGGTGAGCGTCAGATGTGCAAACGGCGGCGATCCCTTCCCGTGGCGATTCGCGAACACCGCCCCGTCCCCCACCCATCGCGCCGAAAAGACGCGCCGGCGGCCATGCGCTGCGGTGGTGCCCGGCGCGCCATGAACGGTGGCAAAGTTAAAAGCGATGGCGTCACCCGGCTCGAGCGCCCATCCGAGAATCGGGTAGGTCTCACGATGGGCATCGATGTCGGGCATGTCGATACGGCCGTCTCCGGCATACAAGTCGCTGCCGTCGAAGCGCTTCGGCTTGTGTAGGTACTTCCAGGTGTGGGAACCCGCGACGCATTCCATGCAAATGTCGCGCGGGATGGGATCGAGCGGGATCCAGAAGCTCACGCTGCAGGGCCCCGCCACGCAATAGTACGGCAGGTCCTGATGCCAGGGGGTGGCGATCGCCGTTCCCGGTTCCTTGACGAGTACGTGATCATGGAAAAAACGTGCGGTGCGCGAACCCATGAGATCGGCGGCCAGGGCCGCGGCGGGCGAGTGCAGCACGAAATCGCGAAACGCGGGAACCCGCTGCCAATTGCACAGATCCTGAAAGAAGGGCGCCGAGTCCGGCACCCGGTACGAGCGCTCGAGCGGACTGGGATGGGACATGACCGCGTCCACGCCCTGCCGCAGCGCATCCACCCAGTCGGCGAACGCACCACGCAGCACGACCGCGCCGTCACGGGCGAATGTATCGATGGATGCCTGGGTTACCGTCATTCGAAAACGCGGTGTCCTGTTAAAATTTGAACGCAGCCGACAATCCAATGGTTCGCGGTGTGAGCGTATAGCCACGATTCACGGACTGCAAATTGGGCCTTTGCACTATTTTCTGATCGTTCAAGACGTTTTTGGCGAATAACGCGAACTCCCACGCTGCATAATCCACCCCCGCGTTCAGACCCAACAGGCTGTAGGTCGGCCGGTCGTAGTCCGGATCGGTTTTGAGTACCGTCCCGTGACTGCTACCCACCCAATTCCAGTCGGCCAGGGCAAACCCTTTCACCGAATCGGTGATGTGGACGTCGTATTGGGTAGAGGCGTCGGCGGTCCAGTTCGGCGTGCCGGGTAGGGAATCGCCACTTTGGATACCGAGCGAGGGCTGATCGGACGTGAGCGTCGCATGGGTGTAGCCCGCGGCGAGGCCGAGGGTCCAGGCGCTCACGGGTTTGAATTTGATTTCGGCTTCGCTGCCATAGCTCTTGCCCGAGCCGACGTTGGTATTGAAATCGAAACCGCAGGTGGGCAGGTTGATGTCTTCCTGGATGTTTTTCCAATTGATGTAGAACACGTCGCCGGTGAGGGACAGCCGGCCGTCCATGAGCCGGGACTTGGCGCCGCCCTCATAGTTCCACAGTGAGTCGGCGCTGTAGCCGTTGGGCGCGGCGGTGAGTCCGATGGCTGCGAGATCCGAGCCGCATACCGTGACGGGGACGGGGCGATTGGGGCCGCCGAGCCGGGTGCCCTTGCTGATGGTCAAATAGGTGGTGGTGGCGTCGTCGATGTCATAGGTCAGGGCCACCTTCGGGGTGGTGGCGCTGCCGTCGATGGTGGCATCCGAAATCGCGAGTCCCCCATTGATGAAACCGTCGCCGACGCGATTGAGCGAAATGCGCGATTTGATGTAACGCAGGCCGGCGGTCAAACGCAGGGCGCTCGAAAAATTGTAGGTGAGTTCGCCGAACGGGGCGTACTGTTGTTCGGCGTAGAGCTTGTGCTGCAAATACAGAAAATCATTGGGAAACGGTCCGCCGAACACCGCATTTTGCACCGCCGTGCCGTACACGGTGGCGATGACATTGCTGATTCCTGGCGCGTCCTCGTAGTCCAAGGAATCGAGTTTCTGATGCGAGTAAAATGCGCCCCCGATCCAGGTGAAGGGATTTCCGCCGGACACGAACGGCGTCGACGCGATCCGCAGTTCCTGGGTGATCTGCTTGGTGCTCACGGTGTAGTGCACGGGTGAGGCCACATTGCCGACCAGATAGCCGTCCAATTGTCCGTCAAGCCCGGTGATGGGCGGAACCGCCCCGTCGAGAAACACCGATCCCAAAAAGCCGCTGTTGTAAGCGGTGCCATCGACGGTACGGACGAAGCGCCGATAGAAATAGCTGGTCACCGAGGTGAGATTGCCCCAATCGAAATTGTCGACGATGGTCACGCTGGGAACGGCGAGGGTTTCCTTGCCGCTTTCTTGAACGCGCTTCTGCTGGGACAGAAGATCCGGAAGTCCCAGGTCGACGACGTTCAGATCGTCGCTGTGGTTGTACTGATAAATGACGGCGGGTTTGATGCTCAAACCCGGCGAGGGTTGCCATTCCAGGGCCACCCGCACGGCCGTCTCACCGTCGCCATTGACCCCGCGTTGCAGCAGCTGGCCGGTATCCGGTGAATAGTGGTCGATGTAGCCGCTATCGTGCGTGGTCGATATGCCCACTCGAACGGCGAGCTCGTTGTCGATGAGGGGAATATTGAGCACGCCCCGCTCGCTGTAGTTGACGCCGCCATGCTTGGTTCCCGACACGTCGGAATACACCGAGCCGCCCCAGGCCGACAAGTCGACGGGGTTCGAGATGTAGCGGATGGTGCCGCCCATGGAACTGGCTCCATACAAGGTGCCTTGCGGCCCGCGCAGCACCTCGACGCGTTGCACGTCGAAGAAGCTGGGCTCGGCTTGACCTTGAGTATCCAGATTGCGCACCGTCATGGGAATGTCATCGAGGTACACGGATACGGTGGATGAGCCCGCGGTAGAACTGATGCCACGGAGTTCGATGTTTTGATTTCCCGGACCTCCTTGCGAACTGAACGACAGGTTCGGGATGGAGCGGGTCAGATCGGCGAGTTCGGTAAAGTGCCTGGCCTCGATTTGCGCGGCTGACAGCACGGTGATGCTTTCGGGCACTTTGCGTACGTCCTCCGACACCTTCTGAGCCGTCACCAGCACTTCCTCCAGCGAGGTGACGTCGTGAGGCTGGGCGGGGTCTGCGTACGAGGTATGCATGCCGGCAACCAGGGACGTGACGGCTGAGGCGAGCTGCACCCACCGCAGTATGCGGTCACCACGCGCGGGACTGGCCGGATGCGGGCCGTTGGGCGGGGTGGTGTGCCGTTGGTAGGCCATGGTGTCGGTGCTCCCTGATCGTTGATTTGTCATTACCCGATTCGGCAGCCACCTCCGAGGGACATGACGCGGCACCCGTACCCTGTGGTGCAGGCCGACGCGCTGACTCTCCCATCCCGCCCTTCGTTTTTATATCGACGTTTGCTGTCTATACCGCCCTGGTATATACCAGCGGTGGGCGGGAATCAACTGCCGGTGTGGAGGGGATTCGCGGTACTCTGGCCGCGGTTGGGCAGGATATGCTGGCACTCGGACCTTGATGCGGGTGGGCGGTCGCGAGTTGCGGTATATACTACGGTGCGCCGGAGCCCGTGGCGGTGCGCAGGGACCGTGAGGTGCATGGGGAACGTGACGGTGCGCAGAGACCGTGAGGTGCACGGGGAACGTGACGGTGCGCAGAGACCGTGAGGTGCACGGGGAACGTGACGGTGCGCCGGAAAAGTGGGTGAATAGGTTCCGGAGAAGACCCCGCAGGTTTGAACGGAGGTTTCGTGAGATCACGTGGGTCTACGATGGCCGCGGTACTGGTGCCGCTCGCGCGCTATGAGCGCGTGAAGGAGCACATCCGTAGCCATATCGTTTCGGGGGAATGGCGGCCGGGGGACCGGATCCCGTCGGAGATGTCCTTGGTCCGCGAGCTGGGCGTCGCGCGAATGACCATCAATCGAGCCTTGCGCGAACTGGCCGAACAGGGCGTGCTGAACCGGATTTCGGGCGTCGGCACCTTTATCGCCGAAGAAAAGCCGCAATCGACCTTGTTGATGATCGCGCACATCGGCGATGAGATTCGGGCTCGCGGCCATGAGTATCGCTACTCGATCGAACTGCGGGCGCGCGAGGCCGCCCCCAGCGAGGTGTTCGCCGCCCTGGGTCTGCCGCCGGGCGCGTCGGTGTTTCACTTGATCTGCGTGCATCGCGAGAATGGAGTCCCGGTGCAACTCGAGGACCGCTATGTGAATCCTGCGGCGGCGCCGAAGTTTCTCGATCAGGATTTTGCGACCGAGCGGCCGTCGGAGTACTTGTTCAACACCATCCCAGCGCATGAGATCGAGCATGTGGTCGATGCCAGCCTGCCCACCCGCGCCGAAGCGGGTCTGCTGCAGATCGGTACCGATCAGCCTTGCCTGACGTTGGTGCGCCGGACATGGGCGAACGGCGTGGCCGTCACGTTCGCGCGCTTCGTACATCCCGGCACGCGCTATCGACTGGGCTGTCGATTCAGCGTCGACACTATGCAGCGGCAGAGTTAGCGCCGGCGGGTGTCACTGATACGCCCTGCGCCCCTGAGTTAGACCACCCCGACTGGAGCAGCAACATGTCCGCCTACATCCCCGTGATCGATCTGGCTGGTGTGCGCAGGCATGAACCGGCGGGCCTTCGCCAAGCGGCCGCCGCCATCCGCAGCGCCTGCATCGGCGCCGGCTTCTTCTATATTCGAAATCACGGAGTGCCCGCTCAGATCATTGAAGGTGCGGCGCGCGCGGCGCGCGAGTTCTTTGCGCATCCGCCCGAGGTCAAGCAGCGCGTCGCGGTCAATTCTCGTCACCGCGGATTCCATGCCATCGGCGGGGCGACGATGTACCAGGCCAGTAAGCCCGACTTCAAAGAGTTCTTCGGCATCGGCCTGGAGTTGCCCGAGGATGATCCGAGCGTCGTCGCGGGGGAGGCATTACGCGGACCGAATAACTGGCCGGATTTCATGCCGTCGTTGCGCCCGGCGCTTTACGACTATTACGAGGCCGTCGGCCAGTGCGGCGCCGACCTGTTGCGCGCGGTTGCATTGAGCCTCGACATCGACGAGGCGTTTTTTGCCGGCCGCTACACCCAGCGGATGCAGCGTACCCAAATGGTTTATTACCCGCCCCAACCGGCGCTTGCGGGCGCCGATCAGTTCGGTGTCGCGCCGCATACGGACTATGGCTGCATCACGCTGCTCTGGCAGGACGACGTCTCCGGCTTGCAGGTCAAGGAGCTCGCCGGCGAACGGTGGATCGATGCGCTGCCGATTCCCGATACCCTGGTGGTGAATGTCGGCGACCTGTTGGCGCGCTGGTCCAACGACCGTTTCCGTTCGACTCAGCACCGGGTGGTCAATCGATCGGGCCGGGAGCGTTACTCCATCGCCACGTTCTACGATCCAACCTACGGTGCGATCGTGGATCCTCGTGAGCTGGGACTCGGTGACGCGGCGCCGCTGTACGCGCCGGTCGCGGCGGGAGACTACATCGTGGGGCGGATCAACGACTCGATGGAGTACCGCAAGCGGCAAGCGGGGGGTGCGCGGAGCTAGTGATTGCGCAGAGTGGAGCGGAGCTGGATGCCGTCGTGTTCGCTGAAGAGTTCAACGATCCAGTCGACGAACACGCGAACTTTGCTCGACAGATGCCGGTTCTCCGGATACACGATGTTGAGCGGCGCGGGTTCGGGAAACCAGTCGCCGAGCACCAGTTCCAGGGTGCCGCGTTCCATTGCGTCTTTGACCACGAAGGCGGGGATCTGCGCAATACCCAGCCCCGCTTCCGCGGCGGCGACGTAGCAGTTCTCGTCGTCGAGGGCGATGTGGCCGCGAAGAGAAGTCTGTATGCGCGCGCCATTCTTGGCGAACGCCCAATCGAAGATCTTGCCGGTGCGCGGCGAGAAATGGTTGATGCAGCGGTGCGCCGGGAGTTCATTGGGGTGGCGCGGCTGGCCGTGGGTGGCGAGGTAGGTTGGTGAGGCACAGGTGGCGAAATACAGTTGGCCCGCGCGGCGCGCAATCAGGGTGGAATCTTGGAGCTCGCCGCTCCACACCGCGCAGTCGATGCCTTCCTCGATCAGGTCGGCGCGGCGCTCGCTGCAGCCAAGCTGCAGGTCGATATCCGGGTAGCGTGCGAAGAAGGTGGGCAGTGCCGGCACGATGACCAACCGCGCCATTAGGGTGGGTACATCCACCCGCAGCCGGCCCCGCGGCGCGGCGTGACGGTGTGCGAGGGAGTCTTCGGTCTCGCGGATTTGCGCCAAGATGAAAAGGCAGCGCTCGTAGTAGGCGGCACCGTCCGTCGTCACGCTTACCTTACGAGTCGTGCGGTTGAGCAACTTCAGGCCGAGGGCGGCTTCCAATTGTTGAATCAGCGTGGTGGCGGTGGCCTTCGGCATCTGCAGGCTATCGGCGGCGCGCGTCAGGCCGCCGGTCTCAACCACGCGCACGAAGACTTCCATTGCCTGAAGCTTGTTCATTGCTATTGTTCAGATTACTGAATAATGATTTCGTATCATTACTCTTTAAGCCTCGAGTTGCGAGTAATACCCTGATCTCGTGCCGGTCTTGCACCGGCTTCCGCGGGAAATACAGGAAAATCTCATGAGCGATAAGATCAAGCATGTCACCGACGCCACTTTCAACAGTGAAGTCCTCCAGTCGCCGGTGCCGGTACTCGTTGACTACTGGGCCGAGTGGTGCGGGCCGTGCAAGATGATTGCACCGGCACTGGATGAGTCGGCCACGAATTATGCGGGGCGCCTGGACGTCGCCAAAATCAACGTGGACGAAAACCAGTCGGTACCCTCTCGATACCATGTGCGCGGTATCCCAACGCTGATGCTTTTCAAGCGTGGCGAAGTGGTGGCGACGAAAATCGGCGCTGTGTCCAAATCACAGCTACGGGAGTTTATCGACGACAACTTATGATGCGCAAGAATCCGCCAATTGAAGCGTAATAGCCGACATGCGGTGCGTTGTTAGCCTTGGCTCAACCTTGCCCAGGATTAGTTAGCGCATGAACGCCTGACTCTCAACCTCGTGCGCTTCCTGATTGCGTTGTTGGGCGCGTAGCGCATCGGCGAGCAGCCGCCCCGCCTGTTTCTGCGTGCCTGGATCGCCGCTCGCGAGCGCGAGCGCCTTGCGGCCGCAGCCCTCGGCTTGGTGGGCGTCGCTCTCCGCGAGCCGCAGCCGCCCGCGCTCGATCCACAACAGGGGATTATTCGGCTCGATACGCAGCGCGCGGTCGAGTGTCGACGACGCGCCGTCGAACTCGCCGCGGGACATCAGGGTTCGTGCCTGCGTCACCAGCGAGCGAGTGGCGGGTGAGAGGTGATTCTCGCGCGGCGGCTGTGGCGGTCTCGTTGCCGGCGGAGGTGGCGGTGGCAGACTCGGCGCGGCCGGACTCGGGGACTGCGGACTCGGAGGTGGAATACTCGGTGACGGGCGCGGCGCCGGCGCCGGGCAGCCGCTGAGCAGCAGGGTCACCGTGAGCGCGACGGCGAGCCTGGTCAGTGAATGATGTTCTTGAGCCATGTCTTGATCTTGTCACTGACCGTACCGGGAGGCGAGGAATTGCAGCCCGGCTTGCCCGGCAGGGCGGTGTCCGTCGGCACCGCAATGAGTACCGCATCCGCGCTGCAGGCCGGGGTGGTCTCCAGTCCGTCGCTGAATCCGATCCAGCGGTCCTCGACGAGGTCCGGGGGCACCGGTTGGAAGGAAGAGGACTTGAGTTTCGCGAGAGTGTCGCCCCACACCGGCAGCGCCCCGAGCGCGCCGGTGAGCCCGGTCACGCGGTTGTCGTCATAGCCCACCCACACCACCGACAAGTAGCTGCCGGTGAACCCCGCGAACCAGCTGTCGCGGGTATCGGAGGACGTGCCGGTCTTGCCGGCGGCGACCAGTCCGCGCGGCAGCCGGGCGGATGCATCGCGGCCGGTGCCGCGCGTGGTCACCAGCATCAGCATTCGGTCGAGCTGGTAGACGGCGGCCGGCGGCGCAGCGGCCTCGACCTGCACTTTGAAGCTCTTGAGCGGCCGGCCCTGCTCGTCGAGCACCGCATGCACCGCGCGCAGTCGGGCGCGGAAACCGCCATTCGCAAGCGACGTGTACACCTGCACGACCTCGAGCGGAGTCATCTCCACGGTACCGAGCAGCAGCGACGGATTGAGTGCCGGGGGCGTTTCGAGTCCGAGCCGCTGCAGCGTATCGGCCACCCGCGGCAGGCCGACGTCGAGGCCAAGCCGCACGGTCGCGAGATTCATGGACTCGGCCAGCGCACGAGCCATCGGCACCTGCCCGTAGACTTGGTGCTCGAAGTTCTGCGGCGCCCAGATGCTGCCGTCGCCGAGCTTGAGTTCGATGGGTGCGTCCTCGATGAGGGTGGCCGCGTTGTAGCGGCCGGTCTCGAGTGCGGCCAGGTACACCGCGGGCTTCACCAGCGAACCGATGGGCCGACGCGCGTCGAGCGCGCGATTGAAACCGTCCGTGCCGAACTCGCGGCCGCCAACCACTGCGACCACGTCGCCGCTATTGGGCTCGGTGACGATCACCGCGCCCTCGAGGCGTGCACCGCGTACCCGGCTCGCGGCATCGAGTCGGTTCAGGTTCAGCGTCAGGGCGTGCTCGGCGGCCGCCTGTGCGCGGGGGTCGAGGCTGGTGTATACGGCAAGGCCCGCGGCGGCGAGGTCGGCCTCGGCGTAGTCGCGCTTCAAGTGCCGTCGGACGAGATCGAGATAGGCCGGCACGTAGCTGCCGCCCGGCGGCCTAAGCCCAAGGGAACTTGCGGCGGCGCGTTTCGCGGCGGCGTCGTCTATTAAATGCGCATCGGCGAATTCCTGCAGCACGAGGTTACGTCGCGCGCGTGCGCGATCGGCATGCTTGCGCGGATCATAATAGGAGGGGCCCTTGACCAGTCCGATGAGCAGCGCCATTTCGCCGGCGTCGAGCTCGGCAAGGGGCTTGGCGAAATAATACTCGCTGCCCAGTCCGAAGCCGTGTATGGCCCGCGCGCCATCCTGGCCGAGATACACCTCGTTGAGGTACGCAACCAGGATTTCCTCCTTGGAGAAGTGCGCCTCGAGCCGCAGTGCCATCAGGGCCTCGGTCGCCTTCCGTCCGAACGTCTGCTCGTCCGAGAGAAAGTAATTCTTGACCAGCTGTTGTGTCAGCGTGCTGCCGCCCTGCACCACGCGGCGCGCCCGCAAGTTGGCCCAGGTGGCGCGCAGTACCCCGACCGCGTCGACGCCGGGATGCTCGTCAAAGCGCCGATCCTCGATCAATTTGATGCCCGCGCGCAGTAATGGCGGCACGTCGGCGGGCGACATGACCAGACGGTCCTCACCGTGGATGGGGAACACGCTGCCGATCACCGGTGGATCGAGACGGAACACGGGCAGCTCCGTGCCGTCCGCTTGCCTCAAGCCTGTGATGGAGTTGCTGTCCGCGCGGATCGATACCAGCTCGGGCTCCCGCAGCTCGTCGATGAAGCGCACGCGGCGCGCATGAAGATCGAAGGAGCCGCCATTGCGTCGATAGGCGCCGGGGCCCGCCGAGGGATCGCCGCGGTGGTAGTGGAGCCGGCGCAATTCCTCTTCGAGATCGTCCGCCGTCAGCGGAGCACCGACGTAGAGATCGAGCGGTGCAGCGTAGACACGCGCCGGCACGGACCAGTGCCGACCCTGGAATTCCCGGGTCACGACTTGGTCGAGGTGCACGACCCACGCTGCGGTGACGGCCACCGCCACGAGGACTATGCCCACGATAAGAGCTAGGATGCGCCAGCGACGCGACTTGGAACGTGCCACGCTTCGTTCAGCGAAGGTCGCCGGACAGCGCCGGCAGCTCGAGTTCGACTTGGAGTGAGAATGATTCCCGGGTTATGTCGATGGGTTCCATGCGTCTTGTAATTCCAGAACTTCCAAACCAAGCGAGGCTTCGGTGCCAATGCCCTGCTCGGCCCCGGCGAGCCCGCGGTTGGTTGGCGGATCATAGCACTGCCCTGCGTCGTCCTATAGTCGGTCGCTGTCCGCGTCGCAGTTTGGCAACCGGCATATCAGCCGCGATCGGTACCGATGGGATTATCCAGGCTTAAGGGTCGGGGAATCTTCTACGCCCACAGTTTCCTATGAAACGTCCGTTGTCCGTTGCTCGGATGCACGCCACGTTTGAGCGGCGATTAAGCGACCAAGCACGCAAAAATATTGCTACGAACCTCGTTTCATCTCAGGCGTGCGGCCTGCCGCATGGGACGTTCCGCGGAAACGTCGCCACGGTCGCGAGGGTCGAAAGCTCAGTCCTTGGGTCCCGCAGACTCGATTTGGCCAGTACCGTCATAGGCGGGTCCGTCGGGGGAGGAAATGGCGGCCGATGCAGGCGCGATCGGGGGTGCCTGGTGGGTCTCGGTCATGACACGCCGTTTGGTCCGGTTAACGATGAGTCGTACCGCATCCGCTCGCGCATAGTGGCCGACGGGATCGGCGGTGGCCTTGGCCAAGGTGATCAACGTCGGATCCAGATTGGAATACAGTATTCCCTCTTGGTCTTCCGCCAAGGGTTCGCAAAGGGCGCGGCCGTCGGGCCCGTAAATCATCGTGAAGCCACCGCCCGGTTTGTCGGTACGCGGATTGAGCAGGTGAGCTTTCCCAGGCGTGTCGCAGAGCATGTCGAACATCTCTTGCGATATCACGGCGCATGGAGCCAGGACGAAGCAGCCCCCTTCGACTGCATAAATCATGCTGGCCGCATTATTTACTTCCGGTCCGAGTGCATAGGCAATGTCGCGATAAATCGACAAGCTCGGCCAGGATGCGACGTGAACTTCCTCGTGCTGTGCATACATGGCCATTTTCATCAGGGGTTGGACGTGTTCCCAACAATTGAGCGCACCCAGGCGCCCAAATGGCGCGTCAACCACGACGAGGTCCGAACCATCGCCCTCGCCGAATACCGTTCGCTCGATATGAGTGGGCTTGAGCTTTCGCCTCGTCAGCAGCAGATCGCCGTTGGGATCGATGATGGCCTGGGCCATGTAGCGGCTTCCCCACTCCTTCTCCGAGAAACCCATCACCACCGTCACGCCAGCCCGCTTCACGATGGCCCGCAGCCGCCGCATTTGCGGCGAATCCACTGCCATGCTGTTGTCGTGATACCGTGGAAAGAACGCCAGGGCTTCGGCAGGCGTACCCAGATAAATGAACCAAGGAAAACCCGGCAGCCAGGTTTCTGGGAAGGCGACCAACTCCGCGCCCTCTTTGGCGGCCTCTTCGATCAAGAGAGCCGCTTTGTCGATCGACGCCTCGAGATCCATGAACACGGGAGCAGCTTGCACTGCACCGACTTTGATTGCTTTCATCCGTGGGCCTTTTTGCGCATATCGCATGGGAACACGTGATGGCGTGAGCGGTAAAGCCGCAATTTGTAACTTGCAGCTTCGGAAAAACGAAACCCCCGTACCGCCGCGAGTTTCGTGTACGACAGTGCCCGCGGGCCTACTCGGCGGTCGCTGGATCGATGACGGTTGTCACGCGCGAAATCTTGTTGGCCGGGAACCCACCGAGCTCGGCGTGCCGTCTCACGAGAGACTCGTCGGCGGCATGATAGATACAGTAGATTTTATCGGCGGTTACGTAGCTGTGGACCCATTGAACGCTGGGCCCCATGCTGCTGAGCACCCCGCAGGACTTCAGCGAGATGGTCTTGAGGTCGGCAGGGCTCATGTTGCCCGCGCCGGAAATTTCCCGTTCGATTACAAATTTTGGCATGATCGTCTCCTTGGCTAATCAGTTTGCTTGGACGCTGCGTCAGCGCGACGGTCGAAAAGTGCGTCGTAGAGGCAACTCGCCGCGCCGGTTCAGTGTCCTGCATGCGGGGAGCCGCGTCTTGAATCCCGCATGAAATTATTCTAAAAAATCGTTGTAGCCGCCGCTTGGACGAGGTAACTGTCTAGTTGTCAACGGCTTGGCCTTGGCGGATCACGGTGGAGACATGCGCCACATGGATCTGATACGAGTCGGAGCCTTCGAGCTGTATCCTTCGGAACGCGTGTTGTGCGCCGCGGGGAAGCCGGTTGACCTTGGCGCGCGCGCATTCGACTTGCTCCTCGTCCTCGTTGAAAACCATGGCCGGCTGGTCACTAAAACCACGTTGCTCGAGCGCGTGTGGCCTCGGGTGGTTGTCGATGAGAACAACCTCCCGGCTCAGATCGCGAGCCTCAGACGGATCCTCGGTGCCGGTGCAATACGCACCGTCCCGGGATTCGGCTACCGCCTCGAACTTGCTGTATCGCAAGCTGGGGTGGCCGATCAAGCGTCCGCACCGTTGGCGACTGCGCGCGATCGCGAGCCGCAGGGACTGATTGTGCCGCGGCGCACATGGCCGAACCGACTCGCACGGCTGGTCGGTCGCGAGCGCGATGTGTGCGACCTCCAGAGGACCCTCGGGCGTGCCTGCCTCGTGACCATTGTCGGCGTCGCCGGAGTCGGGAAAACCCGTATCGCCCAGGAGATCCTGGCGCGCGAAGCGGAGAAGTCGGACACTTCGGTCGCATGGGTGTCACTGCAGCCGCTCAACGAGGTGCGTCACGTCTCGTCGGCCATCGCTCTGGCTCTCGGTCTCGCGCTGCCTCAGGGCGTCGATGGATTCGCGGCGTTACGTCAGGCGCTGGAGCAAGTGCCGGTGCTGCTGATTCTGGACGGCGCGGAGCAAATCGGCGCTGCGCTCGCAGCACCATTGGCCGAACTCGTATCGCAGACGCAGGGCGTGCGCGCGTTGGTCACCAGCCAAGCCCCGCTCGGTGTTCCGGGGGAGACGGTCTACCGGCTGTCACTGCTTCCGGTGCCCGACCGCGGGACGCCCCAGGCGGACGCCGCACGATGCGCGGCTGTCGAGTTGTTTGTCGAGCGGGCAGCGGCGGCCGACCGGCGATTCGAGCTTCTGCCCGACAACGCCCCGATTGTTGCCGAAATCTGCCGCCGGCTGGACGGAAATCCGCTTGCGCTCGAACTCGCGGCCGCCCGTGTTCCGGCACTCGGAATCGCCGCACTGCTCGAGCGGCTCGACGATCGGTTCCGCCTGTTGAGGCTCCCTGGGCGCTCTCCGGATCATCGTCATAGCACGCTGCATGCCGCATTCGATTGGAGCTATGGTTTGCTCGCCCCTGCGGAACAGCGGGTGTTCAACAGGCTCGGTACCTTTGCCGGAAGCTTTTCGCTGAATGCAGCCGCGAGCTGCGTCGCAGATGACACGGTCGATACCTCGGAGGCGATCGACCTGATCGGGCGCCTGGTCGACCGGTCGCTGGTTACGGTGTTGCCGGTCGATCCACCGCGTTACGCCCTGCTCGAGACCGCGCGCTATTTTGCGACCGACAGGCTCTCGGCCACACAGGAGCTGAGCGCGGCACACCAGCGCATGGCCGCGACGATGCTGAACCTGCTCGATGTCGCTTACCAAGAATACTGGTCGCTGGACGAAGCCATCTGGCTGCACCGCTACGAGCCCGAACTCGACAATGTGCGCGCGGCCATCGATTGGGCCACTGGCAATGACCGCGCGCTCGGCGTCGCTCTGTACGGATCGGCGTGGCCCCTATTCGTGGAAACGGACCTCTATGCCGAAGGCCGCGATCGCTTCGCACAGGCAGTGACCTTACTCTCCGACGCGCTGCCAAGCTCCCGCATTGGCCGTTTTTGGGAAGCCGTTGCCACCTACGACTCGACTAGACAGTGCAACCGCGCGCGCTACGCTGCCGAGCTTGCAGTCAAAATGCACGTTGCCACGGGCGACATCCGCTCCCACTACTACGCGCTCATGCTGTTGGCCTTCAACTGGCGTGGCGATGATGTGGCCGCGCGCGCAGCATTCGACGCGGCTCGTCAACTCGAAGATCCCGCATGGCCGGCACGGCTGCTGGCTCACGGCGCTTTGACTGAAGGCGCCCTATTGATGAGTAACGGACAATTTGGCGAAGCCCGCGTCGCTTACCAGCGTGCCGTGCGATTCGCGTTGACTACCAGTGAACGGCAGGCGCTCGCCGCTACCGTTTACATTGTCGAACTCGATACTGCGTGCGGTGATACCCCTTCCGCCTTGCAACTGGGCCGCCCGTTGGCTCTTAGCCTGCGACACTCGGGTCGCCGTGAGACACGGTTCGACCTCTTAGGCGTGACGTTCAGCGCTCTGCTGATGGCCGGGGATACGAACGAGGCACGCGCGACGGGCGCAGAGCTATACGATCTGGCCATGCGGCTGGATACCAGCAAGCTTTACACGGTGCTGGATGCAATGGCGTTGCTCGCCTGCGTGGACCGGCGCTACGCTGCGGCGGCCCGAATTGCCGTATTCGCCGATGTTGCCCGTGAGGCCCACGGGCAGGCGCGCCGTCGTCCGACGGAAGAACGGATGCGGACCGCCGTGACCGCGATTCTGGATGAGTGCCTGGAGCCCACGTGGCGCACTTCCGCCACCGACGCCCGTGAGCAGATGGACGAGGTTGCGGCCTGTTCGCTTGCGCTCGGCCTTCGCGCGTGACGGCGGCGTGTCAAGGGCAACGGAACCGAGATCACTTCCGTGTTCATTGGAGTTTCGGTTTAGGATCCGATCTTCCAACCGGATTGCAGCCGTAGCCCACATTTTCGAGGTCAACTGCGCGAGCTCATCTCGACGAGTTTCGCAACGGTATTCAGGTTTCTCGAAGTGCCAAGTTTCGCCACCGGAATCTGCAATTTTGATTTCCCCATACCCGTTGGGTAGTAAACGTAAATTTCGCGCTGCCCCAAGCGCAATTCCTCTCCGTCTCGGCCACGGACTTCGTCCAAGGCGTCCGACGGTGGCTTCTCATTAAGAAAAAATGAGTAGGTACGTTGGGGCTCTTTGTCTGAAAACGGGTTTCTGTTCAAGATGGTCCGCATCTCGGACGCGGTTCGCACGAATACTCCGATCGTTTTGCCAGCGTAGGCGAGTAATCGTTTCTCCAGCTGCGCCTGCACTCTCGCAGCTGGCATGGCACAGTCAAAAACCACATTCCCACTGGCTATGTAGGTCTCAATTCGGCTGAAGCCCAGTTCTGCGCACAGCGCCTTCAGGTCAGCCATCGGAAGTTTCCCGGTCCCACCGACATTTACAGCCCGTAACAGCGCGATGTGCGTGGTCATGGCCATCGAGATCACTCCGTGTCATTCGAGTCCTCGAACTACCAACTATAGACCACCGACAGGGCCAGAGCTCCACCCGTCAGGGCCAGATCCGTGACCGTCGCTTTTTGAGGAGGTTCATGGGTGATCGGACTGTCGCGCGCGCTGCCGAGCAGGCGATTGACGGCGAGATTGGCATTGACGAGCCAGCGGCTGCTGATGATCCGCGTCGCTGTGAAACCGAAACCGACCGCATTCATGCCGCCGTGGGCTGCATAGACAGGATAACCGGACGCCAGCGCCTGGCTGTCGTTGACGCCAAATGTGGTTTGCATGTGCCCGCGGTCCGCGAAAGTCACGGACGGCCCCGCAAACATGACGAACTTCTTCGAGCTTCCGGGCAACGGTAGATAGGCCTCCACGTCGCCCACCCAGCCGTCGGCACCGCCCACATAACGGCGCGCGTCCGCCCGCAGGACGAGGGGAAAATCTTTCGAGACCACGTAGGAACCGAACACCTTGAGCACGGGAGCCACTTCGATATTACCCAATCCTTTCAGATGAGTGAGGTCGTCCGACTCGCGGCGGCCGAGGTCATACCCGACCGCGATGCCGGCGCGATAGTTCTCGCCATGAACGAGATTGACGCCGATCCCCTCGCCCACCGAGGCGAAGTAAATATCGCGGTACCGAACATCGATCACGGGTCCCGCCAACGTGCGGTAATTTCGCGCGCCCTCGTACGCAGGTCTCGGCTCCGCCGCCAGTCCGACCTGAACGCGCCAGTCGGGTAGATCGGGCTCGAACATCCGGACCAGGACAATGCCCGCCGAGTACTGCCATTCCTGCAGTGGTGCCGGCGTCTGAGAAAACGCCGGCCGTGGGCCGATGGCCATGACACAAAACAGCACTGCTGCGAGCGCGCCAAGGCGCCCGCCGCGCCCGAAGGGGCTCAGGTAAGATGCTCGACGGCGGGAGCCGCGCACTGCGGCCATTCTACGGGCGCGGCGGCGATGGTTTCGCTCAACAGGTCCGTCAGTGTCTTACCGTCGGAAGGGTTGAGGCTTTGGTAGCTCACGATTTTTTCCTTTGCGGGTGTGGTTGGTGCGCTCGCCGCAGGTCGCGACGTACCTTGGGTGTTAAGCCTAAACGAAATCGACGCCCGCATGACCGAGAATGTGGTCACGCAATGAACTCGATCAACGCGAGGAGCGCTGAACCTTGATACCGCCGGCGCGCAACGCACGAACAATGCGGTCCGGAGTTCTCCCATGGATTGCGGGCGCACACCCTCAGCCCGTGCGAGGGTTGTCAGAGTCGCGGGACCCTCGACCTTCATACATTGACGCTACCCACATGAGCAGCTTGCGGGATCTCTCGTCGACTGGCAGTCTAGATCTCGCGTCCCCAGGGGTTCGTCGGCAATTCTCGAGGGATACGCTATTGAGGAAGCCCATAGTGGCAGCTGCGACCAGAGGCTCCGCCGTGGTCACAGGCGAAATGGAGAGCGCGCTTGGATCAGGTCATCTATCGATGCGGAGACTGTCAGCTCGATTCTGCGAATAGACGATTTATTCGCGACGGAAAAGAACTGCTCATCGAACCGAAGGTTTTCGCGGTTCTGATTCAGTTATTGTCTCGACCGGGCGATTTGGTGACTCGCGACCAATTGTTGGACGCGGTGTGGGGACACCGGTTCGTCACGGCCTCGACGCTCAATCGAGTGATCGCGCTCGCCAGACGCGCCTTTGCTGACGACGCTGACGGGCCAAAATTCATCCAAACCGTCCATGGTGCCGGCTACCGATATGTGGGGCCCATCGAAACGGTACTGTGCGTGCCCAGCGAGTCCCGGATGCGATTCGGCCCTCCGCCGTCGGCGCGGCTTCCGGCGCGGCTACACGCCCTGATCGGGCGCGAGCACGAACTGGCGAGCATCGGCGCGCTGCTCGCGGACGGACGCGCCGTCACCGTTCTCGGTACGGGAGGCATGGGCAAGACTCAATGCGCCCTGGCGTTCGCCCATCATCAACTAGACCATTATCCTGACGGTGTTTGGTTCTTCGACTTGGTTCCCATGCAGCAGCCGGGCGAATGGCTCCAGGCGCTCGCGCTGGCATTATCGATCGCCCCATCGGGTGAGCGCGAACTCCTCGACAAGGTTGCCCACTCCCTCGCGGGACGGCGCGCGCTGTTGTTGCTCGACAATTGCGATCGACTGTCTGCCGGCGTCGGCGCGCTGCTGGTCGAGTTGTTACGGGCTACCGACCGACTCAAAGTGCTGGCGACCTCACAGCAGCAGTTGAACTTCGTCGGCGAGCGGGAGTTGCGCATGCCGCCGCTGCGGCTACCCGTCAATACTCGTCCCACCGTGGAAGCGGAACTCATCGAGGTCGCCGCGGCCCCTGCCGTCTCGCTTCTTCTGGCGCGCATTCACGATGTTCAACCGGAGTTCGTACTGAACGTCGCCAACGCACCGGCAATCATCGAGATCTGCAGGCGTCTCGACGGCATGCCGCTGGCGCTCGAGCTGGCGGCGGCGCGGTTTACGCTGCTGTCTCCTGACCAGGTGCTCGAACGGCTCGACCAACGTTTTCGCTTTCTCGTCAGCGACCGGGCAGGCCGCGACCAACGGCACCGCAATCTCATCACGCTGCTGGACTGGAGCTATAAGCTGTTGTCACCCGAGGAAGGACGTTTTCTCGCGTGGCTCGGCGTATTCGTGCAGGGCTGGACAGTCGATGCCGCGATCGAGTTGGCATCTGGTTTCGGCGAAACGCCGGAGATGATCGTCGATCTATTGACCGGCCTGGCGAATAAATCGCTGGTCGCGGTGGACCAGAGCGTCAGCCCCCCGCGCTATCGGCTGCTCGAGAGCGTGCGCGAATTCGCTCTGGAACAGCTCGCGGTTTTGGGCGATGAGCGCCGTGCGCGCGCCGCGCATTTGGCGTGGATACTGCGGATGACAGCAGCGGCGCACGAGGATCTGCTGGGAGGCCGGATGCGCGAAAGAATCGCCCTGCTCATGCAAGAACACGGGAACATCGAGAGCGCTGCCGATTATGCCATCGGCATCGCGAATGACAGGCAGGCGGCGCTGCAGATCGCGGGTTCGTTGATGCTCTACTTCAAGGCGCACGGCAACAATGTTCTTGGAAAGCGGCTCTGCGAGCGAGCCCTTGATGGCGCCCCGCCGACGCGCACGCGCGCGCGCGCGCTGGCGCTGATGTCCTGGGGCGTCAACGCAGTCATGACCAAGACATCGGCGCCCGATGCGAAGTTGTTGGAGGCCGTGAGTATCGCATTAGAGGTTGGCGACGATTGGGCCGCGGCTTATTCCAGCGGCTACTTCGCGGTTTGGTTGATTCACGTCGGTCGGCTGAATGAGGTGGGTGAACACGTCGCCATTCTCGAGCGCATTGCCGGGGAAAGAAATAATGCGATATTGCGCGGCCTCGCCGGCTTGGTACGCGGGTGGCAATACTTGGCCGACGATGAAATCGAGAAATGCATCGGCGTGTTGCGTTCGGTTCGTGACCTCGGAGGCGATTTCCACCAGCATCATTTCATCGACATGTACATCGCCCTGGCGCTGTTTCGGCTCGGCGACGATGCGGCGGCTGCCAATCAGTGGTACGAAGCGATGCGCAATGGAATTGCCGTGGGCCACATTCGGGGAGTTGCGGGATCGATCGAAGGATGCGCCTACCTGGCCGAACGAGCGGGCAAGCTGGACGAAGCGTGCCGTTTCCTCGGCGCCGCCGATCAGATCCGCAAGCGCACTGAAATGCCGCTGTTCAGCTTTTGGATTCGGCATAACGAGCAAACCAATGCAGCACTCACATCTGCTCTCGGAGCGAGGCGATATGCAGCAGCGGTGAATGCCGGTACGCGGAGACGTGAAGAAGACGTGGTGAACGAGGCGGCCGAATTGCTGCGGGAATTCGGATCCGGCGCCGAGTTCGTCGTTTAGACCACGGTGAGAATTCCGGCCGGATCGTACCGATGACGCAGCGTCTCGAGCCGACCGGCATGCAGGCGCCCGAACCACCTGACGTCATCGGTCTCGTCCTGATCGCCGAAGTTCGCCAAAATGCCCGGTAACGCGTCGCGAGAAACCTGATCGTAGAGCGCGCGGATCCGTTCGCGCATACCGTCGACGTGACGCTCTTCGTCAGTGACTCCGATCACATTGACGAAGAATTGTGCATTCCGATGCGCGAACGCCGATTCATCGGCCGGGACACGAGCAACAGCACCACCCATGTGTTGCACATGGATCTCGGTTCGCGGCGTCGGCAGGTGATGGGCGGCCGCCGCGATCCGTTCCAATGTGCCATCGCTCAACGCCGCATAGTTTGCGGTCTTCCAATAGTAATAGCTTCCCGCCGGCGCGCCGGGGTCCTGCATCTGCTGCCAGCGTACGTAAGGCATGGGACCGACGTGATCGGCGAGCGGTTTCCCGTGGCCGCGAAGCGCAGCGAGCGCATGTTCTCCGGCGGCCATCTCGCCAGACCAGCACACGGCAAATATCACGACCGGGCGGCCATGCCATGCCGGATCGAGGAACGGGAGCGGGGGAGCGTTCGCAACCACCGCAAGTCCACAGAACTCATCGGCGGCGTTCGCGGCGAAGTCGCGGAACGCGCGCAACGCGTCGAGAGCCCGGTCGGCGGGATGAATGACGAGCCCGACCAGCACATCGCGTAACGGGTGCAGTTCGAACTCGAAGCTGGTCGCCACGCCGAGGCCGCCGGCACCGCCGCGCAACCCCCAAAAGAGATCTGCATGTTCCTCCGCGGAGGCGCGCACGAATCGCCCGTCGGCGAGCACGACGCCCGCGCTGCGCAGGTTGTCGCAGGCGAGACCGTGCTTGCGCATCAGCCACCCGGCGCCGCCCCCGAGCGTGAAGCCGCCCACGCCCGTAGTGGACACGAGCCCTCCGGTGGTCGCCAGGCCCTCCATCGCGGTTGCCCCGTCGACATCCTGCCACAGCGCGCCACCTTGAACGGTTGCGATTCTCAAGTCGCGGTTCACCGCAACGTTGCGCAGCCGGGAAAGATCGAGGAGGAGGACGTGGTCACGTATAGAGCGGCCGGCGACGTTGTGACCACCGCCCCGAACCGTCATCGGCAACCCATTCTCCGCCGCAATGCGTACCGCGAACGACACATCCTCGGCATCGGCGCAGGTGATGATGGCCGAAGGGCGTCTATCGATGGCGGCGTTCCAGAGGCGGCGCGCGGCGTCATATCCTGCGTCGCTGGGCACCAGCGTCGTGCCGCGCAGTTGTGCGCGGAGCGCGTTGAGAACCGCGACTTTGAGGCCCAATGATTCATCGATCATCGTCAGTTCTCCTTGCAGCGAAACATGCGCCAGATGCGCCTCAACGAAACGCCCCGTGCCTTGCCGCATGTTCTCGCTACCGTAGGCCACAATCACACGCCAATTGTGAGGGATTGATGAGGATTGACGGTGACGCTCACAAAAGCCTCACGTACTCATCACATCTCCGACGGCTTCCCAAAGGTCCGGTGCGATAGCGTAACTACGTTCAGAATTACGTATCGCTTAACCGTATCACAGGAGCAAGACAATGAAAAAGGGCGTCAGGAGAAATCAATCGGTCTCGATGGTCACACTCTTCGGAATGATGATCATCGGGGTAACTTACGGAACCGCAGCGAGTGCAGGGTGCGGGGAGTTTGATCTACAGAAGGCGAGTGCCAGCACATGGCGGCAGGATTCTTCGCGAGGAGAGTCGGCGCGGTTCTCACCTGCCTCGTTCATGCGGGTATCGGCATACGATGAGGAAGCAGACAGCATCGTCGGGTTGTGGAAATTCAAGATGCTCTCGAAAGGCAACAAGGGCATCCCGGACGGCGCCGAAATCGACTTCGGATACGCAGCTTGGCACTCGGATGGCACGGAGCTGATGAATTCCGGATCGCGCGCTCCGATGACCAGCAATTTCTGCATGGGGGTATGGGAAAAGACCGGTTCATCTTCGTTCAAGCTCAATCATATTGGGTTGAGTTGGGACGGTACGGGTACGGTGTTTGTCGGGCCGGCCAGCATCAAGGAGCAGGTCACCGTGGATGGCAGCGGCAAACACTATTCCGGAGTCTTTTCCATTACTCAATACTCCACCGACGAGAAGACGGTGCTTGCGCACATTGTTGGGATCGTCACGGCGGATCGGGTGACCGCCGATTAGTCGCATGGAGCTTGGCGTCCCTCGACACCGAGACTGACGTTGAGGGACGCCTGTTGGCCGGTGAGGCGGGCGGGCAGATACGACGGGCTCGCAATTGTGATGGATATGTGAGGACCGGCGCCGCGCCGGTTGGAGCATCCAAATCGGGATATAGTTTGCACATGGTACGCCCTCGACGTCTCTGTACCGCGCTCGCTCCGATAGTTTTGGTGGCGTCCTGGCCTGTGAAGTACGCCTTGGCGGATGGCTTGCAAGAAATCGTCGTTACCGCACAAAAGCGCGACCAGCGGGTTCAAGACGTACCGATCACCGTGAGCGTGCTATCCGGCGAGATGCTCCTGGCCAGCGATACTAAGGATCTACTACAAGTCGCCAACTACGTACCTGGCATGGTGTTTTCGCGCGCTCCCGATGACGGTCTTGCCCTGAGTTTTCGTGGTGTGGGCTCTCCGGCGCGACCGCAGGCTTTCGATCAATCCGTGGCGCTTTTCCTCGACGGGTTGTTTCTCGCTAAAGGGCGGCTGTATTCGCAGGCATTATTCGATGTCGATCAGATCGAATTCACCAAGGGTACCGAAAGTAGTGTTCTGGGCAAGAACGCGAGTGTGGGCGCCATCAGCATCGTGAGTCGCGGACCCGGCTCAAGCTTGTCCGGGGAGTTACGGGGCGATGCCGAGTTCCAGCACGGCGGTGGGACGGTAGATGGAGCGCTCGACATTCCGTTAGGGGATGCCGCCGCCGTCAGAGTCGCTGCACATCACAACGACACGAACGGATGGGTTCGGAACACGGTCACTGGCCGAGACGTGCCGATTGATCGCGAGACCGGAGCGCGACTGACCGGTGTGTGGCATCCCCGCGACGGGTTCGATGCAAAGTTCAGCTATCAGCACAGCGAAGATTTGAGAATAGGCGTGCCTTATCAAATAGTCGACGCCAATCTACCGGCTTCCTTCGGCGAAGGCGTGTTCGACGAGCGCGAATCCGAACTGACGACACACAATCCAAACAGGGAAACGACGCATGTCACCCGTTCGGATTTCTTCAATTTTAGGATGATTTGGCATCTGGGGGACATGGGACTCGTTTCACAAACTGGATATGTGCAATATCGTCTGGACTTCGACGACGATCTCGACTTCTCCAACCAACCGTGGATCGATTTTGTCCGCGATGAGCGGTATACCCAGGAATCCGAGGAACTCCGTCTGGTGTCGGCGAGCGGTGGGCGAACTGAATACTTGGTAGGGCTATTCGCATTTCACAACCATTGGCATTCCATCGAACAGCAGTTGTGGGGCGTGCCCGGGTTTCCACCTGGTACGCCGATCGCGGGCCAACTATTTAACGGTTCGTTTACGAATGATTTTAGCCAAACCACCAACAGCCAGTCCACGTTCGGTCAATGGACCTGGCGGTGGTCGGATTCATTGCAGTCCACGGTGGGCTTGCGCGCGACTCACGAATCCAAGGACGTGCTCTATGGGCGCTCGAACGCCGCGCCATTGACCCTGTGGAACACCGTTGCCAACCCGCCGTTTCCGCTGACGCCACTTTCATTTACCGACACATTCGTCGACGGCAACGCCAGTTTGCAGTGGCACCTGTCGCACGCCATGCTGGTGTACGTCGCTTATGGCCGCGGCACGAAGACCGGTGGCTTCGCCGAAACCAATTCGATTCCGTCTGCCGATCCAAACAAAGATGCGCGAATCGCCAGCGAAACCACCAACACAACCGAACTCGGTATCAAAACACTTTGGCATGACGATGCAATCAAGCTGAATATGGGCATCTTTGATATGCGAGTCGAGGACTTTCAGGACACGACGTTCACCGGTACCGCGTTCATCACTGAAAATCTGCCGCTGCGCTCGAAAGGGGTTGACGTCGATAGTGAATGGCAGGCCAATCGCCTGCTGCGGTTGGGCGCAGCCGTCACGTATGCGGACGCGGTTGAATTCCCTACTGCCCGCGATCGCTTGGTCGGCATTTCATGCAGTCCTTGCCAGGCTACCGCAGCACCCAAATGGAATGGCTCTGCACAGATGAACGTTCGCGACTCTTTGAGCGATAGGGTCGATTGGACGGCCGCGCTCCATGTGCGGTACCGCGGTGCCATGTTCAACCAGCGCGGCGAGGCATTCCGCACGAATTCATTCACGCCCATAGACATTGGGGTTGGCGCGGTCGCCAAGAACGGACGATGCGGTGTTGACCTCCTCGGAAAAAATATATTCAATCGCCTGACCGAGGACTTCAGCAGTCCGTCGGTCGCGCCCTATTTTTCCGGGCTCGCGAGTCCGGCGCCGCTGCGCACCTTGCACCTCAGCGTGTGGGGAAAATTCGGGCCATGACGGTCTTGCGCCGGCGCTCGGTGATCTCACCGGAACGCCCGGCGGCTTGCCCTGATCTATCGTCGCCGACCCAGGAACAGGATCACCACGCCGCTCAATACGACGCCCGCTGCCATCCATTCCCAGGTCGATACCGTTTCGCTCCCCAACGTTACACCGAGAAAGAGGGCGACCACTGGATTCACCAACGAGTAACTGGCGGCCAGGCTCGCCGAGGTGCGGGCGAGCAGTAGCATGTAGGCGCTGAAAGCAATCAAGGTACCGAATACGACCAGGTACACCCATGCCATCCATGCGCTCGCCTGGGTCGGCCCGTGCCATGGCTCACCCGCCAGCGTCGACATGGTTAGCAGCGCGAGCCCGCCGCAGAGCATCTCGGTGGCAAACCCGGTGGGGCCGGGTGCCAAAGGGAAGCCTCGCTGACTCCACACGCTGCCGAGTGCCCAGCCGGTGGTTCCAAGCGTTATCGCGAGGAGTCCGGCCGGGGATCCGCGCAGAGCCGCCCCTTGGGTGAGCATGAGTACGCCACCGACACCGACACAGACCGCAACCACTTCGCTACGGCGCGGAAAAATTCTGAACGCGAGATTTACCACGATCAGGAGCATGGGCATCACGGCGATGAAAGCAACGACCAGTCCTGACGCGATGGTCTGTTCGGCGTACGCCACTCCGCCCATACCGCCGCCCAACATCAAGGTGCCGATGAGCAGGGCATTGCGCCACTCGCGTGCACTGGGCCACTGGGCACCGCGTGCCAGCTGCCACGCCATCAACACGCCGCCGGCGCAGAAGAAGCGAGTTGCCATCAAAAAGAACGGCGCAAAACCCACCAGGGCAACGCGAATCACCAGATAGGTCGAGCCCCAGATCAGCCACGTCGCGGCCAAGCAACTCAGCACCAGGGGCGATAACGATCGCGGTGACACAGACGTACGAGCGTCAGTCAAAATGAACCGCCGTGGTGTTGGCTCCGCAGAACAGCACACCCACCGTCCGCACTGGTGCTGCCTTCCACGCGCCGCTGCGCAACACCGCGAACGCGGCCGGGCTCAAGGCTGCCCGCCGACGATTGACTGAGATTTTGTGATCATGCGCGGCGCGCCGCGCACCACCATGGTCCGGATTGCTCGCGCGGCGTCATCGAGGGTTTCGAGATCGATGGTCGCGAATTCAAACGGCAGGCGAGTCTGGTCGATTACCCGGATACTTCCGGTTGCGGTGGGCCAGATGGCGCGGTAGTGCGTGCCGGAAATTCTCATGGATCAAGTGGCTACCGAGGCTAAGGGGTTGTCGGTACATGTAACTCGCTGTACATCGACTCGACGTCACATTGCGGAACGTCTGTACATTCTGAGCAGCAATAGTATACCCGCGAGTCAGTTCGTCATGTAACGAGCGGTGTTAGTCTCTGCGATCGCGGTCACGTTGCAGCGCCTCGCGCGGCGGGAATCCATAGGCGCGGCGAAATGCGCGCGAAAACTGGCTTGCTGACCCAAAGCCCGTCGCCGATGCGATCTCGACGACGGCGAGGGAGGTCTCGCGCAGCAGTTGGCGGGAGCGCTCCAAGCGCAGATTCAGATAATGTTCGTGGATTCCGCGACCCATGCCGGCGCGAAACGAGCGCTCGAGCTGCCGCAGGGAGAAACCGACGAGACCGGCAAGCTGCTCGCGCGACAGCGGCTCCTCGAGATGGTCTTCCATGGCTTTCAGAACGGTGAGCGCCTTTTCATCGGTGATACCGAGGCGAAAACGAAGATCCATTCGTTGCGGTCCGACCCCTTCACGCACGACGGTGTGTAAAAACCAGTCGCTGACGGCCGCTCCAAGCTCTGAGGTGTGATCCCGGCTGATGAGGGCAGTCATCATGTCGAGACCGGCGACGCCGCCGGAACAGGTAAAGCGGTCGCCATCGAGTACGAACAATGAGCGCGTGAGTTTGGCATCGGGAAACGCTTCTTGAAATGCCGGCATATGTTCCCAGTGCACGGTGCATCGCCGCCCGGCAAGGAGGCCCGCCCTCGCGAGGAGAAAAGGGCCGCCGGAAACGCCGCCGATGATGACGCCTTGCCGCGCGAGCTTGCGCAGCCACGCGAAGGTGGGCCTGTCGTTGAACGCGGCTGGGTTGCCACCCGCACACACCAGCAACAGATCGAGTTCTTTCACATCCGCGCCGAAGGTAAAATCCGGCAGCACCGCGGCGCCGCTGGAGGCAATCGCCGGTTGGTTTCCGGGCGTCGCATGCCACCAGCGGTACAGCTCCTTTCCGGCCAGCCGATTGGCGGCGCGCAGCGGTTCGACGGTGGAGGCGTAAGACATCAGCGCAAAGTCCGGCACCAGCACGAACCCGACCGATCGGATGGGTGAGTTTATTGCCCGGGATTTGATCTGCGCAGGCATGACGGTCGCGGAGGCATGATTGTCGCGAAATGTATATTTATCGTCGCGCGATGTCAATTTTCGTCCGGCGGTTGGGCTACTGTAGCGAAACGCAGTTGGCACTCGAGCGACCGGGTGCGAGACGAAGCCAATCCGAGGAGCTCGAACGCATTGCGCTATTCAATCTTCAGTCTCATGCGGCAAGCTCTGTCCGGTCACCAGGGATGGGGTCCCGCCTGGCGAGATGCCGCGCCGAAAGCGGCGTACGACATCATTGTCGTCGGCGGCGGCGGCCACGGACTTGCCACTGCCCACTACCTCGCGAAGGTGCACGGCATTTCCAATGTGGCCGTGGTCGAGAAAGGTTGGATCGGCTCGGGCAACGCCGGGCGCAACACCACCATCATTCGCTCGAACTATCTTCTGCCCGGCAACAATCCGTTCTACGAATGGTCGATGAAGCTGTGGGAGGGACTCGAGCAGGATCTCAATTACAATGCGATGGTCAGCCAGCGCGGCGTATTGAATCTCTATCACTCCGACGCTCAGCGCGATGCCTATGTTCGCCGCGGCAACGCGATGCTGATGCACGGCGTGGATGCCGAACTCCTCGATGCCGCGGCCGTGCGCCGCATGCTGCCGTTTCTCGACCTCGATAATGGGCGCTTCCCCATTCAAGGCGGTCTGTTGCAACGGCGCGGCGGCACCGCGCGCCACGATGCCGTGGTGTGGGGCTATGCGCGCGCGGCCAGCGCACGTGGGGTCGATATCATTCAAAATTGTGAGGTGACGGATTTCATCCGTGAAGGCGGCCGAATTGCCGGCGTGGAAACTACGCGGGGTCCGATCCGAGCGAGGAAGGTCGGCGTCGCCGTGGCCGGCAATACCTCCCGCGTCGCGCATATGGCGGGCCTTCGCTTGCCGATCGAAAGCCACGTGCTTCAGGCTTTCGTCTCCGAAGCGATCAAACCCTTCATCCCGGGTGTCGTGACCTTCGGGGCGGGACATTTCTATTTGAGCCAGTCGGACAAGGGCAGCCTAGTCTTTGGCGGCGATCTGGACGGATACAACTCGTATGCACAGCGCGGCAATCTGCCCACCGTCGAGGACGTTTGCGAAGGCGGCATGGCATTGATCCCGGCACTCGGGCGGGTGCGCATGCTGAGGTCATGGGGCGGAATCATGGATATGTCCATGGATGGCTCGCCCATCATCGATCGCACGCCCATCCACGGGTTGTATCTGAATGCCGGCTGGTGTTACGGCGGCTTCAAAGCGACGCCGGCGTCGGGTTGGTGTTTCGCGCATCTGCTGGCGCGCGATGAGTCTCATGAGGTTGCGCGCGCCTTCCGCCTCGACCGATTCGCCGCGGGTCATTTACTCGATGAGAAGGGCGTGGGTGCACAACCCAACCTGCACTGAGCCGAAATCACCATGCTCGATAAATCCACCCTGCGTAACGAATCCACCGCGCTTGAGGAATCCACTCTGCTCGAGGAAACCACTGCGCTTGACGAAAGCATTCCGCATAACAAAGCCCCTGCGATTAACAAAAACGCTGCGCTTGAGGAATCCACTCTCCTCGAGGAAACCACTGCGCTTAGCGAAAGCATTCCGCTTAGCAAAGCCACTGCGATTAACAAAACCGCTGCGCTTGACGAAACCACCCGGCTCAAGCTCGAGGCTCGGTAAGTATGCGAATTCACTGTCCCTTCTGCGGCGAGCGCGACCTCATCGAGTTCTCCTATCTGGGCGACGCGAATTTCAAGCGCCCCGACGCTTCCGCAGCGGATGCGCCGGCGCGCTTCTTCGACGAGGTTTATTTGCGCGACAACCCCGCCGGGCCGCACGCGGAGCTTTGGTATCACGCCTCGGGTTGCCGAAGCTGGCTCCGCGTCAGGCGTAACACCCGCACGCATGAGATCTTGGGTGGGGAACTCGCCAAAACCGGTGGCCCAACGGCGACCGGCGGCCCAACGGTGGCCGGAGCGTGAGCGTGTCCAAGAACAATCCTGCCGCGCCATACCGGCTCCCCACGGGCGGGCTGGTCGATCGTAGTCAGGTGTTGTCGTTTCTGTTCGATGGCAGGCGGTACACGGGATTCGGCGGCGACACGCTGGCCTCCGCGTTGCTCGGTGCGGGTGTGAAGCTGGTCGGCCGCTCGTTCAAATATCATCGACGGCGCGGTGTGCTCACCGCCGGCTCGGAGGAGCCGAATGCCTTGGTGGAATTGCGCAGCGGCGCGCGGCGCGAAGCGAACACGCGGGCGACGGTGGCGGAACTCTACGAGGGTCTCGAGGCATGCAGCCAGAATCGCTGGCCCTCGCTGGCCTTCGATGTGGCAGCCATCAATTCCCTGCTGTCGCCGATTTTCGTCGCCGGCTTCTACTACAAGACCTTCATGTGGCCGGCCGCACTCTGGGAAAAACTCTATGAGCCGGTGATTCGGCGCGCGGCCGGCCTGGGGCGCGCCAGCCAGCAAGCGGATCCAGACACGTACGAGAAGGCACACGCCTTCTGCGACGTGCTGGTCATCGGTGCAGGTCCCGCTGGGCTCGCGGCGGCGCTCGCGGCGGGACGGTCCGGTGCTCGCGTTGTCCTCTGTGATGAGGATTTTTTGTTGGGTGGACGGCTCAACGCCGATCGTCACGAAATCGATGGCTCGAGCGGCGGCGATTGGGCGCGGCAGATCGAGGCCGAGCTGCGCTCACTGCCCGAGGTGCGCATTTTGTTGCGCACCACGGTGTTCGGCGCCTACGACGACGGGCCGGGTGCGCGCACCTTTGGCGCGCTGGAGCGAGTCTCGGACCATCTTGCGGTGCCGCCGGCTCATCAACCGCGCCAGCGCCTGTGGAAGCTGATCGCAACCCGCACGGTGCTGGCCGCCGGCGCCATCGAACGGCCCATTGTGTTCGGCGGCAATGATCGGCCGGGGGTGATGATGGCCTCCGCCGTTCGCACCTATGTGAACCGCTTTGGGGTGGTGCCGGGCCGGCGGGTGGCGGTGTTCAGCGCCAGCGATGACGGATGGAAAACCGCGTTCGATCTCATCGATGCCGGCGTTGCGGTGGAGGCCATCGTGGATCCACGCGCTGTCATTGCGCCGGTACTTCTGGACCAAGCCAAGCGCGTGCAAGCGCGGGTGTATTCCGGCGCGCAGGTCGTGGATGCGCGTGGCGGTCGCGGCCTCGAGCGCATCGTGGTTCGCCAGCCCGATGGGCGTGTCACGAAGCTCAGCGTCGACGCACTGGCGGTGTCGGGTGGCTGGAATCCGAGCGTGGCATTGACCACGCATGTGGGTGGGCGTGCTCGCTGGTCGGATGACGCCTGTGCTTTCGTTCCCGGTGAGTTGCCGCGCGGGATGAGCGTTGCCGGCGCCGCCGGGGGATCTTTCGGGCTGGCGAGCGCGCTACGCGAAGGCGCGGCCGCCGGTGCGGCCGCCGCCGCGGCGACGGGCTTTACCGGCGCGGCACCCCCGGTGTGGCGGGCCGATGATGAGGCCCTAGGCGTGACGCCGCTCTGGTACGTGGCCGAGTCCACCGCGAAGGCGTTCGTCGATTTCCAGCACGATGTCACCCGCGAGGACGTGGCGCTCGCGGCGCGCGAAGGGTACCGGTCGGTCGAGCTGCTGAAGCGCTACACCACCTTGGGTATGGCCACGGATCAGGGCAAAACCTCCAATCTCAACGGCCACGCCATCATGGCCGCGCTCACCGAGCGTGCGATTCCCGACGTGGGTACCACCACTTCTCGGCCACCGTACACGCCCGTGGCGATCGGCGCCTTCGCGGGCTCCCATCGCGGCAAACATTTCAAGCCAACCCGGTTCACGTCCGGCCACGTCTTTGCGCAGGAGCGGGGCGCTACTTTCGTCGAGGCCGGTCAATGGTTGCGGGCGCAGTGGTTCGCGGCGCCCGGCGAGACGCACTGGCGGGAAACCGTCACGCGCGAAGTGAAGGCGGTGCGCTCGAGCGTCGGCGTGTGCGATGTCTCGAGTTTGGGGAAGATCGACATCCAGGGTTTGGATGCCGGCGAATTCCTGAACCGCGTGTACATCAATCTGTTCTCGACGCTGCCGATCTCCAAGGTGCGTTACGGACTGATGCTGCGCGAGGATGGCTTGGTGATGGACGATGGTACGACCGCGCGTCTGGGCACCCATCACTACCTCATGTCGACCACCACCGCGAACGCCGCCAAGGTAATGCAGCATCTGGAGCACGCCCGGCAAGTGTTGTGGCCGGAGCTGGACGTGCAGATGGTTTCAGTCACCGAGCACTGGGCTCAGTACGCCATTGCCGGGCCCAATTCACGTCGCTTGCTGGAACGATTGCTGGGCGATGCCCTTGAGGTGTCCAATGACGCGTTCCCGTATCTCGCCTGCGCGGAATTCGGGTGGCGCGGCGTCACGGCGCGGCTTTTTCGGATCTCCTTCTCGGGAGAGATGGCTTATGAGTTGGCGGTTCCGGCGCGCTTTGGCGATGCCGTCATCCGCGCCATCATGACGGCCGGCGAGGAGTTCGGTGTCGTTCCCTACGGCACCGAAGCGCTCGGCGTCATGCGTATCGAGAAAGGTCACATCGCCGGCAATGAGCTCAGTGGCACCACCACTGCCGAGGACTTGGGATTGGGGCGCATGATGTCGAAGAGAAAAGACTTCATCGGTCGGGTGTTGTCCGCGCGGCCCGGGCTTACCGACGCTAACCGACCCGTGCTCGTCGGCGTGAAGGCCGTCGATAAGGCGGCGCAGTTGTACGCGGGCGCGCATTTCCTGGCGCTGAACGCGGCTGCAACTCTCGAGAACGACGAGGGCTATATCACGTCAGTTGCCTTTTCGCCCATGCTGGGACACTGGATCGGATTGGGCCTTCTCCAGCGTGGTCCGCAGCGCATGGGTGAGCGCATTCGTGCCCATAGCCCACTGCGGGGCGGCGACACGGAAGTGGAGGTCGTTTCGCCTCTGTTCTTCGATTCGGAGGGGACGCGGCTCCATGGCTGATCCTGTACTTGATCTCCGTATGGCACTTGTTCCCGGCGCGCCACTCACTGCGCGCACACCGTGGCCGGAATTAGCCGCCCTATCGAGCGGGCACGGCGGCGTCAGCGTGAAGGCCCGGGACGGATTGGGACTCGCGACCGTCATCGTTCGACGCGGGCAATTGGCGGCTCTTACCGAACGGGTGCGCGATCGCTTTGGCATCGTACTGCCGCAAGGTGCTTATCGCAGCGAAGCGGCTGGCGTCGCTTTCGCGGGCACCGGTCCCGAAGTGTGGCTGGCCTCGCGCGAAACGGGGAACGGCTTCGCCGGATTTCTCGCGAACGAAATCGGAGCTGCGGCCGCAGTATCGGATCAGAGTGATGGGTACGCGGTGCTCCGCCTGACGGGACCGAGGGTTCGCGGCACCCTGGCGAAGATTCTACCTGTGGACCTGCATGCGCGGGCATTCAAGGTGGGGGACGTCGCTTCGACGGTGGCGGCGCATATGGGCGCCACGCTCTGGCGGTTGGAGGACGCTGCCGACGGCGCTGCGGTGTTCGATATCGCGGTGTTCCGCAGTTTCGCGGGCGACTTCTGGCACGCGCTGTCGGAGAGTGCCGCGGAATTCGGGCTGGTGGTGACCGCGCCAGACGCTTAGGCGGACTTCGCGGATTCGAGACTTCGCCGACGGTAAGCGTGAGTGATGCGCTTGGGGCGCGGGACGGCTGCGCCGCCCTACCCATCGCTCTCGCGGGTGGATTTCGTGTTCGCGAAAATCATTTCTGGTAGTCGCTACCAACCAATACGGATCATTACAATCTGGGCTTAAAAATAGGCCACAGGATGATGACGAAGACTACGGTGGTGATGACTACAACAGCTAATTGCCATTAGCACTGGGTGCCGGCGCCCCGCTGCCTATCGCTGCCTCTTTGAATGGATTGATTATCGTCAACTGCTCTTCGAAACCCTGTCCATCCTGCATATCTTCGCTGTAGAGGGTGTCGCAGCCGGCGAGCAACGCCGCGCTCACGATCAAAGAATCCCAATGCGAAAGCTTGTAGCGCGTGGTCAGTCGAATGGCTTCGCGGATGGTGTCGGCCGGGGAATAGTGCAGACAGTGTCTGCACAATCTGCCGCCCTATCTCAAGTCGCCCATGCCTTTCCACTGCCTTGGTCAGCCTACGTGCGGCTGTTGTCGGTTAAAAGCCCGCAAGGCCGCACTTTCTACGAAACCGAAGCGTTGCGCGGCGGCTGGTCGGTGCGTCAGCTCGACCGTCAGATAGGGAGCCAGTTCTACGAGCGCACGGCGCTTTCGCGCGACAAAGCGGCCATGCTCGATCGCGGCAGCGAACCGAGGCCGGACGATCCGGTCACCCCCGAAGAGGCCATCAAAGACCCCTTCGTGCTCGAGTTTCTGAACCTCAAGGATGAGTACTCCGAATCAGATCTGGAAGAGGCATTGATCCAGCGGCTGACGGATTTTCTGCTCGAGCTCGGGGATGACTTTGCATTCGTCGGTCGCCAGCGTCGCCTGCGCCTCGACGATGCTTGGTTCCGGATCGATCTGCTGTTCTTCCACCGGCGATTGAAAAGTCTTTTAGTCGTCGATCTTAAAGTTGGGAAATTCAGCTACGCGGACGCCGGCCAGATGCATCTGTATTTGAACTACGCACGTGAGCATTGGATGAAGGAGGGCGAAAACCCCCCGATTGGATTGATCCTCTGCGCTGAGAAGGGAGCGGCGGAGGCGCACTATGCGCTCGAAGGCCTGTCGAATAAGGTGCTGGCAGCGGAGTACCAAACCGTGTTGCCGGATGAAAAGCTGCTGGCCGCTGAACTTGCGAAGACGCGCCGCGATCTAGAGGAGCGAACTATTAGGCATGATAGTAATGTCGAGAGCGGCGATTAAAGCCGCCGCGCATATTCCTCGTCGTCATCGCGACTTGAAATGGCGGCCCTCTCCTGCCGCGAAACCATAAGCGGGGCGGCAAGAAATGGCTGATAAGGACTCGGCACAGGCCCTAGCATGACCTTCGAACACATTTCACTTTTGCGAAATATCGGACAATTCGATTTCGTCAACGCCGGCGCTCATCTCCCTCTTTCAAAGCTCTCCCTGATTCAGGGTTTTACGTACGCCAAGCTTTGGCGGTACTTTGATTCATATAACATTGCCGCAGGCACAATTCTTACGTAAACGGAGGTGCTTGAGCCCCAAAGCAACTTTCATGATTTTCTTGATGGTGCACTGCCGCTGTCGTACGTAAATTCCCGATTCTTGAGGTGAGGCCACTCCGCACACAACCTTAGTCGTCAGTACTTCATATTCTCCAAATCCTCGATCAACCCCGGCCCGGTCGGCTCCCAATCCAGCGTCTTGCGCGTCCACTCGCTCGAGGCAGGCATGTCCAAAGTCGCAAAGTGACCGAACATCCCGAAGTGCTCGCCTGCCTTTGCAGCGGGGATTGAAACCACCGGTACCTCCAGACCTTTACCGATCGTTTCCGCGACATCCCGAAGCGGCACGCCTTCCTCCTGCACCGCTTGATACGTCGTCATGCCTGAGCCCGTCTTCTCGACCGCCAGCCGATACAGCCGCGCCACATCCTTTAACGGACCTGCGGCCCAGCGGGCCGCGCCATCGCTCACATAGGCCGAAACACCCTTCTCGCGCGCGATCTGAATCAGCATCGTTACCAGCCCCTGCTTGCGCGTGTCATGCACCTGTGGCAGACGCACGATCCCCACATGCACGCCCTTTGCCGCCACAGCGCGCGCCGCCTGTTCTGGCCTGCGCGGAATCGTCGGCGAATCCGTAGGAGGATCAGTCTCCTTGCGCACCTGACCCGGCGCGCCGCTCGTGATCCCGATCCCCGAGGTCACCACCAGCAGCTTGCCCGGTTCCAGCACCGATCCCAGCGCCTCGATCGCCTTCATCTCGTCCTCCGCGTTCTGCGCAAACTTCGACCAATCATGGTTGAACGCCAGGTTCACCACAGCGTCCATCCCGGTCGCTCCGCTCCGCAGACCGTCGAGATCCTGCAGGTCGCCGCGATGAACCTCCGCACCGGCGGCCTTCAACTGATCCACGCCTGGGTCGCTGCGCGTAAGGCCGCGCACCCGGTGCCCTGCCGCAATCAGTTCCTTCACTAGTTCCGTTCCGATGAAGCCCGTTGCTCCGGTCACAAATACACGCATCGTCGCCCTCCTACCGTTAGGACGCGGCCCGTGATAGTCGCGCCAGAATTGACATTCGTGCCCCCGCCCGCTAAAACGGAGCGAGTCTCCGGATAGGAGGATAACCGGAGACGGTCTCCGGTTCCACAAGTTTTTCCAAAAATTGTCTATGCCGAACAAGAATCCTCCGCTACCACCGCCCGCACGTAAGCCCCGCGCCGATGCCCAGCGCAACCGCGAGCGCATCCTGCAGGTCGCCAAGGAGGTCTTCACCCGCGACGGCGCCGCCGCCAGCCTCGACGACGTCGCCCGTCAGGCAGACGTCGGCCCCGGCACGCTTTACCGCCACTTTCCCACCCGAGACGCCCTCATCGAAGCCGTCTACCGTAGCGAGGTGGAAAAACTGGCTGCCGCCGAGCAGCGCTTCGCCGCCACCATGCCGCCGCTCGAAGCCCTCCGTGCCTGGATGCTGCTGTTCATCGAACACGTCTCCGACAAAAGGCTCATCATTCCCGCGATGGACACCGTCGCCGGTGGGGTCGCGCGACTCATCGAGGGCGCCCGCCCACTCATCCGTACCGCCTTTGTTGCCTCCGTCAAGCGCGCCATTGCCAGCGGCGATCTCTCCACGGACACCCACCCCGACGACTTCGTCCGCGCGCTCGTCGGGGTCTTCCACACCACGGCTCTTCCCGGCTGGGAGCAAAGCGCCCGCCGCCTCGTTGACATCCTGATTGCCGGCTCGCGCTCAACACCGAAGCACGCTAACGCCGCATCCGTTGCGCAGAAAAATACCCGCAGCAGACATATGAAGAGTTCCGGCCGAAGAGTTTGAGATCCCGTGCTGATGGTTTTACTGGAGCTAGCGAGCGGTTCCGAATTCGAACGAGTTCACTGTCGCGATCGATTCGGTAATCTTGTGATGCAACTCTTCGATCCCAGCGCTCAAGGACGAGAGGGTGCCGACATCGGATGCCTGGACTCGAGCGAACTGGTCGCGTAGCTGGTTGTGCAGTCGATCGCAGGCGGTGACGATCTCATGTGCGTGGCCGACAAAGCGATCGCACTCTTCGGGAGCACGATGACGTGGGGGTTTCAAGTCCGCGAGCCGCTGCATGAGCACATCGATGGTGAAACGGCTAATCTTGAATTTCCGGGCGAGATTGAATATCGCTGTGGACATGGTGTCGCTCCAATTTGAGAACGCATCCCTGCAATGTCAGGTACGTCTCACGCAAACCCGGCCGCGTCCTTTTGGTTCAGAGTCTGAAAAGCGTGGGTCCGCGCACCGTCTTGCATGCATCACACAACCCGCGACGCGTCTGCGTCGGTGGCTGCGGTCAACCGCGACCGCAGACTTCGCGACCGCTACCGCAGTCTGAGCGCCGCCACCTGTTCAAGGGATATCGGCTGGCCTGGGGTTAAATTGCGCGTAGTACGCGCCGCATTCGGTGACTGCGGTCGCATCTCGCGAGAGCTTATCCAGCAGATCACAGTACTTTCAGGGAAGCCCTTAAGCGGAGGGAATCGGCGATCTACTCGTTCCGGTGGCTAGGCGGTGGCGGAGTGTTTGCGCGCCCGGGGCTTGAACAGCGCGCGGGCGGGCACAAAGGCGGCTGAGATCACGACCACGATGAGCCCGACGCGGAGTGTGAGTTCCATCCAGGCGAGCGTGCTCTGTCCGGGCACGGGGGGTGCGTAACTGCTGAAGGCGCCCAGATGCAGCGCGGTGAGAATCACCAAATGACTGACGACGAACCCGACCACTGCGGTGGTCAATACGTCGGGCACGCGTGCTTTGCCGAACTGACTGACGATGAGCGAGCATATGCTCGCCGTCACGCCGAGTTCCCCCACCACGAACAGTGCAATGACCGGCCATGACTGTTCCGGCCCTTGGGTGAGAATGATCGCGTCCAAGGCCCCGAACATCAGGAGCTGGATCATGGAGCTAATCAAAAATCTCACTGGTTTTATCCCCATGCGCTGGCTGCGCTTGCCGACAGTCTTGGTCCGATTGCCGGCATTCTGGTCTGCCTGTGCCTTAGTGTGAGCCATCGCTGACGCATGAGCACTTAGGGATTTAATGTACATGGGGTACGGTAATCCCCCCCAAACCAAATCTTCCCCCCGGAATGCTCGGATTTTCACCATAATCGGCGACACGCGGCACTCAGCCAGCCACGGAGGGGATCAGGTGGTCATGGCCAGATTGGGGACGCTTCTCGCATTGACTGGAATCCTGTGCGGTGCGGCGGCTACCCACGCTCAGTCGTTTGCCGGCATGCCGCCGGATTCGTTTGCTGCCACCGACCGCATCTTCGAAGAGTTCTTCCTCGATGCGCATATTCCTGGCCTCGCCTACGGCCTGGTTGCCGACGGTCGCCTCATACACGTCGGAACCTTCGGCGTGCAGGACCTCGAATCGCGGCGTCCGGTCAGCGCCGACACGCTGTTCCGGATCGCGTCCATGACCAAGGCATTTACCGCGCTGACCGTGCTCAAGCTGCGTGACGATGGGCGTGTGCGGCTGGATGCGCCCGCTGACGAGTACGTGCCGGAATTACGCGGCTGGAAATACCCCACCGACGACTCGCCGCGGATCCGCGTCCGCGACCTGTTGAACCACACGGCCGGGTTCGTGAGCGACGATCCGTGGGGTGACCGCCAGACGCCGCTGCCGGAGCAGGATTTCACGCAACTGTTGCGTGGGGGTGTGCCGTTCACGCGTGCGCCTGCCATGGCCTATGAGTACTCGAATCTCGGTTACGCGCTGCTGGGTCGCATCGTCACCAACGTGTCCAAGCAGCCCTATGCGGAGACGATCGCGCGCACATTGCTGCGGCCGCTTGGCATGCAGTCCTCGGGTTTCGTGGCCGACGCCGCACCTCGCGAGCGGCGCGCTCTGGGCTACCGCTGGGAGGACGATACGTGGCGCCTGGAGCCGACGCTGGGGCCAGGCGCCTTCGGCGCGATGGGTGGCCTGCAGACGAGTGCCAACGAGTATGCGAAGTGGGTGGTGTTTCTGCTGTCGGCGTGGCCGCCGCGTGACGGCGCGGATACGGCGATGGTGAGGCGAGCCACTGTGCGGGAACTGAGCCTGGGGTCGAACTTTCCGCGCGTCCGCGCGCGCTTCGGCCACAGCGGCAAGGACGCGTGCCGCCAGGCGGCGACCTACGGGATGGGCATGATCGTCGCTGTGGACTGCGACCTGGGGTTCACGCTCAGCCATGGCGGCGGCTATCCGGGATTCGGCTCGCATGTGCTGCTGCTGCCCGACCGTGGTGTCGGCATTTTTGCTCTGGCGAATCGCACCTACGCGGGGCCGTCGGCACCGGTGTGGGACGCGGCTGTGGCCCTGTTGAAGGCGGGCGTGCTGCCGGCTGAGCGCACGGTGGCCGTCGCTGGGGACCTGGCGAACGCCTACCACGCAGCAGGCGCGATGTATGCCACGGGTGGCGTCGCCGCCGGCGGTGACCTGCTTGCAATGAATTTTTTGCTCGACCGCAGCGCCGACGGTTGGGCACGCGATCTTGCCAAGCTGAAGGCACAGGTGGGCGACTGCGATACCACGGCGGCGCCGATCGCGACCGGCGCGCTGTCCGGCACTTTCACGTGGCGCTGCTCGCACGGCCGTGTGCAGGGCAGCTTGGAACTCGCGCCGACGCGCCCGGCGCGCATTCAGGAGCTGAAGTTGTCGGCGATTGCGCCCTGACCCGGCGATGAGCGCGTGGTTGGGCGGTGGCCGCTGACTCGGCGATGGCAGTTGCGCGGTGGATCTTGACCCTTCATGTGCAACTCGAGACGAAAGTGCCGATCATCTCGCTGGTACTGACGCCTCACCATTTCCATGACCACGCCGAACATCGAAACTACTTTCACCAGCATTTCGTGGTCAAGGCCGCGGATTCACCGCGGGTTCAACCCCTTTGAATGATGGGAATCTGTTGGGTGCGTTGGAGCTTCAACACTACGACGGCCCTTGGACCACACCGGGTGATCAACGCAAGATCAACGCGGTTCTGCGCTACAGCGAAGGCGACAGTCAAAACGGGTACTCACTGACGGGCTCTTTTTATCATGGTCAGTGGAATAACCGGCATGTTCACCCGCTCGAGCCGATTTCACTCCGAATCACGGTGGCAAAAAGTTTCTAAATGAGAGGCTGAGCGCGCTTACGGGCCCAGGAGGACTCGCTCCGGCGCCGCGCTGCTCGGGTCGTATTCCGTCATTTCGCCATTGCCGAGCGAAACGCCGGTGAGCGACAGAATGAACGCCCAGTGGCTGACCAACAGGGTGGTGGTGCTGTCATCGCGCGCGGCCATGAGGGTTCGGAACGCATTCGCGCGCGCAATCGTCGATTCGGGCGTTTCAATGCCTTCATGCCACCATTGCGTCGGCAGATGCGCAAAATCATGATGCGGGAACCGGGCCGCGAGCCGACTGGGCGGACTACCGACATCGCACACGAAGGCGGCCCGCTCCCGAACTTCATGCATGATTTCGATGGGCACGTCATGAATCGCCCGCATAGGTTCGGCGGTCTGCAATGCCCGCGTGTAGGGCGACACGATGATGCGGGTCAACGGGACGTCAGCCAGTTGCAGGGCAGCGGCGGCGGCCTGTTCGGCTCCCAGCGGCGTCAATTCCGGATCTTCGATCCCGGGATCCACACGGGACTCAGTGAAATATAAATTGAAGTAGCTTTGCCCATGGCGGAGCAGAAACATAGTGATACCTGGTGTTAGCCGTACGCCGCCCGGGATGCTACACGAGACCGGTCGAGTTCCGCAGTCGTGATAAGGTTGCCGACGTGTGGACGTGGGTGGACGTGGACGGACGTGGATGTCCGCGGTGGAAGGTTAGATGCAGCGTGAACAGATCGTCTTCGTCGGCACCAGCGATCTGTCCGGGCATTTTCGCGGCAAGAGCTTTCCGGCGGCCGATTTGCCGGCACGGCTGGAGCGCGGCGTGGGTCTCGCCCCGAGCAATATTTTCTTGTCGGCATTTGGCCCCATTCAAGTGACGACGTTCGGGACCCAGGGCGAAGTATTCCTGGTACCCGATCCCACCACCCGCGTATCCGTGGCCTTCGACGGCAGCGCAACGGAATATTTCCTGCTGGGCGATATCAGGACTCTCGACGGCGCGCCGTGGAATTTCTGTCCGCGCCAGGTGCTGCGGCGTGCGTTGGAGCGGCTGGCGGGCGAGACTGGCCTGCGGCTGCTGGCCGCCTTCGAGCAGGAGTTCATCTATAGCGGCGTCGCCGCGCATGCGCAGCAACCCTATGAACTGGATGCCTATCGGCGGCAAGGATTGTTCGGCGAAATTCTGCTGGCGGCGCTGCGACAGGCCGGCGTGGTTCCGGACTCATTTCTGTCCGAATTCGGACCACGGCAATTCGAGGTGACGGTGGTGCCGGCCCTGGGACTACGGGCCGCCGATGATGCGGTGATTACCCGCGAACTTGCTCAGGCGGTAGCTTTTCGGCTGGGGCATCGGGTGAGCTTCACGCCCTTGCCCGAACCCAGTGGGACCAGCAATGGCACGCACATCCATTGGAGCTTTTTGGACCGGGATGATCAACCGGTGCTCTACGATGAGCGGCAGCCCTGGCAGACGTCTGTTCTCGGCCGGCAGTTCATCGCGGGCGTCCTGTATCACTTGCCCGCACTGTGTGCGGTGACTGCGCCTTCGATGCCGTCGTACTACCGCTTGCGTCCTCATGGCTGGGCACCGGTGCAAGCCGATGTCGGTTCGCTGGATCGCGGCGCGGCGTTGCGAATCTGTCCGGTGGTGGGAAACGATCCGGTCCAGCGTGCCCGGCAATTCAATATCGAATTTCGCGTCGCCGATGCCACCGCGAGCCCGTATCTGGCGCTGGCGATGCTGGTTCAGGCCGGGCTGGACGGGATCCGCCATCGGCGGGAAATCGATACCACGAAACCGCAACCGCTTCCCACGAGTCTGGGGGCGGCGCTGACGCTGCTGGAATCCAGCCCATCGGCGGCGGAGTGGCTGGGGGATGATCTGTTCGCCGCCTATGTACTGTTCAAGCGGGCCGAGATCAAGGGCCTGGAGCATTTGGATGAAAGTGAGATTTGCCGTCGCTATGCAGAAGTTTACTGATTATTCCGCGGCCGCCGGTGCTGGCGCAGGCGCGGGTGGAGGCGAAGACGCCGGCGCAACCGCGAGCGCCGATGACGCCTATCGATTGCTCGGACCCGACGAACCGCCGGCGTTCATCGAACTCGGGCGGCAGGGGCAGTCCAATTTCGTCATCGTGGTGGACCATGCGAGCCGGCGCATCCCACGACGCCTGGGCGACCTGGGCTTGCCGGAGTCGGAGCTGCAACGCCATATTGCGTGGGACATCGGCGCCTTGGGCGTCGCGCGACGCATGGCGGCGGCACTGGACGCGCCGCTGGTGGCGCAAAACTATTCGCGGCTGGTCATCGATTGCAATCGCGATCCCAAGGTGGCGTCGTCGATCCCGACGGTGGGCGAATCCATCGAGATCCCCGGCAATAGGGCATTGAGGGGTGACGAAGTCGCGGCGCGCCGCGCCGAGATCTTCGATCCCTATCACGACCACATTCGCGCGTTGCTGGACGAAAGACGGGCGGCGGGACGACCCACCATCCTGGTGGCTCAGCACAGCATGACGAACATTTTCAAGGGCGTGCGGCGCGAGATGCACGCGGCCGTGCTGTACAACCGCGACCGCCGTTTCGCAGGTTTGGTGCTCGACCTGCTGCGCCGGGAGGCGGATCTGTTGATCGGCGATAACGAGCCCTACTTCGTGAGCGACGAAACCGACTACACGGTCCCGCGGCATGGGGAGGCACGCGGCCTGCCGCATGTCGAGATCGAAATACGTCAGGACTTGATCAGCGACGACGCCGGGCAGGACGAATGGGCCGAGCGCATCGGTCGTGCCTTACAGGGCGCCGAACATGCTTTCTTAGGAACAAGCCTATGACACACCCCTCGAGCCGCGAAATACCCATTGAACCCGCCCACACGGCGCTATTGTTCGTCGATGTGCAGAAATATAACTGCACCTGGGACGGCAGCGAATATGCGCACCTCAGTGCGCCCGAGAAGGAGCAGCGCTTTGGGTATTTTTTCAAAAATTTTCAGGACAATGCGTTGCCCAACATGGTGCGGCTGCAGCGGGCCTGTCGGCGCGCCGGCATCGAAGTGACCTACACCGTCATCGAAAGCCTGACGGCTGACGGGCGCGACCGCTCGCTCGATTACAAAATCACGGGGTTCAACGTGCCGAAAGGCTCGCCGGAAGCGCGCATGGTCGATGAATTGGCGCCCGGCGACGATGAAATCGTGTTCCCCAAGACGTCCTCGTCGGTGTTCATCTCGACCAACATCGATTATGTGCTGCGCAATCTGGGCACGAAATATTTGATCATCGCCGGATGTCTGACCGATCAATGCGTCGACTCGGCGGTGCGCGACGCATGCGATTTGGGCTATCTCGTAACGGTGCCCACCGACGCCTGCGCGACGCTGTCGGTGGAGCGGCATGAGTGGTCGCTGCGCAATAATCGGGGCTACTGCCGCCAGGTCACCACTCAAGTTTTGTTGGAGGAGATTGCGCGCCTGACTGGGAAATAGTGAGGCGGACGCGAGGCGCCTAGTGTCGGACGCGGAGGTGGTGCGGACGCGAGGCGCCTTGTGTCGGGCGCGGAGGGGGGTGCGGACGCGGGGCGCCTAGTGTCGGGCGGGGGCGCGGGTGCGGACGTGGCGCCCTTCGGTGGTGAGATCAGCGAGGTTGCATGATAGATTTGGTCAAGCGCTTGAGTCTGCCGGAAGCCGTCGGATTGTCGGTGTCCGTCATTTGCCCCACGGTCACCGCGGCCTTCAACATCACCTTGGTGGTGCAAGCGGCGGGGGCCGCGGCGCCGCTGGCGTTTGTCATCGGCACCATCGCGATGATATTGGTGGCGCTGTCTTTCATGGCCTTCACCCACCGGGTCGTCCATGCGGGCTCGGCCTACGCCTATATCTCGCACACCTTCGGCAGCAAAATGGGCTTCATTGCGGGCTGGACCCTATTGTTGGCCTACGTGGGCTTTGCCTCCGGGCAAGCGGCGTTGGTGGGCAGCTTTGCCGCCGCGGCGCTCAAGGGTGTTTCCATCGACATCGGCACGTCGTGGCTCGCGATCGGCGGCGGGGCCATGCTGCTGGCGTGGTGGCTGGCGTTTCGGGACATGAGGCTGGCGGGCCGGCTGATGTTGGGTCTGGAAGCGGCCGCGATGGCCGGTATCCTGGTTCTGTGCGTCAGCATTCTTCTGCAGGTCCGGCCCGGCATCCGGGAGAGTGCGGCGAGCTTCCAACCCTCCGCTGACTTCGGCGGTTGGTCGGGCTTGGGCTTCGCGATGGTGTTCTGCGTTCTGTCGTTCGGTGGATTCGAGGGTGCCGCTACACTCGGTGAGGAGACTCTCAATCCGCGGCGGAACATTCCCATCGCCTTGCTGTTCACCGTCATTGCTTCCGGATTGTTTTTCACCTTCGTCGCGTATTGCGAAGTGATCGGGTTCGGCGCCGATGGCATCAAGACATTGGGCAAGTCCGAGGCGCCGCTCAACGATCTGGCGCTGCGCTATGCGTCGCCTCGGCTGGCCATCGCGCTCGACGTAGCCGCCGCCGTCAGTTGTTTCTCCGGAATGCTCGGTCCTTTGGCGGCCGCGGGGCGAGTGCTGTTCGCCTTGGGCCGCGGCGGTCTGGCACCCGCTCTGGGCGGGGTGCACTCGGTGCACGGCACACCGGCGCCTGCCATTGCGCTGTCGGCCATTTTAGTCATCGTGCCGTTCCTGCTGTGGGCGCCGTTCGTCGGCGCGGGAAACTACTACAGCTACGCGAGCACCATCGGGGTGCTGGCATTGATCGGCGTGTACATCAGCGTCGGCGCTGCGGAAACGGTCGAGGCGTGGCGCGAACATCGCCCGCTATGGTCGGCCACCTGCGTGCTCGGACCGGCTTTGCTACTGTGGGTTTTGTACCGCAATATTTATCCGGTGCCGGATTTCCCCAACAATTTGTGGCCGTACGTCGCGGTGGCGTGGGTGGCCGCATCCTGGGGCCTCATGAAACTGCGTCCGGCGGTGGCCAGCGCGCCGCTGCCCGATTATTCCTGAGTACGGTGCTCCGTGGACAGCAAGCCCATTCTCGCTTTGAATGCGTTCGATCCCGGTGAAGCGAACGATTTGGGGCGCGCGCTCGACGAGCGCGTGAAGCTGACGCAGAGGTCCCCCCCTCGTTAGGGCGCCTCGTAGCAATCCACCCAGCGAACGTTGGACGTTTCCGCGGAAACGTCGTCGAGTGACGGAAACATGAATCCAGCCGAATACACTGCCGAAGTCGTGGCCGAACTCAACGCCCGGGTGGCGGGAAGCCTGGAGCGTTGGACGTTGTCGCCGGCGACGTCGATCAGTCTGTTGAATGTTTCCGAAAACGCGACTTTTGCGCTCAGCGATCCGGCCGCCGGCCGCGATTGGGTGCTCCGACTGCATCGGGTCGGCTATTCATCGGTGGAGGAAATTCGCTCGGAGCTGGCGTGGATGGAGGCGCTGCGCCGCGATGGCGTGCTCCAGACGGCGCCGCCGGTGCCCGGCGCCGACGGCGATGAAGTGCAGATACTCGAGTCGCGGACGGGCGCGGCGGCTCGCTTCGCGGTGGCGTTCGAGCGGCTGCCCGGTGCGGAACCGGACTCTCGCGACGCCGTGCGTTGGTTCGAGCGGCTGGGCGAACTGACGGCCCGAATGCACGGCCACGCCAAGTCATGGGGGCTGCCGCCGGGATTTCGCCGCAAGCGCTGGGACTTCGATGGCATGGTGGGGCCGAACGGGTTTTGGGGATCCTGGCGGGCGGCCATCGGTCTCGATCCATCCGGAGTCGTGATCCTGGAAGGCGCGTTGGAGTTCATCCGGCGGCGGTTGGAGCGTTTCGGCGAGAGCGCGGACGTGTTTGGTTTGGTGCATGCCGACCTGCGGCTCGCCAATTTATTGGTGGACGGAACTCACCTGCGCATCATCGATTTCGATGATTGCGGCTTCAGCTGGTTCCTTTACGATTTTGCCACCTCGGTGAGTTTCATCGAACATGAGCCGATCGTTCCGGAGCTACTGCGGGCATGGTGCACGGGGTATCGCAAGATATCTCCCTTGAGCGCCGAGCACCAGGCGGAAATCCCCACTTTCGTGGTACTGCGGCGCATTCTATTGACCGCTTGGTTGGCTTCTCACGCCGAGGTTCCGCTCGCGCGTGAGATCGGTGCGAGTTACACCGAGGGTACGGTGGCGCTTGCCCAGCAGCTGATGCGTGGGGAATTTCTAAACGCGGGCGCCAGCGAATAGACTGGGGTTCTAACCTAAGGAGCGCCGCAATGTTCACCTCTCTCCAAGGACGTAGCGTCATCGTCACGGGCGCGAGCAAAGGCATCGGGCGCGGCATCGCTCGGCGCTTCGGCTTGGCGGGATGCAAAGTGCTGGTGGTGTCGCGTCAATTGCCGGATGCAAAGCGCGTGGCCGATGAGATCGTGACGGCAGGCGGCATTGCTCAGGCGTTCGCGGCCGACGTGACCCGGCAAGCCGATATGAGAGCCATGGCGAATGCGGCGCTCGAGCAATTCGGCGCCATCGATATTCTTTGCGCCAACGCGGGAATTTTTCCGGCCAGCCCACTCTCGACCATGACCGAAGCCGCTTTCGATTTGGTGCTCGGGACGAATCTGAAGGGCACGTTTCTCGCGGTGTCGGCCTGCCTGTCTGCCATGAAAGAAAAGAAGAACGGCCGGATCATATTGACGTCGTCCATTACCGGGCCGGTGACCGGCAGTGCCGGCTGGGCGCATTACGGGGCCAGCAAGGCGGGCCAGTTGGGCTTCATGCGAACTGCGGCCATCGAGCTCGCGCCTTACGGCATCACCGTCAACGCCGTCTTGCCGGGTAACATCGCTACCGAAGGGTTGGCCGACCTGGGCGAAGAATACCGTCGGAGCATGGAAGCCTCGGTGCCCATGCGCCGCTTGGGCTCGGTCACGGACATCGCCAATGCGGCGCTGTTCTTCGCCAGCGACGAGGCCGCCTATATCACCGGCCAGAGCCTGGTCATTGACGGCGGACAGGTACTGCCGGAGTCGCTGACCGCTCTCGCGACCGATGAATAGAGGCGTCCGGAATGGAGGTCCCAGATTGGGGATGGTGCCATGAAAGATTCGGGAGAAGGGCACGCGGCCTCCCAATATCCACTAGTCGGCGCGTTGCACCGGTGCATGTCCTTCGGGTACCGGGTCGGCCGATTTCGGCAGCGGGTATTTGCAACGATTCGCCTCGTGAACGTGCGTCATCTTGGTCATCATCGCGCCCGTGTCTTCGCCTTCGACGTGGTCTTCCGGAATCGGATAGATGAGCTGCAACACGGTGCCGCCGCTCACGGCGTCGGCGGCGAAGCCCGGCGCACCGGGATTTTCGACTTCGACCGGATCGATAACGGCGATCTTGAGCTTCGGATCGCGCAGGCGCAGACGCTCGACGGTGCCCAAGAACTCCGACGAATGAAAGCTGCCCGTCAGGTGCAGTACTTTGTAACCCGGGTGCCGCTGCAATGCCCCGGCAATCGATTCGGCCATGGTGTCGTCGCGCGCGGCCTGCGCTGAGAAGCTGCGCTGCGCCTTCGCCGCGGCTTCCGGGGTCGACGCCGCTCCGCCGCCGTGCACGGGCGAGGTGCTCAGGAATTTGAGGTATTTGTCGCGATACGCGCCCGGGGTGACGTGCACATCCGCGGCCACCCAGGCCCGCTCGAGCGCTGTGAATTGGCCGAGGATGTCGGGTCCCCATTGCCCCACGCAGGAGATGGCCCAGCCCGGCGCTTCGGCCGCGACCACCGGAAGATGATGGTCCTTGGCAAAGAGCACCAGCGGCCGGTAGGACGTCGCGTAGTTATTCCAGGCCCGCCCTTTGTCGATCAGCGTCGCCTCGCCGATGCGCCCGGCGAGGTAGTCGTCGACGACGGCCTGAACGTCGCGTTCGAACTGTTCCAGTGACAGGACCCAGTGCGGATCGCGTTGGTGTAGCTCGCGCAGCAGTTGCATTTGCCCGAGATGCACGCCGGCGTGGTCGTGACGCTCGCCGTAGAACACCACGTCGAATCCTGCCAGCGTGTCCGCGGCTTGCGCGACGGTCACCGGGCGGAGCGCGGACCCGGCGGGCGGCGCGGACTCGCCCGCGTGGGTCAGCACCAAGACGGTGTCGTAGAAGTCCAGGAGGGGGCGGTTCAGCTCATAGCGGCCGTGGGCTTCGCGGAGGGAGTCGGCAGGCCGGCTCTCGCCCGCCGGTGTGTCGCTTCTCGATTGCAGCACGCATGAACTCAGCAGAAGTGCGATCGACACCAGTGCCGCGGCCCGTGCCTGTGAGCTAGCGCGGAGGGAGTACGCGTCCACGACCGATGGGCGCAACCGCACAACGGAATCATTCATCTGAGCATCATAAGCCCTATCGCCGCGAGGGAGTGTGCCGCGTGAGCAGGTCCTCGTTACCAGGCCAGGGCGCGCCGCGTGAGAATGCCCCTCGATGCTGCGACTGTGGTCGCGGCTCTAGGATTCGCCCATTAGGGCGAGCATTCGCTTTCTCTGCGCCTTTCCCAGAGCCGAGAACTTGACGATGGCCTCGGCGAGTTCGGCATCCTGGCAGTAAAAGTAGGGTACCGGCACTCGCAGGACGGCGGCCAGACGCGTCAGCGTCTGCAGATCCGGCATGTGTTTGCCTTTTACATACTGATTGACGCGCGTGCTCGCGGAAAACTCATCGATTCCCGCCTTGATGCCAAGCTGCTTCTGGGAGATGCCGGCGAGCAGCCGTGCCTCATTCAAGCGCTTCGCGACAATCGAGACCATCCGTACCCCATGTCTTGATGGGGATGAGACTGTTAGCTTTGCCGTTGACGCGATACTAAGACATCCTTAGTATTCTGCTCGGGAGATACCGACAATCGCGAATCGCGCAGTTCGGTGCAATTCCAATCCCCTTTGCGGCCTCACTGTTGCCGAAATCAGGAACATTTGCCGATGAGCGAGCGGCCAAAGCAGTTGCGCGATGGGCTGAAAGATCAGCTGGCCCTTCTGCGCCGCCGCCTGATTCAGCGCGGACGGTCGAGTCGGCGTGACATCGATGAACTGATTCAAGAGGGGTTTCTGCGGCTCTGCCGCTATCAACAAGAACAAAAAGTTCTGGTTCGCGATCCCGTGGCATTTCTCGTGGACGTGGTGGAGAAGGTGCACATCGATCGGGTGCGCCATGCGGCCCGTACCCAGCGCATCTTTTCCGATCAGTCCGTCGAGGAAGTCGACTGCATGGACCCTCATTCGCCGGACCAGGATGCGGAGGCGCACGAGCTGGTTGAGCGCATTGAGCGGAGCCTGGCCGCTGCCAATCCACGCACGCGTGAGTCCTTTTTGCTGCACCGTTTCGATGGAATGAGTTCCGCGGACATCGCCATACGGCTGGGCATTTCAACGCGGGCGGTCAGGGACCATATCGCCAAAGCGCTGCTTCTCATCGACAATGAGCTCTTACGCGAATGAGCGAAACCTCACCACTTCAGGAAGAGACGGTGCCGTCCGACAAGATACGCGCCCAAGCGGCCGCCTGGGTTGCTCAGCTTCACGAGCAGCGCAGCCCCGACGTGGATGCGCGCGTCCGCGCGTGGCTTGGCGAGAGCGAGGATCACCAGCGCGCCTTCGATCGTATGACGAGAGTGTGGGAACTGACGGGTAAGATTCGGATGCGCGCGGGTGGCGACATTTCCGCCAGCCGCACCGGTCGACGTTCGCGATTCATCCCTTGGGCCGCCGCAATGGCCGCCACCTTGATCCTGACTGTAATAGCCGCAGCTTACTTCTGGCGCGACAACACGTTTGTGACGGGAGTGGGACAGCGGCAGGTCCGGCTCCTGCGGGATGGCACGCGGGTGGTGCTGAACACGGACACCCGCATCGAAGTGAACTACGATGAGCACGCGCGCCGAGTGCGCCTGGTTCGCGGCGAGGCGTGGTTCGACGTCTCCAAGCAACCCACCTGGCCTTTCATCGTCATGGTGGGTGGGCAGGAAATACGTGCGCTCGGCACCTCGTTCATCGTGCGCAACGACGCGCAGGATCTCTCGGTCACTCTGGTCGAAGGGCGGATCAGCGTCGCGCCCATCGCCCGGAATGACGAGGCTTCATCGCAAAGCGCGCAAATCCTCACTCCGGGCCAACGACTCACCCTCTCGCGACATCATGCGCCGGCGGTGGACAAGCCGGAACTGAATCGTGTCACGGCATGGGAGCGTGGACGGGTGGAGTTCGAGGAAACGCCGCTTGGGGATGCGGTCACCGAGATGAATCGATACACCACGACTCATATCATCGTTGCGGATACCGACGTGGCTCAGCTACGCATTGGGGGTGTATTCCGAGCCGGAGACTCCGACGAATTCGTGGGCACGGTGACGGCGGCCTTCGGGCTGCGGGCCGACCGTCGTGGGAGCACTATCGTGTTGTCCCGGTCGTCTGGGCTTCAATAAGTTCACTCATAAAGTCGAGCAAGCGCTTTCTCTGAACCTTATCCAAGGTCGAAAAGTCCCCAATGAGTTGTGCGAGCTCCGTGTCCTCACAATAAAAATACGGGACCGGCACTTTCATCGCACGCGCCAAATGCGTGAGCGTCAGCAGGTTTGGCATGTGAGCACCCTTTTCGTACTGGTTGACTCGCACGCCCGCGGAAAACTCGTCGATCCTTGCTTTGATGCCGAGCTTCTTCTGGGAGAGGCCGGCAAGGAGCCGGGCCTCCTTCAGGCGCTTCGCAACAATCGAGATCCTTCCCATCTCTGCCCCACCCTTTTGGTAGGGACGAGGCTCTTAGCTTTGCCGTTGACACGATACTAAGAGTTTCTTAGTATCAAAATCGGGAGGTACCCTGGTTGGCGCTGTGTCCCTATCGAGGCGGAGGATCTGCCATGTTGATATTGACGAGAAGGGTGGGCGAAACACTGATGGTCGGCAACGACATCACCGTGACCATCGTGGCCGTGAGGGGTCGCCAGGTACGCATCGGTATCAACGCGCCGAGAGACGTAAGTGTCCACCGTGAAGAAGTCCATAAGAGCATCCGGCGCGAGCAGCCTCCAGGGTAAGCGTTCAAGCTTTTCGGCGGGCTTCGTCGGTAGATAGAGGTCTATGGCGGAGTTTGCCAGCGCCTATTGCGCGCGGTGTGCCTTCCGATAAAGCTTCCCGATCCCTTCGTTCGTACAGAGAGGGCGCCGCACACTCAGCAATCCGAACGGATCGTCACCACGCAAATAAAATACATCACTAGCTTCCGCTTCTCTCGTCTGCTTCGGCCTCCTCTCATTGGGATGTATTCGAATGAGCGCAACGCGCGACTCAGAAAACAAGGGAGGTCTCGGTGCGTGGAATTTCCGGTCGCATTCGCTACTGTTCGATGGCGTTACTGGTGGCAGCCGCCTTCTGGTATTCAGACGGTCATGCACAGATACTCGTTCACTTCGATTTGCCGGAGCAACCCCTGGCGCGGTCGCTGAAGGCGATCGGTACGGCGACGAATACGGACGTTGGGTTCAGCGCGAGCCAAGTCGCGGGCCTCATCGCGCCCGCAGTCAAGGCGGATCTCACCGTGGACGATGCACTGACGAGCGTGCTGGTCGGGACCGGGTTGCGGCCGCGGCGCCTGGATGACCACACTGTCGCGATCACTCCAGTGGCGGAGGCTTCGACGTCGGAGTCTGGGCGGGAGAAATCGGAATCAACGAAAGCTTCCACGCCCTTGGGGCAGTCGCAGGTTTCTCCGCTCGCCATAAACGTCGTCGACCATTCATCAAGTCTAAACTTAGCGCAGGTTGGCATAGATCCGCAAACAGGCACCACGAGTACGAATGGGGCAGAAAACTCTCCGGATTACGAGCTCAACGAAATCTTAGTGACGGGTTCACGCCTGCGCCAGGTGTCCGCGGACGGAGCTCTCCCGGTTCAGGTGTACTCGCAAGAGCAAATTGAGAGAAGCGGCCAGGGAAGCCTAAATGACTTTCTTAACACCTTACCCGACGTACCTGTTGCCATGAATACCGGCGGATACCGTACCGCGGCCGGTGCGGGTACGGTGCAGCTTCATGGGCTGCCGATCGGAACAACCCTCGTGCTCATCAACGGTCGCAGAGTCGGCTCCTCAAGCGGGCAGGCGCAATTCGGTATCAACATGGTGGACTTGGACACTATTCCACTTGTCCTCGTAGAGCGAATAGAAATTGTGCCGGCTGGATCGTCAGCGATCTATGGGTCAGACGCAATCGCCGGGGTCGTCAATATCATATTGAAAGATAAAACCCAAGGATTAGAAGCAAGCGCAAAATACGGTGGTGCTTCTGATACCAACAACCAGACTGCAACGCTCTCTTGGGGCGGAAAATGGCCGCGCGGCTCATTCTCGGTTGCCGCAAGCTACGGGCATCAAACAGAGTTACAGGGCTCGGACAGAGCTATAACGTCAACCGGTGACTTCGCTCGATATGGAGGCCCAGACAGCAGGGTGCCGATCTTCTGTAGCCCGGGAAATATATTTGGCATCGACGGAGCTACGCTACCCGGGCTCGGGGCGGCCACTTATGCCGCGGTTCCAACTGGTACCACCGGTACGGCCACTCAAGCAACCTTCGCAAAAACTGCAGGGACACTCAATACGTGTAGCCCAAATCCTTACCTAACAAGACTTCCAGATCAAACCCAAACAGGATTATTTGCACACGGAAGTTATGAATTTGGCCAATCCACGGAATTCTTTACCGAGCTAATGCTCTCTCACGTTGATCAATTTACGGCGATTATTCCCCCCTATCTCCTGGGACTCCCGGGTTTTCAAAGCTACACGGTACCAGCGGACAATCCGTACAACCCATTCGGTACGGAGGTCGGGATCAGCAACTTACTGACCGGGCTTGGGCGGCAGGAGACGCGCCTACAATCCACCTTCGTGAGGGCGTTGGGAGGCGTCCGGGGAGAAGTGGGGTCGTCGACTTGGAGCTGGGAGCTTGCGACCTGGGAGGCCAGGGATGGGTCGAGCTATCTGGTTAATAATCAGCTGAATCCCACCGCCGTTCAGGCGGCGCTAAGCTCGACCAATCCGGCGACGGCTCTGAATCCTTTCGTCGCTGCGCCGATAGGATCACGAGATCTATTGAATTCCCTTCTGGGAAACGACACAAGAACAGACACCGTCGGCCAAACCTTTGCCGTGAGCGGAATTCTGCGGGGCACGGCCTTTCAGCTCCCCGGTGGAGGAATCCAGGTCGCGCTGGGTAGCGAATTCTACGACAACAGATTAAGCATTCGAGATCCGACGAACAATGATGGTCTGTCCTCGACTCCCACGGCCGGGGTCGTCGAGTTCGAGAGGCGAAGCTCCGACATCTTTGCCGAAGTCAGGGTACCGGTGATCGGAGCCGCGAATCTGAACGGTGATCGTCTCGCGATCACCGCCGCGGCTCGATACGATCACGACGAATATTTCGGGGGGGAGACAACACCCCAGTTTGGAGTGGAATGGCGAGCAGTTAAATCGTTGTTGTTCCGCGGTACGTATAGTAAAGCCTTCAAGGCGCCCGGGCTCACGGATTTATTCTCACCAATTACAGAGTACCCGGGTCAGATTGTTAGTGATCCAAAGAAAGGCGGTACTCAGTATGCCGTAATGGAACTCTCCGGCGGCAATACGACTCTCAGGCCTGAAACGGGTAAGTCGACCACCGTCGGCTTCGTGTATCGGAGCGAGCTGGTCAACAATTTACAGGTTTCCGCAACGAATTGGAGAATAGACGAGAACAACAGCATACAGGCATTGACGACACAAGCAGTCATAGACAACGAAAACATATTTCCTGGGCGCGTAATTAGAAATGCAGAAGGACTTATAACGACCGTCGACACGACGAACCTCAATTTTGGACTGACCCAAGTTCGTGGTGTGGACTACTCCATCGATTGGAGGGCGAAGGAGGCATTTGGCGAGCTGCATCCATCGATCGCCGTTACGCAAACATACAAGTATTTGACGGCGCTCACTCCAGGTGCGGTACCCACGGAGAGGGCGGGAATTGCGAACAGCGACTTGAACTTCGCGCCAAAGTGGCGTGGAACAGCGGCACTTGAATGGCTGCGTGGCGACTACTCGCTGAAGGCGGCCGGGCGTTACGATGGAAAATACCAGGACTATCTTCAGCTACCCAGTGGCGAATATCAGACGCTCGGAAACTTCTGGATCTTCGATCTCAGCTTGCGATTTTCTGCGAGTGACGCATTGGGGTGGGCGGGATTTGCCAACCATAAGGCATACATGGAGTTGGGCGCCGTAAATATATTCAACACTCTTCCTCAATACTCAAACAACTCGCTTGGGTTGGGGTATGACCCGACGCAGGGCGATATTCGGGGCCGATTTGTATACGGCCAGATCGGAATTAAGTGGTGATCATGCGCAGAGCCTACGCCAACTGCATATGGACCGTGGTTTGCTTTGCGATCTTAGTCGGTCTGATGGGCAAGTACGCAAGCGCGGGGGAAATGGAGTTCCGATCGCAGTCAATCGGTCGCCCGTTGGCCTACGAGGATCTAGTTCAGATCACAGACCTAGGGGTTTCGAGCGCAGACGATTTTGATGGACTGGGAGTATCTCCGGATGGAGAATCGGTGGCGATTGAAGCGCGCCGCGCAAGCGTACAAGATAACACAGTGATCATCCGTTGGCTTGTCGTCACGCTGGGGTCGCCGGTGAGCGTCAAAGACGTAGGCGATGGTGGCGAGCCCATTCCGTTCCTATGGCATGGGTTGGACAACGGCAATTCCTTTGCTCAGCGACCACGTTGGTCGCCTGACTCAACGCAGTTCACGTATCGCGCGCGACACGGCGGGGAGATTCAATTGTGGCGAAGCGACCGCCAAGGGAGCGCCACGCAGCAGCTTACTCACAATCCGGGAGACGTGTTGTCGTTTCTTTGGTCGCGAGACGGAAAGAAGATCTACTACACTGCCTCTGAATCGCGCACCATCATTGCTGCGCGGTTTCGCGAAGAGGCAGCGCGTGGGTTTCACTTCGATGACAGATTTCGCCCGCTCTATACGCGAGTCCCCCTCTCCCACGAACAGGATTTCGGAAAAATCGACGGAACCCTTTGGACTTACGAGATCGCAGCGGAACATGAGCGGCTTGCCACGCCACTCGAATCCAAAGAGTATTCCGGCTTACGTGGGTTGGAGGACCCAGGTATCCCTTATATCTCCTGGGTTCGGAGTGCCGTGCGGGGATCTACGAAAGTGTGGCTTGAGGATCTTCGGCCCGACAAAACTTTGGGAGTAAATTCACCGCGCACCGTTGTGGCTCGGCGTTCGTCCGACCGAGGCCGCACAGTCTGCCGCGACATGAAATGTACCGGCGAATTTAAGGGGCTATGGATTTCAGATGATGGCAGGAATGTATGGTTTTTACGGTGGGAGAATGTCTACGACTACGGCGATCTGGGGTTGTACAGGTGGCATGTCGGTGACGCGCGTGTTGTCGAGATACTTAGGACGTCCGATCTGCTCGAGGGATGCGCGAGGCTAGGGCTTGAATTGATATGCAGCCGTGAGTCCGCAACGATCCCGCGTGAGCTTGTATCGATAGCACTGGGAAGTGGCCTGCTCACCACTCTATATAATCCCAATCCAGAGTTTTCTCATTTTGAATTCGGCGAAGTGTCACCGTTGAGCTGGCATGATTCGACAACGGGAGCCGACGGCTTTGGGCATTTAGTGAAGCCAGTGGGGTATGTTGCCGGCAGGCAGTACCCGCTGCTGGTGGTTCAATATAGATCGAGAGGATTCTTGCGGGGTGGCACCGGGGATGAGTACCCAATACACATTTTCTCCGAGCATGGTTTCGTGGTGCTCAGTTATCATGAGCCGGACGAGTGGGAGCTGATGCCAAAGGTCAAGAATGAAGCAGAGTTAAACGAAAGACGGCGCACAGATCAATATGCTCGTCGAGAGACTTTGTCGGTACTTGATGCCGGAATTGTCAAGCTTCAACGCGATGGCGTAGTGGATCCCAATAGGATCGGAATAACTGGAGTCAGCGAGGGAGGCGAGACGGTGGCCTACGGACTGATCCACATGCCGGGCCGGTTTGCTGCGGCGTCCGTGAATGCGACCTATTGGAATCCAAACATGTTTTATCTGGTGGGTCCGAAGGTTCTGCCACTGCTACGTTCGTTCGGGTTAGATGCTCCGGAGAGCCTTGACGCACTTAATGCCTGGCAGCCGATTTCGATAGGGCTGAACGCACGAACCATCAGTACACCCTTACTGATCCACGCTTCAGACTCTGAACTCCTGCCGGAGACAGAGACGTTCGAGGCCCTTCGGCGATTTAGTAGGCCGGTGGACATGTATGTGTTTCCGGATGAGCATCACATAAAGTCGCAGCCGGTGCACCGACTAAGCATTTATCGGCGGAACGTGCAGTGGTTCGATTTCTGGCTCCAAAACCGTGAGGATCCGACGCCGGTGGATCCCGATCAGTATCAGCGCTGGCGTACATTGAGAGCCGAAGCAACCTCGGAAAGTGGACGGCAACTATTTGACGAAAAGCCTAACGGATTGTAGCGCGGAGACAAAATCAATGGCTCATACTGCGAGGTGTGCCGAGCGCGAGTTCCAGGTATTCAGCCATACTTCGCAGGCGACGCACGCAATGAATGGGAAGTAGTGTTCGGGGCGAATCGGAGTGGAGTTGGTAGAGAATGCTTCCACGGAGCGACGGTCGACGATTCCCTCCCGAACGAGTACCCCGTCTAGTAGCATTTCGTTTACGAATTTTCCACTTCGTCTCATTAACTGGATTACATGCTGGCCGGTGGAACCCTTGTCCCGCCGTTGATATATCTCGTGGGGAATAATATCTCGGAAGGCGTCACGCGCAAGAGCTCGATCACGACCACCTTTGACGAGGAGATAGGTGGGAATGCGAAGGCATAATTCGATTATCGGTTGGGACATTAGAGGGTGATGCTCTTCGACGTGTCGAAGGCGCGGGATTGGCCGATGCCTATTGAGAACTTCCGCGAGGAAATGGATCTGCATCTGCTTCCCGGGAGGAAGATCCTTGGTTTCCAGCGTCCAGGGATGCGAGATGTATTCCAGGATTCGCGGTGGAACCGCATCCTCGTTCAAAAAGTAGGTCGGCTGTTGCAAGGTCTGGTGCCGCCATCGAGGTCGCCGACCAATTGATCTCAGTGCAAACCGCATAGCCGTCCAATAAGATTCACCCGTAAGCTGCGCCGCGCCGGAAATTACACTGTGCAGTTGCAACCCAAGACCGTGCTGATACACGTAGTCCGATACGGGCAAGAGTTCTCTGTATTGGAAGAAAAGATGGTCTCCTCCCTGTCCAGTCCATACTGTGTTGATCTTCCGCTCTCTCGTCAGCCTGTTATAAAAGCAGATGTCCAGCATTCTGAATAGGAAGGGCACGCATGGCTTTGCGGTCTTCGGAAGCGCCAAAACTCTGTGGTCCAGTAAGCCGCGGTCATTGAACGGAAATTCGAGCAATTCCATACCAAGACGGCTGGCGGCAATTCGCGCGTACTTTCTCTCGTCCTCGCCGGGAGCGTCGTGGTAGCGGTTTATGCATAGCATCCGGGCGTCGACCTCGGACTCCTTGAAAGACCCTGCCACCACGGCGGAGTCTAATCCCCCGGACAGAGAGTGGAGAATGCGCTTCTGAGTCCTCGCCCATCCGGCAATACAGCGCAGGGTCGTCGACCGAAGTTCATGTGCTGCGTGCTGGTAGTCGTCAATCAGGTTCTCTGCACATACATGACTGGGATCCCATAGTGGGAACTGAGACACGGATCCAATTGTCAATGATGCACATTCACCCGCGAGTATCTCGGTGACTTCGCGAAGGCCGGTAGCGTGAATTTGAAGTTCATTGAAATATAGAAATCCCGCAAGATAGTCGTAATTCATCGTCAGAGACCCGGCTTTTAAGGTCAGAAGGTCTTGAATGTCGGAAAAAAATACATGAACTTCTGAGCTTCGGAAAAAATAACAGGGAAGCCGGCCAGAACAGTCGCGAATGACGTGGCGTCGGCTGTGCTCCCGATCATCCAGTATCGCAATGTAGCTACCCCAGTACTCGTCAATCAATGCGCGACCGGAAGTACGGACGATTCGCGTTGCCGAGCGTTCGTCTATTTCAAGCTCATCGTCGCGATCCGATTCCATAGTCCGTCGGAATAGTTGTCCAAGAATGACACCCGCACCGTTTGGTAGCGCGTACTCCCGGAATCCCCCACACTGGGGAGTCGCGGCTAGCACGAAGAATCCCGGCGTCCTCATCACGAAATGCCACTTGGCCGTATTTTTCGATAATCGATCGCACAGCGAGCCGACATTGATTCTTGCCTCGAACTCAGCCGACGACCAAACAACTGCTAGGAATGGGTACATGGTGCTTCCGGCGCTGTTAAACAGTCATGATGGGCGTGTACATACTTACGCGCTCGACGGTGTCGTTTAACAGGACGTTATCCTGTTGGACCCAGCAATGCGCACAAAAGGGCTCCGCTTGTACACCAAACACCCATGTTGGGTAGCTTCCGTAGGAAGCGAGAAAATTGAGTAGCGCGAGCGAATCGAAGAGGCAGAGGTACTTATGCGGAAAATACATTCGTAGGCTTCGAAATGTTGACACTAGGGCCCGGACGCGCTTAGTCGACAACGGTTGCTTATGTCGGCCTCGGGCCGCGCGAGATTGTACGGCTGACAATGTTGCATGGAATATCTGTCGATTTAGCCAGTGTTGAGATTGTATGCAGCCTGCAATGAAGGTCGGGAGGGCCCATAGTTCCGCAAAGGTGGGGGGGCGATAATCCGCATCCAGAAGAATGGTAACTGGTAGGAGGAATGATGTCGGCAATACCTGCTTCGAATTCTCACGCTCCATCGTAAGAATCCCGGCCGCGACGAGCTCGTCAGCAAGGGTGCACGTTCGTGGACGGAACCCTGGGGATGAAATTGGAGGTGAAGCAGCTTCTGCCTCTTGCTCGAACTGCAGCGATAGAAGTTCGAACTCCCGCCGGTCGACACCCAGGTATCGGTCTGTCCTTGCATCCAGAATCACGCAGTGCCTGCCGGAGAGGCAGAAATATACGTCCTTTTGAAGGTAGTACGCAGAGGACTTCATGGAGCGCCGATTGGGGTTGTCCCAGATGAGATTGAAGCGGTGTGCAGCAGAGTTGCTACACACCGCGCAGGTCTACTCGCGACTACGAATGCGGAAGCAGACCATCGCCCTCGCCGTTGTTGGGTTTATTACCCTTCGTCTCTTCAGTCACTTTTCCAAGTACGATAATCATGGCGATCTCCTTTCATTCACTAGATGTTAGTGATACCAACCACCGGGTCGGTGGTGTGTTGGACATGACTCAGATCGCGACAGAATGTCAACAAAAAAGTGGGTGGTGAAAATATCGGAGCGCCGGCGGAGCCACTCGTAAGGCGCGCGTGAACGGTGATGCACGCGCACTGGATGTTGGCGCGGTCGCTGCGTTGGTGGTCGAGCGAGTTAAACGCGAGCGGCGAATTGTCGCGGAGATTCAAGTGCTTGCGGACTCAAGCGCAGTCATGGGCGTGGCGGGTCAGTGCGTCACGAAATTGCTCTAGGCCTAAGGTTGATCGGAGAGTAGAGCATCGTCGCGGCTTCAATTCGCGCGGCGAAAAAATATTGAATCGCAGTCGTGCCGGACACCGCGATGGGGACATAAGTGCGGTCGCGCTCAAATAGATGGTCGAATAATTGTTGTGCCTGACACCGACGACGTATCACAACTGCGAGTGCCGTCGACAAATACGGTGAATTCGAAGTGTTAGCGAAAATCCAAGTTCAATAAATCACTTGCACGTTGGCTCGGCATTCATGTTCAATTCAAGCGTACTTACCGTGCCTCAACGAAGGCCGCGATCAATCTGGAGATCTGGGTTGATCAGCCTGGGACTGCGGTCAGAGCCACGCTGGATGCAAGAACGTGTGCGCTCTGCGGCTGCTTCAACAGGAGTGGATTTACCTTCGCGAGGCGTTCGATGGCTCAATCGTGGAGGAGCCAGTGATGCCGCGTCTCGCAAGACTGCAGTTTATTCCGTTCGGGTGGTACTACGTGGCGCTTCACAGCGTAGCGGGGAGGCAGCTCGTCACGAGTCATGCAGAGCTCATGACGGTGTTGAAATTACTGCGGAAAAGGTTTCGCGACACGGGCGCGAAGCTGCATGCGGGCTACGTCGCCGAGCGTGAGATGCATCTGGCGCTCCAAGTGGGGGAAGTACCGTTGAGGATGATCACTGGCGGCTTTCAGCACGAGTATGCGCGGATCGTCAACCGAACTCACCATGAGCATGGCTCGCTGTTCCGGTCGCATTATCACGAGCTCTTGATCCAGCACCAACACCGGCTGGTGCCGCTCGTGCATTACATTCACTGGATTCGACGCCTCGAGGCAGCCGACGCTTCGCCGAATGGCCTTTGGTGGAGCAGCGACGCGGAATACCGCGGAACCACGAAACAGCACCGGGTGACGACGAACGTCGTCTTTCGCATGTTGACACGCGGCGCCTACAACCGTCTGGCTCAAGAGGAGGCGTATCGGGGAGTGTTCGATAAGGTGCCGAAGCCAGGTGACGCCGATTTGTTCAAGCGTGGCTCAAAAGAGGATCCACGGATTGTGGGGGATTCCCAGTTCATCACCGACGTGTCGCGCCGCACCGGTCGCCGACACTCAAGTCGAAATCGGCGTGCGCGCGCTCTCGAGGAAGACGTGCCCGGCATGGTGATGCGGGTAATCGAGCAATTCAATGCGCTATGCGATGCGAAACTGCCGCGGTACCAGGCCGGAGCCTGGAGGCGCCTGGTGACGTTTGAAAATGTACGTTCCAATTTACGTAAACGTCCGCTGCCGGTGGTGCGAGCCTTGATCGCCTCGTACCTCATCGAGCATGGAATCACCACAGCCACACAAGCGGCGCGCTTCTTCGGTTTCAACCCGAGATCCGTATCCGTGGGAAGGCGACGCTCCTACGAGAGGGTCTGTCGCGGGTGGTTCGGCACCCTGCCCGACATCCTGTTTAGCCCCGGGCGGGGCGAGCGGAGCGTTGAGAGCAGGGACGAGCTTCGTGAGCAAGAGCCTGAGCTCAATGGTTGCTCGGAGCCCGCGGACCTTTGCGGTGGTTCATGAAAGACTTTGCTCGCCCTGAATCGGGTAGGGACCCTCGGCATCGACCTTCGTGGGGAAGCGCACGGGAAATCGTGAGCATCATCTGGAGCGATGCCGACCGCTTCGTGAGGCAGCGTTTGGCGGTCGTCCTGCTGTTGGTCGTCGCGGCGTCCGTGTTGACGGCGCTCGGACCGCTGGCGTTGAAGTGGCTGGTGGACGGATTCACGGGGCAGGCGCGCACCCCGCTGTCGCCTACTCTTCTCGTCGGGGCGTACGTCCTCGGCCAATTTCTGGCGCGAATCGCGGGCGAGGTCCGCGGTCTCGTGTATGCCCGGGTGGAGCGGCGCATGTTCCGCGTGCTGAGCGGCCGCCTCTTCGCGCACATTTTGCGGCTGCCGCTGCGTTTTCATCTGGATCGCAGGACCGGCGGAGTCAGCCAAATCTTGGACAACGGTCTGACGGGGTACCAGATGATCTTGCACCACTTGGTGTTCACCTTCCTGCCGGTCACGGCCGAATTGGGAACCATCATTGTCGTGCTCGTGCGTCTGGCGCACCCGGCTTTCCTGTCGTTGTTCTGCGGTGCTCTCGTGTGCTACGCCGCGGTCTTCGCGTACGCCGCGAGGAGCATTGCTCGGGCAGCCAGGAGCGCGTCGGCTGCGCACGTGGATGCGGCGGCCCGAATGACCGATGCCATACTGAATGTGGAATCGGTGAAGTACTTCGCCGCGGAGTCCGTGGTTCAAAAGCGGGTGGGCCGTGCGCTATCGCGCACGGAAGCGGAATGGGTGAGCTTCTATCGGCGGTACGCCGTCAATGGCGCCGCTGTGTCGACCATCTTCGCCACTTTCCTGGCCACCACCACGCTGTATGCCGTGCATGAAGTCGATGGCAGCCGATTGACCGTGGGGGACCTTGTCTTGATAACCACCTACCTGTTGCAGGTCATTCGACCTGTCGAGGCGCTGGGGTATGCGATGCAGGGATTTTCACAGGGCGCAGCCATGCTGGAGAAAATGCTGGCTCTGTTTCACGAAAAATCCGAACCGCAGCAGCCGGACGAGTCCGTCCGGCTCGAGGGTCCCGGGCAAGTGGAATTCGAGAATGTGACGCTGTCCTACGGGCCCCATCGCATGGCGCTCCAAGGTGTGAGCTTCAAGGTTCCGGCAGGCAAGACCGTGGCCATAGTCGGGGCGAGCGGGTCGGGTAAGTCGACGCTCGTACGACTGCTGGTACGTTTCCTGGAACCGGACGCCGGCCGAATCTTGCTGGATGGCGTGTCCATCTCCCGGCTCTCGCTGGCGGCCTTGCGTCAGTCGATCGCGGTGGTCCCCCAGGATGCGGCGCTCTTCAACGAGTCGATTGGCGACAACATCGCCGTAGGCCGGGAAGATTGCACGCAGGAGGAGATCGAGCGGGCGGCGCGGCGGGCTCACCTGCACGAATTCATCGCGAGCTTGCCCGATGCCTACGATACGAACGTGGGGGAGCGGGGACTCAAGCTCTCGGGGGGAGAGCGGCAGCGACTATCGATTGCGAGAGCGGCGATCAAGCGCCCGCGAATCTATATTTTCGATGAGGCCACATCGGCGCTGGATTCGGCCACCGAAATCGAGATCGCGCGAAACCTGCGGGAAGTCTCCCAGTCCATCACGACATTGGTGATCAGCCACCGGCTGTCGACCGTCGTGCACGCTGACGAGATCATCGTGCTGGAGACAGGCGCGGTGGTCGAGCGCGGTACGCATGCGTCGCTGTTGCGACAACAGGGTCGCTACGCCGCGTTTTGGGTGGCGCAGCAGACGGGTTCCGTGGCCGCGTGATTATTCGCGAGGTCGAGATTCGCGAGGTCAGATTTTGCGCGCGACATCGAGGTTGGGAGCGCGAATTTTTGGCCCAGCGCGCTGTTCGGCGCGGCATCCACTAAGCCGCGAGCTGAGGAGCGCCGGCCCTGAATTCGCTGGGTGCAGGAGGGGATATGCGTGGGTTATCCCATGACCCGTAAAACACTTCCTCGATCTTGTTGCGTCGTAGGCGTTGTTGCAGTACCAGTGAATCCAGGCCGTTGATTGACCGGTCCACCAACTCACGCGCCATCTGTGCCACGGCGGGGTAGTACGGACCGGCGAGGGGGTCGGTGTGGTATTCCATCGCGACCACCATGCAGGCGAGTAGCGACTCCGCTTTGGAGAGGTTATCGCGTTCGGTTTCGATCGCTTCGTGCAGGCCCTCGGGAACGGGTACGCCATAAACGTGTTCCGAGGGGCGGGCCTTTCGGCCGAGCCGCTTTTCCCGGCCGCCAGGCGCCTTCAACGGACGACTTCGATCACGCCGAGACTTGGACACATGCTGCCGCGTAGCCATTGTCACACCTCGCTGTCAGGTTGATTTCGGTCAGGGATTTATAGCATATGACGGCGAAACTGTATATACGAACAGTATGATTTCGGGTCTCGCCGAGAGGATTGCGGACGCATTCCGCCCGTGAGTGGGGCGGCGATTTTCTCTATTCCACGGGGTGGATTCAGCCCAACCTTTTCAGCAGCTGAGCAGCAAGTCCAACCCGCGACCGAGGACTGGGAATACTCTCGGTATCCGATTTGAGACTGGAAGGTTCGCCGGCCAACGAATCGGGAACCGATCGCCCGAACGATTGCCTGACGTGATCCACCAACGTCTTGGTGGCCTTGAATCCAGCCTTGTCATAAGCGGTACTTGTCTTTACCATAAGATTTTCCTCAAAAACAACAACTTGTCTTCGTGCCCTGGACGACGGAACACCACAGTATAAAGCGCTGCCGTAGTCGCGCACCGAGATCCGCAGAATTCACTTCTATATCTGCGCAGAAGGATGGGCTTCGGTTCTACTCGATGAGCTTGAAAGGCCCGCGCGATGAATTTGGCCGATTGCTTCGCGGCCCCATCGCCATAGACTTTCGCACGACCACCGACCGCCGCGGCTCAAGCTGACTCTCCCCGTCGCGGTGCTTGAGAAGAACGCGCCGGCGTCGCGCTTCCAACGCGAGCGCGCTTGCCATATCAAAATTTGAAGTTGAGCTGCACGCCTACCGTTCGGGGCTGGTTGGTCGAGTAGCGCACCACCTGCGGAATGTTGAACTGGAAGCTGGTGTTGTTGGCGGTCATCAACGCCACCTTGTTGGTCAAGTTGTCGACGAAGAGGTCGGCCGTCCAGTCGCCGTGTGCAAGGCCCACTCGGGCGTTGGCGAGGTTGTAGGACGGCAGCTTGTAACCAAAGTAGTACGCCACGTCGTAGGACGAGCCCACGAACGCATCGGCAACGCGGGCCGAGAGCCGGTAGTCGCTCATCACGGTGGTGGCATAGGTGAGCGACAAGCTGGCGGTGTCCTTGGCCACGTTCATGATGGGCGCGGTGCAGGCCGAACTGGTGTTGCAGGGGTGGGTCACACCGTCCGGGAAGAATGCGACGTTGGTGAGGAAGCTGGTGTACGCCGCGTTCGGGTGGGTGATTTTCGCGTCCGTCCAGGCGCCGCTGAACGAGGCGCTCCATTCGTTCGAGAGCTTGGCATTGATTTCGAGTTCGGGCCCGAACGAGCGTCCGTCGCCGGCATTGTTGTAGAACTGATAGCCGCACGGCAACGTGAGCACCTGCTGGATGCCGGTCCACTTGATGTAGTACACGTCGCTGTTGATGGTCAGCCAGTTATCGAAGAGTTTGGCCTTCTCGCCGATCTCGTAGCTCCAGGCCGCATCCGGACCGAACTGCAGAGCGCCCGCCGAGCAGTACGGCGGCGATGTGGGTGGCGGGAGGATCTGGTTGGCGCCGCCGGGACGGAAGCCCTTGGACACGGTGGCATAGGTGGTGAGGTCCTGAGTCGGCGCATACGACAGGTTGATGCGTGGATTGAATCCCTTGTCCGAGGCCTTGGTGATTTGGGAGTTCGCGGGCGGCGTGGCGTTCGGGCCGTCGTAACCCCAGGAGTACTCGTCCTGGTGGCTCTTGTAGGTGTACCAACGCACGCCCGCGGACAATTTCCACTGGTCTGTGATTTTGTACGAGCCGTCGGCGAACAGCGCGGTCTGTCTGACGCCGTAATCGTTCCAGGAAATAAAGTAAGAACCGTCGGGTACCGCCGGAGTCGCGTTCGCCGGACTCTCGCCAATTTCGTTCCACACCGAATGCAAATCGCTGAAAAAGGCGCCCGCTACCCAGTGCAGGCCGCCGCTATCGTGAGAGGTCAGCCGGATTTCCTGACTGAACTGGTGGGATGGGTCGCGTTCCGAATAGGGAACGGGGGACGTGAACTGAGTGCCCCCTCCGTTCGCCACGTAAATCGATTCCGAGGCGTCCTGCGTCTGTACGCCGAGACGGCCCCAATCCGAAGTCGCGCTGGTCAGGTCCGCAAAGCCCAGGTTGGCATTCACCGTCAGGCCGAAGATGGAGATGTTGTCGCGGACCCCCTCGCGCAGCGGAAAGACCTCGAAGTGCGCATCGGAGACGCGGCTCGGAGAGGCACTGTTCGGGCTGGCGTCGAGCAGGTCGTACCCACCGAGGTGCAAGCTCTGGGTAAAGGCGGTGGCGAGAATGGACAGGCCATCGGTCGGCTTGTACAACAGGCTGATGCGGCCGCCCGAGAGCTGTTCGTCGTTGGCGTTGTGAAACACATTCGTCACTGGTGCGGTCTCGACTGGACCGCGGGGGTTGGGCGTCAATGCGACGGGAAAGGGACTGACGGTTTTATTGTCGATCCAGCCGCTGCGATACAAGTCGCTCAATACGATGCGCAGTGCGAGCTTGTCGCCCAGCGGCAGGTTGAGCATGAAATTGCCGCCATAGTTGCCGCCGCCGCCATCGGTATACGACCCGGTTCCTTGGACGGAACCTTCGAATACTCCTAGCTTGGGCTGGTTGGTGATGACCTTGATGGTTCCACCCATGGAACCGGAGCCGTACAAGGTGCCCTGGGGCCCACGTAGAACCTCGACGCGCTCGACGTCGTAGAGGTTGGGATCGATCACTACCTTGCCGGACTGCGATACGGCCGGCGGCGATAGGGGGATTTCGTCGAGATAGAAGCCGACCGTGGGTGCCGCGCCGCCATTGGAGGCGAGGCCGCGCGCTTCGTATTCGGTGAGGCCGGGTCCTGCGGAGCGCATGGACAAGCCGGGAATTTCGTGAGCGATATCCTCGATACGAGTAAGCCCCGCTGCCGCCAGCTGGTCGCCGCTCAGCGCCGAGATGCTGATGGGCGTGTTCTGAATGGTCGAGTTGAATTTTTCCGCGGTGACCGTGATTTCCTCGAGGCCCGTGTCCTCGGTGGTCGCTTCCGATGCCGCGGCCCACTGGGCGCACTGAATGATCAACAGCAGGCCCGCGCACCCCATCGATGCCGGCATCGATCGCCGATGGATTGATCTCATCATTGGCGTCCCCTTTTGTTGTGTTGTAGGGACGAGACTGCAAGGAGCGTACCAGCGGACTCGAGTATGCCTCCAATCACGACGGCATTGCCGGCGGCGATTGTCGCCGTGGCCCGCAGCTGCCTCTCGATCACGGTTCACTGGAACCACGCGCCGTTCTGCGCAGTGTCGCCACGATCTTGATCGGTGCAGGTTAAGCGGATTAACTTGGCCACCACAGGAGAATATTGCCGTTTCATAGCGCGTGACCCCGGCGCAGCGGGACGTCGATGCGGAATACTTCCCGCCAGCAACTTACGAATATTCTTGAAGAAAAAGCGGCCGAGCGTTTGCCTGTGCAATCGAGTTAGGCGTTGCTTTCAAAAACGGCCGGCGTCTAAGGGCCGACGGTGGCCCTGGTTCGAGGCGTTGGCCCGGCGTTCGTTGTTCATATGCAACAAGCACGAACTCGCGGACCATTCACAACGAAGTGGCACGTGTGCCGCGCGGACCTGATCCTACGATTTTCGATTACTGGCCGATTCCAATGACGTGTGCGGATGGCCGTGCGCGGCGTCCCGCTCCAAGTTGGCGCGTGAGGCGCATCGAATTGCACCGCAAATACGCGCATTGCCGGCGGGTAGTACGCGACCGGCGCTCAGGCGCGGCACTCGGCTACGGCACGGCGCTTCGCTACGGCACCAGCGGTTCCTTCGCTATGGCACCGCGCTTGGCTACGGCACCAGCGCTTCGCTCTGCTCGTTGAGAAGTGCTTTGAGTTCGGGCAAGCACGAACCACAGTTGGTGCCGGCGCGCAGGCGCTGCCCGATTTGTTCGGTGGAGCGCAACCCCAAGTCGCGAATGGCCACGCATAGGGTGTTGCGACCGACGCCGAAACACGAGCAGACCACAGCACCAATGTCGGAGGTGGCATCGGCGGGTTGACCCATCAGCAGACCCGCGCGGTCGCAGTCGGCCAGCGTCCGCTTCGCGAACAGACTCGACACCCAGGCTCGCGGCGGCAGATCCGGTCGGGGCGACAGGAATACGCAGGCTTGAATTTTATCGTCGATCAAATAGGCGGCGCGATAGACGCCGGTGGCGCGATCGACGTATTCCAACCAATCCGCATCGGGCGGCGCTTGCAGCAATCGTCGGGCCCACGGCGCCCAATCGCGGAATACCCGATGGCCCGCCAGCTCGTATCGCAGGAAATCCTCGCCTGGAGTCGATGACCACCAGGCCGCGTCTCGAAGGACCAGGGGTCGACGGCTCAGCGCGAAACCTTGCCAGGCAACGACGAACGAGGTGACGCGAGCCGGCGTATGCTTGGACTCGGGCTCCCCGGACAGCTCATCCACGGCCGGGTTGACCAGCGCACCGACACGCGCATCGGCGCTGAACATGTTGGTCCAATGCATGGGAACGAAAATCATTCGGCGCGGCATCTCGCCGCTCGATCGCAGCCGCGCAACCAGAGAGCCCCAGCGGGTAATGACGCGCACGAATTCCCCCACGCGTACTCCCGACAGCAACGCGTCTTGGGGATGCATATCGACGAAGGGTTCGGGATCGTGCGCCATGAGGCGCGCGGATTTTCCGGTGCGCGTCATGGTGTGCCATTGATCGCGGACGCGGCCGGTGTTGAGCACCAGCGGATACTCCTCGTCGAGCGCATAGGCGGGCGGGCGCGGTGTAGTGGCTATGAATCTCGCCCGACCGTCCGGATGAAAGAATCGCCCATCGGCGAACAATCGCTCGCCCGTGCTGTTTGGGAACTCGCGTGCGCCGCTTGGGGGCTGGCCCGCGCCGATTGGAGGCTGGCGCATGCCGGTCGGGGGCTGGCCCACGCCGATTGGAAGCTCGCGCCTGCCGTTTGACGGCTCGCCCGCGCAAGCTGAGTGCTGGCCTGCGCCGTTTGAGAGCTCGTGTGTGCCGGCCGGGGGCTCACTCGCGCCCGTTAGGGTCACCGACACCGACACCGGCACAGGTACCGGCCAACGAGTCGGCGCCAGCGCGGCATAGCCTTCGGGTTCGAGTGCCGCAAGGCCGCCGATGTCGAATGCGCGGCTGCCGCCGTTGCCTTGGGTCGACAGCTTGGCGTGCTCGATGAATATTTCGTGCGCCGAACCATACTGGAAGCCGCCGGCGAATCCCATGCGCTTCGCGACTTCTGAAAATATCCACCAATCGGGTTTGGCGCCGCCGGGCGGCGGCAGAAAAATCCGTTGGCGCGAAATGCGGCGCTCCGAATTCGTGACCGTGCCGTCCTTCTCCCCCCAGGCAGCGGCGGGCAGCAGTACGTGAGCGAGAGCGGTGGTGTCGGTCTCGGCCGCGCAGTCGGATACCACCACCAGTTCGCAACGGCCCAAGGCGGCACGTGCTCTGTTGGCGTTCGGCAGGCTGACCACCGGGTTGGTGGCGGCAATCCAGACGGCCTTGATCTTTCCCGCATGAATGGCTTCGAACAGATCGACCGCCTTGAGCCCGGGCCGCTGCGCGATCCGCGGACTGCGCCAGAAATCCTGCACGATGCGGCGATGTTCGCTGTTGTCGAGATCCATGTGGGCGGCGAGCATGTTGGCGAGTCCGCCCACTTCGCGACCCCCCATGGCATTGGGTTGACCGGTAATAGAAAAGGGCCCTGCGCCCTGGATGCCTATGCGTCCCGTCAGCAAATGGCAATTGATAATGCTGTTCGCTTTGTCCGTGCCGGAGGAAGACTGGTTAACGCCTTGGGAGAACAAAGTAACCACGCGCTGCGTGCGCGCGAACAGACGGTAGAATTCTTCGAGCGCGGTCAGTTCGATTGCGCAGAGCCGCGCCACGGCTGCCGTGCCGCCGGCGGTGTTCTGAGCCACCGTCAATGCTCGCTCGGCGCCGGCCGTGTGCGCGTCGATGAACGCGCGATCCTCGATGCCGTGTTGATGCAAACAGTCGAGCAGTCCGTTGAACAGCCACACGTCGGTGCCGGCTTTGATGGGCAAGTGCAAGTCGGCGATGTCGCAGGTGGGCGTGGCGCGCGGATCGATGACGACGATTTTAATTTCGGGGCGCCGCTCCTTGGCCTTGACGAGGCGCTGAAACACCACGGGATGGCACCACGCCGTATTGGAACCCACCAGAACGATGAGATCCGCGAGTTCCAGATCTTCGTATGAAACCGGCACCAGGTCTTCGCCGAAAGCGCGCTTGTGGGCGGCCACCGCCGAGGACATGCAGAGCCGGGAATTGGTATCGATATTCGCCGAGCCGATGTAGCCCTTCATCAGCTTGTTGGCGACATAGTAATCTTCGGTGAGAAGTTGTCCGGACACGTAGAAGGCAACGGCGTCCGGGCCATGCTCCTGGATGACGCGATTGAAGCCATTGGCCACGTATTGCAGCGCCTCGCTCCAGTCGGTATCACGCCCGAGGACGCGGGGATTCAGCAGCCGCCCGTCGAGCCCCAACGTTTCTCCGAGCGCCGCACCCTTGGAGCACAGCCGGCCGAAATTGGCGGGATGCTCGGGGTCGCCGGCAACGCGGTGGCCCTCGGCGGCCGGCTGCACGATAATTCCGCAACCCACGCCGCAATACGGGCAGGTGGTGCGCACCGGTGCGTTCACCGGCGTGCTCAGGAGTTCGCGGCGAAGGCCGCGCCGAACAGCAGCTTGTCGCGCAGCGGTCCGATGGATCGGCCCTCGGTCATCAATTCCACATACCAGGGACCGTCGGTGGTGTCGCCGTACAGCACGGCACCGCGCACTTTGTCGTCTTCGATGACCAGCCGCTTGTACACCCCGCGTTTGGCATCGCGGAATACCAGCGACTCACTGCGCGCGGTGTCTGTGAAATCGCCGGCCGAAAATAAATTAATGCCGGTCACTTTGAGTTGCGCTGTCGGCAACGAACCCGGGAAGCGGGCCAGGCCGATCTCGGCCAGGTGCGCAGCGCAGACTCGCGCCTGTTCCCAGAGCGGCGCCACCAAGCCAAAGGTACTATTGCGATGCTGTACGCACTCGCCCACCGCGTAGATACTCGGATCGAAGGTCAGCAGGGTGTCATCGACCAGGATGCCGCGATCGCAGCGCAGGCTGGCAAGCTGTGCAAGCGCCATATTGGGTCGTATGCCGACGGCCATGACCACCAGGTCGGCGGGCAATTCGGTGCCATCGGCAAAACGCACGCGGGTGACACGCGAATGCCCGAGAATGGCCGTGGTGGCCGCCGCCATTTTGAACTTGAGACCTTGCTGCTCGAGAGAGCGCTTGAGCAATTCGGCGGCCGCGCGATCCAGTTGGCGTTCCATCAAGTAGTCGTGCAAGTGCACCACCGTGACGTCCATGCCCTGGTGGCGTAGTCCATTGGCCGCCTCCAACCCGAGCAGACCTCCGCCGATGACGATGGCGCGCGAGTGTTGGTGCGCGGCCTCGAGCATGGTGTTGACGTCGTCAAGATCACGGAAGGTGACGACGCCCGGCAAATCGCGCCCCGCGATGGGCAGGACCACGGGAGTCGATCCGGTCGCCAGCAGCAAGCGGTCGTAGGTGGCTTCGGCACCGGCTTGAGAGGTGACCCGGCGGCGTACGCGATCGATGGCCACCGCCGGGTGGCCGCTGTGCAGGGTAACGCCCTGTTCGATATACCACGCCGGAGGATGCAGCATGATCTCATCGACCCGCTTCTCGCCGGCCAGCACGGGCGAGAGCAGGATGCGATTGTAATTACCGTGAGTCTCGGCGCCGAATACCTCGATGTCGTACATGGTGGGCGCGATTTTCAACAATTCCTCGACGGTGCGCATGCCGGCCATGCCGTTGCCCACCACCACCAGCCGCCGTTTATGACCGGAACGGCTGCGACGGCGCGGGTGCGCTTGAATCCACACTTTCCCCGCGACCACGCGCGCGGGATAGGTGTTGACGGAATAGTCCGGCTCCTCCAGGCAGCGGCCGGTGGCGAGACTGAAATGATGCTTGTAGATGGGCGAGGCCACGACGATTTCGCCGCCGAGATCTCCCACGATGCCGCGTGCCAGAACATTGGCGCCGCTGGCTGGATCGAAATTGTCGAGCGCGTAGAACACGTCGTCGACGCAGAAGATGGCCACCTGCCTGCCGTCGACCTCGGCGCAAACGCCGGTGTCGGAGAGCACGTCCTCGGCGTCGCACACCGAGCGCCAGGGTGTGGCGAGGTTCATTGCGTTTCCGCCAGGAGTTCCGCGCGGCGCGATTGGCGTTCGGCGTCGTTCGCCGGCCGCACCTGGCCGCGCTCCTCGACGAACATCACGCCGTCGTCGCCGCGATCGCTGTTCACGAAATGGCGGAAGCGCTTCAGCGTCGCCGGTTCGGTGATCGCCTGCTGCCATTCGCATTGGTAATTGTCGATGACCCGGGCCATATCGGCTTCCAGTTCCGCACCGATCCCCAGAGAGTCCTCACACACCACCTGCTTCAGGTAGTCGATCCCGCCTTCGAGGTTATCGAGCCAGCTCGCGGTGCGCTGCAGGCGATCGGCGGTACGAATGTAGAACATCAGAAATCGGTCGACGTAGCGAATCAACGTGGCGGCGTCGAGATCCGAGGCCAGCAGATTGGCATGGCGCGGCTTCATACCGCCATTACCGCAGACGTAAAGGCCCCAGCCCTTTTCCGTGGCGATGACCCCGACGTCCTTGCTCTGCGCCTCCGCGCATTCGCGCGTGCAACCTGACACCGCGAGTTTGATTTTATGGGGAGCGCGCAATCCCTTGTAACGATGCTCCAATTGGATCGCGAGACCCACGCTATCCTGCACGCCATACCGGCACCAGGTCGATCCCACGCAGGACTTGACCGTGCGCACGGCCTTGCCGTAGGCGTGGCCGGACTCGAAACCGGCGGCGATCAGGTCGCGCCAAATCAGCGGCAACTCGTGCACCCGCGCCCCCAGGAGATCGATCCGCTGGCCGCCGGTGATTTTGGTGTACAAGCGGAATTTTTTGGCCACCGCGCCGATGGCGATGAGTTTGTCCGGAGTGATCTCGCCGCCCGGTATTCGGGGGATCACCGAATACGTGCCGTCCTTTTGCATGTTGGCCAGAAAATAATCGTTGGTGTCCTGCAACGGGGCGCGTTCGCTCGCGAGCACGAATCCGTTCCAGCACGAGGCCAGGATGGAGGCCACCGTCGGTTTGCAAATATCGCAACCGCGGCCGCGCCCATGCTTGCTCAGCAACAGGTCGAAGGTTGGGATCTCGCCCACGCGCACCAGATGGAACAGCTGTTGGCGGGAATAGGGAAAATGCTCGCACAGATGATTGCTGACCGCGAGGCCCTGGCGCGAGAGTTCGGCTTTCAAGATTTGCGTGACCAGCGGACCGCAGCCGCCGCAGGAACTCGCCGCGCGGGTGGATTTCTTCAAGGCGGCCAACGTTCTGCAGCCCGCCTCCACCGCGCTGCAGAGGGCTCCCTTGCTGACGTTGTTGCAAGAGCAAATCAGCGCCGCAGCCGGCAGTGCCGCCACGCCCGGCGCCGGGGATTTCGCGGTTCCCTCGAGCACGGGCAGGATCAATTGCTCCGGTTGGTCGGGAAGCGGTAAATCATTCAACATCATCGGCAGCCAGGTGTCGTAGTCGTCGGTTGCGCCGACTAAAATTCCGCCGAGCAGGCGCTTGCCGTCTTCGCTGACGATGAGTTTCTTGTACAGCTGTTTGCGTTCGTCGATGAACGAATAACTGCGGGCGCCGGGAAGCGCGCCGTGCGCATCGCCGAGCGAGGCGACATCGACCCCCATGAGCTTGAGCTTGGTGCTCATGTCGGCGCCCTTGAATGCGATGTGACTGTTGCCCGCGAGCTGTGCGGCGGCGGCCTGCGCCATCTGGTACCCGGGGGCGACGAGACCGAATATCTTGCCGCCCCACAAGGCGCATTCGCCGATGGCGTAGATATCCGGATCCGACGTACGGCAGCCGTCGTCGATGACGATACCGCCGCGTTCGCCGACTTGAAGGCCGCTGCCGCGGGCGAGTTCGTCGCGCGGGCGGATGCCCGCCGAGAAGACGATGACGTCGGCGCCGAGTTCGCTGCCGTCGGTAAACTTCAGGGTGTGCAGGCGCGTTTCGCCCGCGACGATCTCGACCGTACTCTTGCCGGTGTGGACGTGTACGTTGAGGGCTTCGATCTTCTTGCGAAGTACGCGGCCGCCCCCGTCATCGAGCTGCACGGCCATGAGCCGCGGCGCAAACTCCACGACGTGAGTTTCCAACCCCAGGTCCTTGAGCGCCTTGCCGGCTTCCAGCCCCAATAATCCGCCGCCGATGACCACGCCGATCTTGGCATTCTCCCCCGCGGCTCGAATGGCTTCCAGATCTTCGATGGTCCGATACACGAAGCATTGCGGCCGATCGCGGCCGGGCAGCGGCGGCACGAACGGGTAGGACCCCGTGGCAATGACCAGCTTGTCGTAGCGCAACTCGTCGCCTTCGGCGGTGACCACGCGCTTGCCCTCGCGGTCGATGCGGGCGGCGCGCTTGCTCAGGTGCACGCGGATATCATGCCGACGAAAAAAATCCTGGTTGACCAGCGCTAGGTCGGCGGCGCTCTTGCCGCTGAAAAAGCCGGATAGTTGGACACGGTCGTAGGCCAGGCGCGGTTCCTCGCACAGCACTTCGATGGCGAACCGATCCGCCGCTTCGTTGACGATGGCTTCGAGAAAGCGCTGGCCCACCATGCCGTTGCCGATGACGACGAGTCGGGGTCTTTGCAGCGTAACCGCGCTCATTGCGACCCCGCTCATTGCGTGACCGGATTCAGGCTGATGCCGTCTACCGCGGCGCGAGCGCCCAAGGCATCGACGTAGGCTTTTCGCTCGGCACTTTTGTGATCGCGGTTGAAACGGACGGCGGCCGCGCAAAAGGCACTCAGGGTGACGGTGGCGCCGAGAATGAACAGGCCCTGTCTCACGCTGCCCGTTCCTTTCATGAGAAAGCCGGCAGCCACCGCACCGACGTTGCCGCCGGCGCCGATGATGCCCGCCACGCCGCCCAAGGCGCGCGGGTTGATGAACGGGGTGAGACTATAGGTCGCCCCGCAGGCCATGTGGGTGAACAGGCCGAATCCGAGCATGGCGACCAATGCGGTTCCGGCGCTATCCATGCGCGAAAACAGCATCAAACCCAAACCTTCCATGAGTATCAAGGCGAACAACAGGGCGGTACGGCCGTGCAGACCGTGATGATGCGCGATGCGATCCGAGACGATGCCGCCGAGCGCGCGCGCAAACAGCGCCAGGAGACCGAAACTGCCGGCGTACAGGCCGGCCTTCTTGACGTCCAGCGAAAACTGATCCACGAAGTAGGTGGCGGCGAGATTGTGAATGGTGAGTTCGATGCCGAAGCAGGCGCCGTAGGTGATGAACAGCATCCAGACGCGATAGTCGCGTGCGGCCGCGATGAAACTCTTGCCGGCGCCGGTGCGGGCCGGCGCGGTCCCTTGTTTCGAGTCAAGGTCGCGCAGGTTGCCCTGCGGCGTGTCCTGCGCATAACGATAGTAAAGTACCGATACCAGCAGCATCAAAATGCCCGGTACGATCATCGCGACACGCCAACCGAAGGACTGCTCCACGCCCACACTGACGATGGCGGCGAGCACCAGCGGCATGAGGACCTGGGTGACGCCGCCGCCGGCATTGCCCCATCCGGCCGTGGCCGCATTGGCGGTGCCGACGACATTGGCCGCAAACATGGTGGTGGTGTGGTACTGCGTGATGACGAACGACGCGCCAATGGCACCGATGCACAGGCGGAAGAACAGGAATGAGCCGTAGCTGTGCGACAGACCAATGGCGAAAACCGGGATGGCTCCGAGTGCCAGCAGCCAGGTGTGGGTGAGGCGCGCACCGTACCGATCGCATAGGGGCCCCACCAGCAGCCGAGCGAAAATGGTGACGCAAACGGCGGCTATGTTGATGTTCGCAACCTGGTCCTTGGTCAGGTGCAGATCACCACGAATGACCGGCATCAGGGGCGCCACCGCGAACCAAGCGAAGAAACATACGAAGAATGCCATCCACGCCAGATGGAATACCCGCATCTGAATGGTCCCTAAGCTGAATAAATCTATTCGCGTTGCTCGCCCGTTCATGCACGACTCCTGAATCTTGTGGACAAAAAAAAGCCGCGCGACACTGGTGACGCGCAATTTAATTGCAGGTCTCCAGGGATCGGCGGCATTGCCTCGAGAAATTGACTGACTCGAACGAACGGCGAGCGGGGGAGCGCTCGCTGTACCTAGATAAGCAGCAAGCGTCGTGCCAGCGCTGAGGCAACCTGCAATGGCAGGAATTTCAAGACCGTGGGGCGCGGCCTCGCAGGCGTCGCGATGCGCGGTGCTGCGTAGCGGTGCAATGCCGGTGCGGTACTGCACGGTTTGCGTGCGGAGAAGAGGGCGTTAGCGTGGCGGGGTGGTAAGTGCGTGCGGGCGGAGGGAGGCGTCGCGACCCGAGAGGGGCGGGGGGGGCCGTGAGGCGTGGGGCCGCGGGTCGCGGTCCGTGAGCGACGTGGGTGGTGAGTACGTGGCGGGTCGCGAGCGCGCAGGGCCGCGAGCGTCGCGTGGTCGCGGGCCGGGGGTGC
>Ga0179596_10000086_pt1 | contig 84767 bp, 72 predicted proteins | sample CZODoug1_1_08_16_FD_155494 | JGI IMG/M metagenome (GOLD analysis project Ga0179596, IMG submission 155494) | Vadose zone soil fungal communities from Angelo Coast Range Reserve, California, USA - CZODoug1_1_08_16fungal (Illumina Assembly) | ecosystem: Environmental > Terrestrial > Soil > Vadose... | reverse complement strand
CTTTTCGGCCCCGGTCGCCAGCGTCTGGACCGTGACATTGGTCCGCTGGGCGGCGTCGACCGCGCGGCTGGCGATCGCCGATGACTGCGCCACCTGGTGGGAGATTTCCTGGATCGAGGAGGCGAGTTGCTCGGTCGCCACGGCCACGGTCTGCACATTCGCCGCGGTCTGCTCGGCCGAGGACGCCACCATCATGGCCTGGGAATCCGTCCGCTGAGCGGTGGAGGCCATCGATTCGGCGGTCGTCTTCATCCCCGTCGAGGCCGTCGAGAGCGATTTCACCAATTGCCCGACCTTGCCCTCGAAGCTTCGCGTCAGCGCTTCAAGCGCCGCCGACCGACGCTCCTTCGCCTGGTGTTCGACCTGCTGCTCGGCGGCCAGTCGATCAGCATCGAGCATCGCTTCCTTGAAGACCTGGACCGCCCGGGCCATCAACCCGACCTCGTCCTTCCGCTCGGTCCCCGAGACCGACGCGGCATGATCGCCGCCGGCGAGGTTCCGCATATCCCCGGCCAGGCGGGTCAACCCACCGACGATCGACCGATACGTCAACGCGCCGATGCCGACCAACACGATCAGCAGCGGCGCGACGATCAGGCTGAGAGCACCGACCATGCGCACGAGTTCGTCATTGAGATCATCGAGGTAGATGCCTGAAAAAATCACCATCTGCCAGGGTGCGAAATCTTCGACCGCGCCCCATTTCAAGGCCGGCACCGTGGATCCCGGATGGGGATAATGATAGGCGAGCGGCCCGTGACCACCGGCTTTTGCCGTATCGACGATCTTCATGACGAGACTCGCGCCGTCATCGTCCTTGGCCGGATTCTTCGAGCCGACGAGGGCGGGTGACGGTGGTAGGGCAATCGTCACGCCGTCATACCCGTATGCACCGATGTAGTTACCGTCATCGAAGCGTTCGGCGTTCAGTGTGTCGCGAAACCGTTGAAGGGCATCCGGCTTACTGAGCGAGCCGGCCTGAACCTGTTTGTCCAAAGCGGCGGCCAAACCTTTGGCCATATCGACCGCGGCCTGGACCTTGCCATACCGGTCCGCGACCATTCGATCGTAGGAAAGATAGAGTGCCAGGGTCGAGGCCGATGCCAGACAGATGATCGCTACGCCGATCATGGCGCCGATTTTGACGGATAACCGCAGATTGTCGAATTTCATCGGAGAGCCCTTCGCGACACGTTTCCGCGACTGTGCTGCGAAGAGGATGAAGAAACCGAAAATCCTGGCGGGCCGAAAATCCTGGAACGCGGGGCCGCCAAGGGCTCACCCGGCCACCTCGACCAATTGGCGCAGCATCGCCAGGAAGGCCGGCCGGAACTCCGGCGCCAGCGGCTCCAACAACCGTTCCTGCGCGCGGAGCATATGCGCGTACATCTGTTCGGTCAGCGCTTCGCCGGCCTCGGTCAGGGACGCCACCTTGGACCGTCGGTCGCTGGCACTGCGTTCGCGCCGGATCAGACCCCGCTCGGCCAATCGCTCCAACACATCGGCGGCATTGGTCCGATCGATCCCGACCTCGGCGCCGAGCGATGCCTGATCGCGACCGGGCTCGCGCCGCAGGGCGGTCATCAGCCCATACTGCACCGGCGTGATGGCGAAGTGCCCGCATTCTTCCAGGAACAACGCGGTATGGATCTGGTGCAGACGGCGGACCAGATAGCCCGGCCGGGATTGTAGCGGGACCCGCTCCGCCAGTTCCTTTTTCGACACACGCCTCTCCCCAAACGATCGATCGTCCTCCGGCGAGGATGTTGACATCGGGTGTCGGGGAAAGATAGTCAGTATACCCCGCTTTTTGGGGAGGGGGATTGTGCGATGAGCGGCACTGCGTCGACCGGCACCGGCATTGGCGCTCGGCTGGAACGCTTGGAGGATGCCCGGTTCCTGCACGGCAAGGGCAGCTATGTCAGCGACATCGCCATGCCCGGCCTGATGGATGTGGCGTTCCTGCGCAGCCCCTTGCCGCACGCCCGCATCGATCGCATCGCCGCCCCGGAAGGTGCCGAGGCCGTGGTGTTCCGCAACGAGGACCTGACCGGTGTCCGGCCGATCCAGGCCTTGTCCGGTCTGCCGGGCTTCAAGCCGTCCGACTTTCCGGTGCTGGCGCGCGGCAAGGTGTGTTTCGCCGGTCAGCCGGTCGCCATGTGCCTGGCCCGCAGCCGGGCGGCGGCCGAGGATCTGGTGCAAGCCGTGACGCTCGACCTCACCGAGCTGCCACCGGTCACCGATATGCTGGCGGCAAGGCAACCCGGCGCCCCTTTGGTGCACGAGGCGTGGGGTGACAACCTCTTCCTCACCACCAACGTCGCAGGCGATATCGAGACGGTGAGCAGCACCGCGCCCATCGTGGTGACGCGGGAATACCGCATGAGCCGGCAATGCATGTCGCCGCTCGAAGGCAAGGGCGTGCTGGCCTATTGGGACGACCGGCACGACCAGCTGGTCGTGGTGACCTCGACCCAAGTACCGCACATGATCCGCACCGGCCTCGCCGAGTGCCTGGGCATCGAGCAAGGCCGGCTGCGCGTCATCGCCCCGGATGTCGGCGGCGGTTTCGGCTATAAATGCATCCTGCAGCCGGAGGAAGTCTGCGTCGCCTGGCTGGCCCTGACCCGCCGCCACCCGGTCCGCTGGATCGAGGATCGGCGCGAGCATCTGGTCGCCGGCGCCAATACCCGGCAACACCACTATCGGGTCACCGCCTATGCCGATACCGAGGGACGGCTACTGGGCCTCGATGCCGAGGTGACGGTCGATGTCGGTGCCTTCTCGGTCTGGCCGTTCACCGCCTGTCTGGAGGCGGCCCAGGCCGGCGGCAACCTGCCGGGGCCTTATGTGGTGCCGATCTATCGCTGCAAGACGTTTTCGGTCGCCACCAACAAGCCGCCCTTTTCGCCCTATCGCGGCGTTGCCCGGCCGGGCGTGTGCTTCGCGATCGAACTCACCATCGACGCGATCGCCCGCGCGGTCGGGCGGGAACCGGCGGAGCTGCGCCGGTTGAACCTCGTGCCGGCATCGGCGATGCCCTATACCACCATCACCGGCAAGCATTACGACAGCGGCGATTATCCGGCGAGCCTGGCGCTGGCGCTGGAAAAGATCGATTTGCCCGGCATCCGCGCCCGCCAGAAACAGCCGGAACCGGACGGACGGCTGATCGGCCTGGGCCTGGCGACCTATACCGAACAATCGGCGCATGGCACCAAGGTCTTCGCCTCCTGGGGCATTCCGCTGGTGCCGGGATTCGAGCAGGCGACCGTGCGGGTCACCCCGGATGGCGGGCTCGAAGTGCGCGTCGGCACCCAATCGATCGGCCAGGGCCTGGAAACCACCCTGGCGCAGATCGCGAGCCAGATCCTGACGCTGCCGACCGGTGTCATCAAAGTCATCCATGGCGATACGGCGCTGACGCCGTTTTCGACCGGCGCCTATGCCTCGCGCAGCATCGTCATGGCAGGTGGTGCCGTGTCGCGCTCCTCCGCCGTCCTGGCGACGCGCCTCGCCCGGATCGGCGCGCATCTGCTGCAATGCGATCCAGCCGAGGCACGGCTGGCCGATGGCAGGGTATACGGACCAGCCGGCGACGTGTCGCTGAAGGAAATCGCCCAGGTCTGGTATCTGCGCCCCGAACAATTGCCCGAGGATGTCGATACCGGCGGGCTGGAGGCGACAGTAGGCTACAAACCCACGGTCGATACCGGTGCGTTCAGCTATGCGACCCATGCGGCGAAGGTCGCGGTCGACCCGGAAACCGGTATGGTCGAGATCCTGGATTACGTGGTGGTCGAGGATTGCGGCACCATGGTCAACCCGATGATCGTCGAGGGCCAAACTTATGGCGGGGCCGCCCAAGGCATCGGCACCGCGCTGTATGAGGAGCAACCCTACGACGCCGCCGGCCAACCACTGGCATCGACCCTGGCCGATTACGTGCTGCCCGGAGCGACCGAGGTGCCCGGCATCCGGCTGTTCCACCTGGAGACGCCATCGCCTTATACCGAACACGGCATCAAAGGTGTCGGCGAGGGCGGCGCCATCGCCCCGCCGGGGGCGCTGATCAACGCGATCAACGACGCGCTGTCCGGCCTCGGCGTCGAAATCGGCGAGACCCCGGCCAGCCCGCGCCGTATCCTCGCGGCGATCCTGGCGCGGGGCACCGGTACGACGGCGCCGGTCGCCGCGGCATGAAAGCCGCCGCGTTCGACTATGTCGCACCGACCGCTCTCGAAGAGGCAATCCGGCTGTTGGCCGGTGCCCCAGACGAGGCGAAGCCGCTGGCCGGCGGGCAATCGCTCGGGCCCATGCTGAACCTGCGCCTCGCCATGCCGGCTCTGCTGGTCGATCTCGGCCGGATCGAGGCGTTGCGGCGGGTGGAGGATCGCGGCGACCATCATGCGATCGGCGCCCTGGTCACCCACGCAACCCTGGAGGACCGGATACACCGCCTGGCCGATGGCGGCATGCTGGCACGCGTCGCGCGCGACATCGCCTATCGGGCGGTACGCAACCGCGGCACCATTGGCGGCAGCCTCGCCCATGCCGACCCGGCGGCGGATTGGCTGACCGCGCTCACCGTGCTCGACGCGCGGCTCGGCCTCGCCGGGCCGGATGGCCGGCGCGACATCGCCCTCGCCGACTTCGTGCGCGGCGCCTTCACCACCGCGCTGCGGCCGGGCGAGGTGATCGAGCGCGTGCTACTGCCCAAGCTCGGGGCCGGCGCGCGATGGGCCTATTACAAGATCTGCCGAAAACCCGGCGAATTCGCCGAGGCGATCGGCGCGGTGGTGCTGGACCCCGGCCGGCGGGTGGCGCGCATCGTCGCCGGCGCGCTGGGCGGCGCACCCGCCCGGCTGGACGATCTCGCCGCCCGCGTGGCGTCGGACGGCCCGGCATCGGCCGATCCCGAGACGCTCGACCGCGCGCTCGACGCGGCGGTGCCGGGGCTCGATCCGGTCGGTCGGCAGTTGCACGCGGTGGCGCTGCGCCGCGCGCTGGATCGGATCGCCCCGGGAGGCATGTCGTGACATCCCCATCGCTCACCAGAGCCCTGTCGCTCACCGTCAATGGCGAAACCATCAACCGGCAGGTCGAACCCCGGACGCATCTCGCCGATTTCCTGCGCGGCGAATGCCGGCTGACCGGCACGCATCTGGGCTGCGAACACGGTGTCTGCGGCGCCTGTACCGTCCTGCTGAACGGTGTGCCGGCCCGGTCCTGCATCACCTATGCGATCGGCTGCGAGCAGGCCGGTGTGCAAACCGTCGAGGGTTTCGACGGCGATCCGCTGATGGCGCGGCTGCGCGCGGCGTTTTCGGCGGAACACGCGCTGCAATGCGGCTTTTGTACGCCCGGCATGCTGATCACCGCGTATGACATCTGCCGTCGCCTGCCCGAGGCGGACGAGGCGCGCATTCGCCTGGAGCTCAGCGGCAATCTGTGCCGCTGCACCGGCTATGTCGGCATCGTCAACGCGATCAAGCGTGTGCTGGCCGAGAGCGACGCGACGGTGACGCCGACCGGCACGGTCGCCGAGGCACCACCACCCGCGGCACCAATCCCGAGTTTTGTGCCGATATCGGCATCGAGCGCGCCCGCCGCCACCGCGGCGATGGCGACCGCCGAGGGAAGCCAGGCGCTGGAGCCGGGCTGGACCCGGATCGCCGACGGCTTCGTCATCGATCGGGACGCGGCGGCGCTGTGGCACTTGTTCGACGACGTACCGCGGCTGGCGGCCTGCATGCCGGGGGCCGTGCTCGACGGCTTCGACGGCACCACCTTGACCGGCCGGATGCAGGTGCGCCTGGGGCCGATCAGTGCGAGTTTCCACGGCGAGGCACGTCTGGAACGCGATGCGGAGCGGCATGTCGGGGTGCTGTCCGGGGCCGGGGCCGATCAACGCGGCGGCTCTCGCGCCAAGGGCCGGGTGACCTATCGGCTGGTGCCGGCCGATACCGCGACCCAAGCGACGCGGGTCGAGTTGACCCTCGACTTCCAGCTCCAGGGGCTGCTCGCGCAATTCAGCCGCTCCGGCCTGGTAAAGGATTTCGTCGGCCGACTGGTCGGCGATTTCGCCGAGAACCTGCGGGCGAGCGTGGCCGGCAAGGGCGCACCACCCACGAGCGATAAGAGACGTTCCGTCTCGATCGGTGCGCTCCTATGGGCGGTCCTGCGGAACCGGATCGGGGCGTTGTTCGGCGGTCGCACGCCTTAACACATCCTGACGTTTTCGCGGCCATGGTGGACTGCGCCTCCGCCGATCATGGTTAATTGTTCGATAAGCGAGAAATCCGCTTTGGCTGATCTATGCGGCTGCACGGCAATCGAACCACGGTCGACGCCTCAATATTCACCGGATTTTAAGAATATCTCACCAGTCTAGTTAACCAATGGAGCGGGGATCGACGTGTTTTCCGAGTGAGTTGGCCAACGCGGGGGCGATGGAGTTGCGGATGATGAAAAGCAGTTCGAAATCCTCCGCCACCATACCCAGGGGCTTCCCGTCACCGCGCACCGTCAAGCCGACTGCGCGCACCTTCAGCCTGATACCGTTGCCGAGCATCCCCGACGAGCGGGGCTGTTTGAGTTTCGTCGAGGGTGGCCGGCATGTGCCCTTCGATATTCGTCGGATCTATTACATCTATGGCCTGTCGGCGGGAGCGGCCCGTGGTGGCCATGCGCATTTGGAATGTGAACGGGTTTTGATCCCGGTTTCTGGGGAATTCGTTGTCTGGCTGGATGACGGATACCAGCGTAACCGGGTCGTCCTCAACGATCCCGCGGTGGGATTGCATGTACCACCGATGGTCTGGCTCGACCTGACGGATTTCCAGCCCGGCAGCGTATGCCTAGCGCTGGCGTCGGAACTCTACAGCGAGGCGGATTATATCCGCGATTACAGGGTATTCCAGCAGGCTACGCTGGTGGGTGCCGATCTGGTGGGCGCCGAGCTTTGAGCGTGGCTTTCTTCGACCTGTCGGCGGCCCACGCGGAGATCGCCGACGACCTGGATGAGGCATATCGGCGCGTGATGCGCGCCGGCCGCTTCATCCTCGGCGGCGAGGTCGAAGCCTTCGAGAGCGAATTTGCGGCCTATTGCGGGGTCCGCCATTGCATTGGCGTCGGCAATGGTCTGGATGCGCTGCATCTGATCCTGCGTGCCGCCGGCATCGGGCCGGGCGACGAGGTCATCGTACCCTCCAATACCTTCATCGCCACTTGGCTGGCAGTGAGCTATTGCGGAGCCACCCCGGTTCCAGTGGAACCCGATATCGCAACGTGCAACATCGATCCGGGGCTAATCGAGGCGGCCCTAACGCCCCGGACACGGGCCATTATCGCCGTCCATCTTTATGGTCGGCTTGCCGATATCGCAGCGATCCGCGACATCGCCAAGCGCCACTCGTTGAGGTTGTTCGAGGATGCGGCTCAGGCGCATGGCGCACGGTGCGACGGCCGCCTGGCGGGCGCCCTAGGTGACGCCGCCGCGTTCAGCTTCTATCCGACAAAAAACCTCGGCTGCCTGGGCGATGGTGGCGCAGTCACCACCAATGACGACGCCCTTGCAGCGCAGGTACGGCTGCTCGGAAACTATGGCTCACCCGCGAAATATCAGCACGTCCAGAAAGGCTTCAACTCGCGGCTCGACGAACTCCAAGCCGCCTTTCTCAGAGTGAAGTTGAAGCATCTCGACGCATGGAACGCGCGTCGCATAGCGATCGGCCACCGTTACGACGCACAGCTCCGCCATTGCCCTGATCTCACGCTTCCGTCCGACCTTGGCCCAGCCCATGTTCAGCACCAATACGTCCTTCGCCATCCCCATCGGGACATGCTGCAGGCTCACATGGAAGGACGTGGTATCGGCACAATGATCCATTATCCTGTCGCACCCCACCTATCCGCCGCATATGCTGGTTCGACGTCGAGCGAGCCGAAAGCTCGGGACCCTTATCCGATCGCGACGCGATTGGCTGGAGATGTCCTGAGCTTGCCAATGGCGCCACACATGACGTCATCAGCCGTGGATGAGGTCATAGAAGGCGTGCTCGGCTTCGCCGGGCACGGGGACGGGGGCACGCCAGCCAAGGTCTTGGCAGCAGTCGATGGGAGGTGACGGTGCCGTCGTTTGACATCGATAGCCGGTCGCACCCGCTGCTCGCGGAGATGCGAACGATATTTCGAGAACATCATTCGTTCTCGCGGGACATCATCGACCGCGCGCTCACCGCGTTTGGTAACCGCTGGGCGCAAGACTGCGAAGAAACCCTTCGAATCCTATTTCCGACCCAGGACAGTCTAGCGCAGGCTGTGAAGGGATATGCGGCATTCGCCTGGGATTCGATGCGGCGCCAAGCGAAATTCGAGCGAGACAGAACTTACCCCGCGAAGACCCATGCGGCCGCAGCGGACGAAGTCTACTTCAACTCGGATTATATGATGTCCGAATATCTACCCGGCCTGCTGCTGTCCCATTTTCTGTGGCCACATCACTACCGTCAGCTGACCTTCTTCGACTCGGCTTTCCTGGAACCGATGCGCATCGCCGGCGCCACAAGTTTCGTGGAAGTCGGCGTGGGAACCGGGCTTTATTCGCGACGGTTGCTGCAGCACCTACCGGAGCTTCGGGGTAGCGGCCTCGATATCAGCCCATCCTCGAAGCTCTTCACCGACCGCCACATGCAGGCTTTCGGCTTGAGGGACCGGTACGATGTCCTGCTGGAAGATATCCTGGACGAACAGTTCGGGGCGCAGACCGATTGGCTCGTTTGCGTCGAAGTGCTGGAGCATCTCGACGATCCGGTCGAATTCCTGCGGGCGCTGCGCCGGGCCTTGGCACCGGGCGGCCGGGCTTTCATAACGGCGGCTCTCAATGCCGCGAACGCGGACCACATCTATCTGTACCGAGCCGCCGAAGAAGTATCGGCGCATCTCGATGCAGCAGGATTCGTGTTGGAACAATCCTTCCTCGGCGCCGCATACAAACCATCGGCTCCCGGTACTCCAGTTCCGCTCGCGGCAGCTTTCGTCGTCGTTTAAAGAGAATTACGTGACCAACCAACTCCTCCTGCGCGGCGAATTCGTCGATCTTCGACCGCTTACGGTCGCAGATGCGGCGATCACTTGCCGGTGGCGCAACAGCACGCGCTCCAGCCTCCTTAGCCAGAGTGCTGCCGAATGCGATGAGCAAGCCAAGTGGATTGCATCGCGCCCGACCTCCGAATTCAACTTCGTCTTGGAATTGAAAGACGGCAAGCCGGTCGGCATGCTGTCCTTGCTTGACATCGATCACACGCATCGCAGAGCGGAACCCGGCCGTTTTCTGATCGGCGATGAAGCCGCAGTGCGGGGCATTCCAGCCGCCGTCGAAGCCATGAAGCTGCTTTACGAGTTGGCTTTCGACAGGCTGGGTTTGCTACGGATCTTCGGAACCATCGCCACTGATAACCGGCGTATGATCAAGTGGCAGAAATATCTGGGAATGCGCGAAGAAGGCCGGCTGCGGCAACATTACCTCGTCAACAACGGCACGTTTCAAGACGCCATCGTTTTGGGCCTACTGGTGGATGAATACCGCCGGGTGACGTTACCCCGCATGGAAGCTCTGATCGCAGCCGGCCGCTTGGCAGCGCCAATGAAGCACCCTGAAACAGAGGCGATGACATGCTGACCGAAGAAGCCATCCAGGGCATCATCCTGCGGGCACTCCACAATTTGAATGAAGAATTCGACACCGATAGCAAAATCACCGTGAGTGCCGACACACGCCTATTCGGCGCGGACGCGGCCCTCGACTCCCTGTCGCTGGTATCCGTCATCGTCGATGTCGAGACCGATATCTCAACCGAAGCCGGCAGGCAGATTATGTTGACGGATGACCGGGCGATGAGCCGGGAAGTGTCGCCGTTTACCGACGTCAGGGCGTTGACCGCCTATATTGTCGAGTTGCTGGCGGAGACCGTCTAGTGATCGAAACCACCCAGTATTCTGGCCGGGTGGTCCTCGTCACGGGCGCGCGGCGCGGCGTCGGCAAGGTCGTCAGCGAGCATTTCCTAAGTCATGGTGCCAAAGTGGTCGGCTTCGCACGTGGCGGGCCAACTATCGATCACCCGCATTACCAACATTTCCGAGTCGATCTGGGCGACGCTTCGGCGATCCAAACGGTGTTCACCGATCTCCGAAAAGCGATCGATCAAGTCGATATCGTCATCAACAATGCCGCAGTGCTGACTTCCCAATATGCGATGATCATGCCGACCAGTGCCGCGCAGGCGATGGTCAATGTCAATCTATTAGCACCGTTTATGGTTTCGCGTGAGGCGGCCAAACTCATGCGAAAGCGCAAATGGGGCCGCATCATCAACATTGGGTCGATGGCGGTCAGCCTGGAACCGGTGGGAGATTCCGTCTACGCGGCCTGCAAGGCCGGACTCAGCACCATGGCGAATGTCATGGCGCGGGAATTCGCCTCCTTCAATGTTACCTGCAACACCCTCGCCATCACCGCGATCGACAGCGACATGCTAAGCCAATTACCTCGCGACAAGGTCGAAGCAATCATCCAGCGCCTGCCACTGCCACGCTTCGCCGAAGCCGACGACATTCTGAACGTCATCGATTTCCTGGCATCCGAGCGCAGTTCCTACATCACCGCGCAGACGATTTTTCTTGGCGGCGTCAATTAACCATGACCATCGATCTGCTCGACGCCGCTCACGATGATATCCAATTGGTGACGGGTGGAGTTTTCCCGTCCAATGCCTATATTTGCACTGCTGCGATCGTCGGCGGCTGCTTTTTGGTCGATCCGGGCATCAACGAAGCCGCGATCGACCGGCAGCTGACGGCGCGCGGTCTCCTGCCCGGCTATGTGTTGTGCACCCATGGCCATTTTGACCATGCCGGCGGTGCCGCCTATTTTCAGGAGAAATACGGCTGTCCTGTGCTGCTGCACGGCGCCGACATGAAGACGCTGCTATCATCGAATTTCCTGCTGATGGCGATGAAGATTCCTAACCGCATCACCCAGCCCGAAGTCACGCAAATCGATGGCACGAGCGTTACCATCGCACTGGGCGAGGCGCAGGTGCGCTTCCGCCATACCCCCGGTCATACGCCGGGCAGTTGCATCATAGAATTCGGCAACGCAGTGTTCGCGGGCGACACGCTGTATCGCAGCGGCGTCGGCCTCTCGCGGTTGCCAGGGGAGAACGTCGACACCTTGCGCGCCAGCATCCTCGCCCTGTGGGATACGTTGCCTGACGATGCAATGATCTATCCCGGCCACGGCTCGGCCGCAACGTTCGGTGAGATTCGCACTAGCAACCGAGCATTGATCGAGTTTCTAGGCATGCCCGCCTTCGCCGAGGGGGATTGAGGCATGCCCGCGAGCCACGGCGTCACCATCACCGGCGTCGGCCATCATCTACCGGCCGCTTTCGAGGACAACGAGACGTTGTGCCGGACACTCTCCGTCACGCCGGAATGGATTCTGGAGAAGACCGGCATCAAGCGACGGTACATCGCCGCGGCGGATGAGACCGCGTCCGATTATGCCACAGCGGCGGCCTTGCGCGCGTTGGCGATGGCCGGCGTGAACGCCGATCAGATAGACCTGATTATCGCCTGCACGTTTTCGGGCGACTATATATACCCGCCGCTGTCAGCCAAGGTGCAACGGAACGTCAAGGCCCCCCATGCGCAGATCTTTGATCTGCAAGCGAATTGCTGTGGCTTCGTCACCGGGCTTACCGCCGCCTCAGACCGCATGCTGGTCGACGCGGAGGTTCGTCACGCGCTAGTCATTGGCGTCGAATTCTGCTCGCGCTACATCGACCGTACCGACGTCAACACGGCGATCTATCTCAGCGACGGCGCCGGTGCGGCGGTGCTAAGCCGTACCGAACCGGGCATCGGCATCCAATCCTCCGCCTTCTTCACGGACAGTTCCAATTACGAGGCCGTTCGGATGCGCGGTGGCGGATCGAGCTTTCCGACGCATGGGCGGGCGTTTGATCCGGCCATCGACCTCATGGAGATGAACGGCCTCGCCACCTGGAAACAGGCCATCACCCATTTGCCGACAGTGATCCGTCGGGCATGCACCAAAGCATCCGTCGACCTGGCAGCCGTCGATTTCTTCATCTTCCACCAAGCCAATTTCAACCTGATAGACTATATCGTGCGCAAAATGGGCTTTGATCTGTCACGGACCTATACCAACGTCCAGGAGATCGGCAATACCGGCGCTGCTTCCCCCGCCATCGCGCTAAGCGAAGCCGTAACCAAGGGCTGTATCAAGCCGGGCGACTTGGTGGTGATCGCGGCGGTCGGCGCGGGTTTCAACTTCGCCGCCAGCGTCTGGCGGTGGGACCTGCCGGCCGCGCGAGACGGTCACTGACCATGTTCGCTGATTTCGATACTATCCAAGTCGGCGATTGCCGATCGCTCGTCAGAACAATCACCGAGGCGGAGGTGCGCAAGTTCGTCGAGATGACCGGCGACGATAACCCGCTGCATGTCGATCCGGCCTTCGCCGAGACCACTTCGTTCAAGGATATCGTCGTCCATGGCATGCTGGGCGCGTCGTTCGTCTCGACTGTTATCGGCACGCAACTTCCCGGACCGGGCGCCCTGTGGGTCTCGCAAAGCTTCGAGTTCCTGCTGCCGGTGCGTCTGGGGGATGAACTCACAGTGTCTTGCACGGTGCTGAAGAAGCACGAGCGTGAGCGCCTGCTGGAGCTTGAAACCCGCATCGTCAATCAACACCGGCAGATCGTTCTGGCCGGGCACGGCAAGGTCAAAGTGTTGATCCGCAAGGCGACGGAGCCGACGGACCTGGCGCCTAGACCACCGAAAGTCGCCATCGTCACCGGCGGAGCCGGCGGTATTGGCAGGGCGATTTGCCTGCGGCTGGCCCGTGATGGCCATCACGTGATCGTCAATTACCGAGGCCATGCGGAACGCGCCCGGCAGATCGTATCGGAGATCAACGGCGGCGCGACACGTGCCATCGCCGTGCAGGCGGATATTGCTTCCTCGACCGGCTCGTGCGCGCTTTACCAGGCTGCCATCGATGCCTTCGGCAGCGTCAGCGTGCTGGTCAACAACGCCTCTCCGCGAATCAATCCCAAACCGTTCGCCGAGACGACATGGGACGACATGCAGCAGCATCTGGATGTGCAGGTTAAGGGGGCTTTCCTCCTCACTCAGGCTTGTCTGCCATCCATGGCGGCCCGCCGTAACGGCCGCATCATCAACATCGCATCCCAAGTCACCGAAGGCCCCCCCTCGATCGCCTGGACCGGCTATGCCGTCGCCAAGGCGGCGCTTGCCATGCTATCGCGCTACGTCGCGGCGGAGGTCGGCCCGAGCGGCATTACCGTAAACTGTGTCGCACCCGGCATGACAGACACCATGCTGATCGGCGATATCCCGGAAAAACTCCAACTGATGACCGCGCGCCAGACGCCTTTGCGTCGCTTGGCCACGCCTGATGACGTGGCTTCCGCTGTCGCCTATCTGGCATCAGAGGATGGCGCCTTCGTCACCGGCCAGACGATACGCGTCAATGGCGGGAGCGTTATGCCATGACAACGCTTTTGGCACCTGACCCCTTATCGATACTGGCCGACCCCACCGCCTCTCTGAGTAAAATCATGGCGGCTCTCGCCACGTTCGAGGAAGCCGGCCCGTTTACTGGCCATGCCAGCATCGGCCTGTCGTCGAACGCCACGATCGACCTACTCGGCGTCTTCCTCCGCAAGCATGCGGCGCTGAATGGCGTGAGGCTTACGGTCCACCAAGGCAATTTCGACGATCCGATCGGTGACATCGAAAGGTTCCGCCAGGGCGGCGTTGGGCACCTCGTGCTGTTGCCGTTCTTCGACATGCTGTTGCCGGCCTTCGAGGCACAACTGGGGCATCTGTCAGAAGAAGCGGTAGCTGCCAAGGAAGCCGAAGTCAGCGCCCGCTATCGCCTCGTCTTCGAGCAAGCGAGGGAGTTCCGCACCGTCTTCGTCGGCGACTTTCATCGTCTTTCGCTGTCAGCGGAGCCGGCGGCTACCGATGCCGTGGATGCATCGATCGGCCGCCTGAACCGGGCGCTGCGCGAGACGGCGGAGAGCTTTCCCAATATCCGCATACTGGATCTGGACGCGACCGTCGCCGCCATCGGCCGGGCGGCCGCCTTCGACGGACGCTTCTACCTCCGCAACAAAGCACCCTATGCGACGGGCTTCCTGAACGAATTGGCCCGCCGAATCACCGTGACGTCACGCGGCTTCAGCAGCTATTTCTACAAGGCGCTCGTGCTTGACTGCGACAATACCCTGTGGGGCGGCACGATCGGCGAGGATCTGCTGGCGGGCATCAGGCTTGGACCCCATGACTATCCCGGCAATGTCTTCTGGCAAGTCCAGAACGAGTTGGCGGCGCTCGAACGCCGTGGCGTGCTGCTCTGCCTGTGTAGCAAGAACAACGCGGCGGATGTCGACGACGTAGTCGCGCGCCATCCCGACATGGTGCTGCGAGATCACCATCTCGTCGTGAAGAAGGTCAACTGGGCAGACAAGGTGTCCAATCTGCGGGAGATCGCGACGGAATTGAATATCGGGCTGGACAGTCTCGTATTCCTAGACGACTCACCGTTCGAATGTGATGCCGTGCGCACCCAGCTACCCATGGTGCGTACCGTTCAGGTACCCGCCGCGCTGTCGGAATATCCGCGAGTCATCCAGGACATCAAGGAACTGTTCCTGGCCGGCGGCATTGCCGGCGAAAGCCGTTCCAAAACCGAGCAGTACCGGCAGCGTGCCGCGGCCGAAGATCTGAAAAGCCGATTTTCTTCGAACGATGATTACCTAGCATCGCTGAACCTACGGATCGAACTGTCGCGCGATGTGGCCGACAGCGTCCCACGTCTCAGCGAACTGACCCTAAAATCGAATCAGTTCAACCTGACGACGAGACGCTATAGCGAGAACGACATGCGCGGGGTGCTGGATTGTGCCAATGCAGCGGTCTATTCGCTGGTGGTGAGCGACAAGTTCGGCAACGCTGGCCTCACTGGCGTCGCAATCCTTCGTTGGACAGCCGACACCGCGGAGGTCGAAGCCTTCCTGTTGAGTTGTCGGGTCATCGGCCGCGGCATCGAGTTCGCGATCTGGCCAGCGATCCTACGCGACGCGGCTGCACGGGGCTGCACGCGAATCGCTGCCACCTATTCACCCTCCGCAAAGAATGCGCAGGTGGCGGCGTTTTGGGATCGGCTTGGCCTCTCATCGACCACGACCGATGACGGCATCCGGCATTACAGTGCACCGATCGACGGCTTCACCTGCCCGCCAACTCCCTGGATCGAGATCATCCGATGCTGAATGAAGCGACGTTGCGACAGGTCATGGAAGCGATCCTCAACGTAGCGCCTTCCACCATCGACCAAAATTCGAGCATGGATACCATCGAAACATGGGACTCGCTGCGCCACATGCATCTTGTCCTGGCGCTTGAGGAGGAGTTCAAGGTTTCGATCCCGGATGAGGAAGCCGCTAACATCACCTCCTACGCCCTGATCAAGCTCATCCTCCAGGATTTGTTAAAGACCGCCTAAATGCAGTGGCTGCTAGATCGCTTCGCGACGATCCCCGACCGTATCGCCTTTATCCATGAGGGCCGTGAGGTCACCTATCGTGATGTTGTTCGGCGGGTTGACCACTTTGGCAACCGTCTGACCGAACATGGCGTCGGTGCCAGCCAGACGGTGGCCGTGCTGGGCGATTATGCGCCCGAGGTCGTCTGCCTGATCTTCGCCCTGGCGCGAAACGGCAACATCATCATTCCGCTCTCTCGGGAATCCGTGATCGAACAATCAACCGCGCTCGATGTCTCCGGCTGCGACTGGTTCGCCCAGTTCGACGAGGCCGGTGGCAACGTCACGATCACAGCGAAAACCGTGCCCTCGGACAATCCGGTGCTTGCCCAGTTCCGGGCTCTCGGGATACCGGGCCTTATCCTGTTTTCATCGGGATCGACAGGGAAACCGAAAGCGATCCTGCACAATTTCGATCGGGTCGCCGAAAAATTCCGCAAGCAGCGTGGCAGCGTCATCGCCATCCCGTTTCTGATGCTGGACCATTTCGGCGGCATCAACACCATACTGGCGATCACGTCGAGCTTGGGAACGGTGGTCACCGTCGCCGATCGATCGGTCGCGAAAATCTGCCAGGCGATCGCGGAGTACCAGGTCGAGTTGCTGCCCGCGACGCCGTCATTTCTGACTCTGCTGCTGGTATCCAAGGGATACGAGCAATACGATCTCGCTTCGCTGCGACGGATTACTTACGGCACCGAGGTCATGCCGCAAACAACGCTCGATCGGCTTCGGACGGTTTTCCCGCAGGTCGAGTTGCAGCAGACCTATGGCCTTTCGGAGGTGGGCGTCCTGCGGTCGCAATCGCGCGGCGATGGTAGCCTGTGGGTCCGTATCGGAGGCGAGGGTTTCGCGACCAAGGTTGTTGACGACATCCTCTGGATCAAGTCCGACTATGCGATGGTTGGGTATCTCAATGCTCCGTCAGAGTTTGACGCCGACGGGTGGTTCAATACCCAGGATCGGGTCGAGGTCGACGGCGATTTCTTTCGCATCCTTGGACGCATTACCGACGTTATCAATGTCGGTGGACAAAAAGTATACCCGACCGAGATCGAAGATGTGATCCTGGCTTTGGACAATATCGTCGATGTCGCGGTCTATGGCGAGAAGCATCCGCTCCTAGGCCAGATCGTTGTTGCCAAAGTAATATTAGCGACGCCCGAACTGTTGGACGCCGTAAAAAAACGCATCCGTGCCGCCTGCCGGGTCAAGCTGAGCGCCTATAAGGTACCGAGCAAGGTCGTCCTATCCGACACTCAATTGCATACCGTCCGTCATAAGAAAAACCGACGCGCCTAGATCGATCGGCCACGGGAACTCCAGCGAGAGGGGGTCGATCAGCATCAGCCGATACTGAACCCAGCGTGATCGACCGTGAAGGCATCAAGCCTCCGCATGTCGAACAGCGGTTCCAAAAACCGGTCGAGGGAAAAATCCACGATCGCCTTTTGGTATGATGCCTCCACTCGATCCTCGATATCGCTCGGAAGATTAAGCTGCGCCATCACCTGCTCCACAAAATCTTGGCTATCTACATCAAAGCCAAGAAACCCTGGGTACTCGGCGAGTTTGGTGCGTCCAATCGGTGTGACGTCGGACAGCACGACGCATTTTGCCATGAACCCGGCCGTGATGCGCTCATGGACCCCGTAGCGTACCGACGGCGCGATGTTGGCGACGATCCTGGAGTTGGCATAGAGACTAGGCAGATCGGCCGCCGGAATCGAGCCATGAAAGGTCGCAAGACTGCCGGACTGGTCGAGAAAATCCCAATTGCCGTAAATCCGCACCGGCAATTTGATCAGGAGTTGTGCCAGCTTGGCAGCGCGATGCGCGCGAACATAGTGATCGACCTGACTCGCGATACCAAAGAAGATCTCCGACCGCTCACCATAATTAACGCTCTCGGCGGCGAACCGCGCGGCGCAGATATCCGCTATGGTCTCGTCTGAACCGGTCAGAGCGCATTCGGCCGCATCCCGAGCAATCGACCTAAGGATCTTGGGATAAGTATCCCAGCGCTCTAAGAACTGCTTCGGGTCGATGCCGGTTTTTACGTAGACCAGATCGATTTCCCGATCGCTCCACCGTTTTTCGTTTGCATGTGGGTTTTCTGGAAAGCCCTGCGGATGCAGCAGGGCGATGTTCGGTCCCTTCATATAGTTGGTATATGTGTCGTAGAAATCCTTGCAGCTATAGAGCAAGTAGGATCGGCGCGACTTGATCCAATGATTCTTCGGATTGTGGTATGGGTTGTCACCCATATAGGTGAAGAATGGGATACCGATCTTGTCCCAAACATTTTGCCCATCAACGGCAATGCCGTTGCCCATACCCTGGAAGCTGAACGCGAACAGGGTATGCCGGCCGTTCAGCGCGGCTGTGAGGTGCTCATTCCAATTCGGCTTCAACAGATCTATGAGGTGTGTTTCGATGCCTGCGATTTCGATGCGTTCGAGGATCTTGCTGGTCCACCATTCAAGGATGCCATTGGCATTTTCGCCGACAAAGGCAACGACTGATCCCTGCATGCTGACGAGCTTCCCCTGACGATCATCATCGACACGCCAACCGCGCGACGGCGACCGACAGCCTTAACTCTGCGGGATTAAGGTAAATTGCTGGTTAATTTGGCTTCCAGCAGATCCAGACCCACCCTCCGAACCTCGCTCACCACACTCGCCCAATCGCCGGGCCGAGGCTGCCGGAATTGGCGCAGGGTCGGATACCACGGGCTGTCGTCGCGCCCCAGCAGCCAGCGCCAGCAGGTGTCGTAGCGGTTCAGCAGCCAGACGGGTTTGCCGAGCGCGCCGGCGAGATGCGCCATGGCGGTGTCCACGCTGATCACCAGGTCGAGCGCTTCGACCAGCGCCGCCGTATCGGCGAAGTCGGTGAGTTCGTTGGTCCAGTCATGCAGCACCATGCCGGCTGGTGGCCTCGGAGGCCCATCGGGATGGTCCTTTTGCAGCGAGACCAAGACGACGTTGGGCAGGTCGGCGAGCGGCGCCAGATCGGCTAGAGCGACCGACCGGCGCCCATCGACTGCTTGCAGCCGGGGATCGTGGCGCCGCGGATTGCCCGCCCAGACGATCCCGATACGATGCGCTCCCCTAGCTTGCGGCAGATCTGCCAGGCGCCGCCGCCACGCCGCGACGCGTGTCGGCTCGACCCCAAGATAGGGCGTGGCAGCCGGGATCGTCTCCAGCGTGGTGCCGACCCTTCCAGGCACGGTGAGCATCGGGCAATGCAGATCGAAAGGCGGCAGCGGGTCGCCCAGCGCCACGACACGCTCGACCCCCGGCAGTGTGGCCATAAGCCGGACCAGCGGCCGCGGAACCTCGATCACCACCCGACCACCGGCGGCGGCGATCAGCGGCGCATAGCGGCAAAATTGCAGCGTGTCGCCGAAGCCCTGCTCGGCATGCAGCAACAGCACACGGCCATCCAGCGCCTCGCCCGACCATTGCGGCTGGGTGAAATCGCGCGTGCGGGTGAACAGATGCGCCTTGGTCAGGCGATGCCGCCATTCATATTCCGACCAGCCCTCGTCGAGACGACCGGCCAGCAACAGCAGCATCCCAAAGCTGTGATGAATGTTGGCGTCGTCCGGCCGCAGATCGAGCGCCGCGCGATAGTTCCGCTCCGCCTCGTCCAGTTGCCCGAGTTCCTGCAACGCATTGCCCAGATTATGCCGCGCCGCGGCCAGCATCGGGTCGAGGCGCAGCGCCGCCCGGCAGCTTTCGGCCGAGTCCTCGAACCGGCCGAGATCGCGCAGGGTATTGCCCAGATTGTTGAGCGCCTGCGGAAAGTCCGGCCGCAGATCGAGCGCCGCCCGATAGCTCGCCACCGCCTCGTCGAAGCGCCCGAGGCCGTGCAGGGCATTGCCCAGATTGTAGCTCGCCTCGGGATAGGCGGGGCGGAGCCGCAGCGCCTCGCGATAGCAGGCGACGGCCTCGTCCCGCCGGTCCTGCGCCACCACGAGCACGCCGAGGTTGCACAGCGCCTCGGCGAAGTCCGGCTTGACGCGGAGCACCACGCGATACGAGGCCTCCGCCTCGGCGGACCGGCCAAGAGCGGCCTCGGTCGCGGCGAGGTTATACAAGGCCACCGGATCGTCCGGTCGCAGACCGATCGCGGCACGGCAATAAACCTCCGCTTCCGCCGCCCGGCCCAGATCGCGCAGAGCCGCCCCGAGATGGTAGAGCGCTTCGAGATAGTCCGGTTTCAAGGCGAGGGCGGCGCGATAGTACGCCTCCGCCTCGGTGAGGCGGTCCCCTTCGGCGAACAGGGTTCCGAGATTGTGCAGCGCTTCCGGAAAGCCGGCGCGCGCGTCAAGGGCGGCGCGATAGGCGGTCTCGGCATCGTCAGGGCGGCCGACCTGCCGCAGCAGATTGCCGAGATTGTTGTGGGCCGGCGCATAGCCTGGTCGCAGCGCCGTCGCCGCTCGGTAGCAAGCCTCCGCCTCGACCGGATCATCCAGCCGGATCGCGTTGCCGAGGTTGTAATGCGCCTCCGGAAAATCCGGCCGCAGGCGCAGCGCCATGCGGCACGACGCGGCCGCGTCGGCCAAACGACCCAGCGCCAGGAAGGCGTTGCCAAGGTTGTTGTGGTAGTCGGCGACCGTTTTTCGCAGAGCGATCGCTCGGCCGATATAGTCCACCGCCAGATCGTTGCGCCCGACCTGATGGGCGATCACGCCCAGCAGATTGAGACTATCCGCATGCGCGGGATCGGCTACCAGAAGCTGGCGATAGCAAGCTTCCGCCTGCTGCAGCCGGCCGGCTTGGTGATGTGTCATGCCCTGGCGCAGGACCGCCTCGGCGCTCATCGGCGCCCCTCGTTCGCCACTCTGTCGAGGGCAATCCGCACATCAGCCAGAACGCTGGTCCAATCGCCCATGCGGGGCTGGCGGAATTGTCGCAAACTCGGATACCAAGGGCTGTCGTCGCGGCCGAGCAGCCAGCGCCAGCAGGTATCGAACCGGTTCAGCAGCCAAATCGGCTTGCCGAGCGCGCCGGCAAGGTGGATCACCGCGGTATCGACGCCGATCACCAGATCCAACCCTTCGATCAAAGCCGCGGTGTCGGCAAAATCATGGAGTTCGTGGGTCCAATCATGCAGCGACATGCCGGTAGGCAGGTCAATCCGCTGGGACGCCCCATCGCCTTTCTGCAGCGAGACGAAGCTGATGCCGTCGATGCCGCCGAGCGGCGCCAAATGCGACAGCGTCAAGGAACGCCGCCGGTCGATCGCCGTCGCACTCGGCTGGGAGCGGCGCGGATTGCCGGCCCAGACCAACCCGACGCGCAGGCCCGGTAGCGTCTCCAGACGAGCCCGCCAGCGGGCCGTCTGCGCCGGATCCGCCGCGAGATAGGGCGACAACGCGGGTATCGTATCGAGCGTCGTGCCGAAGATGTCGGGCAGGCTGAGCAATGGACAATGGAGATCGAACGGCGGCAACGCATCACCTTCGACGACCACCTGGTCGACCCCCGGCAACGTCGCCGTCAACCGCGCCAGCGGGCGCGGCACTTCCAGCACGATCCGGCCGCCGGCGCGTGTCGCCGCCAGCGACGCATAGCGGCAGAACTGCAGCGTGTCGCCAAAGCCCTGCTCGGCATGCAACAGCAGAACACGTCCCTCCAGCCGCTCACCCTTCCAACGCGGCTGAGCGAAATCGCGCGGGCCGGTAAAACCATCGCTGGACGACCGCCAGCGCCATTCATATTCCGGCCAGCCTTCGTCGAGCCGCCCGGCCAGCAAAAGATGCATGCCCAAAGCGATATGGCACCGTACATAGTCCGGGCGCAGCCGCAACGCCTCGCGGCTGGCACGCTCGGCGGCATCGAGTTGGCCCAAGGCCGCGAACGCGTTGCCCCGGTTGTAATGCGCCTCCACATAATCCGGGCGCAGCGCCAAGGCCGTGGCGTAGCTCGCCTCCGCCTCGGCCGCGTGTCCAAGGTCGCGCAACGCGTTGCCGAGATTGTTGTGCGCCTCGACGAAGCCGGGGCGCAGGCGCAGGGCCTCGCGGCAGGACATCTCCGCCTCGGCGTTACGGCCAGCCTCATGCAGGATGTAGCCCAAGCTGTTATGCGCCTCGGGATAGGCTGGATTTAGCGTCAGCGCCGCGCGACAGGAGGCCTCCGCCTCGTCAAGCCGCCCCAGACTCTGCAGCACGTTGGCGAGGTTGTTATGGGCGGTCGGGAAGTTGGGGTTAAGACGCCGAGCCTCGCGGCAGCTGGTCGCCGCCTCTTCGTACCGCCCCAAGGCGGCGAACGCGTTGCCGAGGTTGCTGTGGTAGTGCGCGAGCCGCGGTTGCCGCTTGATGGCATGACCGATCAATTCGACCGCCTGCTCGCAGCGGCCGACCTGCAACGCGATCACGCCCAAAAGATGCAGGCCATCGGCATGATGAGGGTCGATCGCCAGGATCTGGCGATAGCACGCCTCGGCTTCGGGCAAGCGGCCTGCCTGGTGATGCGCCGTGCCCTGCCGCAGGATCTCCGGCACGGCGGCGGCACGGGATATCGCCTGTTTCATCGCGGCGCCGCCGACTGTGCCCGTGCCAGCGCCGCCAAGGCGGCGCGCACCTCATCCACCACACTGTCCCAATCGCCGAGCCGCTTCTGTCGGAATTGTCGCAAGCTCGGGTACCAGGGGCTGTCGTCGCGACCGACCATCCATCGCCAACAGGTATCGAACCGGTTCAGCAGCCAGACCGGCTTGCCCAGCGCACCGGCGAGGTGGATCACGGCGGTATCGACGCCGATCACCAGATCGAGCGTATCGATCAAAGCCGCGGTATCGGCGAAATCCTCGAGCTCGTCGGTCCAATCCCGCAGCGCCATTCCGGCGGGTGGCTCCGCCGCCTGACCCGCCGCCTCGCCCTTCTGCAACGAGACGAAGCTGACGCCACCGATACCGCCGAGCGGGGCCATGCGCGACAGCGCCAGGGAGCGGCGCCGGTCGGTCGCGGACGCGGTCGGATGATAGCGGCGTGGATCACCCGCCCAAACCAGCCCGACGCGCAGCCCGGACAGCCCCGCCACCCGATCGCGCCAGCGCGCCACCCGAACCGGATCGGCCGAGAGATAGGCCGGCCGGGCCGGGATCGTTTGAAGCGTCGTGCCGAAGGCGAGGGGCAGGCTGAGCAGTGGACACTGCAGGTCGAAATCCGGCAACGCCTCGCCCCAGGCGACGACCCGCTCGACCCCCGGCAACCCGGCGCAGAGGGCGACCAGCGGAGCCGGGACCTCCAGCACGACGCGTCCCCGGGCGGCGGCCAGCGGCGCAAAGCGGCAGAATTGCACGGTATCGCCGAAGCCCTGCTCGGCATGCAGCAACAGCACCCGATCGGCGAGATCCTCGCCCGCCCATTGCGGCTGGGTGAAACCGCGCGGGCCGGCGAAGCCGTCGGCGGTGACCTGCCGGCGCCATTCATATTCCGGCCAGCCCTCGTCGAGCCGGCCCAGGGTCAGCAGGAGCATACCCAGGTTGTAACGCGCTTCCGGCGAGGCCGGCTCCAGTTCAAGCGCCCTGCGATGCGACGCCTCCGCTTCGGCGAACCGCCCGAGTGCCGCGAGCGTATTGCCGATATTGTTGTGCACGCATGTATCATCCGGCCGACGATCGAGGGCGGCGCGATACCGATCCACCGCGGCGTCGAACCGGCCCAGATCATGCTGGACGCTCCCCAGATTGTTGAGTGCCTCGGGGAAATCCGGCCGAAGGATCAGGGCGGCGTTGTATCGGGCGGCGGCCTCCTCCAGCCGGCCCATGTCGCGCAGGATATTGGCGAGGTTGTATTGCGCCTGAGAGGCATCCGGCTTCAGGTGGAGCGCTGCCTCGCAGCAGGATGCCGCCGCGTCGAGCTGACCTTGATCATGCAACAGCTTGCCGAGATTGAGATGCGCCTGGAGGAACTCCGGATCGAGGTCGAGGGCAGCGCGATAGCAGGCCTCCGCCTCCGCCGGCCGGTCCAGCCGGAGCAAGGCGTTCCCCAGATTGCTCTGCGCCTCGGCAAAGGTCGGCCGCAGGTGCAAGGCGGTACGGTAGCAGGTCTCCGCATCGGCCGGCCGGTCGAGATCGCATAATACATTGCCGAGATTGTTATGCGCCGGCGCGAAGTCGGGGGTCAGCTCGACAGTCGCGCAATAGCCAGCCACCGCGTCGACCAGGCGGCCCAGATCCCGCGAAACATTGGCAAGGTTGTAGCGCGCCTCGACATAAGCCGGATCGAGGCGCAGGGCCGCCTCGTAGCAGGCCGCGGCCTCCTCCAGCCGATCCAGTGCCACGAGCGCCGTGCCCAAATTGCCGTAGCCGACCGCATCGTCCGGCTGCAGGCGAAGGGCCGCGCGGAACGAAGTCTCCGCCTCGGCCGGGCGGCCCAGCATAAGCAGCGCATTACCGAGATTAGCATGCGCCACGGCAAAGTCCGACCGAGCGCCGGCTGCGACACGATAGCAGGAAGCCGCCTCGTCCAACCGCCCGAGACCGGCCAGCACATTGCCGAGGTTGAGGTGATAGTCCGCCGCCCGCGGTCGCAGGGCTATGGCCCGCGCGATCGACCGGGCGGCGACTTCGTTCTGCCCGCTTTGATGGGCGATGACACCGAGCAGATGCAGGCTGTCCGCATGATCGGGATCGATCGCCAGGATCTCGCGGTAGCTGGTCTCCGCTTCGCCGAGGCGACCGGCTTCATGGTGGCCGCGGCCGCGCTGGAACGCCTCCGAAATATCCGCGGCCCCGATCATTCGCCCGTCGCCCTGCCGCCTATTCCTGTGTCGGGCGCTGGCCGACGGGCCCGAGATGCGCCAGAGAGGCAGCAATCTCGAGCCCGTCCGCCAACAGCGCCCCCAGGTTTGAAGAATCAGGCTTTTTGGTTAACTTTCGGTGAAGCCTGTCGCGGCACGTGCTTCAGGGTGTGGTGTCAGAGGTGGCCACCCAATTCATCCTCGATGTGCACGCGGATGATCTCGTCGAATGAGGTCTCGGCCCGGAACCCCAGCTCGGCCGCCCGGCTCGCGTCGAACCGACGCGGCCAGCCCGCGACGATCCGGGCGATGGTGGGATCGGGTTCGCGGCGAATCAGCTTGACCGTGGCCTCCCCCGCGGCGCGGCGCAGCGCCTCGATCTGTTCGGCGACCGTGGCTGCGAGCCCTGGCATGGTAAGCGTACGCCGCCCGCCGAGCGGTGCCAGATCCATCGACGCGGCGTGTCGCAGAAAACCGACCGCCGAACGCGGGCTGGCGTGCCAATGGCAGACATCGTCGGATACCGGCAGGACCGCCTCGCGGCCGACCAGCGGCTCGCGCAGGATGTTCGAGAAAAATCCCGAGGCCGCCAGATTGGGCTTGCCGGGACGGATACAGATGGTCGGGAGACGGATGCCGATGCCGTCGAAGAAGCCGCGCCGCGTGTAATCCGCCAGCAACAGCTCCGCCATCACCTTTTGAGTGCCATAGCTGGTCGCCGGCGTTGCGATGAAGTCGTCGTCGATGACATCGGGAAACGGCGGGCCGAATGCCGCGATCGACGAGGTGAACACGACTCGCGGCCGATAGGGTTGCCGCTCGCCCTCGTGGCGAATCGCCTCGAACAAGAAGCGGGTGGCATCGAGATTGATGCGATAGCCCTTGTCGAAATCCTGCTCCGCCTCGCCCGAGACGATCGCCGCCAGATGGAAGATCATGTCGGGGCGCGTCGCGATGAGGGCGGCCGCCACGCCGGGGGTGGAGAGATCCACCGCCTGGGTAGCGACCCGGCCGATGAACCCGGCGGGGGCCGTTGGTTCGACCACATCGACCAGCGACAGGGCGGTGATCTCCCCGTTGTCCAGGATGCCGTTAGCGCCTAGCTGCCCAGCCAGTTTCCGGCCGACCATGCCGGCGGCCCCGATGATCAGGATATGCATGATTTGGATGAACTCGTCCGTGGTTGACGGTGACGGCCACGCCCGCGGATGCGCGCGACCGCGTGAGCATCGAGTGTCGACCCGCCATCGAACGGGCGCAAGAGCCGGTCAATACCGACGGGAACTCTGGCCGCCTCGACGAAACACGATTGCAGCCATGCCCGACGGTTTCGTCCCGGATACAATGCGGAAGCATGCCGGTCGGCGGTTGTATGTGATCCTTCGTCACCGACATAACGATGCGATACTGTCATGAACCTTCAAGGCTACCTTTCCAGTCCCAGGACTGCCTACACTCTCGGGTCCAGCGGGTCCGCCTTTCGCGGATCCGACCTCCGATGAAACAGGGTGGTGTGGCATTGATCGATACCTGCGACAGCCTGATGGAACTGGCAGGAAAGCTGTGGGAACGCAAAGCGCTGCCGGAAGCCGAACGGGTCGTTGCCCAGGTTCTGGAACTCGCCCCCGATCACCTCAACGCGCGGCATCTCATGGGCCTTATCGAGCATGTGAAGGGTGCTCCCGAACGTGCCGCGGAGCATCTGGCCCGTGCCTGCGCGGATGAGCGGGCCCCGGCCATGTTCCACCGGAACCTGGCCGAGGCATGGCGTCAAACCGGCCGTCTCGTCGAGGCGGAGACCGCCGCCAGACACGCAATCAGCCTCAATCCAAAACTGGCCGAGGCGTGGAACACCCTCGGCCTGGTGCAGCGGGCGGCCGACAGGCCGGATGATAGTCGGGTATGTTTCGAGACGGCGATCTTGCTCGATCCCCAAGGCGTCGATGCCATCGGCAATCTCGCCGCCGCCCACCAGGCCGCCGGCGATCTGGCGGCGGCGCGGCACCGATACGAAGAGGCTCTGGCGATCGATCCCCGACGTGCCGAGATTCACGGCAATCTCGGCTTCATCCTGGGTCTCCTCGGCGAATTCGACGCGGCGGCGACACACGCGTGCGCCGCCATCGAGATCGATCCGCGATTGCTCAAGGCCTATCTGATCGGCGCCGGCGTCGAGATGGCGCGACGCCGTTACCCAACGGCCTTGGTCTGGATGGAAGGGGCGCTATCCTGCGCGCCCGACGATCCGCAGGTCCTCGCCTCCCACGCCAACGTCCTCTTGGCGCTGGGCCAGCTGGACGAAGCCTTGGCGGTCTGCGAAGCCGTCATGGCGCAGCATCCGGACAATCGCGACGCGGCCAATATCCTGGGTCTCATCCTGCGCGAACAGGGCCGCATCGAGGATGCCCTCACGGCCTTCGATCACGCCGAGGCGCTGGATCGAGGGGCCGTCGGCGGCCAGGTGCCGGATGGTTCCGCGCTGAACAACAAGGCAGTGCTGCTGATGGAGCTTGGCCGTCGAAGCGAGGCGCTCGCCGCGTTCGACGCCGCCATCGCGGCGCGGCCGGATGTCGTGCGCGCCTGGTACAATCGGACGGACCTCAAGAAATTCGCTCCGGGCGATCCGGACATCGACGCGATGGAGCGGCTTCTGGCGAAACCGGGCCGGTCTCATAGCGACCGGATTCATCTGCATTTCGCGCTCGCCAAAGCCTATCTCGATGGCGAGGACGCCGATGCCGGCTTCGCTCACCTCGCGAGCGGCAATCAACTGAAACGGGCGACCATCACCTATGACGCGGCGAGCACCGGACGCTGGATCCGGTCGATCGCAGCGGCCTGCGACAAACGGCTTCTGGATCGGCCGCCGCCCCCCGCCACGGCGTTGCAGCAGCCGATTTTCATCATCGGCATGCCGCGTTCGGGGACCACGCTGATCGAGCAGATCCTGGCGTCGCATCCACTGGTGCATGGTGCCGGGGAGCCGCCCTATCTGCGACAGCTGATCCGCCAGGGCGTCCTGAGCGATGGCGAAAACATCGGCTATCCGGGTTTCGTCACCGCGGCCTCCGACAAACAGCTCGCGGCGATGGGCAGCGCGTATTTCAACCGTCTCAGCGCCGCCGCCCTCGATGCCGTGCGGATCGTCGACAAGACACCGTCGAATTTTCTCTATGCCGGTCTCATCCGTCTGATCCTGCCGAACGCGCGGATCATTCATTGCCGGCGCAATCCGGTCGACACCTGCCTGTCATGCTATTCGAAGCTGTTTTCCGCCGAACAGGATTTCGCCTATGATCAGGTCGAACTCGGCCGGTATTACACCGATTACGCGGCGCTGACCGACCATTGGCGCCGAGTTTTGCCCAGAGAGTTCTTCGGCGAGATCTATTACGAGGATCTGGTCGGCGATCTCGAAGGCACCATCGGCCGGTTGCTGGATTTCTGTGGACTACCCTGGGATCCGGCATGCCTGCGGTTTCACGAAACCGATCGCGGCGTGCGCACGGCCAGCGTCAACCAGGTCCGCCTGCCGCTCTACAACACCAGCGTCGCCCGCTGGACACGCTATCGCACCCATCTGCAACCGCTACTCGACGCGTTGGGAGACATTACGACGTCCTGAACCGGTCCGGCGCCAGGGCCGCGGCGGTCACGCCCAGGGCCGCGAGATCGGCGGGCACGCCGTTGCCGCCGACCAGGCTGGCGGTCAGCCGACCCATCGCCGGGGCGGTCTGGATGCCATAACCGCCCTGCCCCGCCAGCCAGAAGAAGCCCGAGATACCGGGCTCGAACCCAACCACCGGCGTCTTGTCGGCGACGAAGCTTCTGAGCCCGGCCCAGGATCGATTGATCCGCCGCACCGGCAGATCGGCGGCGGTCTGCACCCGATCGACGCAGATCGCGATATCGAGCTCGTCCGGCTGGACGTCGCAAGGGGCGAAGGGCGTCTCGTCGGCCGGCGACATCAGCAGCTTTCCGGCATCCGGCTTGAAATAGAACTGCTCGTCCATGTCGATCGTCGCGGGCCAGCGATCGATGGCGATGGCGTCCGGCGGGTCGATCAACAGAGCGGTGCGGCGCTTCGGCACGAGGCCGACCGGGGCGAGGCCGGCCAGGGCAGCGATAACATCGGCCCAGGCGCCGCTCGCATTGACGACGACATCCGCGCGCCAGGCACCGGCGCTGGTCTCGACCCGCCACCCCTTGCCGTCCGGAGCGAGCCCCGTGACATCGGCGTCGGTGACCAGCCGACCGCCGCGAGCGCGCAGGCCACGCAGATAGCCCTGGTGCAGGCTATGCACGTCGATGTCCATGGCGGTCGGCTCGAATACGGCACCGGCGACATAGCCCGGGCGCAAAACGGGCACCTTGGCGTAAGCTTCCTCGGCGGTGATGAGCCGCACGCTGGGCACCAGCGCGCTCGCCTCCGCCGCCCAATCACGCGCACGTCCCATCTGATCGGCCCGGGCGATCAGCATGACGCCGCGATCGGTCAGCAGGGGATGCTCGGTAAAGCCGCCGGGCGGGTTCATATAGAACGCGCGGCTGCCGACCGTCAGGCCGCGGATCGCCGTATTGCCATAGGTTTCCGAGAACAACGCGGCCGAGCGACCGGTCGTGTGATAGCCCGGATGAGCCTCGCGCTCGACCAGCACGACGTTGAATTGCGCCGCCAGCTCATAGGCCGCCGATGCCCCGGCCATCCCGGCACCGACGATCAAAACACCGCACCGCTCCATCGTGAAAGCCCTTTTTTGGGAATTTATGCTGCGGGTATTCGCCCCGCGGACGACAAATCGAGAAGCCGTGACCAGCCTATCGCCGGACCAGCCGATCGTCAGCCCCTTCCTGCTGACGTACAAGCTGGATGACAGCGGCAAAGCCGGGCTTATCGTGTTTGTCCGCGCAGGTACCCATGCGGAGCTGTTTAGGGTTCGGCCTCAATCAGCCTGCCAACAGATGGTCCGGTCAGCCCCCCCTTCTCAAAAATTAGCGTGCCGGACGATACTTCGACGCTCGCGACCCGATCGAGGTTTGCGATCAGGCGCGTTAGCAGGTCAACGAGCAGCCCGGCCTCCTCGTCCGTGAAGTCGTGCAGTACCTCATGATTACCCCGAAGTAAGACAGCAACTGCGTCCGGCAGACGCGCTTCAGCGACCTCCGTCAATGTGATGCGGCTGCTGCGCCCATCGGCCGGGTCAGGCGCGCGCTGAATCAGCCCGTCCCGCTCCATGCGGGCGAGCATCTGTGCCATCGGCGGCTGCTCGATCTTGGCGAAGCGGGCGAGATCACGTTGCGTGCTTGCCCGGCCGTCCCGAAGCGCGACCAGGACTGGCAGATGTCCAATGCCGAAGCCAAGCGGCTTGAGGCGGGCTTCGCTCAGGCGGGCGAACCCGCGCGCCGCGAGACTGATCAGGTGCCCAGGCGTCGAGAGCACATCTAGGTCCATCACACATCCCCCTTGCGCCCACCATAACACCGATGCATATGTGCATATGTAGAGAAATATGGCTTCCGACGCAACGTGTGCGTCATGCCGAGGAGAGAACCAATGGATGGTGATGTCGAACTCCTTAAGCGCATCTACGATCGCTTTAACGCGCGGGATATCGACGGCGTGCTGACCGTCCTCACCGATGATGTCGCCTGGGCCAACGGGATGGATGGTGGCCACGTCCATGGCCGCGAGGCCGTACGCGCGTACTGGATGCGCCAGTGGGCCATGGTCAGTCCGCACGTCGAGCCTGTGGGCTTCCATCGAACTGCGGATGGCACGATCGTCGCAGAGGTCCGGCAGTCCGTCCGCGATCTCGAAGGCAAACCGCTCCAGGGGCAGACGCACGGATTGAAGGACAAGATGGTCGGACATGTCTTCCGTCTTCGAGAGGGCAAGGTGGCTCGCTTCGACATTCAGGATGCTGCTTAAGGCCCAGACTTCTTTAGAGCCAGAACGCCATAGCGGTGGCGAGGGCGACGCCTGAGAGGAAGTTGGCAGCGAGTTTGTCGTAGCGGGTGTGGACGCGGCGGAAGTCCTTGAGGCTGCAGAAGGCGTTCTCGATGAGGTATCGGCCGCGACAACGTTCCTTATCGTAGTAGATGGCGCGCTTGCGGCCTTCACATCGCTAACGTTACCCGCCGTCAGCATCAACACATAGGGGGCGGCCGATGACGTCGGTGAGAGCATGGACCTCTTGCGCCGAACGCCCCTGATGGTTGAGTAACCAACACGAGAGAGACAGGCATAGATGGTATCCATCAATACGGTTCTGACTTCGTCGAGAAATCAATTCCGGCATACGATCGAAGGGCCGCCCCAAACCTATTTCCCAGCGATGATCGAGTTATCCTGCAACCCGTGCTTGGCAAGGATCGCGGTGTAGCTGCCATCGGCGATAGCCTGCTTCAGGGTCGCCGCGATGACATCGCGCAGCTGCGGATCGCTTTTGGGAAACGCCATGCCGATCATCAAGGCGGTGAGCGGCGCGCCGACTTTAGTATAGACGCCGGGCTCCAGCCCCATCGTATAGGGGACGGATTCGCTGCTCTGCACGGCGGCATCGACGCGGCCTTGGCGCAATTGCAGCCGGGCCGAGGGGGTGCCTTCCGTCGCCAGGATCTCCAAGGCGGGGCGCCCGGCAGGCAGGCAGGTCTTGTCGCTCCATTGCCGCATGGAGGCATCGAAGCCGTTGCGGCGATTGGCGCCGATCGTCTTGCCGCAGAGATCGAGCAGGGTCGGGATATCGGCCGCGCGGCTCGACAGGGTGTAGACCTGCATGCCCGAGGTCAAATAATCGATGAAATCCAGACGCGTCGCCGGTTCCGGCAGGTCGAGCAGGCTGAACGCCATATCGACGCGGCCCGTCTCCAGCGCATTGGTCGCGGTCTCGTAGGATGTCTCCTGCCACTCGATATCGATATGGAGCTTCTCGGCGAAATAGGCCGCGAGATCGACATCGATGCCGACCAGCTTGTTGTCGTCCGGCTGCTTGTAGGCCATCGGCGGAAACGACGCGAACAAGGCGACTGTGATCTTGTGCTTCGCCGCGATGGCATCGGGCAGCGTTTGCGCTCGCGCGCCGGCGGCCGTCATCAGCAAAATGCCGGCGGCAAGGACAAGTCGTCGCATCGTCATTCCCGCGTCCCTCAAACCTAGCCCAGCACCGCGGCCAGAAATTCTTTCGTGCGTGGATTTTGCGGGGCGCCCAGCACGTCGCGCGCGGCCCCCTGTTCGATGACCTGGCCCTTATCCATGAAGACGACGCGGTCCGCGACCTCGCGGGCGAAGCCCAGCTCGTGGGTGACGACGATCATGGTCATGCCGCTGCGGGCGAGGTCGCGCATCACCGCCAGCACCTCGCCGACCAGCTCCGGATCCAAGGCGGAGGTCGGCTCGTCGAACAACATGAGGCGCGGCCGCATGGCGAGCGCCCGGGCGATCGCGACACGCTGCTGCTGGCCGCCGGAGAGTTCGACCGGATAGCTGGCGGATTTATGGGCAAGGCCGACCCGATCGAGCAGCACCAGTGCCTCCGCCTCCGCCTCGCCGCGCGGCCGGCGTTGCACCCGCACCGGTCCTTCGATGATGTTCTGCAGCACGGTCATATGCGGGAAGAGGTTGAAGCGCTGGAACACCATGCCGGTGGCCAGACGCTGCCGGGCGATCTCGGCCTCGCTCAACGGGTAGAGCTTGTCGCCGACCCGCCGATATCCCGTGAGTTCGCCATCGACCCAAACGGCGCCGCCATCGATGCGCTCCAGCTGGTTGATGCAGCGCAGGAAGGTCGTCTTGCCCGAACCGGACGGCCCGATGATGCACAACACCTCGCCGCGCTCGACGGTGAGGCCGACGTCGACGAGGGCGTGAAACGTGCCGAACGACTTGCACACATCGACGGCGACGACGATCGGGTCAGCCGCCGGTGGGACGGTCTCTGGAACACCGCTCATCGCCGACCGCCCGCGCGACCAGCGCCGCGTCCGAAATAGCGCTCGACACCGGCCTGGCCGATCGACAGCAGCGTCACCACGAGCAGATACCAGATCGTCGCGACGATCAGCAATTCGATGACCCGCGAATTCGCGTAATAGATGTTCTCCGCGTTGTGCAGGATCTCGCTGTATTGCACCACGCTGGCGAGCGAGGTCGCCTTCACCATGCTGATGAACTCGTTGCCGATCGGCGGCACGATGACGCGCATCGCTTGCGGCAGCACGATACGGCGCAGCGACAAGAGATGCGTCATGCCGATCGTCTTGGCCGCCTCGTATTGCCCGGTATCGACCGCGAGCAGGCCGGCCCGCACGATCTCCGAGGTATAGGCGCCCTGACTGAGGCCGAGGCCGAGGAGGGCCGCCACGAACGGGGTCATCACGACCACCGTACGGATGGTATAGACCCCCGGTATGCCGATGACCGGGAAGACCAGCGCCAGATTGAACCAGAGCAACAGCTGCAGCAGCACCGGTGTACCACGGAACAGCCAGACATAGCCGACCGCGACCGAGCGCAGCACCGGATTGGCCGACATGCGCATGATCGCGATGACGACGCCAAGGGCGATGCCCAGCGCCATCGCCAAGATCGCCATGATCACCGTGTTGAGCAGCCCCCACAGGATCGTCGGCGCGGTCAGGAAGCGCCCGACATAGGTCCATTCGATCTGGCCGAGCGCGAAGGCGCGCGCCAGCAGTGCCAGCAGCGCGATGATGACGGCGACCGCCACCATCCGGCCGTAATGGCGGCGCGGCACATGCCGCAGATGCGCGATGCTGCCGGGTGCTACCACTCGCCCGTCGGCCAAGCCGGTGGTCATGCGCGCGGCCCGTCATAGCGGCCGGCCCAGGTGCGTTGCTCGTCCAGTACGGCACTCAGCCGGTCGATCTGCTCGGCGACGCGTGCCGGTGCGGTGCCGCCCCAGCCGGAGCGCGCCGCCACGGCCGCCTCCAGCGTGAGATGCGCCTGCACCGCCGGGGTCAGCCGCGCATCCACACCGGCGAGCAACGCGGGGCTCGCCTCGGCAAGCTCGATACCGGCCGCCTCGCAGGCCTGCACGACCGCACCGGTGATCTCATGCGCCTCGGAAAACGGCACACCGCCCAGCGCCAGCCAATCGGCGATCTCGGTCGCCAGCGTGAAGCCCAGCGGCGCCTGCCGCCGCAGCTCCACCGCGTCGACCCGCATGGTGCGCAGCATCCCGGCGAAGGGCGGCAACATCAGCGCCAGCAACTCGACCGTATCGATCGCCGCGTGCTTGTCGTCGTTGAGGTCGCGGTTGTAGGCGAGCGGCAGGGATTTCAGGGCGGCCAGCATGGCCATCAGATTGCCGATCAACCGGCCGGCCTTGCCGCGCGCCAGCTCGGCGATGTCCGGGTTCTTCTTCTGCGGCATGATCGAGCTGCCGGTGGCGAAGGCATCATCCAGTACCACCCAGCGGAACTGCCGCGAGTTCCACAGGCAGACCTCCTCCGCCAGGCGCGACAGGTTGACCGACAGCATGGCGGTGACGAACAGGAATTCGGCGACATGGTCGCGGCTGCCGACCGCATCGATCGAATTCTCGCAGGGCGCGTCATAGCCGAGTTCCCGCGCGGAGAGATCCGGCCGGCGCGCGATCGCGGAGCCGGCCAGCGCCGCGGCCCCCAGCGGCGAGCGGGCGGTGCGCCGGTCCCAATCCCGCAGCCGATCGATATCCCGCGCGAAGGCCTGGGCATGCGCCAGCAGATGATGGGCGAACAGCACGGGCTGGGCCTGCTGCAAATGGGTGAAGCCCGGCGCGATGGTATCGATATGCGCCCGCGCCTGCCCAATCAGCGCGTCCTGCACGGCGAGCAGGTCGAGCGTCATCAGCCGTGCCCGGTCGCGCAGATAGAGCCGGAGATCATTCGCCGCCTGATCGTTGCGCGAGCGGCCGGCGCGCAGCTTGCCGCCCAACGCACCCAGCCGTTCGGTCAGTACCCGTTCCAGGAAGGTGTGGACGTCCTCATCGCCCGGCGCCGGCTGGACCTGGCCCGCGGCGATCTCGGCCGTGAGCGTATCGATCGCCACCAGGATGCGCGCGACCTCGTCCGCCGCCAGCAGGCCCGCCCGCTCCAGCTCCCGCGCATGGGCGCGCGAGCCGGCGAGATCATAGGCGGCCAGCCCGAAATAGGCGGGCTCGGCCCGCGAAAACGCGGTCAGCGTCGGATCCGGCGGCGAGCGGAACCGGCCACCCCATAACCGTTCGGTCGCGTCGGTCAGAACAGCCCCCACATTTTCTTGGTTATTCCCCTTGAGATGACCAACCGCCTACTCTCTTCCCCGATGGCACATGCCTTGAACGCAACGATCGTGCCGTCGCAGCTTTGCGATAGCCAGCATCTTAGGACGGGGAGAGACAAGTATGGGTGCATCCTTCAAGATTGTCGCGGCGCTGGCAGCGGCGCTGGCGATAGCGATGCCGACGGCCTGGGCCGCGGAAGACGGCGCCCTCGCCCGGATCAAGCAGGCCGGCGTGCTGCGCATCGGGACGACGGGCGACTACAAGCCGTTCAGCTACAAGACGGCGGATGGCGCGCTGATCGGTGCCGATATCGAGATGGCGAAGGATCTGGCAGCGACCCTGGGGGTCCGCCCGGATTTCGTGCCGACCACCTGGAAGACGCTGCTGGAGGACTTCAAGGCGGATAAGTTCGACGTGGCGCTGGGCGGCATCACGATCAATCCGGACCGGGCGGCGATCGGCGATTTCTCGGTGCCGAACGTCTCGGACGGCAAACGGCCGATCGTCCGCTGCGGCGACAAGGACAAATACACCTCGCTCGACGCGATCGACCAGCCCGCCACAAGGGCGGTCACCAACCCCGGCGGCACCAACGACAAATTCGCCCATGAGCATTTCCAGAAGGCGCAGCTCGCCGTTTGGCCGGACAATAAGACGATCTTCGAGCAGCTGGTGACCAACCAGGCGGATGTCATGGTGACCGATGGCGTCGAGGTCGATCTGCAGTCGAAGCTGCATCCCGGCGTGCTGTGCCCGGCGGCGGTCAGCGCGCCTTTCACCCATTTCGACGACGCCTATCTGATGCGCAAGGACAAGCCGCTGAAGCAGGTCGTCGACGGCTGGATGCAGCAGGCGATCGCCACCGGCAAGTGGCGCAAGGCGCTGGACGGGGCGATGCAGTAGGACGATCGGCGGCCCGCTTAAGCTGATCGGGGCAACTGCCCCGCGATCAGCACGGCGGCCGTCTTCGCCGCCGCCGCCGACGGGCCTTGGGCACCCTGCATCTGACCGCTACTATAGGCGCCGTTCATGACCAGGTGCAGTTGATCGGCGAGCCCCGCCGGGTCCGCCGCTCCCATGGCGCGGGCAAGCTCGGTGAAGCGGCGTCTGACCTCCGCCTGATGACGTCCGATCACGGCGACGGCCGGATGGGCGGGATCCGGAAATTCGGTCGCGGTGTTGACGAAGGGACAGCCCCGATACGTCGGTTTCGCGGTCCGCCGGACGATCGAGGCGAAGAGCCCCTCGATCTGTTCTCTCGGCGTCGAATGCCGCGCCACCTCCCCGTCCCACCATTGCCAATAGAGCCGATCGCGCTCCTCCAGATAGGCCACCACCAAATCGTCCTTGGAGGGAAAATTGCGATAAAGGCTGGTCTTGGCGACACCGGAGCAGGCGACGATCGTATCGACGCCGACGGCGCGCACCCCTTGCCGATAGAACAAATCGCAGGCGACATCGAGCAACCGGTCGCGCACCCCGGATGGCGTGGTTGGCATGGCACTAGAAGCGGGAAACGTCATCGCAAACTCGAGCGGGAAATGAGGCGGAACGGGCGATTGACACGATACAGACCTGTCTGTAGCGTCGCCAGTAAATTCGTGGAGCCGGTCATCACGGGTCCCGACAACAGTCACTCGTCCCCATAGGAGCGCTCATGTCCCTCGTCACGCGTCTGGCCCGCGGCAGGCTGCATTACGGCTGGATCATCGCGGGCGTCACGTTCCTGGCGCTGCTCTCGTCGGCCGGGGTGCGCTCCACGCCCAGCGTGCTGATGGTACCGCTGGAAACCGAATTCGGCTGGTCGCGGGCGACCATCTCGCTCGCGGTATCGATCAACCTCATGCTGTTCGGGTTGATGGGGCCGTTCGCGGTCGCCCTGATCGAGCGGATCGGGGTTGTGCGGGCCATGGTCGGCTCAGCCCTGCTGGTGGCAACGGGCATCGGCCTGACGCCGTGGATGACGCAATCCTGGCAATTGATCCTGCTCTGGGGCGTGGTGGTCGGCGCCGGCACCGGCATGAGCGGCCTCGCCTTGGGAGCCATGGTGGTAAACCGCTGGTTCACCGAGCGGCGCGGCCTGGTCATGGGCATGCTGACCGCCAGCACGGCGACCGGCCAACTGGTCTTCCTGCCGCTGATGGCCGCCATCGTCGAGGCTTGGGGTTGGCGGTTCTCCACCATCCTGGTCGCCGGTGCCGCCTTGGTGGTGGTACCGCTGGTCGCCCTGCTGATGCGCGACCGGCCGGCCGATATCGGCCTCAAACCCTATGGCGAAACCGGCGCCTCGGTGCCCCATGCCCGGGCGACCGGCAATCCGATCGCGATCGCCTTCGCGGCACTGGGCCGTGGGTTCAAATCCAGGGATTTCTGGCTGCTGTTCCTCAGCTTCTATATCTGCGGTGCCAGCACCAACGGGTTGATCGGCACGCATCTGATCCCGGCATGCCTGGATCATGGCATCGCCGAAGTCACGGCGGCCAGCCTGTTGGCCGCCATGGGCATCTTCGACTTTTTCGGCACGACCCTGTCGGGCTGGCTGTCCGACCGGTACGACAACCGACTGCTGCTGTTCTGGTATTACGGTCTGCGCGGGTTGTCGCTGCTGTTCCTGCCGTTCAGCTTCGATCTGTCGTTCTACGGGCTGTCGATCTTCGCGGTGTTCTACGGGTTGGATTGGATCGCCACGGTGCCGCCGACGGTGCGGCTCGCCGCCAATTCCTTCGGCAAGGAGAATGTCGGGCTGATGTATGGCTGGATCGCCGCCGGCCACCAGCTGGGTGCCGCTAGCGCTGCGTTCGGCGCCGGCAAGCTGCGCACCGAGCTGGGCAGCTATACCGAGGCCTTCATGATCTCGGGCAGCCTGTGCCTGTTAGCCGCCATCCTGGTAATGTACATTGGACGGGGCGCGCGCGCCGCCGATGCGGGTTCGGCGGGACAGGCCGCCCAATCGGCCGCGGCCTGAGCGGTAGCCTTTCGCAGTCAATCGGCGGAGGGATCGCGCTGACGGTCGTTGATCGGAAACGACGACCCTGGAAAGGAGACGTCATGCGCAAGATTTCGATGGCGGCGACCCTCTTGCTGGCTATTGGGCTCGCCGGCCCAGCGCTGGCGCAGACCGTGCCGCAGCACGCCTATAGCGCCGGCGCCAAGCTGCAGCCACGGCCGATCGATGGCGAGAAACCGACCAATGCGGATCCGGCGCAGGTGGAATCGACCCTCGACGCTTTGGCGAAAAGCACGGGCGGAGACCGGGCGGCGCCCCCTGCGACCGACCTGTATGGCCACCCGCTGGGCGGCGATCCCGGCCTCAACCCGCCGGGGCTGACCCAAACGAAGCCAAAATCCTAGGGGCGAGGCCGAGCTGTCGAGAGCGCGTGGAGCCATCCCGAACGACTGGGGCGCATCGCGTGGCGAAAAGATGCTAAGTACCGGCGCCGCTTCGTCTTCGAGGATCCATCTTGGCAACCGCCGCTCTCCCAAAGCCCCGCTTAAGCCGTCACAGCTTCCGCGCCGTCGCTTTCCTGCTGCCTTATCTATGGCCCAAGGGGGCGATCGAACTCAGGCTGCGGGTCGTGCTCGCCATGACCTGCCTGGTGGTGGCGAAGATCGCAAATGTCTATGTGCCGATGCTGTACAAGCAGGCGGTCGACGCGCTGGGCCATCCCGGCGCCTTGGCGGTGGCCGTCCCGATCGGCATCATCCTGGCCTATGGCGGCGCCCGGATCCTGTCGCTGATCTTCGCCGAACTGCGCGACGCGGTCTTCGCCAAGGTGGCGCAACGGGCGATCCGCACCGTCGGCCTGGAGATCTTCCGGCACCTGCACGCCCTGGCGCTGCGCTTTCACCTGGAACGGCAGACCGGCGGACTCAGCCGATCGATCGAGCGAGGCACCAAGGGCATCGAGACCCTGCTGTCCTTCATGCTGTTCAACATCATGCCGACCTTGTTCGAGATCGGCTTGGTCTGCGTCATCCTCTGGCGGGTTTACGACATCTGGTTCGCCCTGGTGACCTTCGTCACCGTGACGATCTACATCGCCTATACCTTAGCCATCACCGAATGGCGGATCACCTTTCGCCGGCGCATGAACCAAAGCGACAGCGAGGCCAATACCAAGGCGATCGACAGCCTGATCAATTACGAGACGGTCAAGTATTTCGGCAATGAGGAGCACGAAGCCCGGCGCTTCGACGAGGCGCTGCAGCGCTACGAGCGGGCGGCGGTCATCAGCCAGACCAGCCTATCGCTGCTCAACATCGGCCAGGCGACGATCATCTCGGTCGGCCTTACCGCCATCATGTATATGGCGGGTCGCGGCATCGTCGCCGGCACCATGAGCCTGGGCGACTTCGTGCTGGTGAACACCTACCTCATCCAGCTCTACCAGCCGCTCAACATGTTCGGTTTCGTCTATCGCGAGATCAAGCAGTCGATGATCGATATGGAGCAGATGTTCACGCTGCTGACCATCGATCGAGAGATCCAGGACAGCCCGGATGCGCGGCCGCTGCGCCTCGAAGGCGCCAGGCTGGAGTTCCGCGACGTCGAATTCGGCTATGACCCGCGCCGACCCATCCTGAAGGGCGTGAGCTTCGTCATCCCGGCGGGGCACACGGTCGCCGTGGTCGGCGCCAGCGGGGCCGGCAAATCGACACTGAGCCGCCTACTGTTCCGCTTCTACGACGTCAACGACGGTCAGGTGCTGATCGACGGCCAGGATATCCGCACGATCACGCAAAGCAGCCTGCGCGCGGCGATCGGCATCGTCCCGCAAGACACGGTGCTGTTCAACGACACGATCTATTACAACATCGCCTATGGCCGGACCTCCGCCAGCCGCGACGAGGTCGAACACGCCGCGCGCCTCGCCAATATCCACGACTTCATCCTGAGCCTGCCCGATGGCTATCAATCGATGGTCGGCGAGCGCGGGTTGAAACTATCGGGCGGCGAGAAGCAGCGTGTCGCGATCGCCCGTACCATCCTGAAACAGCCGGCGATCCTGCTGTTCGACGAGGCGACCTCGGCCCTCGACACCCATACCGAGCGCGAGATCCAAGCCAATCTGCACGAGGTCAGCCGTGGCCGGACGACGCTGGTCATCGCCCATCGCCTGTCCACGGTGATCGATGCGGATGAGATCATCGTGCTGGAAGCCGGCCAAATCGTCGAACGCGGCCGCCATACCGAGCTGCTGGCGCTCGATGAGCGATATGCCGCGATGTGGCGCCGCCAGCAGGAAGCCGCGGCCAAGGGCGATCCGTTGCTGGCACCGCCGCCGGTTCACCAACCGGCGATCGCCGCGCCGGCCGGGTAGCTCGCCTCGTAGTTCTAGGGCGACAGCTTAGTTCTAGGGCGACAGCGCTTCGATGATGCGGCATTCGGCAACGGTCCCGTGTCCGCAGTGATCGATCAGGTCGCGCAACTCGCGGGCGAGCGCCCCGAGATCGGCGATTTTATGCTCGACCGCCGCCAAATGCCCTCGGGCAATGGCGTCGACGGCCATGCAGTCGCGGTCTCGTTCATCGGCCAGCTTGAGTAAATCGCGCACCACCTCCAGGGAAAAGCCGAGATCGCGGCTGCGCCGCACGAAGCTCAGGCGGGCCAGATGCTCCGCCCCGTAGGCCCTGAAATTACCGCTGGTCCGACCCGGGTCGGTCAGCAGGCCGATCCGCTCGTAGTAGCGGATCGTCTCGACCTTGGTGCCGGTCGCCTCGGCGAGATCCCCGATAGACAGAAAGCCGTTCTTCATGCCCTTGACCCTGTAGTCGCTACAGGGTGCATATGGGTATCCGTGATCATTTTCCACACGGGGATCGTACCATGAGCGCCTGCTGCGCCTCGGATAGCTGCCACAGCCCCGCCCCGGACCCGTCTTATCGGCGAATTCTGTGGATCGCCCTTGCCTTGAACGCCGCGATGTTCGCGGTCGAGACGGTCGGCAGCCTCCTCTCCGGATCGGTCTCGCTGCAAGCCGACGCCCTGGATTTCCTGGGCGACGCCGGCAACTACGCAGTCAGTTTGATCGTGCTGGGACTCGCCGTGCACTGGCGTGCCCGGGCGGCGTTCGGCAAGGGGATCGTCATGGGCTTGTTCGGGCTCTGGGTCGCCGGCAACACCCTCTGGCATGCCGCGTCGGGAGGGCTTCCTCGGTCGGACCTGATGAGCGGAATCGGCCTCCTCGCCTTCGCCGTGAACCTCGCGGTCGCCTTCCTGCTGTTTCGCCATCGGACGGGCGATGCCAACCGCCTATCGGTCTGGCTATGCACCCGGAACGACGCCATCGCGAACATCGCGGTGATCCTGGCCGGCATCGGCGTCTGGCTGACCGGTACGCGGTGGCCGGATATCGCCGTGGCCGCCGTGATCGCCACCCTCGGCCTGAGCGGTGCCTGGCAGGTGACGCGGAAAGCGCGCCAAGAATTGGAGCGTCCTGCCCTAACCGCCGCGGCCGAATGAGCGCTCAGATCCGCGTGGCCCGCCGGTTCGTATAGATCGCCGCGAGCAGGGTGGCGGTCGAGACCACGGCGACGATGATCGTGGCGAGCGCGTTGATTTCCGGGCTGAGGCCGAGGCGCACCTTCGAGAAGATCACCAGCGGCAGGGTGCTGGAGCCTGGTCCCGAAACAAAGGCGGTCATCACCAGATCGTCGAGGCTGAGCGAGAAGGCCAATAGCCAGCCGGCGACCAGCGCCGGAGCGATCAGCGGCAGGGTGATCAGGAAGAACACCTGCGCTGGGCGGGCACCCAGATCCATCGCCGCCTCCTCCAAGGAGGCGTCCATATCGGCGAGCCGCGCCTGCACGATGACTGCGACGAACGCCATGGTGAAAGTGATATGCGCGATAGTAATCGTCTCGACCCCGCGGCCATTGGGCCAGCCGATCACCTGTTCCAGCCCGACGAACATCAACAGCATGGACAGGCCCATGATCACCTCGGGCATCACCAAGGGTGCCGAGATCATGCCGGCGAACAGGGTGCGCCCGACGAAGCGCTTGTAGCGGCTGAGTACGAAGCCGGCGATGGTGCCGAGGATCACGGCGCCGGTAGCGCTGGTGAAGGCGATGCCGAGCGATAATTTCGCGGCGTTCAGCACCTGCTCGTTCCGCGCCAGCGAGGCGTACCATTTCAGCGAGAATCCAGTCCAGACGGTAACCAGTTGGGACTCGTTGAACGAATAGATCACCAGCAGGACGATCGGCCCATAGAGGAACGCCAACCCCACCCCCAGCGCCAAGGGCAGGAACCAGGCGCCACGGGTCTTGACGCGCGACGCGCGGCGCGGCGCGGCGGCGGGGGCCAGAACCGCCGTCACGGGACCGCCGCCGCCGGTGGCGCCGGCCGGGCGGCGGCCTCGGCCTGCCGACCTTGCAAACGCTGGAACAGCATGATCGGCACCACCAGGAAGGCTATCATGGCGATCGTCACCGTGGCGGCGACGGGCCAATCCCGGTTCGCGAAGAACTCGGTCCACACCACATTGGCGATCATCAGGGTATCGGCCCCGCCCAATAGGCTGGGGATGACGAACTCGCCGACCGCCGGAATGAAGACCAAGAGCGAGCCGGCGATGATGCCGGGCAGCGAGAGCGGCAAGGTGATCGACCAGAACGCCCGCAACGGCCGCGCGCCGAGATCGCTCGCCGCCTCGAGCAACGAGACGTCGAGCTTCTCGAGCTGGGCGTAGAGCGGCAGGATCATGAACGGCAGATAGGCATAGACCATGCCGATGAAGACCGCCGTCTGGGTGTTCATGATGACCAGCGGCTCGTCGATGATGCCGAGCGAGATCAATAGGTTGTTGAGCAACCCGTTGTCCTTGAGGATACCGATCCAGGCATAGACGCGGATCAGGAACGACGTCCAGAACGGCAGGATGATCAACATCAGCAACGCCGAGCGGCGGCTGGCCGGCGCCCGTACGATGGCATAGGCCATCGGATATCCCAACAACAGGCACAGCAACGTAGTGATCGCAGCGAGCTGCAGGGAGCTTAGATAGGCCAGCACATAGAGATCGTCGTCGAACAGCCGGCCGATATTATCGAGATGCAGGTCGAGCCGTAGCACCCCATCCTCGGGCATGCTGAACAACGGCTCATAGGGCGGAATGCCCACGGTGGCGGTCGAGAACGCGATCTTCAGCACGAAGGCGAACGGCACCAGGAAGAACACCGCCAGCCATAGATAGGGAACGGCGATGACCAGGCCGCGGCCCGAGCCGCGCAGCCGGCCAACGAGAGCGGTGGCGAAGGGAGCCACCGTCACTCGACGATCACCCCGGCCTCCGGCGCCCAGCCGAGCCGGACGATTTCGTCCCGGGCGAAGGGCTGATCGGCCCAGCGGCCGAGATTGGGGGCGGTGACGCGCAACACTTTGCCGCTCTCCAGCACCACGTGATAGATCCGGCTGTCGCCGACATAGGCGATATCCTTGATCCGTCCCTCCAACTGATTGACCGGCGCCGCGTCAGGGGGCTCCGCCCCCTCACGCTTGCCGAGATGGATCTGCTCCGGCCGCACGGCGAGGCAGACCGGGCTGCCGGGGCTGGCGCCGATCCCACGACCGATCACCAGCGGTGTCCCCGTGTCGTCCGCGGCGATCACCGCCCGGTCGGCCTCGTCGGTGACCACACGGCCCTCGAACAGATTGACCGAGCCGATGAAGCCCGCGACGAAGCGGCTGCTGGGAAATTCGTAGATCTCGTTCGGCGTGCCGACCTGGACGATCCGGCCGTGATCCATCACCGCGATGCGCGACGACATGGTCATCGCCTCCTCCTGGTCGTGGGTGACCATGACGAAGGTGATGCCGACCTGTTCCTGGATGGTGACCAGTTCGAACTGCGTCTGCTCGCGCAGCTTTTTGTCGAGGGCCGAGAGCGGCTCGTCGAGCAGCAGCACCTTGGGCCGTTTCACGATGCTGCGTGCCAGGGCCACGCGCTGGCGCTGACCGCCGGATAGCTGGGCCGGCTTGCGATCGGCGAAGCCCGCCAGTTGCACGAGCTCCAGCGCCTCGCCGACCCGGCGGGCGATCTCCGGTTTGGCCACGCCGTCGCGGCGCAGACCGAACGCCACATTGTTGGCGACACTCATATGCGGGAACAGCGCATAGGACTGGAACATCATGTTGACCGGCCGCTCGTAGGGCGGAACATCGGACACGTCGGCGCCGTCGATCAGGATGCGGCCCTCATCGACGCTGAGAAACCCCGCGAGCATGCGCAGCAGCGTGGTCTTGCCGCAACCCGAGCCGCCCAGCAGCGAGAACAACTCGCCCCGGTAGATCGACAGCGAGACACCGTCGACCGCGGCGGTCGCGCCGAACCGCTTGGTCACACCGTCGATGCGGATATGCGGCTCGGCAGCGGGGTCGAGCCAAGGTTCTGGTTTACCCGAAACGGATGTCATCGGAGGGTCAGATCTCGCCGATCGATATTAACTTTCGGATGCTCCCGATCCTCGCCCGACTTCACGATCAGTACTCGGTCTTGGCTCAACGACGTGTCTTGACCTTGGTCCACAGTCGCGTGCGTGTCCGATCGACCGCGGGGGTCGAGACCGAGATATCATAGAGGGTCTTCACCACGTCCTCGGGCGGGTAGATGCCCGGGTCATTGGCAATCTCCGGCTTCACGAATTTGGTCGCCGCCGCGTTGCCGTTGGCGACCGGGATGGTGTTCGAGGTTTCGGCGATGACCTCGGGCCGCATGATATAGTCCATGAACTTCAGCGCGAGTTCGGGATGCGGCGCGTCCTTGGGGATCGCCATCGTGTCTATCCAGCGCAAAGCGCCCTCCTTGGGGATCACATAGGCGACATGGACGCCCTTGGCCGCCTCGTCGGCGCGGCGCTTGGCCAGGTTGATATCGCTGGAATAGCCGAATGCCAGGCACAAATCGCCGTTTGCCAGATCGTTGATGTAGTCCGAGCTGTCGAATTTGCGGATATACGGCCGGATCTTGGTCAAAAGCTCGGCCGCCTTGTTAAGATCCTCGGTCTTCTGGCTGTCGGGATCGAGCCCAAGATATTTCAACGCGGCCGGGAACACGTCGGTCGGCGAGTCGATGATCGAAATGCCGCAGCCCTTGAGCTTGGCGGCGTTCTTGGGATCGAACAGCAATGCCAGGCTGTTGGTCGGCGCATCCGGCAGGAGCGCCTTTACCTTGTCGACATTGATCGCCAAGCCGTCGGTGCCGGTCATCCACGGGATCGCATGCGCGTTGCCCGGATCGACCTGAGCCATCCGCTCCAGCAACGGCTTCGACAGATTGCCGTAATTGGCGAGTTTCGACTTATCCAGCGTCAGGTAAAAGCCAGCCTTGACTTGGCGGGCCAGGAACGGCATCAGGCTGGGCACCACCAGATCATAGCCGGATTTGCCCGCCGACAGCTTCGCCTCGAGCGTCTCGTTCGCGTCGTAGACGTCGTAATTGACCGCGATGCCGGTTTCCTTGGTGAAATTCGGCACGGTGTCCGGCGCGATGTAATCCGACCAGTTGTAGATGTTGAGAGTCGGTTTCGCACCCTGCGCGAATGCCGAACTCATCAACAGCGCGGACCCCGCCACCACCAGAATCGCCGCCTTCACCGTACCGTTCCAAGACGCCATACCTGCCCCCCTGTAATCGATGCCGCGGCTGTCGCGAACAGTCCCGAATAGCGGCCACCCCAATGCCCTGTCCCATAGCCGAAAACGTCGCGAGCGCACAGGCAAAAACCACGCCCAAATGAGGGGGTGCGACACCACGCGTTAATGCACCGCAACATAGACTGGTGGTGTTGGTGCATTGGGCGCATGATCCATGAGATTTTTTACCGACACTATCGGGGACACCAGGCGCCGTAAGGGTATGGTTATGTCGCATGAGCGCGCTTGAGAGTTTTATCGCCGACCACCGCATCACCGAGGTGGAATGCCTCGTCCCGGATCTATCCGGCATCGCGCGCGGCAAGATCCTGCCCGCCGAGAAGTTCCTGCGCATCCTGCGCGATCGGGGCCTGCGCATGCCCGAAGCGATCTTCGTGCAGACGGTCACCGGGGATTTCCCGGATCATGAGGATGTGACGAGTCCCGAGAACTCGGACATCTACATGATCCCGGATGAAGCGACGATCCGCAACGTCCCCTGGTACAAGGAGCCGACCGCGCAGGTCATCAGCGACTGCGTCTATGCCGATGGCGCGCCGGTCGATATTTCGCCGCGCTATGTCTTGAAACACGTGCTGCAACTCTATGCCGCCAAGGGCTGGCAGCCGATCATCGCGCCGGAGTTGGAATTCTTCCTGGTCCAGATCAACAAGGATCCGGACTATCCGCTGGCGCCGCCGGTCGGCCGATCGGGCCGGACCGAAAGCGGGCGGCAGGCCTATGGCATCGACGCCGTCAACGAGTTCGACCCGATCTTCGAGGATGTCTACGACTACTGCGAGGCGCAGAACATCGATATCGACACGCTGACCCACGAGGCGGGCGCGGCGCAGATCGAGATCAACTTCAACCATGGCGACGGGCTGCTGCTCGCCGACCAAGTGTTCCTGTTCAAGCGCACGGTGCGTGAAACGGCGATCCGGCACGATGTCTATGCGACGTTCATGGCCAAGCCCATGCAAGGCGAACCGGGCAGCGCCATGCATATCCACCAAAGCGTAATCGACCTCAACACAAAGCGGAACCTGTTCGCCACGCTGGACAACCAGGATACCGATTTGTTCCGCGGGCATATCGCCGGGCTGCAGACCTACCTGCCCTCGGTGATGCCGTTACTGGCACCCAATGTGAACAGCTATCGCCGGCTGGTGGCCGGATCGGATGCGCCGATCAACGTGCATTGGGGGCGCGACAACCGCACGGTGGGGTTCCGCGTGCCGGTCTCCGCGCCGGAGGATCGCCGGGTCGAGAACCGGGTCGCCGGCGCCGATGCCAACCCCTATCTGGCGATCGCCGCCTCACTGGCTTGCGGGTATCTCGGAATGGTGCAGGGGCTCGTTCCGGACGAGGCGGTGCGCGGCAGCGCGCATCGCCGGCCGTTCACCCTGCCGCGCCACCAATCGGACGCGCTGGAGCGGTTCAACGCCTGCGAGGCCTTGGCCGAGGTGCTCGGCTCGAAGTTCATCGCCGCCGTGACCTATGTGAAACAGGCCGAATACGACGCCTATCAGCGCGTCATTTCGAGCTGGGAGCGCGAGAACCTGCTGCTGAACGTTTAGGGGGCAGAATCTGGCGGATGGTTGCCAAACCTGAACGCCGACTTGTCACCAGAGGCCCGGGACCAGCCTCCATCGAATCCGGCGGGCATAGTCCTGATACCCGGGTAGCTCGGCCCGCAGCAGCCGGTCCTCCCACGCGGTCCGGACAATGATGGCAACCGAGGCGAGCACGGCGGGGATCAGCGCCCATAGCGAGCCTAACGACAGTGCCACGCCGGCGAAGAGCAGCATGCCGGCGATATAGCCGGGGTGTCGGATGACGGCGTATGGGCCGGTGTCAATCACGTGTTGGTGGCGTTCCGACTGTATCCTCACACCGGGTTCAAAGAACTCATTCACGGCTTGGGCCCAAGCCGTGAGTGCGAAGCCCGCCAGGAAGACGAGATAGCCAGCCGCGATAGCCCATGCCGGCAGCACCGACCATCGGAAACGTCCGGCGTCCAACGCCGCGACCGGCAAGACGACCAATGCCGAGGGGAGGAGAAAAGCGAGCAATCTCTTGTCCCAAAGCTTCGTGCCGGGTTGAAACCGGCTGCGCGCCCGGAAGATCGTGGGATTGACCCGCTGAAGAACGACGGCGGAAACGGCCAGCGCCGTGAAGAGCACAAGCAGGAAGACCCATCCGGCGGTCCAGCTCATCGATCCCGCAGGAAGGAACAGGAGCGCTCCCAACAGCAACGGACCGCCAATGGCGTAAGCGACAGCTTTGCCGGGCGACATCGAACTGGGCTCGATCGGTGGGTTCACGATCGCGTTCTCTCCACAGTCGGGGGAGTCTGCGCGCGCTATCGCTTTTAAGCCACGCCTATGTCCGCTCGGGGTGGACAGACATTGGTTAGAACACGCCGCGCGCAGCCAGCAGGCGTTCGCCGGCGGCGGCTATGTAGGTCGTCAGGCGCTCGACGTCCGGACGCTCCGCGGTGACGCCGATCACGGCGCGCAGCGCGGCGAGCAGCATGGCGACGATCCGGCCATCGGCCGGCTGGATACCGGGCGCCACAATCGCCGCGGCCAGGCACCGGGCCACGCGCACCAGAGTCCACCGGGCATTAGCGCCCAGTTGCGGCAGCTGCGCATCGATCGCTGTATCGATCGCGCCGAATTGATCGGCCGCCACCTGTACCGCGCGGAGCAGGGCTTCGACCATCGCGTCGCGACCCGGACGCTGCCGAAATCGGCCGGCGACCTGAACCGTGTTGAGTTCGCTGAGCGACGTGGCGAGGCTACCGAGTGCCGCCTCGATCGCGGCCGTCTCGACGCCGATGCGCGTGCCCGCCACGGCGAGCGGCGGCAGGACCTTGATATGGCCGGGAGGGGGGGCTTCGACCGGTGTCGCGGCGGTCCGCCGTTCACCAGGCGCGCCGCCACCACCGCCGCGCCGGCGATTCGGTCCGAGATAGATCGCCGAAATCCAGAACGGCCGCGGCTGAAAGATCAGCGCCCGCATACGCTCGCTGATCACGCCGAACGCCAGCGGCTTGGTCACCACCGCATCGACACCGGCGCCGAGCGCCCGGCGGGCGAGCTTCTGATCATCGGCCGCCGCGATCAGCAAGATCGGTTGAAACGGATTGACCGATGCCGGATTACGCCGGATCCAGGTGACGAGATCCATGGCACCCGCTTCTGGCGTGGTACCGTCGAGCACCACCAGATCCGGCGGATCGGCCGCGAGCATCGCCACGGCGGCGTCGTAGGATGGCACGCCGGCGACACCGGACAGACCTTCGGCACCCAGCATCCCGGCGATCAGCCGGCGCGTCAGGCTATCGGCCGTCACCACCAGGGCGGTCAGCAGCGTGCTGCCGATCGCCGTCGGGGCAATTGCCGGGGCTGCGTCCAAGGGAGCCGATACCGACAAAACCAACTGAAGCACTCCGACCCTGATTCAGGCTTGATCCGGCCGCGCCCGACCAGATGAAGTGCTTAGTTTTCCGCCCATAAGGTTAACAGCGCCTTGACGAACCCCTCATCTTGACGACCCCCATGACGAGACTCGGGCCTACTTGACCGCCAGCAGCTCGACATCGAACATCAGGGTCGCATTCGGCGGGATCACGCCACCGGCGCCGCGCGCGCCATAGCCCAGATCCGACGGGATGATCAGCGTACGCTTGCCGCCGACCTTCATGCTTGCGACGCCCTCGTCCCAACCCTTGATCACGCGCCCGGCGCCGATCGGGAACTGGAACGGCTCGTTGCGGTCGAGCGAGCTGTCGAATTTCTTGCCCTTCACGCCGTCCTGGTACAGCCAACCCGTGTAATGCATCACGCAAGTCTGGCCGGGCTTCGGCGTCGCACCGGTGCCGATAACGGTATCGATATATTGCAGACCGCTGGCGGTCGTGACGGTATCGGCGGCACTCATTTGAATCTCCGTGGGGTGAAGCTCGGTGATCGACTCTTGCGCGGCGAGAGCGGGGCCGGCGAGAGCAAGCAAGAGAGCCAAGCAAACAAACATCGGCCGAAACAGCGACATACCCGGCATCGGGGTTACTCCGGAAACATCATTCAGGGGAGGGTCATGTGCTGGGGCGGCACCCTAGACGGGCGAGACCGCCGGCCGCAAGCCCAAGCCGTCGCTGCCGAAGCCGCGAATGCCCTATTCATCTCATTTTAATAAAATCTTAGATCGGTACCGCCATCATCCCGAACTTGCTGAATTATATGGATGAACCAGCCGTATCCGGGCGGCCAGTCGGGATGACAACGATGCGCCTTCGTCTATCCATCGAAACGCTGCTCAACGCGATTTCGCTCACGCTGTGTGTCGCCTTGGTCGCGGTTCTGCTGTTCGGCATTCGCGCCGCGTGGGACGACTTCGACGCGGCGCGGCAATTGAGCATGATCGCCGAGACCAATCGCGCGGTGTTCGAGACGATGCAGGCGATGCGCCTGCAGCGCGGCGATGTGCAGACCACCCTGCTGACCGTCGAGGACGCGGCGGCGCCCGCCGAGAAAATCCGCAACGACGCTAAGGCTTCGCTCGACGCCACCCTCGCCCGAGCCGCGAAGCTGCCACAAAGCGATATCGCCGGCCTGGTCGATACAGTGCGCAAGCGGGCCGCCGAAAGCGACGGGATTTGGTCGGAAATCCTGGCGATGACCAAGCAACCCAAGGCCGAACGAAGCTTAAAAGGGACGTTGCCGTGGTACGCGACGGTCACGGCGATCATCGATCCGTTGTCGGAGCTGTCCCGGATCACCGGTGGCCAGGCGCGGATCGCGGATCCGGTGGCGGGCGAACTCGTCACGATCCAGCAACTGGCCTGGCGGCTTCGCGTCGTCGCCGGCGACGAGTGTTCGCTGGCGCGCCAAACCATCGACAACGGCGGCCGCTTGCCCCCGGAGATGCGCGGCAAGATCGATGGGATGCGCGGCTCCAGCGCGCAATTGATCTCGATCCTTGGCGATATCACCGTACGGCCCGGGATGAACCCGGCGCTGGTCACCAGCGCGCAAGGCGCCGACCAGGCGTTGAAGGCCTCACAGACCGCGCGAGAGGCGGTCTATAAGCGGCTGGACGATAGCGGCAAGCCGGCGATACCGCCGGCCGAATGGACGACGCTGTGCAATGCGCCGTTCAAGCCGATCCAGCAAGTCGCCGAAATGGCGATCGCCTTGATGCTGCGCCACGCCGAGGCGACCCTCGCCGCGAGCGAAAGGCAATTGGCGATTCAAGCGGCGGCCTTGCTGGGCGCGCTGGCCGTATCCGGCGGATCCCTTTGGTTGGTCCGCCGTCGGGTCATGCGGCCGATCCGCCAATTGATCGAGGCGATCGGTCATCTGGCCCGGCGAGATTTTACCTTGGTCGTGCCGCAATCGGCCAATCATGACGAGTTCGCGATCATGGCCCGCACCTTGGAAGCGCTGCGCCTGGATGTCCTGGAGGCGGAGCGGCAGGCCGCCGACCGAACGGCGGCGCAACAAGCCGACCTCGCCCGTGCCGCGGCGGTCGATGCGTCATGCCATCGGTTCGACGCGATAATGGGCCAGACGCTGAAGACCGTGTCGAGCGCGCTGGACAATATGACCGGCTCCGCCGATGCCATGACGTCGAGCACACGATCCGCCCGGGCGGAAACCGGCGAGATCGCTACCGCGGTTCAGGAGACCGTCAACAACATCGCGGCGGTCGCCGCGGCGATCGGCGAGATGAAGGCCTCGATCGCCGAGATCACCACACGCGTCTCGGCATCGGCACGGCTGGCGGGCCAGGCGGTATCGGATGCGAAATCGACGACCGACGAAGTCGGCCGGCTGTCCGAGGCCGCCATCCAGATCGGCGCGATGGTCAATGTCATCAGCTCGATCGCCGCCAAGACCAACCTCTTGGCACTCAATGCGACCATCGAAGCGGCACGGGCCGGCGATGCCGGCAGGGGTTTCGCCGTGGTCGCAGGCGAGGTCAAAACCCTGGCCAACCAGACCGCCGAGGCCACAAGGGAGATCACCGCCCAGGTTGCCGCCATCCAGGCGGCGACGCGCGGTGCCGTCACCGCGATCGACGGCATCGGTGGACGGATCACCGAGATCGACGAGATCGCCACCATGATCGCAGCCGCGGTCGAACAGCAGGACGCAGCGGTCGGTCAGCTCGCCAGGGATGCCGACACTGTATCGTCGGTCAGCGGCGAGGTCGCCGCCCGATTGGGCGTGTTGCGCGCGGCGACCGAGATGACAGGCGATGCCGCCGAAGCGGTCCGCGAGACGGCCGGCGAACTCGTCACCCAGTCGACCACGCTGAACCGGGAAATCACCGGCTTCATCGCGGAAGTCGCCGACCAGCGGACCGCCGCCTGAGTCCGATTGGGGTGGTCGAGGTCACTCAGGACTGCTCCTTGACCCTGGTCACCAACTGAGTCGGGTTGACGAAGCGTAGGGCGATCAGCAGCCAGATGAGCGTGGTGATCATGTAGATCACCGCCATGGCATCGACCGACTGCCCGGCGCGCACGCCCGCGGCGAATACCGAATAATACAGCGCCACCACCAGGGTCTGGCTGTCCGATCCCGCCGTGAGGAAGGTAAGCTCGAACATCGCGAAGGTACGCACCAGCACCAGCAGGGCCGCCGCCAGGATGCCCGGCGCCAGCAGCGGGATCAGCACATGGCGGAACACCTGAAAGGTGCGGGCGCCGAACACCCGGGCGGCCGCCTCCAGCCGTGGATCGATCTGCTCGATGAACGGCGTCATCACCAGAACGACGAAGGGCACGGTCGGCACCAGATTGGCCAAGATCACGCCGTAGATCGTGCCGGCCAGCCGCGCCTGATACAGCACGGTCGCCAACGGGATGCCATAGGTGATCGGCGGCACCAGCAGCGGCAAAACAAGCAGCAGCAGCACCGCCCGCTTGCCCCGGAAGTCGCGCCGGGCCATGGCATAGGCCGCCGGCACGCCGAGGACCACGGAGAGCAGCACGACGGCGCCAACCACCTCGAAAGTGACGGTCAGCACTTCGGCCAACTGGAACTCGTTCCAGGCAGAGGCGTACCAGCGGGTCGTGAAATCCGCCGGGAACCAGGTGCCAAGCCAGCGTGTGGCGAAGGAGTTCACCGCCACGGCGCCGATGATGCCCACGACATTGAGGACGAAAAAGCCGGTCAGGGCCCAGAGCAGCATGGCCCAGGCGGTGGGCATCCGCCGGTGCCGCGGGGCCGAGGCGCCGGCCGAACCGGTGGCGGCGTCGACGGCGCTCATCCCTTTGCTCCCGTCGCCGGACCCTTGTAGAACGCGCCGCGCAAGGCCAGGACGGCGATCACCACCAGCAGCTGAACGGCACCCATGATCATCGCGATCGCCGAGGCCATCGAGTAGTCGTAATCCTCGAACGCGGCCTGGTATGCCGCGATGGAAATGACGCGGGTCGGCCCGGCAGGTGCACCGAGCAGGACAGCCGAAGGGAATACCGAAAACGCCTGCACGAAGCTGAGGCAGAAGCAGATAGCAAGGCCCGGCACCAGCAGAGGCAGGTAGATATGGCGGAACTGTGCCCCGGGCCGGGCGCCAAGAGTGGACGCCGCCTGCGCCAGGACCGGATCGATACCGGTGATGTAGCTGAGGATCAGCAGAAAGGCAAAGGGGAAGCCGGTGATCACCAGCGACAGCAGGACGCCCCAATAGTTATGGGTCAACCGTACCGGTACCTCGATCAGATGTAGATTCATCAGCACCCGATTGAACCAGCCCTGCGGCCCCAGATAGGTCAGCATGCCTTCGGCCACCAGGACGGTGCCGAGCGTGATCGGGATCACCAGGATGGTCGTGAAGATCCGCTGGTAGGCCGATTTGCGGCGGAGCTGGAACGCGATCGGCAGGGCGATGAAAACATTCACCAAGGTCGCCGGCAGAGCGAGCCACAGGGTGGTAGCGATCGTCTGGTACAAGGCGGCCTTGGTGAAGAAGTTGGCGTAATTCTCCAGGACACCGCCCTGCATCGGCTCGAACGACAGCACCAGGCCATAGCCGAACGGATAGACGAACAAGGCAAGGACCAGAACCACCGCCGGGATGACCAGAAGCGCGGTACGATCCCAGCCCATCGCCGCGAGCCAACTGCCGGGCGAAGCGGCGATATCGGCACCGAATGCGCTTCGACCACCACGCGTTTCGGATGCGGCGGTCATGCCGGCACCTCGGCGGCGAGGCGGGACGGTGCCACCGGCGGAGCGCCACTCGGCCGATCGAGCGGGAAGACCCGGACCCGCTCGGCCGCGACGCCGAGGCGGATCTTCTCGCTGAGCGACACCCGTGTGGCACTGCGGAAATGCACCGGATCGTCGTTGCGGGTGCGCCCCTCGACGATGAACTCGCGACCGCAATATTCGACCGCCGTGGCCACCACATCGATGCCGTTCGATCGCATATCGCCGGGGATCAGGTCTTCGGGCCGAATCGTCACCACCGCCATGCCGCCCACCGTTATTCCATCGGCCGTGGCGGGGCCGATGCCGTCGAGCGAGCTGCCCTCGGTGCCGAGGCGAACCCCGCCCTCCGGACCGGCGCTCAGCACCGGCAGTTCCAGCAATGTCTGGTAGCCCATGAATTTGGCGACCTCGATATTGGCCGGCCGCGCGTAGAGATCCTCCGGCACGCCGATCTGCTGGGTCACCCCGTCCTTCAGAACGACGATGCGGTCGGCCAGCGACAGCGCCTCGTCCTGATCATGGGTCACATAGATGGTGGAGCGGCCCAGTTCGCGGTGGATGCGTCGGATCTCCGTGCGCATTTCCAGCCGAAGCTTGGCATCGAGATTGGACAACGGTTCGTCCATCAGCACCAGCGGCGGCTGAACGACGATCGCGCGGGCGATCGCGACCCGCTGCTGCTGACCGCCGGACAATTGGCCCGGCAGCTTGTCGGCATGGGCGGTCAATTGCACCAACCGCAAGGCCGCCTCGACTCGGTTGTGCATCTCCACCTTCGGGGTCCGGCGCATCGCCAGTCCGAAACCGATATTGCGGCGCACGGTCATATGCGGGAACAGCGCGTAGTTCTGAAACACCATGCCGAAGCCGCGATCTTCCGGCCGCAGCACATCGATCCGCCGGTCATCGAGCCAGATGCCGCCGCCGGTCAGGGGCAGCAGCCCCGCCAGGCAATTCAGCGCGGTCGACTTGCCACAGCCCGAGGGACCCAGCAGGGCGATGAACTCACCGCGCTTGATGGTGAGGCTAAGCGCATCGAGCGCCGTCACGCCACCGAACCGCCGGCTGACATTCTCCAGCCGAAGCTCCTCGAAATTGCCGTCCGCCATCATCGTCTCCCGTCCCTAGCCCCCGACCGGGGTCATCCGTCTTTGTTGCTGGTAGGCTTTCAAGCTTGTTCGGGCCTCACTGGGCCAGAGCGCCGGCGACGCCCCGTTCGGCCAGCCGTTGCAAGGCATCGGTGAGGTCCCGCCGGAACGCCGCGCTTTGACGCAGTACCGCCGGAAACACGGTCTCGACCGCCAGCATGCTCGACACGATCGCATCGGCCGGCCGGTCGGGCCGGGCCAATCCCCGGAGGTGTGCCGCCAAGGGGTCGTTCACAGGGATCGGCGCTCCGTCATCGCCGATCCCGCCGAGATGACGGATCCAGGCCGCTACCGCCAGGGTCATGCGCCCGGTCGCGCCGCCCTGCTCCAGCCGCTCGGATATCGGCGCCAACAGCCGCTGCGGCAGTTTTTGCGAGCCGTCCATGGCGATCTGCGCCGTCTTATGCAGGATCGCCGTGTTGTCGAACCGGAGGGCAAGCGCCGCCGCATAATCCGCCAGCGCCATCTCCGAGAAATGCCCGACCGTCGGCGCCAGCTCTTCAGCCTGCATTGTCGTGACGAAATGCCGGATCGCCGGATCACCGAACGCCTGGAACACATATTCATGGCCGGCCAGCAGCCCCAGATAGGCGATCGCCGAATGAGCACCGTTCAACAGCCTGAGCTTCATCCGCTCATGGGGTGCCACATCATCGACCAGTTCGGCACCGACCCGCCCGAGAGCGGTCAGCATCGGGCAGCCGAGATCCTCGATCACCCATTGGGTGAACGGTTCGGTGGCCACCGCCGCCCGGTCGTCCAAACCGAGTGCCTCGGCCGCCTCGGCCAGATCCGCCTCGGTCGCGGCCGGCACGATGCGGTCAATCATGCAGGACGGTACGCGGACGGCATCGTCGATCCAGCGCGCGAGAGCCGGGTCGCGGATCGCCGCCGCGTCGATCAGCGCCTGGCGCACGGCCTGGCCATTCGAAGGCAGGTTGTCGCAGGGCAGGATGGTCGGCGGTGGCGTACCCGCTTCCCGGATACGGCGCAGCGCCTCGACCAGATAGCCGATGGCGCCGACCGGTCGACCCGGCTCGGCACCGTCCGCCAGAATGACGGGATGCTGCGTGTCCAGGCGGCGGGTCGCCGGATCGAGACAATAGCCTTTCTCGGTGATGGTGAGGGTGATCAGCCGGGTCGCCGGATCGACCAGCCGCGCCAGCACGGCGGCCGGATCCTCCGGCGCTACCAGCACCTCGCGCACCGTGCCGATCACGCGGAACCGGCGGGCCGCCCCGTCGCGCTCGATCACCGTGTAGAGACCGCCCTGCGGTACCAGACGATCGCGCACGTCAGGCCGCCGCAGGCTGACACCCGAGATCCCCCAGGCGGTCGGTTCGCCGTCGCGCGGCGGTCCGGCGGCAAGCTGGTCGAGATACCAAGCCTGATGCGCCCGGTGGAACGCGCCGATGCCCAAATGGACGACGCCAATCGGCAGGCGCGCGGGATCGTAGCCCGGCCGCGCCACCGACGCCGGCAGCCCGGCCAGCCTGTCGAGGCCCAACATCGGCAGGGGGCTCACAGCTTGTAGGTCCGCTTGGCCAGGGTATAGGCGAGGTCCCGCGCCACCTCAAACGCCTCGTCCTCGTCCAGCCGATGCTCCGCCACCAGCCGCGACAGATAGGCGCAATCGATCCGCCGGGCGACATCGTGGCGCGCCGGGATGGACAGGAACGCCCTCGTATCGTCGTTGAAGCCCACCGTGTTGTAGAACCCGGCGGTCTCCGTTACCGTCTCGCGATAGCGCAGCATGCCCTCCGGCGCGTCGTAGAACCACCAAGCCGGCCCGAGCCGCAAGGCGGGATAATGCCCGGCGAGTGGAGCCAGCTCCCGCGAATAGCTGGTTTCGTCCAGGGTGAACAAAATGAGCGTGAGCGCCGGATCGTTGCCGAACTTGTCGAGCAGCGGCTTCAACGCCCGGACGTATTCCGTGGCGGTCGGGATGTCGGCCCCCTTGTCACGCCCGAACCGCGCCATTACCGACGGATTGTGACCGCGGCAGGAGCCCGGATGGATCTGCATGACCAGACCATCCTCCAAGCTCATCCGCGCCATTTCGGTCAGGACCTGGCCGCGAAACAATTCGGCGTCGTGGGCGCTGAAATCGCCGCTCACCACTTTCTCGAACAGCTCGGCGGCGATACGCGGCGACAGATCCGAGGTCACCGCCGTGGGATGACCATGATCCGTCGAGGTGGCGCCCATCGATTTGAAGAACTGCCGACGATCTGCCAGGGCGGCCAGATATTCCGGCCAGCGTGTCGTGTCGCGGCCGGTGATGCGGGCCAGCTCGTCGAGGTTGCCGTGAAAATCGGGGAATTCCGGATCGACCACCGGATCCGGGCGAAACGCCGTGATGACGCGACCGGTCCAGGGATCGTCGCGCAGCGCCTGATGCGCCGCCAGCGGATCAAGCGGCGATTCGGTCGTGGCGATGACCTCGATCCCGAAGCTCTCGTAGAGCGCGCGTGGCCGGAACGCGTCCTGCGTCAGACACTCGTCGATGCGATCGTAAATCCGATCGGCGCTGTCGGCGGTCAGCCGCTCGCGAATACCGAAAGTCTCGTGGAACGCGTGGTCGAGCCACATGCGGGTCGGCGTGCCGCGGAACAAATGGAAGTTCGACGCGAACAGCCGCCAGATCTTGCGCGGATCGGTCTCGGTCGGACCGCCATCGACGCGGGGGATGCCCAGCGCCTCATGCGGGATACCTTGACTGTACAGCATCCGAAAGACGTAGTGATCGGGCGTGATGAACAACGCCGACGGGTTCGGAAACGGCTCGTTCCGCGAGAACCAGCGCGGATCGGTATGACCGTGCGGGCTGACGATCGGCAGATCCCGCACCGTTTGATAGAGACGCCGGGCGATCGCCCGCGTCCCGGGATCGCTCGGCAGCAGCCGGTCGGCATGCAAGGTCAAAGGCGCCGTCATCTTCCTCCCCTTTGTCGTTTCGACGTGGTGATGACACCGGATACTAAGGTGCCCGGCGTCGATTGGCCGGCCCGCCAGACATCGGTCAATGCCTGTTCGGATTCTCGCAAATGATAAATCATCGCTCGGCGCGCGGCCGGCGCATCGCCGGCCGCGACCGCGTCGCGGATCGCCACATGGTCGTCGATCAGTCGCGGGCGCAGCGCCGCGTTGCGCATGCGCTCGCGCAATTTGATCCACATCGGACTGCTGACCAAATCCCACAGGGTCTGCACCACCAGAACCAAGGCGGAATTATGCGTCGCCTCGGCCAGCGCCAAATGGAAAACCCGATCACCATCCTCATGGGTGAGCGTGTGGCTGCTCTCGCTGCGCATCTGGGCGATACCTCGGTCAAGCTGATCGAGATCGGCCGGCAGTGCCGTCTTCGCAGCAAGGGCGGCGACTTCGGCCTCGATCAGCCGGCGCGCGGCGAACACTTCGAGCGGCCCCGGCCCCGGATCGGCGGCCAGCGGTGCCACCGCCCGGACATAGATCCCGGAACCGGTCTGGACGGTGACGGCACCGGCGATCTCCAAGGCGATCATCGCCTCACGCAGGCTCGGTCGGCTGACACCGAGTTGCACCGCCAGCCGACGCTCGGACGGCAAGCGACTACCCTGCGGAAACTCGCCGCTGGCTATGAGGTCGCTGATCTGGTCGGCGATCTGCCGATAGAGGCGCTGCGGCTCGATCCGGGTGATAGGCAAGGCGCGGGCGCTAACAGCGGCCGACGAGCGCCGCGGCGACGTTGGCAAGAGCGAAGGAAATGGTCTTACACATCGTGATGGGAAGCCGATCCTTGGCCAAGTGGTCAGGCCAATTGACAATTCCACGGCTGAGCCTGCGCTGTCAACGATGAGGAGCGCGCGCGGGCGAAACCTTCGGGCGAACGGTGTTACGACGACGCAACCGAGTATTCCTTGGACGGGGACGAACTTACGCTATTGTCGGCAGTTTAAGTGAGAACTCGAGGTTTGTTTATGACGACGCCGTCACTTTTTATCGGAACGCCGTGCTTCGGCGGCCTCGTCAACCAAACCTATATGCTGTCGGTCATCAAGTTGATGCGCTACGCCTCGACCCAAGGCATCGAATTGACGCTCGCCCTGCTGGGCGAGGATGCGCTGATCACCCGGTCGCGCAGCACCATCCTTTCGCACTTCCTCGATCACGAAACCGCGACGCACTTGTTGTTCATCGATGCCGATATCGGCTTCGAACCTGAGCAGGTGCAGCGACTGCTATCCTTCGATCGGGATTTCGTCGCGGCGTTCTATCCGATCAAGGCGGTCGATTGGGAGCTGGTGGCGCATCGCATGAAATCGAATGACGAGCTGTTTCAGCAAGCAGCCTTATCTTATGTCGGGACGCTTTGCACCGGGCCGGAGGCGCGCGAGGAGGCTGGATTCGCGACGGCCACCTATGCCGGCGGCGGCTTCCAATTGATCAAACGCGGCGCTGTGGAAAAAATGATCGCCGCCTATCCAGAGCAAAAATTCCGCTCGATCCATGTTTTCCCCCGCGCGCATCAGACGAGCGAAAACAACTATGCGCTGTTTGATTGCATGATCGATAGCGAGACTGGTGAATATTTGAGCGAGGATTATGCGTTCTGCCGCCGCTGGCGAGATATCGGCGGTGAGGTTTGGCTCGACCTGAGCAGCCGTCTTACCCATGTTGGTACGCATCATTTTAGAGGCGACACGACGGTCCGCTTCCGCAACACGCCCCGTCAATCGGCCTAAACCCGCGGGCTCCGTGATCGGCCGGCGGCGCCGAGGTCCGCTCGCCACGGTCCGTTAATCTATTACCGGCACCATTGACGGTGACTTGAATGCCGGCGCCGCTGCTGCCGGCGGGCGCCGGATTCCGATGAACCTTCGACCGACTCTTTTGAACGGCTTTCGATGGCCGCCCCCAAAGCGGCTGTCGCTTCGCGCGAGCGCGACAACTTTCGTCTTGCTGGCGTGTTTCAGCCTGATAGGCGCCGAAATCCTCCATAATTTCCGGGCCCGCGCCGCGGCGATCGCGGAGAGCCAAGGCGACGCAACCAATCTCGCTCGTTCGATCGCTCAACACGCCGAGGATACGGTGCAAACCGCCGACACTATCCTGCTCGAGTTGGTCGAACGGTTGGAAGTCGACGGCGCCGGTCCACTGCAGCGGGCACGGCTGAGCGAGCTGCTGGTGAAGCGAATCCGCGCCCTTCCCATGCTGAGCGGCCTGTTCATCTATGATGAAACGGGCGACCTGCTTGCCAGTTCGGTCGACGCGTTGATCGACCCCAGCAACAATGCCGATGGTCAATACTTTCAGCTGCACAAACTCAGCGCGGATCGCGGGGTGCATGTCGGAACGCCCATCAGCGGCCGATCGCCCGATCACGCAGTGATACCGATCTCGCGCCGCTTCGACCATGCGGATGGCAGTTTCGCCGGCGTCGTGGCGGCGGTCGTCGATGTGGATTATTTCCAGCGTTATTATATGACCTTCGACATCGGTAGAGAGGGCGCCATCTCCCTCACCCGGTCGGATGGCCTGCTTATGGTCCATCGGCCGTTTGGCGAAGGGGGTGCCGGGACCAGTTTCCCCAGCGATCCGGCATTTGCCGAAGGATCGCCTCGACGGTCGGTCGGCAGCTTCGAGGGGCACTCCGGCATCGACGGGATCACGCGCCTCGTCAGCTATCATGTGGTCGATCGGTATGGGTTAATCGCCTTTGTCGCATTGTCGAAAAGCGAGGTGCTCGCCCAATGGATCGATGCTTCGATTCGCGAATTGATCCGGGTCGCGATTCTCGCCACGGTCATCGGGCTCTTGGGCCTGCGTCTCACGGCTCAGATCAGGCAACGGCAAGAGGCGGAAAAGTCCGTCCGGGAAATGGCCGACACCTATCGGGTGCTGACGGATGCCTCGGCCGATGTGATCCTACGGACGGATCTTTCAGGGCTGCGGCAATACGTGTCGCCCGCCTCGATGGAGATGCTCGGCTACCGACCCGAGGAGCTGATCGGCCTGCCGAGCTTCGGTCTCACGCATCCCGACGATATGCCGGAGCAAAAAAAAATCATAAGCGCATTGGTGGCAGGCCAGGTTGAGACGACGTCCCACACCTATCGGTTGCGCCACAAGCAGGGTCATTGGGTCTGGGTCGAAACCAAGTTCCGATTGCTGCGCGACCCCGTCTCGGGCGAACCCGTCGCCCGGGTGAGCGCCGTACGAGACATCACCGACCGCCATAATGCCGAACAAGCGATGCGCGACAGCGAGGCGCGTCACCGGGCGATGGCGGACAGCGTCAGCGACCTGATCATCCGGGTCGATCGGAACGGGCGCCGCCAATACGTCTCCGCGGCGTCTCGCGAGATCCTCGGCTATGAACCGGAGGAACTGCTCGGCGATCGTCAAATCAACTTCGCCCATCCCGAGGATCGAGCCAATGTGGCGTCGGCCTACCGGGCGCTGCTCGCCGGGAAAGAGATACCGCCGTTCGTTACCGCCCGGGCGGTACGCAAGGACGGCACGATAGTCTGGCTGGAGGCCCGCAACAGCGTCATTCACAACGCCAGCGGCGAGTTGGTGGAATATGTGTCGGTGCTGCGCGATGTCAGCCGGCAGCGGGCGATCGAGGAACAGCTGGAACGCGCCCGACGCGAGGCCGAGGCGGCCAGCCAGGCGAAATCCGAATTCCTGGCCAATATGAGCCACGAGATCCGGACGCCGATGAACGGCATTCTCGGCATGAACGGATTGCTGCTGAACAGCGGCCTCAATACCGACCAGCAGAAATACGCCGAAGCCGTCCGCCTATCCGCCGAAGCCTTGCTGGCCATCATCAATGATATCCTGGATCTGTCCAAGCTGGAGGCCGGCAAGATCGAGCTCGAAACGCTCGATTTCAGCATGGAGGACGTGGTCGACGAGGCGATCGAACTGCTGGCGCCAAAGGCCCACCAAAAGGCGCTGACACTCACCGCCTATGTCGCCCCCGCCGCGCGCCACACGCTGCTCGGCGATTCCGCCCGCCTTCGCCAGGTCCTGCTGAACCTGCTGTCGAATGCGGTGAAATTCACCGATCACGGCTTCGTCGCCATCGAGGTCAGCGGACAGTCTATGGCGGATGCCACGACCAAGATCCGTCTCGATGTGCGAGATACCGGCATCGGTCTCGCGGATACAGCCCGGGAAAAGCTGTTCCAGAAGTTCCAACAGGCGGATGGCTCGATCACCCGCCGGTTCGGGGGCACCGGTCTCGGCCTCACCATCTCGAAGCAGCTTATCGAGTTGATGGGCGGCAAGATCGGTGTCGAAAGCGACCTGGGCGACGGCAGTGTCTTCTGGATCGAACTCACCTTGCCGCGCGTCGCGATGGCACGGCAACCGGCGGACGGTCGATCCGAGGCTGCCCTGGCGGGCCGCCGTGCGCTCGTTGTCGATGAGATCGAGGCCAATCGCCAAATCTTAAGGCGCCAACTCGACGCCGACGGAATGCTGGTGGATGCCGTCGGTACCGCCGCCATGGCGGTGGCAGCCCTGCGGCAGGCGGACGCTTCAGGATGTCCGTTCGAGGTGCTGCTGGTCGACCCTTCGGTTCCAGGCCTCAGCGCACCGGCGATCCTGGACATGGTTCGGCATGCCGCTCTACGCCCGCCCCGACTGGTTCTGATGACCGCCCTGGGCCTCCCGGATCGAACCGATCCCACGATCCGGGCCGCCTTCGCCGCCCAACTGACCAAGCCCATCCGACATCGGGACCTGACGGCCTGCCTGGCGCGGCTGCTCGCCCCACAATCCACGGAAGCGAGCCAGCCAAACAAAGCCCAACTCAGCAAAACCACCGGGCGGCATGACACGGAAAGCGCGGCGGCGGCCAAGCCGGTATCGCCCGTCGAGACCGACCCTAGCCCTCGCGGGAAACACGTGTTGGTGGCCGAGGACAACGAAATCAACCGCCTGCTGGTCACCACCCTGCTGAAGAGTGCCGGCTATAGGGTCGATACCGCGAATGACGGCCTGCTGGCGATCGAGGCGGTGCGGGCAGGCGCTTATGATTTGATCTTGATGGACGTGCAGATGCCGCACGCCGACGGCGTGCAGGCGACCAGAGCGATCCGCGGCCTCGCCGATGGCCGCGGCACGATGCCGATCCTGGCGTTGACGGCCAACGCCATGGCGGGTGATCGCGAAAGCTATCTGCGCGCGGGCATGAACGACTATCTGTCGAAACCCCTCGACGCCGTGCTGCTCTTACGCATGGTGGCGGACTGGATCGGCAAGGATTGCTCGCTGGCGGAAGACGGCGTGGCGGCGGCCAGCCCGCCGCCGGTGCCCGATATCCCGCCGATCCTAGACATGACCGTCATCGAGGATTTGCGAGCGATCATGCCGAGCGCCAAATTCGACACCATCGTCGCCGATTATGTGGAGTGGGGACGCCAGCACATCGCGAAGTTCGACCCAATATCCAGTGCCGAGCCTAGCGCCGACACCTTGGCCAGCTTCGCGCATTTGGCGCATGATCTCAAAGGCAGCTCCGGCACGCTGGGCGCCAAGCGCCTCAGCAGCATCGCTCAGCGCCTCGAGACGGCATGCCTGGAGAGCCAGCCGGCAACCGTGGCCGCGATCCTCGCCGAACTGCGTATCGCAGCCGACGAGACCTGGAACGCCCTTCGGCAATGGCTGCCACCCGCCGCGACGACGCCGAAGCACGGACTGGTCGCCGCCGACACCCAGGCGCCGCCCCATTAAGCCTTGCGGAGAGAACGTCGGATCCGCATTGTTAGGCCACGTTAAAAAGCCGGCCGAGATCCACGACACGCCCCCACAACGATGGGGGTTATCTCACGCTACGGCAATAATGAAAGAAAGGCCGTCATCGCCCTGGCGACGGCCTCGATCCCGGGGGGAAATAAATGGGCGAACAGCACTCCACGGCTCCGGTAATGCCGGCCGGCAATGCGCGATGGGTCAGGCTGATCCCAATCGCGATGATCATCTATGTCATCTCGTTCATGGATCGCACGAATATCAGCTATGCCTTCGCCGGCATCGGCCAGGATTTCGGCGTCACCAAGGAACAGCAGGGTCTGGCCGCTGGGATCTTCTTCGTCGGCTATGTCTTGCTGCAGATCCCCGGCGGCTATTTGGCGGAACGCTGGAGCGCCAAGAAATTCATCGGCATCATGATCCTGGTCTGGGGCGTCTGCGCGGTCGCCTGCGGCCTGGTGCAGAGCTTCAATCAGTTGATTGTCGTGCGGTTCTTCCTCGGTGTCGCCGAGGGCGGCGTTTGGCCGGCGACGCTGGTGCTGCTCAGCCACTGGTTTCCGGTGCAGGAGCGGGCGCGCGCCTATAGCTTCTGGATGGCCAACCTAGCGATCGCATCGATCATTACCCAGCCGATCTCCGGCTTCATCGTCAGCGAGACCTCGTGGCGCACCCTGTTCATCATCGAAGGCCTGCTGCCCTTCGTAATCGCGACGCCGATCTGGTGGCTGTTCGTCAAGGACCGGCCGTCCGAAGCCTCGTGGGTGACGCCTGAGGAACTGCACTACATCGAGAGCACGATCGCCCGAGATAAATTGACCGAACCGGCCCCCGTGCGTTTCGTCGACATCTTTTCGTCCGGCGTGGTTTGGCAGCTGGTCATCGTCTACTTTCTGGTCCAGGTCGGGTTCTACGGCCTTAACCTATGGCTGCCGACCGTCGTCAAGAACCTGACGAACCAGGGCTTCGGCTTGGTCGGCGTGATCTCGGCCCTGCCCTATATCACCGCCATCGCGTGCATGTGGCTGAACGGTTCGGCCGCGGATAAATCGGGCAAATATCCCCGGCATGTGCTGATCCCCATGGCCGTCGCGGCGTGCAGCCTGGTGCTTTCCGTCATGGTCGGATCGACATCGCAGATCCTGTCGATCGCCTTCCTATGCCTGGCGATGGGCGGGGCGCTTGCCTATGACGGGCCGTTCTGGGCGGCGGCGTCGCGTGCCATGCCGGCGGCGGTCGTCGGCGGGGCCATGGGCTTCATCAACGCGCTGGGCAATCTCGGCGGCTATCTCGGGCCTTATCTCGCAGGCTACTTGCAGGACAAGAGCGGCGATTTCTTCACCACCGCGTTCCTGCTGGCAGCCTCGCTGCTGCTGGCCGGGCTGTTCATGATGACGGTCCGCATCCGCGCCGAAGGTGCCGCCGCGACACCGATGTCGGCACGGATTTAGAGCACGATGCATTTTAACGCATCGTGCTCTAGCTTTGTTTGTCGAGCAATTTCATGATTTTAGATTGAACGAGGTGGTTCAACCTAAAATCATGTTGCTCTAAGCGACACAGCGATATCGGCGGTCCCGGGGGCGTCCCCGCGACCGCCGGACGGCCTGTCGATTCAGCCTATTCCGGACCGGAGCCGCGCCAAGGCGGAATGTCCTGCATCCAGCGCGTGACCCGTGCCGCGGGAAAGATCCAGGCGATGCCGGCGACCGTATAGAACGGTACCTGGACCGCCCAATGGGCCGGTAAAATGGTCGCCGCCAGCACCATGACGACCAACGCGTAGATCAGCAGGCCGACCAAGAGGATCACCGTGCCGTAGAGCATGCGCAAGCGCATCGATATCAGGCCCTGCAAAAAACGAAAAAAGCTGTCGCTACGGATTGGTCGCCCAGATCGACCAACTGAGCCCGCCCGCATAGCCGACCCATATCAGATAGGGCATCAGGAGCCATCCGGATAGCCGATGAAGCGGGTAGAACGCCAGGGCCGTCGCCGCCACCGCGACCAGCAAAAGGGTGATGTCGATCGCCGCCGCCTCTATCTGATGCAGCTTGAAGAACAGGATCGACCACAGGCAATTCAAGGCGAGCTGCACCAGATAGAGCGCCACCGCCATGCCCCGCGCGGCACCGCCGGCCGATAGGGGGACCCGGCAAACCAGCCAGACGGCGAGCGCCATCATGACGTAAAGGGCGGTCCAAACCGGGCCGAATACCCAGTCCGGCGGGGTGAAACTGGGTTTGACCAGCCCGGCATACCAGCCCGGAATCTGCGGCACGGTCACCGCAGAGGCGATGCCGCCGGCCAGGGCCGATAGCGCCAGCCAGATCGGCAGCCCCCACCAGGCGCCCAGCGCCGAGGGCCGCGCGAGCATCGGGCTGTCCTCCGTCCGCATCATGCGGCACCCACCGCAGTGCGGCCAGGCGGCGCCGAGAAATCGAGCGGCGGGCCGAGCGGCACGATCTGCGACGGGTTGATGGCGCGCTGGCTGATGTAGTAGTGCCGCTTGATATGGTCGAGACTGACCGTCTCGGCGATGCCCGGCATCTGATAGAGTTCCCGCAGATAAGCCGATAGCCGCGGATAATCTCGGAGCTGCCGCAGGTTGCACTTGAAGTGGCCGTGATAGACCGCGTCGAACCGCACCAGCGTCGGAAACAGCCGCCAATCGGCCTCGGTCGGCCGGTCTCCCATCAGGTAGCGGCGCTCGGTCAGCAGCCACTCCAACCGGTCGAGACTGTCAAACAGCGCGCGGACCGCCGTCTCGTAATCCGCTTGCACCGTCGCGAAACCGGCCCGATAGACGCCGTTATTGACCGTCTCATAGACCCAGGCGTTGAGCGCATCGATCTCCCCGGCGAGATCGGCGGGGTAATAATCCGTCCGCACATCGGTGAAGGCGTCGAACGCCCGGTTGAGCATGCGGATGATCTCCGCCGATTCGTTGTTAACGATGGTCCGGCGCTGTTTGTCCCACAGCACCGGCACCGTCACGCGCCCAGTATAATCGGGCTTGGCCAAGGTATAGACCTCGTGCAGATAGCGCTTGCCGGTGACCGGATCGGGTGCCTCGCCGAAGGTCCAGCCATGCTCCAGCATCAGCGGATCGACCACGCTCATCGAAATGACCGCCTCCAATCCTTTCAGACGGCGCAGGATGATCGTGCGGTGCGCCCAGGGGCAGGCAAGCGAGACGTAAAGGTGATAGCGGCCGACCGTTGCGGGAAAGCCGCCGCTGCCATCGGCGGTAATCTGGTCGCGAAAGACCGATTGGGCGCGTTTGAAGGTGCCGGCCCGTTCGGCATTCGGGCGTCGATCGACATCCTGCCAGGCGCCATCGACCAACATGCCCATCAGCGGCCCTCCCGGCGCCAGGCCAACAGCAAGGCGCCCAGCGCCACCAACAGGGCCACCCAGCCGGGCAGCAGCGGCACCTCTTTGACGCCGGTCACCGTGTAATCGCCATTCGCCCGAAAGCCGATCCAGCCACGCCCGGCGGCATCGCGATCCGGCCGCACGCGACGCGCATCCGGCAAGGTACCTTCGCCTGCCCAGACGATACCACCGCCGGTCGCCTTGACCAGCGGCGCCAGCTTCTCGTCGGTAGTCCGGACATCCGACAGCTCCAACGGGTTCAGCGCCCCCGCGGCGGCGAGTGCCGTGCGCGTGCCGTCGGTGATCCGATAGAGCCCGCTATCGGTGACCGGCACGACCGCGACCTCGCGCCCGCCGCCGGCCTCGGCGAGCGGCACGGTCTCGGTCCGCCCGTTCGGCCGGGTCAGCTGGACCGGCGGGCCGCCAGCCTGCAGCGAATGTCGGGTGATCGTCAGCCGATCGCCATCAACCGAACCGCGCAGGTCGTTTTCCTCGAGATCCGGCTCCTTCATCAGCCAATAGACCAGCCGGCGCAGCAGCTCAGCCTGCGGGCCGCCGCCCTCGAAACCACGCGTCCACAACCACATCTCATCGGACAGCAGCTGGGCGACCCGGCCCTCGCCGACCCGGTCGAGCACCAGGAGCGGCGCCCCGTTATAGCCGCTCATCACGGTGTTGCCCTTATGCGGATCCGCCTCGACCGTGCGGAACCAGCGGCCCCAGCTCGGCTCGGCCGTGGGATCAGCCGTCCCGCCGGGCAGGTCGGCGGTGACCGGATGCCGGTCGCCCAGCGCGGTCACCTTGGGCTTGAACGGCGCCTCGAACACTTGGCCGGTCGGCTCCGCCGGCAGCACGCTGCCGAGCGGTGTGCGGTACAGCGTCATCGCCGTGCCGAAGCTCGGGCCGGCGGCCTCCAGCAGAGCGCCGCCCTTACGCACGAAACGGGCGATATTGTCGAAATAGGTCTGCGGCAGCACACCGCGCCGGTTGTAGCGGTCGAAGATGATGAGGTCGAACTCGTCGAGCTTCACATCGAACAACTCGCGGATCGGAAAGGCGATCAGCGACAATTCGCGGATCGGCGTACCGTCCTGTTTCTCCGGCGGCCGCAGAATGGTGAAGTGCACCAGATCGACCGACGGATCGGCCTTCAGAATGTTGCGCCAGGTCCGCTCGCCGGCATGCGGCTCGCCGGAGACCAGCAGCACTTTGAGCCGGTCGCGCACGCCGTTGACGACGATCGCCGCCCGCTTGTTGTCCGGCGTCAGGACATAGGGACCCGGCTCGACCGACATCTCGAACACGGTGGGGCCGCCATGATCGAGCGTCACCGGCACATGGGTATCCTGACCGATCGGCACGTCGATCACCCGCGGCTCGCCGCCATCGCGCCGGATCGTCACCTTGGCGGTACCGGCCGGCCCCTTATGATCGCCGCCCAGATCCTCGACCTTCAGGGTGAGGTCCAGCTCCTTGCCGACGATGCCGAAAGACGGCGCCTGCTCGATCAACAGGCGACGATCCCGCTCGCCATGCTTGCCGCTCAACACGACATGCAGCGGCGCGGTGATGCCCAGCTGCTCCGCCGTCGGCGTGTCATGTACCTGGCCATCGGTGACCAGCGCCACGCCGGCCAACCGCTGCGGCGGGATCTCGGCGAGCGCGCGGCCGAGCGGGCCGAACAGCTCGGTACCCCGGTCGTCGATGGCGCCGGGCGGCTGAGCACCGGCATCGATCACCCGGACATCGAGATCGGCATAGGCCCCGAGTTGATCGGTCAACCGCTTGACGGCCGCCGCCGTCACCGCTTGCCGGTCGCCGACGTGCTGGCTGAGCGACGTATCCGCGACGATCACCGCCACGTCCTTTTGCGGTTGCCGCTGTTCCTCGACCAGCGACGGATCGGCGATCGCCACCAGCACGATCGCCATGGCGAGGCCGCGCCACCAGACGCCCCTGGCCCGGCGCCATAACCCGAACGCCAGGATGACCAGTGCCAGGCCGCCAATTCCGGCGATCGCCCACCAAGGCAGCAGCGGTGCCGTCGCGATCGATAGACCGTTCATTGGCCGAGCCGCTCGAGAATCGCCGGGACGTGCACCTGGTCTGCCTTGTAGTTGCCGGTGAGCGCATACATCACGACATTGACCCCGAAGCGATAGGCTTGCTCGCGCTGCGGCTCGCCGCCGGGGATCACCGGCAAGGTCGGCCGGCCCTGAGCGTCGACCGCCCAGGCGCCCGCCCAATCATTCGAGCCCATGATGACGGTCGACACGCCGTCATTGACCCGATCCTGCGTCGGTTCGACCCAGACCGTGCCACCGACCCAGCGGCCCGGAAAATCCTGCATCAGGTAAAAGGATTTGGTCAGCACATGCTCCGGCGGGACCGGCACCAGCGGCGGGATCTTCAAGCCGGCGAACAAACCCGCCATCCGCTGCGCCGAGGCGTCGGCGGAGCCGAAGCCGCCCGGTGTGGCCTCCGCCTGGTCGCGCGTATCGAACAGGATGGTGCCCCCACTGCCGAGATACCGATTCACCCGGTCGACCGCCGTGGGCGACAGCGGCGAAGCTCCGGGAACGACTGGCCAATACAACAACGGAAAGAAGATCAGCTCGTCATGTTCGACATCGACCTCCATCGGATCGCCGGTATCGATGGCGGTGCGCCGGCTGAGCACGCCGCCGAGGCCGAGCAGACCGGCACGACTCGTCTCGTCGATATCGGGCAGGCCGGTACGCACATAGGCGAGCCGCGTCTCGCCGGTCGCCTCCAGCGCGAAGCGATCCACATCCGACAGGTTCGCCGTGCCGAGCGCCTGCACTTGTTTCGGCACAGGGGCTTGAGAGAGCATTGGGGCTTGAGAGAGCGCTTGCGCATGGGCGACGGTGCCGCCGGCGAGCAGCAGCAGAGCGGCGCCAAGCGCGGCACGCGTCGCCGTCCGAGTGTCCCGCCGGGGTAGCAGCCCGCTCAGCGCATAGGCGATCAGGATATCGAGGATCCCCAGCAGGGCGGCTCCACCGAGCAGGCTCGGCCGCAGATCGACCTCCGGCGCGCGCTGATAGGCGAGCCGGCCGACGGAAGGCGGCAGCGCGCCGATCGGCTCCAGCCGCTTCAGCGAGGGGCCGAGATTGAGCGCGCGATGCACCTCCTCGGTGCCGTAAAAGCCGGGGGGATGAGTCGGATCGGCCACCGCCGTGGCCCAGCCGCCCGCCGGTACCGGCTGCACCGTGGCCGGCGGCGTACCCAGTCGGCCGAACCCATCCATCACTTGGAACGCCGGCAAGGCCTGATCGCCGGCGCCGCCGACGCCTTGGCCCAGCTGGACGACCCGGCGCAGCATGTCGACGAACAACCCGCTGAGCGGCAGGTTGGTCCATGCCGTGTTGGCCGTGGTGTGGATCAGGATCAGCCAGCCCTTGCCGCGATGTTCGGCGGTGACCAGCGGCGTACCGTCGGTCAACCGCGCCCAGGTCTTGCCGGCGAGGTCGATCGACGGTTCGGCCAGCACCTGGCGATCGACCGTGACATCGGAGGGAATGGCGAGGCCGGCGAACGGAGAATCCTGCGCGAAGGGGGCCAGCCGCGCCGGCTGCTCCCAGGACAAGGCGCCGCCGATCGTCCGGTCGCCCCGCCGCAGGGTCACCGGCATCAGATCGTCGCTCGCCGCCGCGAGGCGCGGCCCGGCGAAGCGCAGCACCACGCCGCCGCTCTCCAGCCACGACACGATCGCCGCGTGATCCGCCGCCGGCCCCGGATCGCCATCGGTCAATACCAGCAGGCTCAAGGACCGCTTGATCAGTTCGGCGGGCGTGCCGCGCCGCACTTCGGCGAACGGCTGCAATGCCCGATCGACATAGTAGAAATCGCTGAGCAACGGCTGGGCGGCGTCGGCCGGGACGCTGGATGCCAAGCCGACCGGCCGGCGGCGCGATTGCTCGTCGATCAGCAGGCTGGCGGCGGCCGAGGTCTCGCCCTCGATGTCGACCCGGCCAACGCGGTTACGCAATTCGGTCGGCAGTTTGATCGCGACATCGACCATACGCCGATCGGCGGCAAAGGAGGCGGTCTCGCGGCCGATCAGCCGACCGTCATCGCCGCTCGCCCGCACGATGAAAGGCGCCGTGGCACCGGTCGCGGCGCGGCGCACGGTGACCGTGAGATCACCCGCCTCGGGAGGACCCGGCAGCACCGCATGGGCGAGCGCCTCGCCCGAAGCGCCGTTGGCCCCATCGCCGTAATAAGTCAGGCTGCCGAATGCCCGCAGCCGATCGGCGAAAGCCGCGGCCGCGCCGTCATCGATGCCGTCGGCGAGCCACAGCACCGCCGCCCCGTCGAGCGACATGCCAGCCGCTTTCAGCCCATCGAGCCGCTGCGCCGCGCCCGCCCGGTCGACCGGCCAGGGTTTGGGCTGCAAGGTTTGCAGCACCGCCTTCGCATCCGAGGCGCGCAACAGATCGGGTGGCGCCACGGCCGCCGGCGTGGGGGCCGTCGGCAGGACGAGGACGCGGCGCCCCTCCCGCTCGGCCCGATCGGTCAATTCGGCGAACAGCGCCTGCCGGTCGGTCCAATGGGGTGCCGAGGCCCAGCCGTCATCGACCACCAGCACCAGCGGGCCGGTGCCCGGCAGATGCTGGCTGGGGTTCAACAAGGGATGGGCCAGCGCCAGGATCAGCAGGGCCGCCAGCACCATGCGCAGCAGGATGAGCCATAGCGGCGTCTTGGCCGGGGTCTCCTCACGCGGGACCAGGCCAAACAGCAGGCTGATCGCCGGAAAGCGCACCAGCTTCGGCGCCGGCGGCGTCACCCGCAGCAACCACCACAACGCCGGCAGCACGACGAGGCCGGCGAGCAGCCAAGGTGTGGTGAAGGCGAGGGAGCCGAGCGCCAGCATCGTCTAGTGACCCGTCTGCGGGATTTGGGACGCTATGAGCGGCCGCGCGGACGGTCCCGGATCGCCGGACAGCACGGCATGGAGCGCCAGGAGTGCTGTGTGCGGCGCCCGATCGGTGCGATGGGTGGCGAAGCTCCACCCGCTGGTCCGGGCCAGGGCCGCCAAGCCGTCGCGATGGGCGGCCAACCGGTCGATATAGGCGGTGCGCAGCGTCTCGACACGGCTGACCAGCATCGACGGCTCGTCCTCCAACCCCTCGAACCGGACGCGACCATCGAACGGCAGCGTCTCCTCGGCGGGATCCAGCACCTGCAGCAAGTGACCGCGCACGCCGGACGCGGCGAAGCCGGCGACCACCGCGCGGATTTCGTCGAGCGGCGAGAGGAAATCGCCGATCAGCACCAGACCGGCATGCCGGGGCAACGGCGTCACCGTGGGCAGGCCGCTCGCCCCATGACCTTTCGTCTCCGCCGCCTGGCGAAGCAACAAGAGGCCAATCCGGTTCAGCACCGCCCGTCCGGATGCCGGCGGCAAGCCGGCTCCCAACAGAGCCGACCGCTCGCCGCCACGCACCAGCAGCGCCACCAGGGCAAGCAGCAGTAGGACCGCGCGATCGCGTTTGGTCGGCAACTGCCGCGTCGAGCGATAGGCCATCGAGGCGGATCGATCGTGCCACAGCCAGACGCTCTGGGCGGCTTCCCACTCGGTCTCGCGCACGAAGGCCCGGTCGGATTTGGCGGTTTCCCGCCAGTCGATCCGGCTGACCGGATCACCGGGAGCATAGGGCCGGAACTGCCAGAAACTATCGCCCTGTCCCACCCTGCGGCGACCATGGACGCCCTGGGCGACCGTGCTGGCGACCCGGTCGGCGGCGATCAGCAGGGCCGGTAGGCCGCCGGCCAGTTCCTCGGCTTGATGCCGGATCGCCGGATCGATCGCCATACCGCTCATCCGACCTGGCCTAACGTAACGGTTCGGTCAGCCGGTCGACGATCCGGTCGATGGTGATGCCATCCGCGCGCGCGGCGAAGCTGAGCGCCATGCGATGCCGCAGCACCGGACCCGCCAGCGCCACCACATCATCGATCGACGGGCTCAAGCGGCCGTCGAGCACGGCGCGCGCGCGGCTGGCCAGCATCAGCGCCTGGCTGGCGCGCGGCCCCGGGCCCCAGGCGACGTGCCGGCGCACCTCGTCCACCGGGCTGTCCGCCGGTCGGCCGGAGCGGACCAGGGACAAGATCGCGTCGACCACGGTTTCGCCGACCGGAATGCGCCGCACCAGCCGCTGGGCGGCACTAAGCTCGGTCGCGGTCAGCGTTTCGATCGCCGGCTCCTCGCTGGCGCCGGTGGTCGCGACCAGCATGCGGCGTTCGGACTCCAGATCCGGATAGGTCACCTCGATCTGGATCAGAAAGCGGTCGAGCTGCGCCTCCGGCAGCGGATACGTCCCCTCCTGCTCCAGCGGGTTCTGGGTCGCCAGCACGTGAAAGGGTCGCGGCAACGGATGGTATTGACCGGCGATCGAGACGCGGCCTTCCTGCATCGCCTGCAACAGAGCGGATTGGGTCCGCGGGCTGGCGCGGTTGATCTCGTCGGCCATCAGCAATTGGCAGAACACCGGACCGGGCAGGAACCGGAACGCGCGGCGCCCGCTCTCGCCCTCCTCCAACACCTCCGACCCCAGAATGTCGGCGGGCATCAGATCGGGCGTGCATTGGATGCGCTTGTCCTCGAGGCCGAGGATGGTGCCCAAGGTCTCGACCAGCCTTGTCTTGGCGAGACCGGGAACCCCGACCAGCAGCGTATGGCCACCCGATAGGAGCGTGATCAGCGCTTGATCGACAGCGTCCCGCTGGCCGAAGATGACCCGGCCGATACGCTCACGCACCAAGGCTAGGCGGGCGCCCAGCGCCTCCACATCGGCGACGATGTGTGTCGGGTCATCGAGCGGCTGGGCAATTGGATCGGGCTTGGTCACTTCTGTCGGCTCCCCAGGAAGACGGTCAGCTGCGGGCGACCGATCGGACGCTGGCGCAAGGTGGTAAAGGTGCTCGCATGATCAGGGCGAAACCGTGGCGATGTGGCATCGCACATTCAAGGCACCCACATGCCCAAGCAACCCTATGCAGCGTGGCATGTGCCAGCCGGGAGGGCAATCGATGACCAAGACGGACACGACACCAGCTTTCCCCGAGCTTGATTGCGGCGATTTCGGGCTGCGCATCGATCGGGAAGGCATCTGGAGCTATCACGGCTCGCCAATCACGAGGCAACCCTTGGTGCGACTGTTCGCCTCGGTGCTGCAACGGGATGCCGCCGGGGATTTCTGGCTGGTGACGCCGGTCGAGCGGGGTCGGATCCAAGTCGATGATGCCCCCTTTATCGCTGTCGAGTTGACGGTCGATGGCAATGGCGCAAATCAGATCCTGACGCTGCGGACCAATCTTGATGATAGGGTCGCGATCGGCGAAAACCACCCCCTTCGCGTCGAGACCGATCCTGCAAGCGGTACGCCACGACCTTACGCCCTGGTGCGCGGCGGCCTTGAAGCGAGGCTCAGCAGGTCGGTATTCTATGAATTGGTCGAACTCGGCCAGGAAGCGACGATCGATGGCGCCGCCCTGTTCGGCGTTTGGAGCAACGGAAAATTCTTTCCCCTCGGCAGCTTGACGGAACCGGCTTGACACGGGATTTCGTCGTCCAGCGATTGCGGGCGCACCCGGTCGACGGACCCGCGCGCCGCCAGGGATCCCTGCGCGCCGAGCTGAAAGACACGACCGCGCTCAGCGACCTTTCCGGAATGGCCGAAACGGCGGAACAGCAGTTGAGCGGCGATCATGTCCTCAACCCCGGCACGTTTCCGGCCAAGGTGCTGACGCAAGCCGCGGTGCTGGTGCCGATCATCGACCGACCGGACGGCCTCACCATCCTGCTGACCCAGCGGACGGCGCATCTTACCGACCATGCCGGCCAGATCAGCTTTCCCGGCGGCCGCGTGGAGGCGGAAGACCGGGATGCCACGGCGACCGCGCTGCGCGAGACGGCCGAGGAAATCGGCCTACCGGCGGACCGGGTCGAGGTGCTGGGCCGGCTGGACACCTATGTCACCGGCACCGGTTACGAGGTCGTACCGATCGTCGGCCTGGTTCGGCCGCCGTTTCCGCTCGTGCCCGACCCGTTCGAGGTCGCCGAGGTGTTCGAGGTGCCGCTGGCCTTCATCGTCGATCCGGCGAACCATCAGCGCCACTCGTCCAACCTCAAGGGCCGCCCCCGGCAATTCTTCGTGCTGCCTTACGAGGACCGCTACATCTGGGGTGCCACCGCCGGCATGCTGGTCAATCTGGCCGGCCTGCTGCGGCCGTGAGCGGTGAGGATACAGGCCCGGCACAGCCGGCGAGACGGATCGCGCCGCCACCCTGGCTCGCGCAGCCCGCCATCCATACCCTCTTGAGCCTGCTGGGCGACGCGCGTTTCGTCGGCGGCGCCGTCCGAGACACTTTGTTGAACCGGCCGGTCGGCGACCTGGACCTGGCGACGCCCCTGCCGCCCCAGGAAGTTCTGGAGCGGCTGACCGCCCACGGCATCCGCGGCGTCCCGACCGGCCTCGAACACGGTACCGTGACAGCCTTGCTGGCCGGTCACTCGATCGAGATCACCACGCTGCGCCGGGATGTCGAGACCGACGGGCGGCATGCGGTGGTCGCCTTCACCAGCGACTGGGCGGCGGATGCGCGGCGCCGCGACTTCACGCTGAACGCGCTCTATCTCGATGTGGCGGGCGATGTTTGGGATCCGGTCGGCGGCCTCGCCGATCTCGCCGCCGGGCGCATCCGGTTCATCGGCGACCCGGCGGCGCGTCTCGAAGAAGACGTCTTGCGCGTGCTGCGCTTCTACCGCTTCCAGGCTCATTACGGTCGAACGCGGCCGGACCCGGCGGCCCGTGCCGCCTGCGCCGCCCATGCCGACCGGCTGGACCGGTTGTCCGGCGAGCGGGTGCGGGGCGAATTGCTGAAATTGCTGACGGCCGATGATCCGGTCCCGGTACTGCACGCCATGGAAGCGGATGGTGTCCTGCGACGGCTGTTGCCGATGCCGGTGAATCCGCAACGCCTGGCACGGCTGCTGCCGCTGGAGCCTTACGGCGATGGACTGCGCCGGCTGGCCGCCTTGCTGCCGAGCGGCAGCCATGAGCCGGTGGCCGATCGCCTGAAACTATCGACCGCCGATCGCGATCGGCTGGCGCGGTTGACCGGCGGCGTCGCCCCCCCGGCGCTCGACGCGGACGAGCGAGCCCAGCGCCACGCGCTGTACCATCTGGGGACACCGCTGTATCGCGATCTCATCCTGCTGGCCGCCGCCGGCACCCCTCGGGAGACGCCGGTCACGACCCTGCTGGCACTCGCCGATGCCTGGCATCCACCGGCCTTGCCGGTCGGCGGCGCCGATGTGCTGGCCGCCGGCATCCCGGCCGGCCCAGCCGTCGGCCGGTTGCTGGCAGCCCTCGAAAACTGGTGGATCGACGGCGATTTCAAAGCCGACCGCGCCGCCTGCCTGGCGAAGCTGCATGCCCTAGCAACCCAGATAAGTTAAGGCCACGCCACCTCGGGCGGCAGCGACATCAGGATGGCCTCGACATTACCATTGGTTTTGAGGCCGAACAGCGTGCCGCGGTCGTAGAGCAGGTTGAACTCGACATAGCGGCCCCGGCGGATCAGCTGGTGCCGCCGGTCGGCCGTGGTCCAAGGCTCGTGGAGATGACGCCGAACCAGGCGGGGGTAGATGTCGAGGAACGCCTCGCCGACCGAGCGGGTGAACGCCATGTCGGCGTCCCAATTTCCCGTGTCGAGATGATCATAGAAGATGCCGCCGACGCCGCGTGGCTCGCCCCTATGCGGCAGGTAGAAATATCGGTCGCACCATTCCTTGAAGCGCGGGTAATACGCCGGATCGTGGCCGTCGCAGGCGGCTTTGAGGCCTGAGTGAAACGCCTCGGTATCCTCGTCGACCGGCACCATCGGCGTGAGATCGGCGCCGCCACCGAACCAGCCGACCGTCGTGACGATATGCCGCGTGTTCATATGCACGGCCGGCACCTTGGGCGAGCGCGGATGGGCGACCAGCGAGATGCCACTCGCCCAGAACCGCGAGTCCTCCGCCGCCCCTTGGATCTGGCCGCGAAACTCCGGCGAGAACTCGCCGAACACGGTCGAGATATTGACGCCGATTTTCTCGAACACCCGGCCATGCATCAGCGAGATGACCCCGCCGCCATGGTCGATGCCGTCGTCGCTGTCGGATCGGTCCCAGGGCGTGCGCCGGAACCGGCCGGCCTCGCCATCCCCGGTCGCCGCCACGTACTCGTCCTCGATCGCCTCGACCGCCGCGCAGATCCGGTCGCGCAGCGATGCGAACCACTGCATGGCCGTCGCTTTACGGTCCGCTGGGACGACGCTCATGCTGCTACTTCCGCTTGTCCGGGAAATTGACGGGTTTGCCGCAATGCCTCGCCCAATACCATGGCGGCCGCGACCGCCACGTTGAGCGAGCGCAGCGGCGGCCGCATCGGCACCGCGACGCTGAGCCCCGCCGCCTCATGCACCGCGTCGGGAACCCCTGCGCTCTCCCGGCCGAGCAGCAGCGTGTCGTCGGGCCGGAATTGCGCATCGACATAGCTGGTCGCGGCGCGCGTCGTCAGCAGCACGAGGCGGCCGCGCGGAACGGTTTGGAACGCCTGCCACGAGACATGCCGGTCGAGCACGACCGACGCGCGATAATCCATCGCCGCCCGCCGGAGATGACGGTCATCAAACACAAAGCCGGCCGGTTCGATCAGGTCGACGGCGACACCCAGGCAGGCCGCCAGGCGCAGGATCGTACCGGTGTTCTGCGCGATATCGGGCTGGTATAGGGCAAGACGCATGATGCGGCGCATGCTGCATCCACGGCGCGCGCCTGTCGAGAGGCCGTGTCAACGCCCCCGGAACGCCCCCCCGAACGCCCGAATATCGCCTCATTCGGGCTTTGCCATCCCGAGTTGTTGCACCGGCTCGACCCATATGCTATTGCCCCTCCCGCTTCCGGACGGAGTGTTATCCGCCAGGCAGTTCATGCATGGTCGAGCGCCATCCGCGAAGCATCAGGCAGGGGTCCGCCCCCTGTTCCCTTCCCGACAAGCTAAAGGTTAGGCACCGACGTGGCATCCGAAGCGACTGGCGTATCCGGAGTGGCTGGCCGTTATGCGACCGCGCTGTTCGAACTCGCCGATCAGCGCAAGCTGCTGGACGAGGTCGCGGCCGATCTGGCGACGCTGAACGCGCTCATCGATGAGAGCGCCGATCTGCGCCGCATGATCCGCAGCCCGGTGCTGAGCCGCGGCGCGCAATCCGCCGCCATGGCGAGCCTGGTCGAGAAAGCCGGCATCACAACGCTGACCCAGAATTTCGTCGCGATCGTCGCCAAGAACCGGCGGCTGTTCGCGCTGCCCGAGATTATCACCGGATACCGCACCCTGCTGGCGAAGCTGCGTGGCGAGATCACCGCCGAGGTGACCGCCGCGCAAAGCCTGAGCGCCCCACAGGTCGATGCGATCAACGAGCAATTGAAGCGGGCCGTCGGGTCCAAGGTCGCCGTCCAGATCCGGGTCGATCCCGCGATCATCGGCGGCCTGATCGTCAAAGTCGGTTCGCGCATGGTCGACGGCTCGCTGCGCACCAAACTACAACGGCTGCAGCTTGCCATGAGAGGGGTCTGACATAATGGAAATCCGGGCTGCGGAAATCTCCGCCATCCTTAAGGAACAGATCGCCAATTTCGGCAATGAAGCCGATGTGGCGGAAGTCGGCCAAGTGCTGTCGGTCGGCGACGGCATCGCCCGCATCTATGGGCTGGACAAGGTCCAGGCCGGCGAGATGGTCGAGTTCCCCGGCGGCATCAAAGGCATGGCGCTGAATCTCGAGACCGACAATGTCGGCGCCGTGATCTTCGGCGACGACCGGACGATCCGCGAAGGCGATCTGGTGAAGCGCACCGGCGCCATCGTCGACGTGCCGGTCGGCCGTGGCCTGTTGGGCCGCGTGGTCGATGGTCTGGGCAACCCGATCGACGGCAAGGGGCCGCTGACCGACGTGACGCGCCAGCGCGTCGAGGTCAAGGCGCCGGGCATCATCCCCCGGAAATCGGTGCATGAGCCGATGCAGACCGGCTTGAAGGCGATCGACAGCCTGGTTCCGATCGGCCGCGGCCAGCGCGAGCTGATCATCGGCGACCGGCAGACCGGCAAGACCGCCGTCGCGATCGATGCGATTCTGAACCAGAAATCGATCAACGCCGGCACCGACGAGTCGAAGAAGCTCTATTGCGTCTATGTCGCGATCGGCCAGAAGCGTTCCACGGTCGCCCAAATCGTCAAGACGCTGCAGGAAAACGGCGCGCTGGAATACTCCATCGTCGTCGCCGCGACCGCGTCGGAGCCGGCGCCGCTGCAGTTCCTGGCGCCCTATACCGGCTGCACGATGGGCGAGTTCTTCCGCGACAACGGCATGCATGCGCTGATCATTTATGACGATCTGTCCAAGCAGGCCGTGGCCTATCGCCAGATGTCGCTGCTGCTGCGCCGGCCGCCGGGCCGCGAGGCCTATCCGGGTGACGTGTTCTACGTGCATTCGCGCCTGCTGGAACGCGCCGCCAAGATGAACGACGCGCACGGCGCCGGGTCGCTGACCGCCCTGCCGATCATCGAGACCCAGGCGGGCGACGTGTCGGCGTATATCCCGACCAACGTGATTTCGATCACCGACGGCCAGATCTTCCTGGAAACCGAGCTGTTCTATAAGGGCATCCGACCGGCCATCAATGTCGGCCTGTCGGTCAGCCGCGTCGGTTCGGCAGCGCAGATCAAGGCGATGAAGCAGGTCGCCGGCCGCATCAAGCTGGAATTGGCGCAGTACCGCGAAATGGCGGCGTTCTCACAGTTCGCCTCGGATCTCGATCCGGCGACGCAGCGTCTGCTGGCGCGCGGCGCGCGGCTGACCGAGTTGCTGAAGCAACCGCAATTCAAGCCCTTCTCCGTCGAGGAGCAGGTTGTGTCGATCTTCCTCGGCGTGCGCGGCTATCTGGACAAGGTCGCGATCAGCGACGTCAACCGGTTCGAGGCCGCTCTGCTGAACGATATCAAAGCGCGCAGCCCGGACATCTTGGAAGCGATCCGCACCGATCGCGAGCTGAAGCCCGCGACCGAGGAGAAGCTGAAGACCGTCATCGAGGCCTTCACCAAGAGCTTCGCGTGATCGCAACCGTGACGGCGACGCTCATCCCTACGAAGGTGCAGCATGGCTAATCTGAAAGAGCTGCGCGGCCGCATCGTCAGCGTCAAGTCGACCCAGAAGATTACGTCGGCGATGAAGCTGGTCGCGGCATCGCGGCTGCGTCGAGCACAGGACCAGGCGGAAGCGGCACGGCCTTACGCGCTGCGTATGGAACGGATGCTGGCGTCGCTGGCGCAGTCCATGATCGGTCTGCCGTCGGCGCCGCCGCTGCTCTCCGGCACCGGCTCGGACAAGGTGCATCTGCTGGTCGTGGCGACCTCCGACCGCGGCTTGGCGGGTGGCTTCAACGCCACGATCCTGCGCGAGGCACGGCGGCAGATCCGCAGCCTGCAAGCCGCCGGCAAGACGGTCAAGATCCTGACCATCGGCCGCAAGGGGCGCGACTCGCTGCGCCGCGACTACGCATCGCTGATCGTCGACAGCCTGATCGAAATCGGGCGCAAGCGGCTTGCCTATAGCGAAGCCAAGGAAATCGGCGAAGCTATCCTACGCCGGTTCCAGGCCGGCGAGTTCGATATCTGCTCGCTGATCTACAACCGCTTCAAGTCGGCGATCGCGCAGATCGTCACGGTCCGGCAGCTGATCCCGTTAACCCCACCCGCGGTGGTCGACGCGCCCGCGCCAGGCGGCGACGCGCCGCAGCCGGTCTACGAGTTCGAGCCGTCGGAGGAAGACATCCTCGCCGAGCTGCTGCCCAGCAACCTGGCGGTGCAGATGTTCACGGCCTTGCTGGAGAACAATGCCAGCGAGCAAGGCGCGCGGATGACCGCCATGGACAACGCGACGCGCAATGCCGGCGACATGATCGATCGTCTGACGACGAACTACAACCGGACGCGTCAAGCCTACATCACCAAAGAGCTGATCGAGATCATCTCGGGCGCCGAAGCGCTCTAGAGCAGGGGAAAGACAAATGGCCAAGAATAATGTCGGGACCGTCACGCAGGTCATCGGCGCCGTGGTCGACGTGCAGTTCGATGGCGATCTGCCTCAGATCCTGAACGCGGTGACCCTCAAGATCGGCGAGCGGACCCTCGTCCTCGAAGTGGCGCAGCATCTGGGCGAGAACACCGTCCGGACCATCGCCATGGACACGACCGACGGGCTGGTGCGTGGCGCCGAGGTGGTCGATACCGGTGCGCCGATCACCGTGCCGGTCGGACCGGCGACGCTGGGCCGCATCCTGAACGTCATCGGCGAGCCGGTCGACGAGCGCGGCCCGGTCGTTTCCGATCATCATTCGCCGATTCACCGCTCGGCACCGGATTTCGTCGATCAGTCGACCGATGCGCAGATCCTGATCACCGGCATCAAGGTCATCGACCTGCTGGCGCCCTATGCCAAGGGCGGCAAGATCGGCCTGTTCGGCGGCGCCGGCGTCGGCAAGACCGTGACGATCATGGAGCTGATCAACAACGTCGCCAAAGGCCATGGCGGCGTGTCGGTGTTCGCCGGCGTGGGCGAGCGTACCCGCGAAGGTAACGACCTCTATCACGAGATGATGGAATCGGGCGTCATCAAGCTGGACGGCCCGGGTTCCAAGGTGGCGCTGGTCTATGGCCAGATGAACGAGCCGCCGGGCGCCCGCGCGCGGGTCGGTCTGACCGGCCTCACCATGGCGGAGTATTTCCGCGATGAAGAAGGCCAGGACGTGCTGTTCTTCGTCGACAACATCTTCCGCTTCACCCAGGCCGGTTCCGAAGTGTCGGCGCTGCTGGGCCGCATCCCCTCGGCGGTGGGTTATCAGCCGACGCTGGCGACCGATATGGGTGCCTTGCAGGAACGCATCACCTCGACCAAGAAGGGCTCGATCACCTCGGTGCAGGCCATTTACGTGCCCGCCGACGATTTGACCGATCCGGCGCCGGCCACGTCCTTCGCCCATTTGGACGCGACCACGGTGCTGTCGCGCTCGATCGCCGAGCTGGCGATCTTCCCGGCGGTCGATCCGCTCGACTCCACCTCGCGCATGCTGGACCCGCGGGTCGTCGGCGAGGATCATTATCAGGTCGCCCGCGACGTGCAGCGCGTGCTGCAGCAATACAAGTCGCTGCAGGACATCATCGCCATCCTGGGCATGGACGAGCTCAGCGAAGAGGACAAGCTGGTCGTCTCGCGCGCCCGGAAGATCCAGCGCTTCCTGTCGCAGCCATTCCATGTCGCCGAAGTGTTCACGGGAACTCCCGGCGTGTTCGTTTCGTTGGAAGACACCATCAAGGGCTTCAAGGGCATCGTCGCCGGCGATTACGACGATCTGCCGGAATCGGCGTTCTACATGGTGGGCACGATCGACGAAGCCGTCGAGAAGGGCCGCAAGATGGCCGCCGAGGCGGCATAAGCACCGAAACAGCATGAGTGAGGGCGGCGGCGCGTTGTTCGACGCCGCCGTTCACGAGGACCAGAGGGTAGACCATGGCGGATACGGTGCAATTCGAGCTGGTATCGCCGGAGCGGATGCTGCGCTCCGAGGCGGTTGAGATGGTCGTGGTTCCTGGCAGCGAAGGTAACTTCGGCGTTTTGCCCGGCCACTCGCCGCTGATCTCGTCGGTACGGCCCGGCACGATCGAGGTGTATAGCGGCACCACCGTGACCGAGCGGATCTTCGTATCCGGCGGCTTTGCCGAGGTGACGGCAGAACGGTGCACCGTACTGGCGGATGACGCGGTCGATGTGGCCGCCCTAGACCGCACCGCGGTCGAAGCCAACTTGGCGATGCTGCAGGGGGCATTGGCCGGCCTGCGCGACGCCGCCGACAAGGGCGCCGAAACCGAACGCGATGCGGCACGCCAACACCTGAGCCAAGCGGAGCGTAACCTTGCCATCGCCACCGCCAAGCTGGAAGCCCTCGACAGCGCCGCCGCACGTTAAGTATTTTGTCATATTCGAGTGACGCCGAGGCCAAGTTCGCCGTGGCCAAGGTATTGTTCTGGGTTGCAAGGTGATCCTATGGGGCATTGGACGCTAGACGACGTTCCTTGGAACGATTTCGATCCTCGGAAGGCAGATCCCGAAACCCAGCGCATCGTCAAGGCCGCCAGCCTGGTTGAGTACAACGGCGGCGAATACGTCCGGTACCTGTGCAACGTGTTCTCCGATGATCCGGAATTCCAGGGCCTGGCGCGGCAATGGGGCCTCGAAGAGGTGCAGCACGGCGCCGTATTGGCGCGCTGGGCCAAGCTGGCCGATCCGGATTTCGATTTCGAGGATGCGTTCAAGCGGTTCGTCGACGGCTACAAGCTTGAGACCGATGTGGCAGCCTCGATCCGGGGCTCGCGATCCGGCGAACTGATCGCCCGCTGCATCGTCGAGACCGGCACCAGTTCGTTTTATTCGGCGCTGATGGAAGCCACCGAGGAACCGGTCCTGAAAGATATCTGCCGGCGCATCGCCGCGGATGAATTGCGGCACTACAAGCTGTTCTATTCCCGGCTGCGGCAGTATCTCGATGCCGAAGGGCTTGGTTTCTGGGGGCGCCTGCGGGTCGCCGCCGGACGCATCGCCGAATCCGAGGATGACGAGTTGGCCTATGCCTACTACGCGGCGAATTTCGCGCGTGGCAAGGAAGAAGAGCCCTATGACCGCAAGCGATACAACCAGGCCTATGCGCGGCGTGCCTATGCGGTCTATCGCCCGCATCATGTCGATCGCAGCATGGCGATGGTGTTCAAGGCGGTGGGCTTGACCCCGAATGGCTGGTTGAACCGGATGGCGTCGAAGCTGGCTTGGACGCTGCTTCAGAACCGCACCCGCAGACTCGAACGGATCGCCGCCTGAGCGGGCCGCGATTGACTTGGTCGATCGGCCTTCCCGCCGCGCGGTCATGAACCTATTTTGAGCTCGCTCTCGCTCGCCATTCCAGATTTGGCACACCTCAAAATTCTGCTGGCGACCTGTTTGGTCGCCCTGGCATGCATCGGGCTCGGCGCCCTGGTCGGTGCCCGGCGCCTGTCGACGGCCTTGGTCGCCGGTTGGGGTTTCGGGTGCCTAGTCATGGTCATGCTCGGCACGCTGACCCCGCTGCCGCTATCGGTCGGGCTGATCGGATTGGCGGTGGTCGGGGTCGCCGGTGTGGCGCGCGCCGGCAGTCGAGGTGAGATCGCAGGTCTTCGGACCGAGCTGCCGGTGATCATCCTGGCCCTGCCGATCCTATCGCTGATCAGCGCCATGGACCCGTCGCAGTATGACGAGTTCTCGCATTGGCTGCCCAATCTGGGCCACCTGTTCATTCATGACCACTTCCCCAGCAGCGCCGCGCCGAACACGGTATCCGATTGGCCAGCCTACCCCTACGGGTTGCCACTGATCGGCTATGCCGTCTCCCTTCTGGTCGGCCGGCTGGCGGAATCCGCGGGCATTGTCTGGAACGGGTTGTTGCTCATCGCGGCCGGTGGCGTGGTGGTCGACCTCATCGGTCGGCATCTCGCAAGCCGATCGATGGATGATGGCGCATCCGACACGCGGGGACGCTGGACGATCGCCGCGATCGGCGTGCTGCTGGCGATTCTGCTGAATCCGGGGTTCGTCGCGAAACTGGCCTTCACGACCTATGCGGACAGCAGCGTATCGGCGGTGCTCGCGGTGGCCCTATCGGTCATCGCCGGCTGGTTCGGTGCATCCGAGGGCGGGGGGGCGAAAGCTGGGCGGCGAAGCATCATCGTCTGCGGGTGGTGCTGCGCCGCTCTCGTCAGCCTGCGCCAAGATGCCTTCGTGCTGTTTTTTCTGTTCGCTCTCGGCA
>Ga0179596_10000085_pt1 | contig 86289 bp, 77 predicted proteins | sample CZODoug1_1_08_16_FD_155494 | JGI IMG/M metagenome (GOLD analysis project Ga0179596, IMG submission 155494) | Vadose zone soil fungal communities from Angelo Coast Range Reserve, California, USA - CZODoug1_1_08_16fungal (Illumina Assembly) | ecosystem: Environmental > Terrestrial > Soil > Vadose... | reverse complement strand
CCGTCTGCATGCGGCCGACCTCGTCATCGCGCGTCTTCGCCGGGATCTCGACCGAGAAATCCTGCTGCGCCAAATGCTCGATCGTCGCCGTCAGCGCCAGGATCGGACGACTGACCCGGCGACGCACCACCAGAAAACCGGCCACCGACAGGCCAAGCGCCACGAGCAGCACGACCGCGTTCAGACTCATCTGGCGGGTCGCCTGGGCAGCCTCGGCGTCTGCCGTCGCCACCATCTTGTCCATAGCGGTATCGAGAACGACATTGGCCAGTGTCGTCCCTTCCGTATTGCTCCGTTGCAGGTCGACGAAAGACACGTCGACCTTCCGGCCGGCGACAAACGCGTCGACGATGGCTTGCTGGAAGTCGGCGAGGCGGCCCACGAAATTCACATTCGACTTGGCCACGCTATCGACCAGCGCCGCGGGCGCATCCCTCCGGGCGGCGGCCGTGGTGACGATGGACCAGGCCGCGGCGGCGTGCGCCCTATCCTGATACCAGATCAGCGTATCGGCCGGCGTGAGCGGTTTGTTCAATGCAACAGCTGCTTGGAGCCGGAGCGCCATCAGGCCCAGATTGAGGCGGGTCGTCCAGGCGGCTTGCTTGATCGCCAGGAAGTGATCGACCTTCGGATCGAACAGCTTTAGTGCCTCTTCCAAAGGGCCGGCGGTGGCGAGGATCGCGTCCAGAAGGGATTGGGTCGTTTTCGGCCAATCCTGGACGATCGCCGGCTCACGCGCCGATCTTGGCTGACGAACCGCCACGTCGGCCTTGGTTCGCAACGAGACGACGGCGTCATGCGCCGCCTTCAGGCCCGAAATGGCGGAGGCCAGTTCCGGTAGATCGAGTTCCGTCAAAGATTGAATGCTGTCGACATAGGCCGTCTCGGATATCCCGCGGTTGCTCAGGTTGTCGGCTTCGCTCTTACTGTCGATCGGCGCTTCGCTGAGCAGTCCGCCGATGATGCCACCTCGCTCGAGCCTCAGGGCCAGCATCGATTTGAACAATTGCTGGCTGGTGATCGTCGAGGCTGCGACGCGCCGGGCGCCGGCATGATGCGAGGCCGCCTCGAAGAGCGCGAAGGCGCTCAGAACCACCAGAAGAAGCCCGGTGGTGCCGATCAGCAGGCCGAGAATAGTCCGTATCGACAAATTCGCGCGGCTTGGCATACCCCTAGTCTCCTATCGATGGCTCGCTGGACGAGTTTCACTTCCGAGGCCGATGTTGTGCCGATCGACTGGTGGCTACCGCGAGGGAGCCGACCGCCGAGGGTGCCTGGTTCGTTCACGCGATCACGGCGAAGCCAATGAGTGGAAACGATTTTGGCGCAGCAGATCTCCTATTATTAAATAGAGAAAGCCTAACCACTGGTTAATCACGCAGCCCGAAGCCATTTCCATCTGGAAAGCCGGTTTCGCTTCAGTGTTTTTGTGAGCTTGTTCGAGTAAAAATCGAGATCTCCCGAGGTCTTCCGAAGATGCTTGCCGAATCGCCATTAGGGTAGTGTTAATGTTGCCCGCGTAGAATGGGCAGTTTAAGTGCTTCGGAGTCTCTATGGCTGGAACAGACGCATCTTCGGGACCGGTCCGCGTCGACGCCCTCGAACTCGACATGGCGGCCTGCCCTTATGCCGATCTATCGGATATTCTCGGTTATTGGTCGGCGAAGTGCGACGGCCGTTTCGCGCCGCGTCGCGCCGATATCGACCCGATCGATCTGGTCGCGTGGCTGCCGCGCATCATGCTGGCCGATGTCCTCGCCGATCCGCTGGATTTCCGCTACCGCCTCAGCGGCACCGGCATCTGCGATATGCATGGCCAGGAGCCGACCGGGCAATCCCCGCGTGATCTCACCCCGCCGCCCTTCGGTGCCCTGATCCATGCGCATTACTGTGCCGCCGTGGCACGGCGCGCGCCGATCCTGCATCTTATCGTCCTCGATGCCTCCGACCGCTCGCGGTCCTATGCCCGGCTGATCCTGCCGCTTTCCGAGGATGGCGCCGCGGTCACCATGCTGATGACGGTCGACAGCAAGGAGCAGAACACCCGGGCGCTGAAGAACTTCTTCGCGCAAATGAGCGGGCGCTGACCGCGCCGTTCGCTGCTGGCTTAGCTTGACGCGGAAGTCCTGATTAGTTATGATACATAACAATAATCAGGGTGGGAAACGATGGCAGACGCGTCGTCCGACACAGGGGCCGGGACCGATACGATAAACTTTGCCGATCTGCCGGCTTCGTTGACGGCCTATCAGCAGGGCGAGGTCGCCGTGCTGCGCCTGTCGCGGCCGGACAAACGCAACGCCCTCAACGATCCCACCATCCTCGGCATCGAGCGGTTTTTCCAAGTCCTGCCGGAAACGGCGAAGGCGGTCGTCATCCATGGCGCCGGCGATCATTTCTCCGCCGGTCTCGACCTCGGCGAACTCACCGAGCGCGATGTGCCCCAGGCGATCACCCATTCGCGCATGTGGCATCGGGTGTTCGAGCAGATCCAGTATGGCCGCGTTCCGGTGATCGCCGTCCTGCACGGCGCCGTCGTCGGCGGCGGGCTCGAACTCGCCGCCGCGGCCCATATCCGCGTCGCGGAGCGATCGACCTATTACGGCTTGCCGGAAGGTCAGCGCGGCATCTTCGTCGGCGGCGGCGGTGCCATGCGCCTGCCCAGGCTGATCGGCGTCTCCCGAATGATGGAGATGATGCTGACCGGCCGGACCTATGACGCCGAGCAGGGCTTCGCCATCGGCCTGTCGCATTACGTGGTCGATGCCGGCACCGGCCTCGCCAAGGGCATGGAACTCGCCCAGCGCGTCGCGGCCAATGCGCCGCTGACCAACTTCGCGGTGCTGCACGCCTTGCCGCGTATCGCCGAGGCCGATCCGGCATCGGGGCTGGTGCTGGAATCCCTGATGGCGGCGGTCGCCCAGGACAGCGCCGAGGCGAAGCAAAGATTGCGGGATTTCTTGGAAAAACGAGCTGCGAAGGTGCTGCGCGACTGACCCCAACCCCAACGCGATAACAAGGCCCAATCCAACAATAAGACAGCCGTAAAGGCGTCGTTCGTCGGGAGGCGATATGCCAGAGACTCTCCATTTGTCCGCCGGCAAGGCCCCGCTGCGGGACGCGAGGCTGGGGTCCAATTCGGTCGTGTTCGACCATCGATCCGATGGCACCGTCTATGTTCGGCCGGTGGCGGCCCTGGCGGATTATCCGGTCAAGCTGACCGATCGGCTGGAGTATTGGGCGACGGCCCAGCCGGCACGAACCTTCCTCGCCCAGCGCGACGCGGCCGGTGCCTGGCGGCGGATCTCCTATGCCGCGGCGCTGGCCGCCGCGCGCGGCATCGGCGAGGCGCTGCTGCGGCGCGGCCTGTCCGCCGAACGGCCGGTCATGATCCTGTCCGGCAATGATATCGAACATGCGTTGCTGGGCCTGGGGGCACTCTATGCCGGGGTGGCCTATGCACCGATCTCGCCGGCCTATTCGACCGTCTCGTCGGATTTCGGCAAGCTCCGGCACATCGTCAAAACGCTGACGCCGGGTCTGGTCTTCGCCGCGAGCGGCCGGTCCTACGGGGCGGCGATCGAGGCGGTGGTACCGGCGGATACCGAGGTGGTGCTGACCGTCGACGCCTCGGCCTCCGATCCGTCGTTCGGCCGGCCGGTCACGGCGTTCGACGATCTGCTGACGACGTCCCCCTCCGCCGCGATCCGCGCCGCCCATGAGGCGATCGGCCCGGACACGGTGGCGAAGATCCTGTTCACCTCCGGCTCGACCGGCCTGCCCAAGGGGGTGATCAACACCCAGCGGATGCTGTGCTCGAACCAGGCGATGCTGCGCACGCGGTTCGCTTTCATGCAGGACGAGCCGCTGGTGATCGTCGATTGGCTGCCCTGGAACCACACGTTCGGCGGCAATCACAATGTCGGGTTGGTGCTTTACAACGGCGGCACGCTCTACATCGATGACGGCAAACCGACACAGGCCGGTATTCAGGAGACCGTGCGCAACCTGCTTGAGATCTCGCCGACGTTGTATTTCAACGTGCCCAAGGGCTATGAGGCGCTGGTCCAGCATCTCCGTGCCGAGCCGCCGTTGCGCGAACGCTTCTTCAGCCGGCTGCGGATGATGTTCTATTCCGGCGCCGGTCTCGCCCCGCATGTCTGGGCGGCGCTCGACCAGGTGGCGGTCGAGACCTGCGGCGAACGCATCATCATGCTGACCGGCCTTGGTGCGACCGAGACCGGTCCCTTCGCCCTGTGCTGCGACAAGGAATACAGCCAATCCGGCATGGTCGGATTGCCGGTTGCCGGGTGCGAGCTGAAGCTGGTCCCTGTCGACGGCAAGTTGGAAGCCCGGGTGCTCGGGCCCAGCATCACCCCCGGCTATTGGCGCGAGCCCCGTCAGACGGCTTCGGCCTTCGACGAGGAGGGGTTCTATCGCCTGGGCGACGCGCTGAAGCTGCGCGACCCGGCCGCCCCGGAACAGGGCTTTCAGTTCGATGGCCGGATCGCCGAGGATTTTAAGCTGGCGACCGGGACCTGGGTCAGCGTCGGGCCGCTGCGCGCCCGCTTCATCAGCCATTTCGCTCCCTATGTGAGGGATGTGGTGATCGCCGGGTTGAACCGGGATGCGGTCACCGCGCTGATCTTCGCCGATGCCGTGGCCTGCCGCCCGTTGTGCACGGACCCAGGCTGCGCGCTCTCCACCGATGCGGGGCTCCGCGCCGAATTCGCCCGGCTGCTGACCTCTTTCGCTGGGGCCGGCACCGGCAGCTCGACGCGGATCGTCCGGGCGATGCTGGTCGATGACCTCCCCTCGATCGATGCCGGCGAAATCACCGATAAGGGATCGATCAACCAGCGCGCCGTGCTCGCCCACCGCGCCGCCCTGGTCGACGAACTCTATGCCGAGTCCGGCGACGCCGGAGCCGGGCGCGTGATCACGATTGCCCAGGAGATCCCACGATGACATCCACCCCCGCCGGCCTCAGGGCGTCCTGGCCCGATGTCTGGTTGCTCGACGGCGTGCGCACGCCCTTCGCCGATCTCAACGGACCGCTGGCCCTGGTCTCGCCGATCGATCTCGGCATCAAGGCGGCCCGCGCGGTCTTCGCCCGGTCGGGCGTGGCCCCCGGCGATGTCGGCACCGTCATCGCCGGCAACATGGCCCAGGCGAGCTACGACGCCTATATGACGCCGCGCCATATCGGTCTCTACGCGGGGGTGCCGACGGAGGTCCCGGCGCATCTGGTGCAGCGCGTCTGCGGCACCGGCATCGAGGTGATCGCCCAGGCGGCCGACGCGATCACCCATCGCGGCGTGGCCGTCGCTTTGTCGGTCGGCACCGAATCCATGAGCCGCAACCCGATCGCCGCCTATACCCATCGCGGCGGTTTTCGCATGGGGCAGGTCGAGTTCAAGGATTTCCTGTGGGAGGCGCTGATCGATCCGGCGGCCGATGTCACCATGGGCGGGACGGCAGAAAATCTGGCGCGCCGTCATGATATCAGCCGCGCCGATGTCGACGCCTTCGCCGCGCGCAGCTTCGCGCGGGCGGTGGCGGCCCAGGCCAGCGGCTTTCTCGCCGGCGAGATCGTCGCGGTGACGACCGAAAGCTTCGAGCTCGACGGTTACCGGCCGCGCGGCATCACGCTCGACCGCAAGCTGGCGGCGGTCGAGGCCGATACCCATGTCCGGCCATCGCCGGTCGAGACGCTGGCGCGGCTCCGTCCGGCTTTCGGCGGGGTGCAGACCGGCGGCAACAGCTCGGGCGTGGTCGATGGCGCGGCGGCGGTGCTGGTCGCCTCCGGCGACTACGCGCGGCGGCGGGATGTGGCACCGCTCGGTCGGGTCGTGGCCTTCGCCGCGGTCGGCTGCCCGCCCGAGATCATGGGCATCGGCCCGGTGCCGGCGATCCGGGCCTTGCTCGACCATACCGGCCTGCCGCTCGCCGCGATCGACCGGATCGAGATCAACGAGGCGTTCGGCGCCCAGGTGCTGGCCTGCGTCGGGCAACTCGGGCTCGACGAGGCCAAGCTCAACGTCAATGGCGGGGCGATCGCGATCGGCCATCCGTTGGCGGCGACCGGCATCCGCCTGGGTATCACCTTGGCGCGGGAACTCAAGCGCTCGAACACCCGCTATGGGATCGCGTCGGCCTGCATCGGGGGCGGGCAGGGCATCGCCCTGTTGATCGAGAACCCCAGCTGACGCTACGTCGTCATCCCGTCTGCTCTGTCGCCATCACCTCGGGAACCCCGCATGTTCAGCAATAGCCGCGTCGTCGAGATCGAATGGGGCGCCTGCGATCCGGCCGGCATCGTGTTCAACCCGCGCTATTTCGAATATTTCGACTGGAGCACGGCGCTGCTGTTCCAGCGCGCCTTGGGCATGACCAAGGCCGAGATGCTGGCGGCCTATGACTGCAAGGGCATTCCGCTGGTCGATACCCGTGCCCGGTTCATCGCCCCGTCGAAATACGGCGATGTCGTCCGGATCGACTCCAGCATCGTCGAGTTCCGCCGAGCCAGCTTCGATGTGCGCCATCGCCTGATGCGCGGCGACACGCTCGCCGTCGAAGGGCTGGAGACGCGGGTCTGGGTCGGCGCCCATCCCGACGATCCGGCCCGCCTCAAGGCGAAACCGATTCCCGACGCGGTGCTGGAGCGGTTCGGCCGCGCCGGCTAGGCTTTCTCGATCTAGGCTTCCCCCGATCTAGGCTTCCTCGGCATCGTCGGTTGCCGGACCGACCGCCTCGATGACGCCGTGGAGTAATTCGATCAACTGGACGTGGCCCGCCTCGCCGATTCGTGCGGCGAGGTGTGCCTCGTGGGTTGCCTGTACCTCGTGCAACTGGCGCGTCAGGTCGAGGCCCTTTTCCGTCAAATGGAGTTGGTGCGAGCGCCGATCCGTTGCCGCGGGGGCGCGCCGTGCCAGGCCGCGCCGCTCCAACTCGTCGATCAGCGGCACGAAATTGGCTCGCTTGATGCCCAGTGCCGCGCTCACCTCGGATTGTTTCAGCCCCGGATTGCGCTCCAACACAATGAGGACGCCATATTGTGCCGGGCGGATGCCGAACGCCGCGAAGGCCTGGATGAAATCTTTGAATACCGCGAGCTGGGCCCGACGCAGCACATAGCCGATCAGGTCCGGCAGCGGGCCCAGATCGATGGTCGCGGCGGCGGTATCCCCGTCTTGTTTTGCCAGCCTCACGTGTTTTGCCAGCCTCACGTGTTTCACCTGACCCTCGTGTTTCACCTGATGCCTATCCGATCGAGCCATCTGATTTCCCTTGATGCCCGAGGCGAAACGGCCCGGCCCGGTTTCGTCGGGTCCTCGGGCCGCGCCAAGCAGTTGCCGCCATAGGCGTCATTATGATTAGGTGCCGGATAAGGGTACACCATCCTGTCCGGTCGGGATGCTTCCCCGGCGCGATGCCGGTCGTGCGGCGCCCAGCGTGTCGGGACGTCTAGCAAAGAGAAAAATCATGCAACAGCGTTCTGCTCGGCAATCGAAGATCTGGTCGGTGGTCAGGGTCTCCAGCGGCAATTTTCTGGAGATGTACGACTTCTTCGTCTTCGGTTATTACGCCTCGGCGATCGGCCGGGTGTTCTTTCCAACCGATAGCGAATTCGCCTCGCTGATGCTGTCGCTGACCACCTTCGGCGTCGGCTTTCTGATCCGGCCGATCGGCGCCCTCGTGCTGGGCGCCTATATCGATCAACACGGCCGGCGCAAGGGCCTCATCCTGACGCTGGGGCTGATGTCGATCGGCATCATCTCGATCGCTTGCGTCCCCGGCTATGCGTCGATCGGCATGCTCGCCCCGATCCTGGTCGTGTTCGGCCGGCTGCTGCAGGGCTTTTCCGCCGGTGTCGAGCTGGGTGGGGTCTCGGTCTATCTGTCGGAGATCGCGACACCGGGCCACAAGGGCTTCTATGTCAGCTGGCAATCCGCCAGCCAGCAGGTCGCGGTGATCTTCGCGGCCTTGGTGGGCATCGCGCTCAGCAGCTATCTGCCGCCCGAGCAGATGGACCAATGGGGCTGGCGCATCCCGCTGCTGATCGGCTGTCTGATCATCCCGTTCCTGTTCATGATCCGGCGATCGCTGCGGGAGACCGAGGAGTTCCTGGCGCGCCGGCATCACCCGACCCCCTCGGAGATCATGCGCTCCTTGGTTGCCAACTGGCAGATCGTCGGGATCGGCGTGCTGATGGTGCTGATGACCACCGTCTCGTTCTACATGATCACCGCCTATACGCCGACCTTCGGCAGGACCGTGCTGCACCTGGCGAATCTGGACAATCTGATCGTCACCCTCTGCGTTGGCGCCTCCAACCTGTTCTGGTTGCCGGTGATGGGCGCCCTGTCGGACCGGGTCGGCCGTCGGCCGCTGCTGATCGTGTTCACCATCCTGGCGATTCTGACCGCCTATCCGGCCATGTCCTGGCTGGTCGGGGCGCCGTCGTTCCAGCGCTTGCTGATCGTCGAGCTGTGGCTCTCGTTCCTCTATGCCAGCTATAACGGCGCCATGGTGGTGTTCCTGACCGAGATCATGCCGGTCGAGGTCCGCACGGCCGGGTTCTCGCTGGCCTATAGCCTCGCCACATCGGTCGGTGGCTTCACCCCCCTGATCGCGACATATCTGGTTCATGCGACCGGTGACGGGGCGATCCCCGGCGCCTGGCTGTCTGTCGCCGCGGCCTGCGGCCTGGTGGCGGCCTTGCTGATCGGCCGGCAGACGATCGCCATGCGCGACGCGCGTCTGTCCCATGCCCAGCGGACTGTCGCATGAGCGGGGCTGCCGCATGAGCGGGGCGGCGAGCCCGGACGGCCGGCGGAAGGTTCTGCTGGTCACCGGCGGCAGCCGCGGCATCGGTGCCGCGGTCTGTCGAAAGGCGGCGGGCGGCGGCTATGCGATCGCGGTGAACTATGCCCGGGACGTCGCGGCGGCCACGGCGCTGGTCGCGGAGTTGCACGCGGCCGGCGCCTCGGCCGAGGCGTTTCAGGCGGATATGGCCCGTGCCGATCAGGTCGACGGCCTGTTCCAGGCGGTCGACCGGCGGTTCGGCCGCGTCACCCATCTCGTCAACAATGCCGGCGTCACCGGCCGCTCCGGGCGTCTCGACGCGAGTGCTCCGGAAGCGATCGCCGCGGTCATCGATCTCAATGTCACCGGTGCCATCCTGGCGGCCCGGGCCGCGGTGCTGCGCATGTCGACCCGGCATGGCGGGCAGGGCGGCGTCATCGTCAACCTGTCCTCGGCGGCGGCCACCCTGGGCGGGCCGGGCGAGTTCGTCTGGTACGCCGCGTCGAAGGGCGCCATCGACAGTTTCACCATCGGCCTCAGCCGCGAGGTGGGGGCGGAGGGCATTCGGGTCAACGCCGTGTCGCCCGGCTTGATCGATACCGAGATCCACGCCGCGGCGGGCGAGCCGGGTCGCGTCGCCCGCATGGCGCCGATGATCCCGATGGCACGCGCCGGCAGCGCCGACGAGGTCGCCGACAGCATCCTGTTCCTGCTGTCCGACGCCGCCGCCTATGTCTCCGGCGCCATCCTGCGGGTCGCCGGCGGCCGCTGACCGACGGCCGCCGCTGGGTTGCCGCCCTCTGGCTTGCCGCCGCGGCCAAAGCTATCATATTAGAATATCCTTAATGCCTTCGCGCTACGCTCCATCGAGATCTGATGCCGCGAGGCTTCGGTCGTCGAACCAGCACATTCGGATTCAGATCGGACGTAGGAGCGTCACGGTGATTCAGTTTTTGGCTGCGGAACTCTTCGATCTGGGGGCACTCGCCCTGATCACCGCGTATCTGGCGGGATTTGGGAGCACTCGGTCGCCTGTCATGGGGCATCGTCCGACGGGCGATGGCGACGTGGCGGTCCGCCGGCCGGCGGATGATCTCCAGACCACCGTCGTCGATAGCCCCAGTCGATAAGTTGGGCCCGGTCGATAAGTTGGGCCCGGTCGATAAGTTGGGCCCGGTCGATAAGTTGGGCCCGGTCGATAAGTTGGGCCCGGTCGATAAGTTGGGTCCAGTCGATAAGTTGGGCCCAGCCGATAAGTTGGACGCAGCCGATAAGCGAGGCGCCTGGGCATAACCGATCGGTGGATCGCGTCGACCGGGTGTACGACAGCGATGTACAACCGCCGGATTGCGCGCCCCATGATCTCTACCGTATGGTTCGGTGCGAATAGAGATCGTTCGGTTCGGGAACGCGTATCCGTGAGGGGCGTGGAATGCCCGATCCGACGACGCGAAAGTCCGACGGAGAGAACTCATGCCGAAGGCGATCTGGAATGGCACCGTGATCGCGCTTGTCGATGGAATGCCGCCGGCCCGACTTTTTTTGGCTGCTCCCTTGCCAAAGCGCCGCCGCGTCCTGTCTGACCACCCTTGAACCAGCGTCACGCCATTCTGCTGGTCGATGATGACGAGGCGCTGCGTCGGTCTCTGGCCGAGCAATTGACGCTGCATGAGGAATTCCAGACGGTCGAAGCCGCGTCGGGCAGCGCCGCTCTCGAAGCCGTCAGCCAGCAATATTTCGACGCCGTGCTGGTCGATATCGGCTTGCCCGATATGGACGGGCGCGAGCTGTGCAAGATGATGCGAAAGGTTGGGATGCGGTCGCCGATTTTGATGCTGACCGCCGCCGATAGCGAGGCGGATACGATCCTTGGTCTCGACGCGGGCGCCAACGACTACATCGCCAAGCCGTTTCGCCTGGGCGTGTTGTTGGCCCGATTGCGGGCCCAACTGCGGCAGCACGCGACCAGCGAGGACGCGGTCTTCACGATCGGACCCTATACGTTTCAGCCGGGCGCCAAGCTGCTGCTCCACGACAATGGCCGCCGCAAGATCCGCCTCACCGAAAAGGAGACGGCGATCCTCAAATACCTGTTGCGGGCCGGGGAGCGGCCGACGGCGCGTGAACTCCTTTTAAACGAGGTGTGGGGCTATAATCCGGCGGTCACCACGCATACGCTTGAGACCCACGTCTATCGACTGCGCCAGAAGATCGAGGCGGATCCCTCGAACGCGGCGCTGCTGGTGACCGAGCCCGGCGGATACCGGTTGGTGCCATGACGAAGACGATCGCAGTACCTAGCCTTAGCCCGCACCTTATTGCCGCCGCATCGATTCAGCGTCCGGCGCATCGTAGGATTGATCATGCCCGGAGATGGTGAAACGCCCCCCAAAACCAACTTCTCCGCGACGTTCTGGGGGGTTCGCGGCAGCATCCCCTGTCCTGGGGAGGCGACCATCCGGTATGGCGGGAATACCGCGTGCCTGGAGGTCTGCTGCGGTCAGGACCGGCTGATCTTCGATGCCGGTACCGGCTTGCGGCCGCTCGGCATGAAGCTGATGGAGGAGCCTGGGCCGCATGTGCTCGACATCTTTCTCAGCCACACCCATTACGACCATGTCGGTGGGCTGCCGTTCTTCGTCCCGGCCTTCGTTCCCGGCAATACCATCCGCCTCTGGGCCGGGAATTTGAAGCCGGAGCTATGCTTGAAGCAGGTCCTCGCGCAGATGATGGCCGAGCCGCTGTTCCCGGTGCCGATTGAGGCGCTGCGCGCGGTGATCAGCTATACCGATTTCGATGTCGGTACCGTGCTGGAGCCGCGGCCGGGCATTCGCCTCAGCACCGCGCCGCTCAACCACCCGAACCGGGCGACCGGCTATCGCATCGATTATGCCGGCAAGTCGATCTGCTATGTGACGGATACCGAGCATCCGGCAAGCGGGCTCGACATGAATATCCTGAAGTTGATCGAACGGGCGGATTACGTCATCTACGACGCGATGTACACTGCGGCCGAATATCCGCACTACCGCGATTGGGGTCATTCGACTTGGGAGGCGGGCATTCGCCTGGTCGAGGCGGCGGGGGCCAAGCACCTGGTGGTGTTTCATCACTCGCCCAAACATGACGACGCGGCGATGGACGAGATCGCCGCCGCCGCAGCACGGGCCCGGCACGGCACGCTGGTCGCCCGCGAGGGCATGATTCTGACGCCGTGACCACCAAGCGATTTTTTTATGGCCGACGTGCTTCAAGCCCCGCCTTGATGGAGCTTGGAGCACGGCGAACGAGTTTGGCTGGCCGGCGCCGCGGTCCGTAGGGCAGATCGGACCGCGGCGCCGCTCCGCGGCATCAGGCGGCGCGGATCTTGGCGAGGAACTGGCTGACCTCGCCGCGCAGCGTCTCGCTTTGCTGGGCGAGATCGCCAGCCGCCTCCATCACTTGGGTCGAGGCCGAGCCGGTTTCGGCGGCGGCCTCGGTGACCCCGGCGATGTTCGACGAGACCTCCGCCGTACCCACCGAGGCCTGCAGCACATTGCGCGCGATCTCCTGGGTCGCCGCCCCCTGCTCCTCCACCGCCGCGGCGACGGTGGTCGTGATCTCGTTGATCCGGTTGATCGTCCCGGTGATGGTCTCGATCGCCTGCACTGAATCCCCGGTGGCGCTCTGGATCGCCTTCACCTGGGCCGCGATATCCTCGGTCGCCTTGGCTGTCTGCGTGGCGAGGCTCTTCACCTCGGAGGCCACCACCGCGAAGCCCTTGCCCGCCTCGCCCGCGCGCGCCGCCTCGATGGTCGCGTTCAACGCCAGGAGGTTGGTCCGAGCGGCGATGTCGTTGATCAACTTCACCACATCGCCGATCTTCTGGGCGGCCTCGGCCAGGGTCTGGACTTGGGCGTTGGTGCGTCCGGCATCGTCGACGGCCTCGCGGGCGATGCGCGCCGATTCCGCCACCTGGCGGCTGATCTCGGTGATCGACGAGGATAGCTCCTCGGCGGCGCTCGCGACTGTCTGAACATTGGTCGATGCCTGTTCCGACGCCACGGCCACCACCGTCGACTGCCGGCTCGTCTCCTTCGCCGTCGCCAACATGGACTTGGCTGTGTTTTGCAGCTTGGTGGTGGCCGACTCGGTCATCTGGAGCACCGCGTTTACCGACCGATCGAACGCGCCGACCTGGGTTTCAACTACCTGCTGGCGTTGCTCCTTGCGTCCCTGCTCCGCGCGCTGCTCCGCCCCCATTTCGTCGGCCTTGATCATGTTCTCCTTGAAGACGAGCACGGCTCGCGCCATGGCGCCGATCTCGTCCTTGTTCTTCGTTGCTGGAATTGCCACCGTCTTGTCGCCGCCGGCGAGGCGGGCCATGGCATCCGTCATCCGCCGCAGCGGCGTGACGATCCCGCGCCCGATCACCCAGGCCAGGAGCAAACCGACCGCGAGTGCCACCGCCGCGGTGCCGACGCTGATGGTTTCGGACTGGCTTGTCGCCGCGTTGGCGACTTCTTGCGCGGTGGAAAGGGTTTTAAGTTGCGCTACTTTGGCCGCCTCGATAGCACGGTTGAACTCGAGCGCATAGGTGACGAGCGGGCCGGCAATCGTGTCGCGGAGCGCCAACGTCGCCGCGACATTCCTATCGTAGGCATCCGAATATTTGATGGCGGCTTCGCCGGTTTCGTGGACCACCGCTTTGATCCGCGGGTCGCGGAGCGATGCCTCAAGCTCGCGCAGCGTCTGCTTGGCCTTAGCGAACAACGCGGCGCCCGCTTCGGCATCCTTCCGATCCGGTTCGGCCCGGAAGCGGACCGAAGAGAGCCGCGCGTCCATGAGCTGTTGCTGGACGATGCCGAGACGCGCCGCCGTCTCCATATCGCCGCTTTCCATGGCCGCCTGAATGGCGTCGCGAAGCTTGCCGAGCATCCGCGGCCCCACCGGCACCAACTCCTCGTTACGGATGCGATCGGCAGTCGCTCGGAGGCGGGCGACATTGTCGAGTTGCGACGTGTAGGCTTCATAAATTGTTTTCAGACGCGCAAGGTCTTGGCGACGCGCTTCGGTCGTAAAATGGCGGTCGAGATCCGCGAACCGTGCCTGCACGCTCTCGCGGAGCTTATTGGTTTGATCGAGGGTCGTGGAGCTGCCGCTGCTGACGAAAGTAATCGCGGCGCGACGCACGGACATCATGTCGACGTCGAGTTCGAGTAACCGGACGGCGTTGTCGCTGACATGAGCAAACCAGCCGAGCTGTGTGCTGACACCGTTCAATCCCCACAGCCCTGTCGCCCCCAGCGCGGTCAGCAGCGCCAGGATCAAGGTAAATCCGCCGAAAATCCGCGTGCTGATCTTAAAGTTGGCCATCGCAAACATAGTCTTCTCCGTGCGCTACAGGGCTCATTTTTGAAATCGGCCGCACGGATCGCGCCGGCGACGCGCGACCGCGGTGCATCTTTTAATCACATGAAGCCAATCCCCTTACCTGCGAATAGGCTAATCGGCTTTGAATTAATCAAAGATGAATTTGAGCCAAAATCTCGCTATACCTGACAAGGGTCGCGGTTTTTCTTGGCAGGGCGTGAGATCGGCGATCTTCCTTAGTATAAAGCCACGCGTGGGCGGCTACAGAGCCCGAGTATCCAGAGCATAATGCTTATGCCAGGCCCAACAAACGCCGAGCAGAAAAATATACTTATGAGATCTGCATGGAGATGGGGGTTTGGCGTTCATTTCCGACGTGCTGGGTTGTTCCCGGTCGCAACTTCCCGCGACCTGATGGTCGGGCTCTCGATATCATGCGCGCTTTGGGTTGGGATTGCCCTGGACGACTTCTTGATCAGTGATACGGATCGGCCGCGTCGCGCAGGCCGTCACCGAAGAAATTGAACGCCAGCACCACCAGGATCACCGGGATCACCGGCAGCAGCAGCCACGGGTAAAGGGCCACGACGTTGATGTTCTGCGCCTCGTTCAGCAGCACGCCCCAACTGGTGATCGGCGGACGCAAGCCCAAGCCTAGGAAGCTCAACGCGGTCTCGCCCAGGATCATCGACGGAATCGCCAAGGTGGCCGAGGCGATCAGATGGCTGAGAAAGCTGGGCAGCAGGTGCCGGCCGATGACGCGGGACGGCCTGGCGCCCATCAAGACCGCCGCCGTGCAGAAATCCTCCTCGCGCAGCGCCAGCAGCTTGGAGCGGACCGCGCGGGCGAGGCCGGTCCACTCCAGCATGCCCAGGATGAGGGTGATGCCGAAATAGATCAGCATCGGGCTCCAATTCACCGGCAGGGCCGCGGACAGCGCCATCCAGAGGGGGATTTCGGGAAAGCAGCGGACGATCTCGATCAGCCGCTGCGACGCCACGTCGATCCAGCCGCCGTAATATCCCGCCAGGCCGCCGATGGTGATGCCCAGCAGAAAGCTGATCGAGATGCCGATCAGCCCGATGGTGAGCGAGATGCGGGTGCCATAGACGATCCGTGACAGCATGTCCCGGCCCAGCCGGTCGGTACCCAGCAGGAACAAGGTACCGCCTTCGGCCGGACAGACCAGGTGGAAACTGGCCGGGATGAGGCCCCAGAAGCGATAGGGATCGCCGAGGCAGAAGAACCGCAGCTTTTGCACCTGATTGGGGTTGTCGGAGTAAACCCGCCGCAGGTTGCGCATGTCGAGGTGGAAGTCGAAGCCATAGACGAACGGGCCGACGAACCGGCCGTTCTCGACGAGATGAATGGCTTGCGGGCGGGCATAGATGAAATCGGTGTTGCGGGTATGCAGCTCGTACGGTGCCAGGACCTCGCTCACCAGGGTCGACAGGTACAGCACCAGCAGAAATCCGCCGGCGATCACCGCGACCCTGTGGCGGCGAAACCGGTACCACATCATCCGCCATTGCGATGCGCGGAAATAGGCTTCCTGCGCCGCCGACATCACCTCGCTGGCATTCGGATCGAACGGCTCGGTCGAGACGAAATGCGGCAAAGGCTCGGTCGGCTGGCTGACTGCCTTCCCGGCCGGCTGGCTGCCGGGAGGCTCGGTGATCAGGTCCTGCGTCATGCCACCCGCCTCAACGCTGCCGCCCGCCATCGAGCCGGATGCGCGGATCCAGCGCCGCCAGGGCGAGATCCGACAGGAACACGCCGATCACCGTCAACAGTGCCATGAACATCAGGAAGGACCCGGCCAGATACATGTCCTGGCTGCGCAGCGCCTCCAGCAGCATCGGTCCGGTGGTCGGCAGCGACAGCACGACCGACACGATGGCGGCACCGGAGATGACATGCGGCAGCAGAGTGCCGATATCCGCGATGAACGGGTTCAGCGACATGCGCAGCGGATATTTCATCAAGACCTTGAACGGCTTCAGCCCCTTGGCCCGCGCCGTCGTCACATACTGCTTTTGCAACTCGTCCAGCAGGTTGGCGCGCAGCCGGCGGATCATGCCGGCGGTGCCGGACGCGCCGATCACGATGACCGGGATCCACAGATGGGACAGCACCGATCCGACCTTGGCGAGGCTCCAGGGCTGGCCGATGAAACGCTCGTCCATCAACCCGCCGATCGATATGCCGAACAGGGTGTTGGCGCCGTACAGCAGCACCAGGGCCAGCAGGAAGCTGGGTGTCGCGAGGCCGAGAAAACCCAGCAGCGTCAGGCCGTAATCGGTCCAGCTATACTGATGGGTCGCCGAATAGATGCCGATCGGGAAGGCCAGTACCCAGGTGAAGATGATGGTCGAGATCGACACGATGAAGGTCAGCACCAACCGGTCCCCGACCACGTCGTTGACCGGCAGGTTATAGGCGAAGGAATACCCCATATTGCCTTGCAGCAGGCCGGCCACCCAATAGAGGTATTGCTCCCACGCCGGCCGATCGAAGCCGTAGAGCTCGCGCAGGAACTGGATCTTCTGCGGATCGACCGCCTCGCCCTGGCTTTGCAGCTCCGCCACATAGGTCGACAGGTAGTCGCCGGGCGGCAGCTGGATGATGCCGAAGACGATGATGCTGATCGCGATCAGCGTCGGGATCATCACCAGCAGGCGACGGATCACATAGCCGAACATCGCGCTAATCCTTTACCGGCTGGGACACGGACCCGGCGGGCGGTTCCGCCGCCGCGGCTTTGGCGGTGTCGCCCGGTGGCGGCGACAGCCAGAAATGGTCCGGCTTGTAGACCCCGAAATGAGCGCCGGGATCATAATTGTAGATGCCTTCGACCGGGACGTTGTGCAGTCGGTTGTTGACCACCACCGGCTGGGGAACCCCCGCTACGGTGCCGATCGTGAAGACCTGGTCGGCATGGATCGCCAGCATGCGTTGCCAGATCTCTTTGCGCTCGTCACGCGAGATCGTTTCGTGCCAGCGCCTTTCGAGCGCCAGCAATTCCACAGCCGCCGGCAGGTCCGGCGGCTCGCCCGATTTGCCCTTGGTCTCGAAATACTGGCCCCAACGCGGCCATTCCCAGCCTTCCTGCTGGGTCGGCGCCAGGACGCGCGGGGTCATGGCGGGGGTGGCGAGACCGTCATCCAACCCCTTGTCGATGGTCATCATCGTCTCGCCGGCGAAGATGCGGTTGTGCAGCACCTCGACCTGCTCGGGCTTGGTGAACAGCTTGATGCCGATCTCGCGCCAGGTGTCGCGGATCAGCTCCAGCACGTCGCTTTGCTCGGAACTGTCGCCGGCGGTCTCGATGATGATCTCGAGCGGCCGCCCGTCGGGCATCAGCCGGATGCCTTCGCCATCGCGCTTGGTCAGCCCGATCTCGTCGAGCAGTCGGTTGGCTGCCTTGCTGTCATAGTGCGCCCACGCTTTCTGGTTCTCGGTCGAGGCCAGCGGGCTGCCCGGCAGCATGGTGTTCTGGCCCTCGATGCCGAGGCCGTAATAGATCACCTGGTTGATCTCGTGCCGGTCGATCGCCATCGATAGCGCGCGGCGAAACCGCACGTCGCGCATCAACGCCTGCCAGATCGGATCCTTGACGTTGAGGTTCGGATACAGCGCTAGTTGGCTGCCATAGCCGGTCCGCCACAGCCGCACCGAGAAGTCGTTGCGCTCCTCGCCGTCCTTCAGGAAGGTGTAATTGTCGAACCGCAGATAGCGCGCTTGCAGGTCGGATTCGCCGCCCAACCCGACCTTGGCCGGGATGATCTTGGCATCGGCGATCGAGGCGATGATCCGGTCGATATACGGCAGCTGCATGCCGTTGCGATCGATCCGGTAATAGTACGGATTGCGTTCGAAGACGAACCGGTCCGACGGCGGCCGGGTCGTCAGCACCCAGGGGTCCAGGGTCGGCAGATCCGGATTGTCGTTCCGGGTCATATTGTCGAGCCGATTATGCAGCTGCCCCCAATTGCGCACGCGCGCCTGCTTGACCAGCTCGTCCAGCATGGCCGGCGCCGCGTATTTCGCGTTGAACTGCTTCAGGTAATGCGCCGGCCGGAAGATCTGCAGCGGCGCCGGCCCGGCCAGGTGGCCGAGAAAGGTCGGGTTCGGCTTCGACCAGGAAAACCGGATGGTGGTCTCGTCCAGGATCTCGACCCGGGGCCGTTCGCCATCGATCAGCAATTCGATCGGCGGCCCGCTCGGCGAGAGGTTGGGGTTCAGCGCCACATCCTGCCACCAATAGCGAAAATCCTCGGTCGTGAACGGCGCGCCGTCCGACCATTTCTGGCCGGCCCGCAGGTGCAGTGTGAACACGCGATCGCCGTCGTCATCGACGCTTTGCAGGATGTCCGGCACCAGCTCGTGCTCCGGCGTATACGCCATCAGCCGGGCATAGCCGTAAAAGCCGATCACACGGGTATCCCGCGCCGAGGCGATCAAGGTATGCAGCTCGCCGCCGTATTTTCCCGGCTCGCCGGCCTCGACCGCCGGCACGATGGGCAGCCTTTGGTTCACCGGCGGGAGGGTTCCGGCGGCCACCCGCTCGGCCAGGGCCGGCGGTTCGACCATTTCCGCGCGGCTCGCGGAGCATGGCAGCGCCAGCGCCATACCGGCCAATACGAGGATGCCGGCCAAGACAAGGCTGCCGCCCAGCCCGAGGCCGCGCCGCCCGAGCGGCCGATAGGACGCCGGCCAACCCATCACGCCGCCTCCACGAGGTCCGGGCTGGCTTGAACGAAGTGGCCGTCGCCGAGATCGATGAGATCGGGCCGGTGCTGGGCATCGCGCCGGAACGGCAGCGGCCAGGCGGCCGGGTTCGACGCCTTGTCCGCCATCAGCAGGCCGAGATCCAGCCGATGATCCAGATCCGGCGCCGGCACCGCCGAGAGCAGCGCCTTGGTATAGGGATGCACCGGATTGCCGAATAGTTGCGCGCGGGGGGCCAGTTCGACGATCCGGCCGCCGCACATGACGGCGATCCGATCGGCGACGTAATCGACCACCGCCAAATTATGCGAGATGAACAAGTAGGTCAGGCCCAGCTTCTCCTTCAGATCCTTCAGCAGGTTCAGCACCTGCGCCTGGATCGACACGTCGAGGGCCGAGACCGGCTCGTCGCAGATCAGCAGATCCGGCCCGAGCGCCAGGGCGCGGGCGATGCCGATCCGTTGGCGTTGACCGCCGGAAAAACTGTGTGGATAACGTTTCGCCTGACGGATATCGAGGCCGACCAGTTCCAGCAGCTGGCGGACCGCCGCGCGCCGTTCCTCCGTATTGCCGATGCCGTGGATCACCAGGGGTTCGGCGATGATGTCGTAGACCGTCATGCGCGGATTGAGCGAGCCGAACGGATCCTGAAAGATGTACTGCACCCGGCGGCGGAAATCGGTCAGCGCCTGACCGGACAACGCCAAGACGTCGACCGGTCCGCTCCCGTCATTGAACACCACGCTCCCGCCATCCGGCTGCATCGCCCGCAGCAGGACCTTGCTGAGCGTGGTCTTGCCGCAGCCGCTTTCGCCGACCAACCCCAGGCATTCGTTCGGCCGGACCGCAAGCGAGATGTGATCGACCGCCAGGTGACTGCCGGCATTGCCGCCGAATAGGCCGGAACTGCGCAGCGGATAGGCCTTGGTGATGCCCTCGATGGCGAGCAAGGGCGGCGCGTCCGCCCCGGTCGCCAGTACCCGGGGCCGGGCGATCTGTCCGGTCGGGCCATGGGCGATCTCGCGGATCGGCACCAGCCGCTCGCCGGGCTTCATATCGAAGCGCGGCACGGCGCGCAGCAGAGCCCGCAGATAGGGATGTTCCGGCCGGCGGAACAAATCCTGGGCCGTGCCGCTTTCGACGATCCGGCCGCGATACATGACCACCACTTCCTCGGCGACATTGGCGACCACGCCCAGATCATGGGTGATGATCAGCACCGCCATGCCCAGTTCGGCCTGCAGGTCGCGGATCAGCTTCAGGATCTGCGCCTGGATGGTGACGTCGAGCGCGGTCGTCGGCTCGTCGGCGATCAGCAGCGCCGGGTGGCAAACCAGCGCCATGGCGATCATCGCGCGCTGGCGCAGCCCGCCCGACAATTCGAAGGGATAGGTTTTGAGCGCCTTGTTCGGATCGGGGAAACCGACCAGCCGCAGCATCTCGGCGGTAAGATCCTTGGCTTCGGCCGGGGTGACCGTCCGATGCAGCTCCAGCGCCTCGCCGATCTGGTTGCCGATCGTGTGCATCGGCGACAGCGAGGTCATCGGCTCCTGAAAGATGATCGAAATCCGGCCGCCGCGGATCCGCCGCATGGCCGGGCCGTCGCGGTCCAGCGCCGCCAGGTCGACGATCTGATCCGGCTGTCGCGGGTCGTTCAGCAGGATACGCCCGCCGGTGATGCGTCCGGCCTTGGGCAGGATGCCCATGATCGACTGGCTGACAACCGATTTGCCCGACCCGGACTCGCCGACCAGCGCCACCGTGCCGCCATGCGGCACGCGCAGGCTGATGCCGCGCACCGCCTCGACAGGGCCGGCCGGGGTCGCGAATTGAACCCGCAGATCCTCGATGCGCAACAGGTCCGTCATCCGCGCGCTCCCGCCAGGTCGCTCGGCGATCGGTCGTTCGGCCGCTTGTCGCTCACGCCCTCGGTCCCCGCATCTTGAGCTTCCAGATCGCCGACATCGAGATCGAGCGCTCCCAGGTTGGTCCGTGTCACGTCGTCCAGGGGCAAATGTCGTGCCAGCGCGGCGCGGGCGGCGCGGGCGACGATCTCGGAAAACCCGTCGATCTGGCTGTCGATCGACAGCCTTCGCCGGCCGGCGCGCAGCGACAATTGCATCCAGCCCCCTTTGCGGTCGCGTCGCGTCGCGTAATAGCGCAGGACCAGACGGTCCAGCCGATCCCAGGGCAGCGCGACCGGCCACGGCCCGGTCGTCGCGATCCCGTCGTCGGTGACCTCGATATGCCGCACGGCGCGGAACGCGGTCCGTCCGGCGAAGGTCAGGAACAAGAGGACGAGGATACCGAGAAATCCCGCCAGGACCGGGTGGAGCGGCACGGCGATCAGCGGCGTCACGACGACGACGAGGCCCAGCACCGCGCGCCCCAGATCGCCCAGCAGGCCGCTCGGCGGATAGGCGTGCCGGCTCGTCATGCGCGGGCTCGTCACGCGGGCACCCGAAACACCGGGGCGACAGGCGGCTGTAACGCGTCGTGGATCGCCGTTTCGATCCTGCACCAGCGCGCCGTCGGATGCCCCGCGACAAAAGTCAGCAGATCGGCCAGAAACCGCTCGGTCGCCTCATCCATCACCAGATGATGGGTCAGGATGCCGGTCGGTTCGGCCGCGTCGGCCCGGCCGGTCCGGCGGGCGGCGAGGTGCCGGACCAGATCCTCGATCACCGCCCCCGCCTCGCGAAAGCCGCGTCCGGCGTGCCAGTCGACCGGATCGACATGGGTATTGACCTGACCCAGCCCGCCGGCGGCGAGGCGCGCCGCGCGCGGGCCGGATGTCGACAGGCCGATAAAGCCCGTGGAGGGCAGGAGCGGCACCAGATCCGCGTCGATCCGGTTCCAGGGGGGCGTCAGGATGGGGCGGAAGGTGGTACCGAACAGATCCTCCAAGCGGCGGCGCCCCTCCCCCAGATCAGCCAGCATCACGGCGACCGGTTGGTCCGCCAGCTCGATCTTCTTGGCCGGTGGTATCGCGTGATTGGTATGCCTCCAGCCATGCTGGATCACCGTCACAGTGGCGCAGCCGGCCAGGTGCTGGGCCAAGGCCGGTTCGGCCGGATAGGGGATCACCGCCAGCGCTAGCGGCACCGGCCCCGCGAGCTGCAACAGTCGATTCAGCGCCGGGGTCGGGCCGACCGCGTCGTCATCCCGCCACCACAGCGTCGCCACCCGGCCGGCCTCCGCCCATCGGGACAGTTCCTGCTCAAGCCGGCCGAACACCGAAACCTCGGTATGGAAAAGGGGAGACGTTCACAGCGACCAGACCTAACGAGCAGACATGACCGGATTTCGATGGGCAGGATACCTAATTGAGGTTTTTAACATTTTTTATGTCCTCGCGTCCCGCCCCAGTGTCACTTATGGGGATCACTTACGGGGCGGGTGCCAGGGCCGGCAAGATCTTTCCCTCGACCGCGGCGCGGATGATCGCGGCGCTGCGCCGGGCACCATCCAGATCCACCGGACCGATCCCCTCGATTCCGGCGCGATCCGGGGTCCGCTCGGTCATGCCGGGAAACCGCGCAACCATCCCGTCGATGGCGGCCGCGAGGCTCGGCCCATCGAGCGTCGCTTCGGGCACCACCTCGGCGAGGCCGCGCTGGGCCAGCAGCGCCGCGCGCAAGGGTTGTTCGGTTTCGGCCCCGACCGAGAACGGGATCAGCACGGCGGGCACGCGCGCGCGCAGGATATCCAGCACGGTGTTGTAGCCGGCCTGGCTGATCGACAGCCGGGCCCCGGCCAGGTGGCTGGGGAAGTCCGCGCGGTGCCGTTCGATCGAGACGCCGGGCGGTGCCGCGCGCAGCAGTTCGTCGAAGACCGGCTGCGGCAGGTTGCGCCCGGTCAGCAGCCGCCACGGCGCCGCCGCCAGACGGCAGAGCGGCCGCGCCGCCAGCGCCGCGCGCAGCAAGGGCTCGCCGACGGCGCCGCCGCCCGCCGAGACGATCACTTCACCGTGCCAGGCGGCAACTCCAATGGGCCGATCATCGGCGACGAAGCCCGTATAGGCCAATTTGTCTTTCAGCGATCCGGCCGCCGGAAAGCTCGCCTCCAGTCGGATGATGGTCGGGTCGGCATGGACCAGGATATGGTCGAACCGCGATCGGGCGATGGCGACGATCTCGTCGATCCGCTCGGGCTTGGTCTTGGCGACCAGGATGTCGCGGATCGAACAGAGGATCGCCGGCCGGCGGTCGCTTGTCGCCCATGCCGCCGCCAGCAGCGGCTCCAGCTCGAAGCGGAAGGCGCGTCGGCCGAACGGATAGGTTTCGATCAGCAACGCGTCCGGTCGCGTCGCCGCCAGTTCGCCCAGGACACGATCCCGCCGCGCCGCGCGCAGCGTGTCGTCGATCGGCCGGTCATCGCCATCGACCAGTACCTGGAAGCTGTCATCCAGGCTGCGCACCGGCGGCAGCTGCGCCAGCCGCGCCGCGCCGATATCCAATCCCGCCACCGGCATACCGCCGCTCAGCACGGTGACCTCGGCGCCGCCGGCGCTGAGCGCCTTGGCGATCAACGCGGCACGGACCAGATGGCCGGTGCCCAGCAGATGTTGGCAATGGATCAGGACGCGCATGGGTTCGACGATGCCTCCTGGCGCAACGGGATGTTGGCTTGCTCCAGATGGGGCCGGCCGTTCCCGTCGAGCGCGAAGAGATGCGCCGACGACCAGTCCAACCGCACCGGCGGCGCGCCGGTCATGTCCCAGCCGGTCGCCAGCGACAACAGTGCGCGGATGACGCCCTTATGGGTGACCCCGCCGGTCGGCAGGCAGGCCGTGGCGATCGTGGCCAGCAGGGGCGTCAGCCGCGCCTGCACCGCGCGGGGGCTTTCGCCGCCGGGCGCCGCGAGATCGAGGCCGGCGGCCTCCCGCTCGGCCATGCTTGGATCGGTTGCGCGCAACGCCGCCAGGCTCCGGCCCTCCCAGTGGCCCCAATCGGTCTCGATCAGCGCCGGCTCGACCGCCGCGTCGAGACCGAGCAGCCGAGCGGTTTCGACCGCCCGGCCCAGCGGGCTGGTCAGCCAGCGATATCCTACGAACTGGGGGGGCAGGCGCCAGCGCCGCGCCGTCGCGATGCCGTCGGCATCGAGCGGGATATCGGCGCGACCCTGCAGCCGGCCGGCACCGTTCCACGCGGTCGGGCCATGCCGCAGCACGACGAACGGCACTGGGTTCATGGAACGAGCCGCCTCAACAGCCGATCGAGCTGCCGCGCCGCCGCGTCGAGCCCGTGGGTTGCCGCCGCCCGCTTCGCCGCGGCCTCACCCATGGCCCGCCGCCGGGCCGGGTCTTCCAGCAGACCGGCGATCGCCCGCGCGAAGCCGGCGATGTCGCCGGGTGGGACCAGCATCCCGGTCTCGCCATCGGCGATGATGGCCGAGACGCCGCCCACATCGCCGGCGACGACCGGCAAACCCGCCGCCTGGGCTTCCAGCAGCGCCATGCCGAACGCCTCGTTATGGGCCGGCCAGACGGCGAGATCAGCGGCACCCAGCACGGTGGCCAGCGCCGCCGGCTCCAGCGCGCCCAGCAGGGTGGCACGCGGCCCCAAGGCCGCCGCGACCTCGGCGCGCGCAGCCCCATCGCCGATGACCAGAAGATGCCAGAGCCGATCACCCAGCAGCGCCAGCGCCGCGCCCATTTGCTGGTACGAGACGAGCTTGTCGCCCGGCCGCATCATGCCGACCGCGACCAGCCACGGCGCATCGGGATCGAGCCTCAACTGCCGTGCCAGGTCCAGGCGGTGCCGTCGCCGGTCGCGCGCGGCCTCGGCGTAGGGGGTGCCGTCGAGGAAGGGCGGCAGGGTGACATGGTCGGTATGAGCCCCAAGATAGGGGCGTACGCCCTCGGCATCCGCCGGGTTGAGGCCGATTACCAGGCTCGCCTGGCCGAGGGCCTCCAGCACGGCGCGATGCGGTCGCGCCCAGCGTCCGGCCGCCTGCTTGCCCGCGACGGAGGCCTCGACCACGGCATAGGGGATGCCCAGGGCGGCCGCGACGGGGGGCCCGATCCAGTCCGGCGCCTTGTGATAGAGGTGGTAGGTCAGCCACAGATCCGGGCGCGCGATCCGGCCGGTCTCGATCCCCTTGACCAGCCGCCGGCCCAACCATCCACCCAGCCGTTCCAACCGTGCCTGGCGCGCGGTATCCCCGGCACCGTCCCAACTGCGCAGGTGGGCGGCGGGCGATACCTGATGGCCGGCGCGTTCCAACGCCGCGATCAGCAGCCTCGCCACCAATCGATCGCCCGAAGGTACCGGGTGATCGACGGGCTTCAGCGGGGCGTAGAAGGCGATCCGCACGCGGCCTCCCTGAGCCCGAACTGCGTGGCCAGCCCGTCGATGCAGGTATCGAGCGCGAAGCTCTCGCGCACCCGCCTTTCGCCCGCCCGGCCAAGGTGGTCGCGCAGGGCCGGTGCGCGGATGAGCCGTTCCAGGCCCTGGGCGAGCGCCATCCGGTCGCCGGGTTCGACCAGGAGCCCCGTGCGGTCATGCTCGATGAGTTCGGGCACCGCCGAGACTCTCGTGGCGAGGCAGGCGAGCCGCTGGCTTTGCGCCTCGACCAGCACATTGGGCAACCCGTCGCGATCGCCGTCCGCCGCGATCCGGCTGGCCAGCACGAAGACATCCGCCGCTCGATAGGCCGCCAGCACGGCGTCCTGGGCGGCGGAACCCCGCCATTCGATCCGATCGGCCAGGCCCAGCCGCGCCGCCAGGGCCTTCAACCGCTCGCTCAAGGCGCCCCCACCGATATGCACGAGGCGCCAGGCGAGGTCGCCGGGCAGCAGGGCGAGGGCCGCCAGCAGATCGTCATAGCCCTTCTTTTCCACCGCCCGGCCGACCGACAGCAACCGCGCCGGCGCACCGGGATCGCCGCCGTCGCGGGGGGGCGCCGGCATGTCCGGCGGGGTGGGAAACCGCGCGAGGTCGAGGCCGTGATAGCTGAGCCGCACCCGACCGTCGGCCGGCGTCAGCCCTGATAGATGGGCGTGACCGGCGGCGGTGCAGGTCACCGCCCAGGCGCAGTCGGCCAGCTTCTGGCGGATCTCCCATGCCGGCGAGGTCCAGATGTCCTTGGCATGGGCCGACACGCTCCACGGTATCCCGATGAGGTGCGCCGCATAGCGGGCGACCGAGGCGGGGGTATGCAGGAAATGCGCGTGCAGCCGGCCGAGCCCGGCGCTGCCTTCGGCCGCCAGCACCAACGCCTGGCCGAACCGGCGCACCCGATTGCGCGTCGGGTCGCGTCGGAGATCGGCCCACCACAGCCGCCTTGTGGCACGGTAGCGGGGCCACTGCCTGATCCGACGCCAGGCCCGCCAGACGCGCAGCGGTTCCTGGTGCAGATATTCCGGCAGATACAGCACCGGCGCCACGATCTCGTCATGCACGGGGTGGCGCAGCCGGTCGGTCGGTCGGCGCAGCGAGATGATCCGGATATCCAGGCCGCGCTTTTCGAGCGCGCGGATCTCCTCGGCGATGAAGGTCTCGGACAGCCGGGGATAGCCCTTGAGCACGAAACCGACCGGGCCCGATTGGATCGAACCGGAATCGGCCGTGTACCCCGTTGCTCCGTCCATGATCCTGTTTAGCGCTGTCCCACGGCCAGGCGGGGCGGGCGACCGGATAACAGGGTATGGGCGAAGTTCTGGACGTTCTCCAGCCCGCCGAGCAGGCCCGGGATGGTCACCGATGAGGGCAACCGCTGGCCGGGTAGGCGGCGCAGCGCCTCGATCATCGGTGCCGCGTCGGTCGACCCGTCGGGGCTCAGCATCTGGGCGAGGCCGAGCGTCGATGCCCGGCACGCGCGCAGCCATTGCTCCAGCCGCGGCTCGGTCCGCGGCACGATCAGGGCGCGTTTGTCGAACGACAGGATCTCGCAGAAGGTGTTGTACCCGCCCATCGCGACGACGCCCGCGGCGCCCTGCATCAGGGTCTCTATCCGGGCATCGAAGGTGATCGCGCGGACGCGGGGCAGGCGGGCGACGCGGGCGTTGAACTCGGCCTGCCCGGCGGTGTTCATGAACGGCCCGAACACCAGCAGCGCCGGCCAGGGCAGGTCGTCGGTCGCCTCATAGGCCTTTAGCACCCAATCGATCATGGTCTCGCCGTCGCCGCCGCCGCCCGGCGTCACCAGCAGGTAAGGCTGATCGGTGATCTCCTGAACCTCGGCCGTGATGCTGGAGGCGGCGGTACCGGCGCCGCGTCTGAGATAGCCGGTGAAGACCATCTTGGCGCGCACGTGATCCGGCAGGGTGATGCCGGCGAGCGGGTCGGACACCTCCGGCAGCCCATAGACCCAGATCGCGTCGTACAGCTCGTCCAGGGCCGGCAGCACGTGCTTGCGCTCCCACTCGGTCTCGAGCTGGCCCGGTTCGTCCAGGATGTCGCGCAGGCCCAGCACGACCGGCGTGCCGCGCTGTCGCATCAGTTCCAGCGTCGGCCGCACCTCGCCGCGCAGACCCAGCGGTTCCTTGTCGACAATGAACAGATCGGGGTCGAAAATCGCGGCGGTGTGGCGCATGATCGAGGCACGCATTTCAAGCGTTTCCTCGATCGCGATAGGAAGAGTCAGCGATGTATATTCGCCGTTGCGCAGCTTGATCACGCCGGGCACGCGGACAAAATCTACCCGGGTGCGGAAATCGAAACTGCCGATGATCGGCGAACCCGATAGAATGATCACCGACAGCGTGGGGTCCGCATCCACCAAGGCGTGCGCGATGGCGCGGCACCGCCTTAGATGACCAAGGCCCATGCTGTCATGACTGTAGATCAGGACGCGGCTATGGCTGCGCGCGTTGACCATCATCACCCTTGTTGTACAAAACCAGTCCCTCCGCCCGCACCATTGCACAGCTCGACCTGTCCGGTAATCCTCTTTCATGACTGACCAGCCGATCGCCCTGGATGCCGTGCCCGCCTCGCCCGCCTTCGCGGTGGCGGAGCCATCGCCGTCACAGCCGTCGCCGCGCGCGCCGCTGGAACGGTCGCTCTACGGCTTCGTCATCCGGCACAGCCTGCCCGATCAACTCAGGATCACGGCTTGGACCGCGGTGTCTCTGCCATTCTACTATTATTCGCTCGACCTGCCCAAGACGATCATCAACAGAGCCATCCAGGGGAAGCAGTTTCCGGCGAAGCTGCTCGGCTTCGAGCTGGGGCAGATCCCCTATCTGATGGTGCTTTGCGGCATATTCTTGGCGCTGGTCTTCATCAATGGCGGCTTCAAGTACTACACCAACGTGCTGCGCGGCCGGCTGGGCGAGCGGATGCTGCGCCGCCTGCGGTTCGAGCTCTATCACCACATCCTGCGCTTCCCCTTGCCGCATTTCCGGCGCACCTCGCCCGGCGAGATCATTCCGATGGTGACCTCGGAGGTAGAGCCGCTGGGCGGGTTCATCGGCGACGCGTTCGGCTTGCCGGCGATCAATATCGGCCTGCTGGCGACCGCGGTTTATTTCATGTTCAACCAGGACCCGATGCTCGGGCTGGCGGCGATCGCGCTTTACCCCGTGCAGGGCTTCATCATCCCGAAGCTGCAGCGCAAGGTGAACCTGCTCGGCAAGCAGCGGGTCAGGACGATCCGCTCGCTGGCCGACCGCATCGGCGAGTCGATCGGCGGCATCGTCGAGATCCGGGCCAATGACAGCGCCCGCTACCAGCTCGCGGATTTCGCGGCGCGGCTCGGCCGGATCTACGAGATCCGCTACGAGATCTACCAGCGCAAGTTCTTCGTCAAATTCTTGAACAATTTCCTGGGACAGCTGACGCCGTTCTTCTTCTACTCGATCGGCGGCTATCTGGTGATCACCGGCAGCCTGACCGCGGGCGCGCTGGTCGCGGTGCTCGGCGCCTATAAGGATCTGGCGGGTCCCTGGAAGGAGCTGCTCGATTTCTACCAGCTCAAGGAAGACAGCCGCATCAAGTACGAGCAGGTGGTCGAGCAGTTCGAGCCGGCCGGCATGATCGATTACGCGTTGCAGTTGGAGGAACCCGCCGAGATCCCGCCGCTGACCGGCACCATCACCGTCACCAATGTCGCCTATGTGGAGGAGGAGCGTCGGGTGCTCGACGCGGTCAGCTGCGCCATCGCGCTCGATACCCATGTCGCGGTCGTGGGGCGCGCCGGGTCCGGCAAGAACGAGCTCGGCATGCTGCTGGCCCGGCTGCTGGTGCCGAGCGGTGGGCGCATTACGATCGGCGATGCCGATCTCAATCTCTTGCCTTTCGCGGTCACCGGGCGGCGCATCGCCTATGTCGGTCCGTCCGCCGGCCTGTTTTCGGCCAGCCTGCGGGACAATCTGCTGTTTGGCCTGCGCCATCGGCCGACTGGCGATGCCACCTATGACGCGGCGATGCGGCGGCAGCGCGATCGGGCGCTGCACGAGGCACGGCGGTCCGGCAATATCGACCTCGATCTCAAGGCCGATTGGACCGACTATGCCCGGGCTGGCGCCACGTCCGAGGCCGCCTTGATGGCGCGCCTGATCGAGACGCTCGGCATCACCAAGCTCGACGAGGATGTCTACCGGCTGGGCCTGCGCGGCCGGCTCGATCCCAAGCGGCGGCCGGAGGCGGCGGCCCGTTTGCTGGAGGCCCGCCGGGCGCTGGCCGACCAGCTCAGCGAGAACGATATGGTGCGCCTGATCGAGCGGTTCGATCCCGAGCGCTACAACACCAATGCCACCCTGGGCGAAAACCTGCTGTTCGGCACCCCGGTGGACACCACCTTCGAGGCCGATAAGCTGGCCCAGAACCCCTATATGCGCTCGGTCCTGGACCAGGTCGGCTTGACCCGCGACCTGGTCGCCATGGGGCTGGAGGTCGCCGAGACGATGGCCGAGCTGTTCGCCGAATTGCCCGCCGATCATGAATTTTGGGAGCAGTTCAGCTTCATCAAGGCCGACGATCTCAGCGATTTCAAGGGGATCCTGGAGCGTAATCGGCAGATCGGCGTCGACCGGCTGAAGCCGGCGGATCGTCTTCGGCTGCTGGAACTGCCGTTCAAGCTGATCGAGCCCCGGCATCGTCTGGGGTTGATCACCGATGCGATCCGCGAGCGGGTGCTGCAGGCGCGCAAGGTGTTCGCCGACGGGCTGCCCGCCGATCTCGCGCCGAAGATCGAGTTCTTCGATGTCGGCCGCTACAACGCCGCGGCCTCGTTGCAGGAGAACATCCTGTTCGGGTCGGTGGCGTTCGGCGAGGCCGAGGCGGTCAACCGGGTGCGGGAGCTGATCTCGGAGGTTCTGACCGAGCTCGACCTGCGCGAGATCGTCATCGAGGTCGGGCTGGATTACCAGATCGGCAGCACCGGCGCCCGCCTGTCGCCGTTGCAGCGGCAGAAGGTGGCGATCGCCCGCGCTGTGTTGAAGCAGCCCGATATCCTGATCCTGAACGAGGCGACCGCCTCGTTCGACACGCCTGTCGAGGCCGAGGTGACGCGGCGGCTGCGCGACGAATGCGCCGGCCGCTGCATCATCTGGGTCATGTCGCGGGCCAGCCGCGCCCGCGGTTTCGACCGGGTGGTCGTGTTCGACCAGGGCCGGATCGTCGAACAGGGCAGGCCGGCCGACCTCGGCAAACCGGACAGCGTTTTCTCGGCGCTGGTCACCGCCGAATGACGCGTTAAACTGATGTCCTCCACCAGCCGCCCGTCCACCCGCCGCCCGTTCACCAGCCCTGGGGCCCGCCGATGAGCTTGAAGGAAGAAGTCGAGCTGCTCCGCCAGATCCCGCTCTTCGCGCAGATCGAGCCGGCGCGTCTGAAGCTGCTCGCCTTCACCAGCGAACGGTTGTCCTACGAGCCGGGCCAGGTGCTCTGCCGGCAGGGCGACATGGGCGACGCCGCTTATATCGTCATCGAGGGGACCGCCGATGTGCTGGTGAACAGCGCCAATGGCCCGATCACGGTCGCGACGCTGGGCCCCAATGATTTCGTCGGCGAGATCGCGATCCTCTGCGATGTGCCGCGTACCGCCACGGTCCAGGCGGTCAGCCGGCTGGTGGTGCTGCGGATCGCCAAAGAGCTGTTCTTCCGGCTGTTGTCGGAGTTTCCCAGCATGGCGGTGACCATGCTGCGCGAGATCGCCCATCGCCTGGAGGTGACCACCACCCAGCTGCGCGGCTCGGTCGCCGAGGTGCAGGCGCTGCGACTCGCCCACCCGTCCTGAGCGGCATGGGTCATCGTTCGACCGGATCGCGCCGGCTCGTCGCGGTCGCGACGGCGTTCTGGCTGCTGTGCGGCGCCGGCCCCGCCGTGGCGCTCGAGGATGGCTCCGCGCTCGCCGCCCAGCCGGATATCGCCGCCGGTATCGCCGCGCTGCAATCCACCATCGCCGCCTCGATGGCCGAGCGCGAGGTGCCGGGGCTGGCGATCGCCGTGGTGGTGGATCAGCGGCTCGTCTGGACCAAGGGATTTGGCCGGGCGGACCTCAAGACCGGGGCGCCGGTGACGCCGCATACCGGATTTCGCATTGGTTCGCTGACCAAGCTGTTCACCGCGACGGCCATCGTCCAGCTGCGCGACGCCGGACGGCTGCGGCTCGACGACCCCGTGTCGGCGAGCCTGCCCTGGTTCCATCTCCAGGCCGGGCCGGACGACCCGCCGATCACCCTGCGCGACCTGCTGACGCATACCTCGGGCCTATCGCGGGAATCCGGGGCGTCCTCCTGGAACGACCGGCGGTTTCCGACCGAGGCGGAGCTCGACGCCGATCTGGTCGAGGAACCGCCCGCCTTGCCGCCGGAGATGCGCTGGAAATACTCCAACCTCGCCTTCGCGGTCGCCGGCCAGGCGGTCGCCGCGATCTCGGGCGAAAGTTACGGCCATTATATCGGCGCGCATATCCTGGCGCCGCTGGGCATGACCGAGACATGGCCGGTGCCGGCCGCGGATCTGCCGGGCCTTGCGACCGGCCACGAGCCACGGTATCGCGGCCATCGCGAGGCGCGCGGCTTCATCGATCTGAAGGCGCTCGGGCCCTCCGGCGGCACGGTCTCGACCGTGCTCGATCTGGCACGCTTCGCCGCCGAGCAGATGCGCGAGACAGGCCCCGGCGCGATCCTGCGCCCCTCCAGCCTGCGCGAGATGCACCGGGCGCAATGGGTGCAGCCCGACTTCAGCGCCGGCCAGGGCCTCGGCTTCGAGGTCCGGCGCGCCGGCGGTCAGACCTTCTACGGCCATGGCGGCTCGGCCGGCGGCTATACCGGCCGGCTGCAGATCGATCCGGCGCTTCACATGGCGGTGATCGTGCTGACCAACGCCGAGGATGGCGGTCCGAACGCCGTCGTCGACAGCGCGTTCCGTCTGCTGGGGCCGGCGATCGCGCGCGTTACCCTGCCGCCCCGGCCGGTACCGGTGCCCGATCCGGCCTGGGCGAAATATATCGGCACCTATGCCTCGCGCACCGGGGAGAGCCGCATCGCCATCGTCGATGGCGAACTGGCCTGGCTGCCGCTCGACGCGGCCGATCCCGCCAAGGCCAAGATCGTGCTGAAGCCGGTCCGCCCCAACGTGTTCCGGTACGACAGCGGCAGCCTGGTCGGCGAACTGGTGACCTTCGTGCTCGATGCCCAGGGCCGGGTGATCCGGCTGGACAGCGTCGGCTATTCGGATGTGCGGAAATAGACAGCCGACAAGGATGAGACTTTGGGAGAATTTCCCGACGACGGAAAGCGTGGCATAGCCAATCCAGGTCGCTTCGGTCGTAGGGAGGGAAGTGGTGGCCGACCTTGCCTTGCGGCGGGAAGATGTCAGCACTGAACAAGATGGCGCCGTGCGGTGGCCGGTTTGGGCCGCCTCGGCTTTTGTTCACGGGACGATTGTTCTTATCGGGTTCGTGATGGCGCTGACGAGCGTCCGACCGCTCCCCCTGCCGCCCAACGCGATCGTCGTGACGCTCACTTTCGAACCGTCGGCCCCGAACGATCCACAGCCGATTCCCGCACCACCGGCGCAACCGCGAGAACCAGCCGCCCCACTCTCCCAAAGCCCAGCGCCCAGCCCTGAGCCGCCCAGCCCCGAGCCGCCCAGCCCCGAGCCGCCGAGGCGCGACTTACCGGAGACGGCGGCACCGACCGAACCACCGCCAAAGCAACAACCCGCCGCTCCACCACCGCCGGAAACAGCGCACGATGCCGGTGCCGCGCTCAGCCCTCCAGTACCGCCCCGGCCCAGACCGAAGCCACCCCTCACGACGGCGCGCTCGCCGGCGGTCCCCCCGACGGCGGTCCCCTCAACGGCGGCCCCCTCAACGGCGGCCGGTCCGGTCCCGCCGCGACCACCATCCCCCGGCACGCCCGTCCCGGTTCAGCAAGCCCTCGCGCCCGTTATCCCCGCTCGTCCCGTGAGCGGCCTTTCAGGCTATCGCAAGCCCGATTATCCCGTTGAAGCGCGTAGCCGCCATCTGCAAGGCCGGGTGTTGCTGCGGGTTCAGGTATCGGCGGCGGGCACTGCCATGGCGGTCGATGTCGTCTCCAGCAGCGGCCACGCCATGCTCGACCAGGCGGCGCTCGTCGCCGTCCAAACCTGGCATTTCATCCCGGCGACACAGGCCGGCATGCCGGTTCCCGCCCCCCTCGACGTTCCCATCGATTTCAAGATGGATGATTGAGCCCCCGAGGGAGTCTTCTCGATCGAAGGGAGACATAGCCGGCTCCGCCCGTTTCAGGTCCTAATGGTCGAGACATAAAAATAAAATGGGGTGGGGAATGCCCGGTCATCGGAACATCCTGGCGGTCGTCGCGGTCACGCTGTTGCCCACCGCGGTGGCGGCGCAGACCTCGCCGGACGGCCCGAACCCCGCGGCACCCCCCGTGACCCTGCCGACGGTCGAGGTGATCGGGACCAGCCCGCTTCCCGGCATCGGCATCGACCGCGACAAGGTACCGTCCAATGTCCGAAGCCTTGCCGCGCCGGATGATACGACGCAAGGCCCGGCCGCGCTTGGCACGAGCCTCGACCAGCGGCTGGGGAGCGTCAACATCAACGCAAACCAGAACAACCCCTTTCAGCCCGACGTGCAATATCGCGGCTTCGAGGCCTCCCCCGTTCTCGGGACGCCGGCCGGCGTCGCCGTCTACCAGAATGGCGTTCGGCTCAATGAACCTTTCGGCGACAACGTCAACTGGGACCTTGTCCCCGACTTCGCCGTCAACCGGATGAGCGTCATCCCCAGCAACCCGGTTTATGGGCTGAATGCGCTCGGCGGCGCCCTGGTGATCGACATGAAGAACGGCTTCACCTTCCAGGGCGGCGAAGCGGAAGCATCGGGCGGATCGTTCGGCCGCCGCCAGTTCACGCTGCAATACGGCCAGCAGGTCGGCAACCTCGCCGCCTATATCGGCGCCAATGCTTACAATGACGAAGGTTTCCGGAAGTTCTCCCCCTCGCAGGTTCGGCAACTCTATGCCGATATCGGCGCCGAGGGTGACCGCGGCGGCGTCCATCTCAGCTTTACCGCCGCGAACAATAACCTTGTCGGCGTCGGGCCAACGCCGATTCAGCTGGTCGACATCGATCGAAGCGCCGTCTTCACATCGCCGCAAAAGTTCCACAACACCCTTGGGATGGCCTCGCTGAACGGCAACTATCTGGCGACCGACACATTGTCGCTCCAAAGCAACTTCTATCTTCGCAGCGCCAGCCGGAAGGTTTTCAACGGAAACACGTCCAACGTTCAGGCCTGCGATTCCTCCATTCCGGGCACGCTGTGCCTCGGTGACCCGTTCACCGTGCTGTTCGATACCAATGGTCGGGCAGTGCCGAATAATCTTGGCGGTGCGACGCCCGGCGAGAACGACAACAGCTCCATCACCTCGCTCGGTCTCGGCGGCTCTGTGCAGGGTACCTACACGGCACCGCTTTTCGGCCGTGGCAACCACCTCGTCGTCGGCGCGAGCATCGATCACGCCGACGTGGACTTCACCTCGACGAACGAGCTCGGCATCATCGACCCCAATACCCTGGTCGTGTCTGGAACGGGCATCATCATCGATCAACCCGACGGCTCGCTCGGACCGGTCCGGTTGGAGACCACCACCAGCTACCAGGGGCTGTTTGCGAGCGACACCGTCGACGTCACGCCAAGGCTCGCGGTGACGGTTGGCGGTCGGTACAACATCGCCCTCATCCACCTCAGCGACAAGATCGGCACGGCGCTCAACGGCGAGAACCGGTTCAGCCGGTTCAACCCCTCGGCCGGGGCGAGTTACAAGATCACGCCCGGCGTGACCGGCTATTTCGGCTATGCCGAAGCGAACCGCGCACCAACGGCCGGTGAGATCGCATGCTCAAATCCGGCGAGACCCTGCAGCCTCGACAATTTCCTCACCTCCGATCCGCAGGGCCTGAAACAGGTCGTCGCGCATACCTTTGAGGCCGGCATTCGCGGCCGATTCAGCACGAGCCCCAGCGATATCGCCGGTAGGGTCGACTGGAACCTCGGCCTCTTCCGGACGGATTTGGACAATGACATCCTCAATGTGCCGGGCGCGATCATCGGCAGCGGCTATTTCCAGAACATCGGCAGCACGCGGCGCCAAGGGATCGAGGCGGGTATCGGCTACAAGGATGAGAAGTGGCGGCTGAGCGCCGATTACAGCCTCATCGACGCGACGTTCCAAAGCGCCATCACGTTAAGCTCTCCAAACAATCCCGCGGCCGATGCCAACGGCAACATTCGCGTGACACCCGGCGATCATCTTCCCGGCATTCCGCAACATCGATTGAAGGTGAACGCCGACTACGCCGTGACCGACGACTGGACGCTCGGCGCCAATCTGATCGTCGCCAGCGACCAGTATTTCTTCGGCGATCAGTCGAACCAGAATCCGAAGCTCGGCGGCTACTACGTCGTCAACCTCCACTCCTCGTACCACGTTACCGACAATGTCGAGATCTTCGCTCTCGTTCAGAATCTCTTCGATAACAAATACTCGACGTTTGGGATCTACGGCGACGTGACCAAGACATCGCTTCCGGGGGTGGCGAATCCGTCGGATTCCCGTTTTGTCAGCGTGGCGCCGCCGCTCGCGGCATACGGGGGAATACGGGTCAGGTTCTGATCAGGGCCCGCTAATTTTCAAAGACTTCCGAATTCCGCCAGCAGGGCCGGCAGGGCTCGATGATGATCGTAGACCCGGACGGCGCCGGCACCCGTCAGCCGGTCGATCATGGCCGGGCCGGAATGGCCGCCGCCGATGAAGCCGATGACCGTCATCCCCGCGGCCACGCCGGCTTGAACGCCGGCGATGCTGTCCTCGATCACCAGGCATCGTGCCGGGTCGACGCCCATCTGGCTGGCGGCATGGAGGAAGACGTCCGGCGCCGGCTTGCCGCGCGCCACCATGGCCGCGCTGAACACATGAGGGGCGAAGCGGTCCCACAAGCCGACCCGCCCCAGATGTTCTTCCAGATGCTGCGGGCCACTGCTGGAGGCGACGCAGACCGGGCCGGCTATGGCATCGAGCGCATCGGCGATCCCGGCGATCGCTTCGAGTTCGGTCCGGAAGGCGGCCTTCTTCCGCTCATTCAGCCGCTCGACGAAGCCGTCGGGAAAGCGGGAGCCCCATTCCGCCTCGATGGCCGCCAGCGTTTCCCGGACCGGGATGCCGCAGAAACGCACGGCGATCTCATCCGCGGTGATCGAGCAGCCGATGGCGGTGAGTTCGAGGGCCTCGACGCGCGAGGCGATGATCTCGCTGTCGATCAGTACACCGTCGCAGTCGAAGATGATGAGGTCGATGCCCTTGATGGGGGCGGCGATCGGTGGAGGGGGAATATCAGGCACCCAGCCGCACCACGACCGGCACATGGTCCGACGCCCTCTCCCAGCCGCGCACCGGCCGGTGGATCGTGGCGCCGCCGAGGTCGCCGACCAGCTCCGGCGTCACCCAGATATGGTCCAACCGCCTGCCGCGATCCACGGCGTTCCAATCCTTCGCCCGATAGCTCCACCAGGAATACAGTTTCTGGTCGGCCGGCACGAAATGTCGAACCGCGTCGACGAAGCCGGCGCTGGCCTGAAGCTGGGCCAACCGGTCGACTTCGACCGGTGTGTGGCTGACCACGCCCAGCAATTGCTTGTGCGACCAGACGTCATGTTCCAGCGGCGCGATGTTGAGATCGCCGACCAGGATCATCGGCCGCTCGCGCCGTTTGGCTTCGGCGAACCAGGCGGTGATCTCGTCCAGAAACCGCAGCTTATGGGCGAATTTCTCGTTGGCGACCGGGTCGGGGATATCCCCGCCGGCCGGGATGTACAGATTGTGCAGCTCGACGGCGGTGCCGCCGACGGCCAGCCGGACGGTGCCATGGCGGCAATCCTGCCGATCGCACCAGCTGTTGGTCGTGATGTCGCTGATCGGCACGCGCGACAGGATCGCGACGCCGTTATAGCCCTTCATGCCGTGGATCATGCGATAGGGGTAGCCCATCGCCTCGATCGCCTCGGCGGGAAAGGTCTCGTCGATCGTCTTGGTTTCCTGCAGGCACAGCACGTCGGGCTGCGCCTCGGCGACGAAACGGGCGACCGTGTCGATGCGCAGCCGCACCGAATTGATGTTCCAGGTGGCGATGGTCAACGGCATCGGGCGGGATCAGGCGATGGTGATGGTGAGATCGGTCAGGCCGTCGACATGTCCATGCAGCCGATCGCCCTTGACCACGGCGCCGACACCTTCCGGCGTGCCGCTATAGATGAGGTCGCCGGGAAACAGCTCCATCAACCCGGACAGATAGGCGATGGTCTCCGGCACCGACCAAATGAGATCGTCGAGGGCGCCGGTCTGGCGCGTCTCGCCATTGACCTTCAACCAGATGGCGCCCTTGGCCAGGTGCCCGACCGCCGTCACCGGATGGATCGGGGCGCAAGGGGCGGATTGATCGAAGCCTTTCGCCATGTCCCAGGGGCGGCCCAGATCCTTCGCCTGGCTCTGCAGGTCGCGGCGGGTCATGTCCAGCCCGACCGCGTAGCCGAAGACATGGTCGAGCGCCCGGGCGACCGGGATGTCCCGGCCGCCGGACCCCAAGGCCACGACCATCTCGATCTCATGGTGATAGTTCTTGGTCTGCGACGGATAGGGCACGGCACTGCCGGTCGGTACGATCGCATCGGCCGGCTTCATGAAGAAGAACGGCGGCTCCCGATCCGGATTGTGACCCATCTCGCGCGCATGGGCGGCGTAATTGCGCCCGACGCAGTAGATGCGGCGCACCGGAAACGGGTCACCACCGACCACGGGGACAGTGACGACCGGCGGGACGGCAACGGCATAGGCCATGGCAAGAAACTCATATCGGATGGTTCATGGGACATGGCGACTAAAGCACGAACGGCCGGTCGCGAACAATGCCCGGTCACGAGCAATGCATCATGCGCTGGGCCGTGTCGTGTCGGGCTTGGAAGGGGGCCGGGCCACAAACGGCGACGCCCGGCCAAGGGGGGGATGACCGGGCGTCTGAAGTGCCGTTGGGGGGATACCTTCGACCCAGCAGGGGAACTGGTCGAAGGCTCAGGACGCTGTTGGTCGCTGATCACTTCGTTCTATTCAAATGGTCGTCGGCGCGATTTCCGCAACTGCAATGGGTGCATATCTCGTGCGGGCCATATGCATGAAACGATTCGCCGGTGGAAGCGTTAACCGCCCGTCGTTTATGTATCAGGTCTGGCGGGTGTCTCAAGCTACCTGGGCGGTTGCCCGTCCGGCGGCGGCGTAGTCTCGGCAGGCATCACGGAATGCGGCGAACAGCCTGGCCGAAACCGGGTTTTCCAACGCGTGCCATTCGGGGTGCCATTGCAGGCCGACCGCGAAGCCGCCAGTGCCGATTACCGCCTCGATTTGCCCATCCGGCGCGGTGGCTTCGACGACAAGCCCGTCCGCCAATCGATCGATACCCTGCGCATGCAGAGAGTTTACCATGATTTCGTCGGCTTCCGCCAGTTCGGCGAGCATGCCGCCCGCGGTCAGGCTCACCGGGTGTACCTGGCGATAGCGATGGTCGGGCGTGCCCGTCTTGTCGCTGCGGTGGTCCAGCCGGCCGGCGACCCGATGGACCTTCTGATGCAGGGTCCCGCCCATCGCCACGTTCAATTCCTGAATGCCGCGACAGATCGCCAGGATCGGCAGCCGGATTTCCAGCGCCCGGCGGATCAGCGGCAAGGTCGTCGCATCACGATCCGGATCGTGCTCCGTCCCCTCGGCGCTGGGATGGCCATCATAGTGAAGCGGCTCGACATTCGAGGGGCTACCGGTCAACAGCAACCCGTCCAGTCGCTCCAGCACCTGGTCGAGCGGCAGCCGGTCGCCCATCGCCGGGATCAGGAACGGCACGGCGCCGGTCGCGACCAAGGCGGCGGTCACGTATTTTTCGCCGACCACATGAAACGGATAATCCCCAAGCATGCGGCGGTCGCAGGGGATACCGACGACGATCGTCGCCGGTCGGGTCTGGGGCCGGGTTTGGGGACCGGTCTGGTGAAAGGGCTTGGACGACATCGTGCCTCGCGCTGGGAAGTGTCCGGTCATCGAATTTCGGGGCCGGATTTTTTCGGCTGGTTGGCCGGCAGTATGAACAAATCCGATGACAGCGGCACGCCGGTCTCGGTATCGGCCAAGGCCACCGTGGTGGTGCGGCCCTGCTGATCGACGATGCTCCATTGCCGCAGCGTCAGCGGCTGATCGGAGAATACCAAGGTGATCGAACCGCTATCCGGGGACGCGGTTTCGACCACGGTGATGCGCAGCACACCGGGACCGTGTTCGAATTTGGTGATGGTGACGTCGCCGCTCAGCTTCAGCGAACTGCGCAGCAGAAACCAGGCGGGTGTGGCTTCCACCGGCGCATAGCTGATTTGGTTGAGCTCCCGGTCGTCATAGGCGACGTAATCGCCATTGGCGACGATCCGCAGCTGGTTGGGGGGCGCGTATTCGAAGCGCATCTTGCCGGGACGGGATAGATAGACCTTGCCATCGGCGGTGCTGCCGTCGCTGGCATATTGCTGAAAGCGGCCCCGCAGCGTGTGGATGCCGTCCATATATTGCTCGACCCGCGCCACATCGGCCTGATCCTTCGGCGTCAGCGTCAGGGCCACCGGTTTCGGCGCCGCGGCGGCGGCGGCTCCGGCGAGACCCATCGCCAGCAGCCCCATCGCCAGCAACAAGGCCAGCAAGCCGCTTTTGACGCTAAGGCGTACCCGTTTCGACCTGTTCGTATGCTGTGACATCAAAGGCAATCCTGCTTCCGCGACGGGCGCGCGGAACCCGATGCCGCGTCAGCGGTTGGGCGGCGCCAGGACTTCGCGTTTGCCGACATGGTTGGCAGAGGATACCACGCCCTCATGCTCCAGCCGGTCCATGATCCGTGCGGCTCGGTTATAGCCGATCTGCAGATGACGCTGGACGAAACTGGTCGATGCCTTGCGCTCGCGACAGACCAACGCGACCGCTTGGTCGTAAAGCTGGTCCGAACCATCGGCATCGTCGTCCTTGCCGCCCGTCGAGGCGGTCGCGGCCTCGGCCAGGTCGTCCTCTTCCGTCACCTCGTCGATATAGATGGGTTCGCCCTGGCTCTTCAAGAAGGACACGACGCTTTCGACCTCGTGATCGGCGACGAACGGGCCATGCACGCGGGTAATCCGGCCGCCGCCGGCCATGTACAGCATATCGCCGCGGCCGAGCAGCTGTTCGGCGCCGCTTTCGCCGAGGATCGTCCGGCTGTCGATCTTCGAGGTGACCTGAAAGCTGATGCGGGTCGGGAAATTCGCCTTGATCGTGCCGGTGATGACGTCGACCGATGGCCGCTGCGTCGCCATGATGATGTGGATGCCGGCGGCGCGCGCCATCTGGGCCAGGCGCTGGATCGCCGCCTCGATATCCTTGCCGGCGACCAGCATGAGGTCGGCCATCTCGTCGACCACGACGACGATGAACGGCAAGGGCGTCATGTCGAGCGGCTGGTCTTCGAACAGCGGCTGGCCGCTCTCCGTGTCGAACCCGGTCTGCACCCGGCGCATCAGTGGCTCGGCCTTGGCGGCCGCCTCGGTCAGGCGGGCGTTGTAGCCTTCGATGTTGCGCACGCCCAGCTTCGACATGGCGCGGTAGCGGTTCTCCATCTCCCGCACCGTCCACTTCAGGGCGACGACGGCCTTGCGCGGATCGGTCACCACGGGGCTCAGCAGATGCGGGATGCCGTCATAGACCGACAGTTCCAGCATCTTCGGGTCGATCATGATGAATTTGCATTGATCCGGCGGCATCCGGTACAGGATCGACAGGATCATCGTGTTGATGCCGACCGACTTGCCCGAACCCGTGGTGCCGGCGATCAGCAGATGCGGCATCTTGGCCAGATCGGCGATGATCGGGGCGCCGCCGATATCCTTGCCCAGGATCAGGCTGAGCTTGGCGCCGGTCCGCTCATAGGCCTCCGAGGCCAGCAGCTCGCGCAGATAGACCGTCTCGGATTTGGCGTTGGGCAGCTCGATGCCGATGACGTTGCGGCCGGGGATGACGGCGACGCGCACCGATACGGCGCTCATCGACCGGGCGATGTCGTCGGCCAGGCCGATGATGCGCGAGGATTTGGTGCCTGGCGCCGGCTCCAGCTCGTACAGGGTCACGACCGGGCCGGGCCGCACCTTCACGATCTCGCCGCGGACGCCGAAATCCTCCAGCACGGTGATCAGCAGCCGGGCGTTCTGCTCCAGCGCCTCCTCGTTCAGCGCGTTGGTCTTGCTGGCGCCCGGGCGCGGCGGCGGCGGCTCGGCCAGGAGGTCGAGCGGCGGCAAGGCGTAGTCGGTCGCCGGCTCCAGATCGAGGGTCGGCTGCCGCGCCTGTTCGGCGCGCTTGCCCGGCGCCGTCCCCGGGTTCTTGGGCGCCACCAACCCGCGCGGCAGATCGCGTGGGCCGACGCCTTCGATCCCGGCGCCGTCCATCGGGGAATTGGCGTCGATCGGCGCGCGCTGGACGAACGGCTCCCGGTTCATCGACGGCTCGATCCGTGTCGCGGGATCGGTCGCCCGGCGCGGCTTGATCGGGGCTTCCCGTGGTGCGCGGGCGGCCCCGGCGACCATCGGCTCGCGGCGTAGGGCCTCGGCCTTTTTGCGGCCCCAGCGCCAGGTCGCTCCGCCGAGCTTGCCGCCGGCGACGGCGATCGCCGCCCCGCCGACGCGCGAGGCGCTCGCCGCCCGCCCGGCATTGCGCCCGACTTCCAGCCAGTCGCCGCGCGACAGGCCCATGATATAGACCAGCAGCAGACCACCCGCCGCCGCGATGCCAGCCGCCACCAGGGCCGAAATATCGCCCCAGAAGCCGATCAGGCGCCACATCACCATGCCCAGCACGCCGCCCATGCCGGTCGGCAGTCCAAAGAAGGCGGGGGCGGGCAGGATCGCCAGGGCGGTCGCCCCGAACACCACCAGCGGCGGCAGCAGCATCAGCCGCAGCCATAGCCGGCCGATCGTCAGGTTGAGCAGCAGGCGCAGGCCCCAGACCGCCAGCACCAGCGGCAGTAAGACGGCGCCGAGCCCGACGGTCTGCAACAGCAGATCCGCCGCGATGGCGCCCGGATAGCCGCCGAAATTCGCCGGCACCTTGTCGACCGCGTGATTGAGCGACGGGTCGCCGTGATCATAGGTCGCCAGCACCAAGGCGGCGATCAGGCTGACCAGGAAGACCAGCGCGCCGCAAACCTCGCTCAGCCGGCGGCGGACGAACTCCTTGAGGCCGGCGGCGGCGAAGGTCTTGTCCAGACCGGCGGTCAGATTGGCCATGATCGTCCGCTCACAGCAGGTGGATCATTTGCTGCAGCGCCTCGGTGATCACCGCTGGCTCATGCACCAGGGCCAGGCGCAGATAACCCTCGCCGGGATTGAAGCCGTCCGGGCCGGGCCGGCCGATAAAGGCGCCGGGCAGGGTACGGATCGCCGCCTCGCGCCACAGCGTCGTCGCGGCCTGCTCGCTGTCGCCGACCTTGAGCCACAGGAAAAACCCGCCGGGCGGCCGGTAGAAGCCGAACCGGTCGCCCAATACCGCTTCGGCCGCGTCGATCTTCAGACGATAGCGCGCGCGGTTGATTTCGACATGCGCCTCGTCCTGCCACAACGCCGTCGCGGCGGCCTGCAACGGCAACGACACCTGCGGCGCGCCGAAACTGCGCAGCTTCATGAATTGCTTGATCAGCCGCGCATCGCCGGCGACGAAGCCCGAGCGCAGGCCGGCGGCGCTCGATCGCTTGGACAGCGAATGGAACACCAGGACGTTCTCGAAAACATCGCCCGCCTCGCCCGGTCCGACCGCCTGGCAAGCCTCCAGCCCGCCCACCGGCGGCACCTTGTCCCAGATCTCCGCGTAGCATTCATCGATCATCAGGACGAAGTTATGCGTCCGGGCGAGGCTGATCGCCGCCGTCAGATAGGCGAGATCGGCGGTCGTACCCTGCGGGTTGGCCGGGCTGCACAGATAGAACGCCGCCGTGCGCCCCAGCAACTCCGCCGGAATGGCCGCGAGATCGGGCAGGAAGCCCGTCTCGGCGGTGGCCGGCAGCAGGACCGGCTCGGCACCGGCCATGACTGCCGATCCCGAATAGACCATGTAATAGGGATTGGGCAGCAGCACGACCGGGCGCCGGTCGGGTCGCCCCTCCGGCACGGCCAATTGGGCGGCGAGGAACAGCCCCTCCTTGCTGCCGGCGAGCGACAGGACGTGCCGGTCGGGATCGACCGGTGTCCTCAGCCCATAGCGCCGGGTCAGCCAGGCGGCAACCGCCCCGCGCAGCTCCGGCGTGCCGTTGCCGCCCGGGTATAGGTTCCATTTATCGGCATGCGCCGCCACCGTCTCGGCCAGCAGCGCCGGGGGCTGGTGCTGCGGCTCGCCGACCGACAGGGCGAGCGCCGGGCGGTTTGCCCGCGGGGCGATGCCCTTCAAAAGCTCAGCCAGCCGCGTGAACGGATTGTCCCCCAGCCGTTCCATCCGCTCGTTGACGATCACTCCCGCGCCCCCTCCGCACGGATGCCGCTCAGCCGAAGCCGAATCTCAAAGACATCCCAGAAATGCCGATTATATCAGGGCAAATGATCCGCGCGCAGCAAATCTTTATCGCGATCGCAGCAAAGGTGCGAATGGGGGCGACAAACGCCCCAACTCCTTCGGGGCTGGGGACCAGGATTTTACAGGGCGACGCGCATCTGCAGGTCGAAGGCGTCGTATTCCGCCCGTTTGGGAGACAACACGCGAACCATCGTTTCCCAATCCGAGAAGCCGACATGCTTTTCGCTGACCTCCTCGCCGCGCTCCGAATGACCGTTGTGGATCGGCGTTTCTGGTCTGCCGTTCCTCCGGCCCTCGGTCTGGAAACGGCAACGGCCGCCGTATCGCTACGGCGGCCGCTTGTCTTCGCCGCGTAGGCTTGCGGCTACTGGACGGTTTCGCCGTGCAGCGCCAGGTCCAGGCCGTCGCGTTCGACTTCTTCGTCGACGCGCAGGCCGATCACCACATCGATGATCTTCAGCAGGATCAGGCTGACCACGCCGCAATACACCACGGTGCAACCGATGCCGTAGAGCTGGGTGATGACCTGGTGGGCGTTGCCTTCGATCAGGCCGTTCTTGGTCGGATCGCCGCTGATCGCCGCCTTCGCGAACACGCCGGTCAGGATGGCGCCGACGATGCCGCCGATGCCATGGACGCCGAAACAGTCCAGGCTGTCGTCATAACCCAGCATGTGCTTGAGGCTGGTTGCCGACCAATAGCAGATCACGCCGGCCGCGATGCCGATGATCAAGGCGCCCGACGGGGCGACGAAGCCCGATGCCGGGGTGATCGCCACCAGACCCGCGACCGCGCCGCTGATGATGCCCAGCACGCTCGGCTTACCCTTGATCGCCCATTCGGCGAACATCCAAGCGAGGGCCGCCGCCGCCGTGGCGATCTGGGTGACCGCCATGGCCATGCCCGCGTTGGTGCTGGCCGCGACCGCCGAACCGGCGTTGAAGCCGAACCAGCCGACCCAGAGCAGCGAGGCGCCGATGACGCTCAGCACCAGGTTGTGCGGCATCAGGCTCTCGGAGCCGTAGCCCTTGCGCTTGCCCAGCACGAGCGCGCAAACGAGGCCGGCGATCCCGGCATTGATATGCACGACGGTGCCGCCGGCATAGTCGAGCACGCCTGCGTCGCCCAGGAAGCCGCCCGGTCCCCACACCCAATGGGCGATCGGCACATAGACGATCAGGCTCCAGGCGCCGATGAACCACATCATCGCCGAGAACTTCATGCGATCGGCGAAGGCGCCGCAGATCAGCGCCGGCGTGATGATCGCGAAGGTCATCTGATAGGTCATGTAGACCGATTCGGGAATCGTCTTCGCCAGCGCGTTGACGCTGTCGAGTTCCATGCCGTTGAGCAGCCCGCGGCTGAGTCCGCCGATGAACGGGGTGCCCTCGGTGAAGGCCAGGCTATAGCCGGCGACCATCCACAGGATGGTGACGAGGCAGGTGATCGCGAAGCTTTGCATCACCGTCGCCAACACGTTCATCTTGCGGACCATGCCGCCGTAGAACAATGCCAGGCCCGGGATGGTCATCATGAGGACCAGCGCCGTCGAGGTCAGCATCCATGACGTGTCGCCGCTATCGAGCTTCGGCGCGTCGGCCGCCGGTGCCGCCGCCGCGACCGTTTGGGCGAAGGCCTCCGGAACCCACACCGCGAGCAGCAGCGCCACACTGCCGGCCAGCATCGCCAGTTTTGCATTCGTTCGTGCCGCGAAACCGGATTGGCTTCCGCCGATCCGCCCGACGGTCGTGCCGTGAGAACTCATCACTTCGAAACCCCCCTCAGACCACACCTCGTCCGCCCCACGGCGCGTCGAATCGACACGCGCCGGGGTTGAACCCCTGACGCAGAACAACAAAAACCGTGCCACACGGCGGTGGATCGTCGATGTTACGACAACTCGCCGCGGTGGTTACAGCGCGTCGGCATCCGTTTCGCCGGTCCTGATGCGGACCGCCTGGATGATGTCGATCACGAAGATCTTGCCATCGCCGATCCTGCCGGTATTCGCCGTGCGTTGAATCGCCTCCACGACCCGTTCGACCAGATCGTCCGGGATCGCCACTTCGATTTTCACCTTGGGCAGGAAACTCACGGAATATTCCGCGCCACGATAGATCTCGGTCTGGCCTTTCTGGCGGCCGAACCCTTTGACCTCGCTGACCGTCAGCCCCTGAATGCCCAAGCCCATCAGGGCTTCGCGCACCTCGTCGAGCTTGAACGGTTTGATGACCGCCATGACCAGCTTCATAATCTTTGGCCGCTCCTTTGGTCCTGTGCAGATACGGCGATCGCACCGCCCCGGGGTCATGAACGGTTCAAGAAGCGTGCCGCCCCTCGCGCGACGGGGGCTCGACAGGTATGGAGGTCGGCGTAGCGTCAGCCGATATCGACGTATGCTGAAAAACTAGGCAGATTGTCGCGGCGGAGGGTGTCTGCTGGACAATGCCGTCGGCCTCAGACACGGTGCCGCCATCATGTCAGATGTCCGCCTTCGCCCGCCGCGCCGCGCCGCTTCCACGGAAGAGAGTGTCTCTCAGAGGGGGGAGCCGGTGTTGGTGACGGATGTGGCGATCGCCGGCGGCGGTCTCGTCGGGCTGTCGCTCGGCATCGCCCTTGCCGGGGCCGGCGTCAAGGCCGTGGTGATCGACCGCGAGGCGCCGGCGGCGACGACCGACATCGCCTATGACGGTCGCGCCTCCGCCATCGCGTTCGGGTCGCGCCAAGTGCTGGCGGCGATCGGCTTGTGGGATCGCATTGCGGCGGATGCGCAACCCATCCTGGATATCCGCGTCGTCGAGGGGCGATCGCCGCTGTTCCTGCATTACGATCATCGGGAGGTCGGCGCCGCGCCGCTGGGCTGGATCGTCGAGAACCGCATCCTGCGCCGGGCGCTGTTGGCGGGCGTCGGGGCATTGCCCGATTTGGTGCATCTTGCCCCCGTGACGGTCGATGGCGTCGATGCCGAGGCGGGCGGTGCCACCGTGCGGTTGGCCGATGGCCGGCGGATCCGCGCCGGCTTGGTGGTCGCGGCCGATGGCAAGGCCTCGCCGTTGCGGCGGGCCGCCGGCATTCGCACGCTGGATTGGAGCTATCCGCAGCACGGCATCGTCACCACGGTCGAACATGCGCGGCCGCATCACGGTGCGGCGATCGAGCAGTTCCGGCCCTCCGGCCCCTTCGCCATCCTGCCGATGACCGGCACCCCGACAAATGGCAACCGGTCCTCGATCGTCTGGACCGAGCGGTCGGCGCTGGTGCCGCGCCTGATGGCGCTCGACGACGCGGCGTTCGAGTTTGAGGTTGCCCGGCGGTTCGACGGATATCTGGGGGTGACGCGGCTGATCGGCCCGCGGTTCTCCTATCCGCTGTCGGTGCTGCTGGCCGAGCGCACGGTCGACCGGCGGTTGGCGCTGGTCGGTGACGCGGCGCATGTCATCCACCCGATCGCCGGGCAGGGCTTGAACCTCGGCATCCGGGACGTCGCGGCCCTGGCCGAGGTCTTGGTCGACGCCCATCGGCTGGGCATGGATCTGGGAGCGCCCGATGTATTGGCCCGCTATCAGCGCTGGCGCCGCACCGACATCCTGGCGCTCGCCGCCGTGACCGATGGGCTCAACCGGTTGTTTTCCAACCGCGTCACGCCGCTCGCCATCGCCCGGAATATCGGCCTGGGCGCGGTCGAACGGATCGGCCCGTTGAAGCGCCTGCTGATGCGCCATGCCATGGGCACCTTGGGCGACTTGCCGCGCCTCGCCCGCGGCGAGCGACTTTAGCGCGGCTCTAAAGCGGCCGGTTCATGCGCTCCGGCTGAGTCAGGCGTCCCAGCTGAGTCAGGTGTCCCGGCTGAGGCCGGCAGCGGCGAGCGCGTCGAGATAGGCGGGCCAGCGCGTCGCTTGTTCGCGGCCCAGCGTATAGAGATAGCGCCACGAGAAGATGCCGGTATCGTGCAGGTCGTCGAAGCGGATCCGCACCGCGTAATTGCCGACCGGTTCCAGGGCGATGATGCCGACCGCCGCCCGGCCGGCGACCAATTGCTTCTGGCCGGGGCCGTGGCCCTGCACCTCCGCCGAAGGCGATTCGACGCGGAGGTATTCGGCCGGCAGGCGAAATTTGGCGCCATCGTCGAAATCGATTTCCAGCACGCGCTCGGCCTGGCGCAGGCGCAGCTCGACCGGCCAATGGGGGGTGCCGAAGCCGTCATCGGCCGCGTCGGCGCCCTTGTTCGTGCCGCCGCTCACGGTCGCGTCCGCGCCGTCGTCACGGCGATGTTCTCAGATGTCACGGCGCGGGCGCGGCCTCGGCGCCGATCTGCCGGGCCTCGTCGACCAGCATGATCGGAATGCCGTCCCGGATCGGATAGGCGAGACCCGCCTGATCGCTGATCAGCTCCTGCGCCGCCCGATCATAGCGCAACGGCGATTTGGTCAAGGGGCAGACGAGGATTTCCAGCAGTTTGGGATCGATCTGGGACATGGGCTCCGCCTCTCAAGGGGTTCGGTTTTGGCGTACCGTCTTAGTGGCGAACGGTGTCGCCGTCGCTGGACGGATCGATCGCGGACATCTCGATGAGCGCCGTCAGCACGCGGCTGCGTTCGGTGAGGTCGCTCGCTTCCAGCAGAGCCTGCTTCTCGCTGGGCTCGAACGGGCAGATCATGGCGAGCGAGGTGATCAGCCGCTCATCCGGCGTCTGCGCGATGGCATCCCAATCCGCCGACAGGCCATGCACCTTGAAAAACAAACGCAGGCCCAGCAGCAGCCGTTCCCGATCGATCACCGTCTCGGTCGGCTCGCGGAAATCATCGTAATACGGGCGCCAATCCGGCACGATTCGACGATAGCCGCGCGTCGTCGGCAATTCCTCGACCAGGTTGAACCGGCAGATCCCGGTCAGCGTGATCAGGAACCGTTCGCCCTCCTCGCTGAACTGGGTCACCCGGCCGGCGCATCCGGTGGTGAAAACCGGCGGATTCTTGCCGCGCGGCTTCGGGTCGGATGGCTGGATGATGCCGATCATCCGATCGGCGCCGAGGGCGTCGCGCAGCATGTCGAGGTAGCGCGGTTCGAAGATGTTGAGCGGCAACCGACCGCGCGGCAGCAGCAACACCCCGGTCAGCGGAAAGATCGGCAGGGTCGCCGGCAGGGCCGCGATCTGTGGTGCCAACGCGTCGGGGTTCATCGAACCGCCTCACCCACGGACTCCGCCTCACCCACCGGATCGGCCCCCCCGGATCATCGGCCGGTCAGGCAAACAAGATGGAGGAGAGGCGCTTTCTGGCCGATACGGTCAGCGGATCCATCGGACCCATCGCCTCGAACAGCTTGACCAATTGCTTGCGGCCGGCCTGCTCGTTCCATTCCCGGTCGAGCTTGACCAGTTCGAGCAGCGCGTCGACGGCACCCTCCCGGTCGCCCGCGGCGAACCGTGCCGTGGCGAGCTCCAGCCGCGCCTCGTGATCGGCGGGATCGCGCGCCAGCCGCGCCTCCAGCTCGCGCGTGGAGCCGCTGGCGTTGGCGCCGGCCTCGGCGAGTTCGATCGCGGCCATGACGGCGGTGACCTCGGCATGCTTGGCGTCGGCCGGCGGCACCTTGGCCAGGATCTGGCGGGCCTCCTCGGTCTTGCCTTCGGCCAGCGCGCAGCGCGCGAGGCCGGTGATCGCCGCCAGGGTCTCCGGCTCGCGCTGCAGGATCTGCTGGAAGATGTTGGCGGCGGCGCCGACATCGCCCTCGGCCAGGGCGGCCTTGGCGGTCTCGATCGCTTCCTCGATGACCGAGGGGCCGGCGGCACCACCCAGCCGTTCGATGAACGCCTTGATCTGGCTTTCCGGCTGGGCGCCGACGAAACCGTCGACCGGCCGGCCGTCGCGGAACGCGAACACCGCGGGGATCGACTGGATGCGCATCTGCTGCGCGATTTCGGGATTGTCGTCGATATTGACCTTGACCATGCGAACGGCGCCATTCGCGGCCTTGACGGCTTTTTCCAGGATCGGCGTCAGTTGCTTGCAGGGGCCGCACCAGGGCGCCCAGAAGTCGACGATCACCGGCTGATCCATCGAGGCATCGACGACGTCGGCCATGAAGGTGGCCGTGGAAGTATCCTTGATGGCGGCGACCGCGCTCGGGGCGTCGCCTACGATGAATTGGCTCACGATCGTCACACCATTCCTGCCGAGGTTTGCCAAAGGCCGATTTTGCCAAAGGCCCGATTTTGGCCAAATACATGGCTGCTTCCGCTCCCAAGAGCAAGCGGGCACGCGCCGATTGCCCCGCCGGCTCCCAGCATGGGCCGTCGAGATCGACCAGCGAGATCGATCGGCGCGGCCCATCCCGCGAACCCGGTTGGGCCGTCGCCGCCGATGCCGGCCGATGCTCGCGCATGGCTGGGATACCCCTTAAAACATCGCTTGCACCCTGCCCGCCCATCAGTAATATGCCGGCCTCCGGACGACGGCACCGTCGCTCCGGTCGGATGCGGGCGTAGCTCAGGGGTAGAGCACAACCTTGCCAAGGTTGGGGTCGAGGGTTCGAATCCCTTCGCCCGCTCCAAAATCTCTTAGAGATTTCAAGCGGATAAAAGGCGTCCTTCGGGACGCCTTTTGCTTACCTGGGCTTCGGATGCTCGCCGGGTAAGCGCGGGGTAAGCGAGCGGAAGGCGATTTTCCGCCGCAGATCCCCGTTTTTGCGGCCATTCGCCTATAAATGGCCAAGAATGAGCCGGTCTTCGCCGTCGAAAGGCGGCGCATGGGCTTTATATGCTCCAATCGGTTGATCTTACTCAGCGCGGGTTCCCCCAGAGGTTCGCTGTTTCTCCCACGATCAAGCTGGAGGCTTGACAGGTTGGCCTACCTCCGCCATAACTAAGTTAGTTGTCTGACTTATAGGCCGCATCGCTGACGCCCATCGCTTCATCGAGACGGGCGAGCAAGCCGGCAAAATCGTCGTCAGCGCTTGATCCCTTGTCCAGGAGCGCCGTCATGTCCGTCCAGCCTCTCCTTACCCCGGTTCGCATGGGCGATCTGGATCTGCCCAATCGTATCGTCATGGCACCGCTCACCCGCATGCGCGCCGGGTCGATCGATCACGTACCGACCGCGCTGCAGGCCGAATATTATGCCCAGCGGGCTTCGGCCGGACTGATCGTCGCGGAAGCCACCGCGATCAGTCCTGACGGCTTTGGCTATGCCGATACCCCGGGATTATGGAGCGCGGATCAGGTGCGCGGATGGCGCCTGGTGACAGACGCCGTGCATGCCGCCGGCGGACGGATCATTGCGCAGCTTTGGCACACCGGCGCCATTGCCCATCCCGACATGCGCGGTGGTTCGCAGCCACTGTCGGCATCCGATGTCAACCTTCTCTACGAGTCAGTGACCGCATCTGGCCGAAAGCCCACGGTTGCTCCCCGACCGATGACCATCGGCGAGATTCGCCAGACCGTTGCCGATTATGCGCGTGCAGCACGCAACGCAATGGAGGCCGGATTCGACGGATTGGAGATCCTCGCCGCCTATCTCTACTTGATCCCTCAATTCTTGAACCGGACCACCAATCGTCGAACGGATGAATATGGGGGTTCGATCGAAAACCGGGCCAGCATCCTGTTCGAAGTCGTCGAAGCGGTGCTCGAAGAGGTCGATCCGTCGCGAGTCGGCGTCAAGATCGGCCCGATGCATGATGGCGGCCCCATGGCCGCCAATGACGAGACGTTGCCGATCACGGAATATGCCGTGCGCAAACTCGACGGTTACGGCCTGTCGCATCTCATGCTGATGGGCAACACCACCGACTTCACCGGCACCCCTCTCGAGCCGCTGATGGGCGACTGCATGTTCCGCCACTTCCGACCCATTTTTCGCGGCAAGCTGATCGCCAGCGTCGGTATGACCGCCGAACGAGGCAATCGCCTAATCGCCGAGGGACTCGCCGACATGGTCGCTTTCGGGAGACCCTACATCGCCAATCCCGATCTGGTCGAGCGGCTCACGACCGGCGCTCCGCTTGCCGAGGTCGACTGGAAAACCGTCTACGCATCGGGACCGCGCGGCTATACCGACTATCCGGCTTTCCGTTGCGCAGCGGCCGAGTGAGGTAAGATTATGAAACTAAAGAGCAATACGATTTTGATCACCGGCGGCGCCAGCGGCATCGGTTACGAACTCACCAAACAGCTCACGGCACTTGGTAACACGATTCTTATCACGGGCCGCGATCAAGCTAAGATGGACCGTGCGAAAGCGGCCTTTCCAAAAATTCACACCTTTCGAAGCGACGTTTCCGATCCGAAAGCGATTGCCACTCTTTACGAAGAGGTCATCAAACAATTTCCTGAGCTCAACATTCTAATCAACAACGCCGGCATCATGCGTAAGATCAGTGTTCACGACAAAGCTGGGAGCCTCGAAGACATCACTCGTGAGATTGAAATCAATTTGAGCGGGCCGATTCGCATGGTGAAACAATTCTTGCCGCATTTGAAAACAAAATCAGAGGCGGCAATCATGAACGTTTCATCGGGACTGGCATTTGTTCCATTGCCCATTTCACCGGTTTATTGCGCCACCAAGGCCGGTCTGCATTCGTTCACCGAGTCTCTTCGTGTGCAACTGAAAAACACCAAAGTGAAGGTATTTGACCTGGCGCCGCCTGCGACACAAACAGAACTCTTGGGTGGTGACTTTGATGTTGAAGACCTGAAAGGCGCTTCTATCATGAAGGTGGAAGAAATGGTTCAAGTCGCCGTCAAAGGAATGCAAACCGATCGATTCGAAATTCGTCCAGGTCAGGCGAATCAGCTCAAAATGATGAGCCGCTTGGCGCCTGGATTTATTTTGAAACAAATGAGCCGATCGGTCGATCGTATGCTCAGAACGCAGAATTAATTCAAAGCATTGCGATCGAGTGTGCTTCATAGAGTGAAGACCGCCCTACCGGGTACGTCACCATCAAGGACCGTGGCTGGCCAACAGCAAGCCGAAGAACTTGACAGGTTTGCCTGCCCCCGTCATATCCAAGTTAGTTGACGGACTTATGCCCATGACTAGGACACCTATCGATAAACGATCGCGGCTGCTTAGTGCGGCAGTGGACTTGGCGTACCAGAACGGGTTCGGCGCTACCTCGCTTGCCGACATCGCGCGCGAAGCCGAGGTTCCTCTGGGTAACGTCTATTACTACTTCAAGACCAAAGACGAGATTGGCGAGGCGATCGTCGACTTTAGGCTGGCGCAGTTGTCCGCGCAGCGGCAGCGATGGGACGAAGGTGAATCGCCCAAGGATCGGCTTTGCGCCTGCGTCCAAGGCGTCTTCGAGAACAAGGATTGCTTGGCACAACTCGGCTGCGCGGTCGGGACGTTTTGCTCCGAGGTCCACAAGGCGGGCGGCGCGGTCGCCACCAAAGCGACCGAGATCTTCACTCAACACCTGGCCTGGATCGAGAGCCAGTTTCGGGCACTCGGGATGGGGAAAGACTCCAACGGCCTTGCCGTGCATCTGCTTTCCGCCCTGCAAGGCGTTTCGGTCCTGGCTCATGCCTTTCATGACTCCGGTCTCGTCGAGGCGGAGATCAAGCGCCTCAAAAGTTGGATTCAAAGCTTGTGAGACGCCAGGCAGGCTGAACCCGCAGGCCGACACGGCGAGGCCTTAAGCGAGCGGGCAAAAAATGCGCGTTGATCTAAGTTAGTCAACTGACATACACTCAGAATGACGAGGTGATCAGATGACGCAGTAAGCCCTAAGCGGGCAGAATGGAGCTTTTATGAAAATCATCCTGATTGGCGCAAACGGAACGATCGGCGAACTGGTTCAAATGACCATGGCCGGCACCGGCCATGAGATCGTCAAGGTCGGACGCAAGTCCGGCGATTTCCAAGTCGATATCGAGAGCCGCGAAAGTATCCGGCAGCTCTATCAAGCCGTCGGTTCGTTTGACGCCGTGGCCGTCGCGGCAGGCGAAGTCGTATTCGCCCCGCTTTCGCAGCTCACCGCTGAAAATTGGCAGTTTTCGTTGGGGAGCAAGCTCATGGGCCAGATCAGTCTGGTCCAGGAGGCGATCCCATTCATCAACGAAAGGGGATCATTCGCCTTGGTCTCGGGCGTTCTCAACGACGAACCGATCTTCGCCAGCGCCGCGGCTGCAACCGTCTCGGGTGCGCTGGAAGGTTTCGCTCGGGCTGCCGCCGTCGAACTTCCCAAGGCATTGCGGATCAATGTGGTGAGCCCGACGATCCTGAAGGAATCCGAAGCTCAATTTGGTCCGCTCTTTCCCGGCGTAATTCCCGTCGAAGGCTGGAGAGTGGCACAGGCCTACAAACGCGCGATTCTGGGGGTGCAAACCGGCCGCGTCTACAAAGTCGATTGAACCTTCCCAGCGTTTGTTCGAAGACCGTCCGGCAACATCACAAGAGCCCGGGTTGGCAAAGGAAGCGACCTGTTTCAATTGAGGCGTCAGTCAGTTGACTGTCTTACACCTCACGACCATTGGCTGCCGGATAGCTTACGACGAACAAACACGACAAGCCCTAAGCAGGCAGAACGGAGCAAAAAGATGAGAGCACTCGATAAAAAAAGGTTCGGCCCCTGGGCACTCGTCACGGGTGCCTCGTCCGGCATCGGCAAGGAATTTGCGCGGCAAATCGCAGCTTCAGGCATCAACATTGTCCTCGTTGCTCGACGGGAGGCCTTGCTTAAGGAAGCAGGCGTTGAACTGAGCAAGCGTTACGGTGTCGAGCATCGCGTCGTCGTGCTTGATGTCTCTCGGGAGGATTTCATCGGAGAACTCGACTCCGCCACTGACGATCTCGACATCGGCCTTGTCGTCTCCAACGCCGGCACCGGAAATCCCGGCGAGTTCTTAAAGCTTGATCGGCAGTTGCATCGGACGACCTTGCGGATCAGTACGATGGCGCATCTGGACATCACCCACCACTTCGGCGCGAAACTCGCCAAGCGGGGGCGGGGCGGCTTGATGCTCGCGGGGGCAATGGGTGCGGAAGCCGGCGTTCCCCGTATGGCAAATGACGGAGCCGCGAAGGCGTATGTCCACAGCCTTGGCGAGGCGCTTCACTATGAGTTCAAACCTCTAGGTGTCTACGTCACTGTACTGGCAGCCGGGTTCACGAACACGGCGGTGCTCGATAAGTTCGGCCTCGATCCGAAGACCATGCCGATGAAACCGATGAGCGTCGAGCAGTGCGTATCTGAGGGCCTCAGCGGTCTGCGCAAAAACCGCTCCAAAGTCATTCCAGGCCGGCTGAACCGCATCTTGAACGCCCTCGTGCCCGCTTCACTTGCGCGGAAAATCGAAGCGGACCTGATTGATAAAGGGCTCGCCAGCAAGAGCGTTACTGCAAACGCACGGGCAGCAGCCTGATCAGAGGCAGGTATGACAGACCTCATCGACACCCGCAATGTGGGAGCCATCTCGGCGGTGACGCGCGCGATGGCCAACGCCATCGTACCTTCCAACGAGGGCGGCGCGTCCCTGCAGCTACAGGATCTCCGCATTACTTTCGCCGCGCCGCTTGCGGCCGTCCTGCTTGGGACGGCTGACGCCCGTGTCTTGCGTCGCTCGATCGCCTGGCGGCGCGTTCGGTAGCGCCAAAGAAGCGAGGCTTCCTAGCGACTGTCTGGAGCACCCTGGAAGCGTTGAGTGCCTAGGGACACCAGGGCCAAAGCGCGCGAGGCGGAGAGCAAAACGCTGAACCCGACTCGCTGACCAAGGTCGTTAGCGGCCAACCTGCGGTTTTCTGACTCAGTAAAACTAACCAGTGAGCGCAACTCCAGCGTGGCGGCGCCCACATCCTTCTCCCAATCTACTTTCTTACAGGTCTGCGATCTGGCGACCGAGGGCGAGTTCGAACTCGCCGGCGGTCCCAAGGCCGCGTTCACGGGATTTGGTCATCTTTTCGAGTGCTGCCGGAGACCTTAAGGTCCCGCCGAAGGTCGCTTGCGTCGATTGAAGTTCGGCCTGCCGGGGCAAGCCGGTTTGATTGAGGATCGACTTGGCGGCATTCAGCGCCTGGCTATCGAATGACAGAATGCGCCGCACGAAGTTGGCGACGAAGCCGTCGAGCTCCGCGTCCGGGATGGCGCGATTGATCCAGCCATATCTCTCAGCCGTCCCGGCATCGAAATCGTCTCCGCCGAGCGCGATCTCGATTGCCCTCGCCCGCCCGACCAGGAGGGGCAGGCGCGCGAGGGCGCCCCCGCCTGCAATCAGGCCGAATCCGACCTCCGGCTGGCCAAAAACGGCTTTCTCTCGACTAGCGAAGCGCAGGTCGCAGGCCAACGCGAACTCGCTTCCGCCGCCGCGCGCACGGCCGCGGATGACTGCGATGCTGAGAACATTGCTGTGGGAGAGCCTGGTCGCCGCCTCGATCCAACGTGGCTTGCCGAAGCGGCTGGTCGATTCCGCCACGCCATAGTGGGCGAGGAAGTAGTCCGGATTCGCGCTCTCGAAGGTCACGACCTTGAGGGACGGCTCGGCCTCGATCGCTTCGACGAGGTCGAAGATCTCGTCGTACATCTGATCGTCGACCGTGTTGATCGGCGGATGATTGAGCGTCACACGCCAAAAGCCCGGCACCTGCTTGTCGGTGGTGATCCTGGTCGTCACGTTGCCCATTTTGTTTCCTTTCTCAATTTTGAATGCCTTGCAGACCTGGTCCGCCACACATTTGCTGATCCAGGGCGGGCGCCTCATCGGCGAGGCGCCGCTCCCGACCATGGGCGAACCGACTGATCCGTCATCAAGGAACGATGACGAGTTTCCCGCGCGCATGCCCTCCGGCGAGCACCTCGTACGCTGACGCGAGTTCATCGAGCCTATAGGTCTTGCTCACCGTGGCACGGATGGCTCCGCTGTCGACAACTTGCGCTATTTCCGCCAGTTGGGCGCCGTCGGGCCGCGTGAGGGGGCCGTGGAAACTTGCCTTGCGGGCGCTGGCACGTTCGACGAAAGGTCGTACGCCTGCCGCAGCTTGCTCTGCGATCGGCGCCGGAAGACCGACCTCGCGGAAGGACTGGGCGTCCGCCACCTGGACCAGACCGACATAACGGCCGCCCTCACGCAAGGTGTCGATCCCGCGCTCAACCAGCGGTCCGCAAACGCCGTCATAGACGACATCGAACGGTCCGGCGTCCTCGAACTTTTCACGTGTATAGTCGATCGTACGGTCGGCCCCGAGCTTCGCCATGAAATCCTGGCTATTGGGACCCCCGGTCGCGACGACAAAGGCGCCTATGTGCTTGGCGAGTTGGATTGCGAAGGCGCCGACACCCCCAGCTCCGGCCTGTATCAGCACGCGCTCGCCCGACTTGAGTTCTGCCCTCTCTATGAACGCTTGCCAGGTCGTCAGTGCGACCGTCGGAAGACTCGCGGCTTCTTCAAAGGAAAGAGATCGAGGTTTGCGGGCCAGGAGGCCCAAGGGAACAACGGCACGCTCGGCATAAGCACCAAGCCGGCGGTTGGGTAGCCGGGCGTAGACCTCATCGCCTGCCTTGAACGCGGAGCCCGTGGGTGCCGAGGCGACCACACCCGCAATGTCGTAACCCATGACCTGCGGGAAGCTGAAGGGAAGTGTCGCCTTGAAGTGCCCCTCCCGCATCGAGATTTCGACCGGGTTGGTCCCCGCCGCCCGCACCTCGATCAGTGCCTCGTCGGGGCCGGGAACGGGATCGGCAACCTCCCCACACGCTACTACCGAATTGTCGCCGTAACCCGTGATGAAAGCCGCACGCATATTCGATTCCTCCGCCGATCCGTCGGAACCTATTAGTCTCAATAATTGCGATCTGGGTGAGGACGTAGATGCCTCCTTTCGGGACGTGCTTTCAAACAAAGTCGCACCCGGCTACGCACTTCAGGCGGCCACGTACGGCATAGTCAGGCGTGTTATTTGCCGGACCAGGTTCACTGCGGTCTGGACCGCGTCGCGCTTGCTCGTGCCGATGCGCCCCTGGTTGTCGTTATTTCGCTCTGCTTGGGACTACATGGCAGAAATGGAGGCAACAATGACATGGAAGGCGCTGCCGGACGGGCGCCAACAATAGGCGGGGCAGCGCGCACGCCTGTGCCCGAACTTGGCGGGCAGCTCGAGCCAGATCCCAGAGAAGGGCAAACCCATGACCGCCATCACGCCTTATCGAATCTCGATCACCGACGCCGTACTCGCCGACCTAAAGGCGAGACTTCGCAACACCCGTTGGCCGGAAGCCGAACTCGTCAGCGACTGGAGCCAGGGCGCGCCCCTGAAATGGATCCAGGAGATCTGCCAATACTGGGCCGAGGAGTACGATTGGCGGCGCCGCGAGGCGAGGCTCAACCGTTTCTCCCAATTCACAACCGAGCTCGACGGACTGAACACTCACTTCATCCACGTGCGCTCTCCCCATCCAGAGGCGATGCCGCTGGTGATCACCCATGGGTGGCCAAGCTCGGTGGTCGAGTTTCACAAGGTGATCGAACCGCTGACCGATCCCACCGCGCACGGTGGCGACGCCGCGGACGCGTTTCATGTGGTCTGTCCGTCCATCCCCGGCTTCGGCTTCTCCGCAAAGCCGACGACCACGGGTTGGGGTGTCGATCGGATCGCGTCGGCATGGGCGACCTTGATGGCTCGCCTTGGGTACACGCGATACGGTGCACAGGGTGGCGACTGGGGCTCGACGATCACTGCCTCGCTCGGCTCGCAAGATCCGCAGCATTGCGCTGGTATCCACGTCACGCTGGCGATGAATTCGCGGCCCAACGTCACCGGGGAGCCCACGCCTGAGGAGGCGCGGGCACTCGCTGGCATCGAACATTACCGCGCGTGGGATTCCGGGTATGCCACCCAGCAATCGACGCGGCCGCAGACCCTGGCTTACGGTCTCACCGACTCGCCGGCGGGCCAAGCGGCGTGGATTCTGGAGAAGTTCTGGGCCTGGACGGATTGCGACGGCGATCCCGAAAATATCCTGAGCCGTGACGAACTGCTCGACAACGTGATGCTGTACTGGGTGACGGCGACCGCCGCGTCATCTGCGCGGCTCTATTGGGAGAGTTTCGGCTGGAAGCGTATCACGGCGCCCCCGGTCGCTGTACCGATCGGTGTCGCCGTTTTCCCGAAGGAGATCATCACGCCGGTGCGCAAATGGATGGAAGGCCGCTTCACTGACATCCGGCACTGGACTGAAATGCCCAAGGGCGGCCACTTTGCCGCGTTCGAGCAGCCCGACCTTCTGGTCCAGGACGTGCGGACGTTTTTCCGGCCGCTTCGCCAGTCGTGAGCACGAACTGTTGCGGTGGTCGCCACCGCACACGGTTCCAATCAACACAAGTTGCGAGCGGACCTCGCTCACGTAGATCAGACGCGCATGTGCCAAGACAACTGCGCCGCGCACCTGCCTATCGTGAGCGCAGGGATCGATCGCCTAATCGATGGCCAGACTCGGGTTGATCAGGAATTTCTCGCCCGTCGCTCGGCGGCTGTAGGCCGCGATGACATCGGGATCGAGTGCCTCAAGCAGGGAGATGGTGCGGGTGTAGTGGCTGGCGAAGGTCGTCCTGATTTCACTGGCAACCCGTGCTTTCAACCGTGCCTCGACCTCTGGACCCACCTTGGCCAAGAAGTGAAAGAGCAGCCAGCCACCGATACCCCACGCCATGCCTGCGCCACGCGTCAGCTCAATCGGTCCAGGATCGAGGGTGCCATAGATGTAGACCTGCTTGTGAACGGAAGAGCCGTACATGCTGTACGTCTCTGCGGACGCCCCGGCAGCGACGGCCTCCATGGCGTTGAGGATCTGGCCGGCGAGCTTGCCTCCGCCGATGGCGTCAAAGGCGAGTGTTCCGCCCGTCGCCTTGAGTGCCGAGACCAAATCGTCTGTGAAGCTTGCCTGAGCCGTGTTGACGATATGCTCCGCCCCAAGGCCCTTCAAAATTTGAACCTGCTCTTCGCTGCGGACGATGTTCACCAATGGAATCCCATCCGCCTGGCAGAGTCGGTTGAGCATTTGGCCAAGGTTCGACGCCGCCGCCGTATGCACCAGGCCCTTATGTCCCTCCCTTCTCGCGGTCTCCAGCATACCAAGAGCGGTTAGCGGATTGACGAAGGCGGACGCTGCCTCTTCCGGCTTGATGCCGGCCGGCAAGACCAGGCAGTCGGCGGCCCTGGCTTTCCGAAGTTGTCCGTACATCCCCCCGCCGAAGATCGACACGGTCTTCCCGAGCAGCGCCTGGGCTTCGCGCGATGGGCCAGCCTGTGTCACCACGCCTGCTCCTTCCAGTCCGAGCGGCATCGACTTGCCGATCCGAGCGGAGAGCGCGCGCATCACCACGGGTGCGATCGGCGCCGTGACCACCGTCTGGCTGCCTTTTCCCGATACCTTCGCTAAACTTACGTCGCCGCGGGCGAGCAAGAGCCCAAGGTCGGAGGGATTGATCGGCGTGGCCTCGACGCGAACGATCACCTCGTCGTCCTTCGGCGGCGACACGGTCACCTGAGCGAGCGATAGTTCGAGTGCTCCGTCCTGCTTCACCAGCGAACGCAGCTCCACACTTGTTTGATCGACCAATGCCGTACTCCCTCGTTGTTACGATCGACGCGTGTGAGGCGTCTCTTTCTGCTCAAGACGCGCTAGGACGCGCCCCTGTCCGTTGACGGTGAGCACCATCGCGCAGCCCTCGCTGTTTCGGTTCACAAGACCCCTAACGCGCGGCGCGACCTCGTACATTTGTGGCAGTCGGCCGCCATGTCCGAGAATGCAAAGGCGTCTCGCCGGCGGAGCAGATCAGCCTTGAGTATCCCCGTCGTCGGGCGTTCTGAGAGTAGCGACGGGCCGAAGTATGAGGGAGGTCATTGATGCCTCCTTTTCGGACGCGTCACGAAACCCGGACAAGCGTTTTTCCAAAGTTGTGTCCCTCGAGCATGCCGATGAATGCCTGCGGGGCCGCCTCCAAGCCCTCGACAACATGCTCCCGGTAACGAATGCGTCCGGAGTGGACCAACGGGGTTATCTCCGAGAGGAAGGCTCGATAGAGTTCTGGTGCGAACTCTGTGTTGATGAAGCCCCTGATCAGTAGGCTTCGCCGCAGGATCGCCAACATGGTCTCCGCGATAGAATTCGGCTCGGCGGGTGCATCCCCGTTGTAATGTGCGATCAAGCCACAGACGGGAACGCGGGCGTAGCGGTTTAGGAGTGGCAAGACTGCGTTCCAGATCGGTCCGCCAACGTTCTCGAAATAGACATCGATCCCGTCGGGGCATGCGGCCGCGAGCGCCTTTGAGAGGCCGGGGGCTTTGTGGTCAACGACGGCGTCGAATCGAAGCTCGTCGCGCATATAGGCGCACTTTGCCGCACCTCCGGCGATGCCGACGACGCGAGCACCCGCCAATTGGGCCAGTTGGCCGACCACGGATCCAACTGCGCCTGCTGCGGACGAGACGACTACTGTTTCTCCTGGTTTGGGTTGCCCAATGGCTTGAAGGCCCGCGTAGGCAGTGAACCCGGGCATTCCCAAGACACCCAGTGAGGTCTCAGGGGGGTTACGCCCGGTCTCCACCCCTTGCAGGTCTCGCGGTGCGACGGCCGCGTGGGTGCGCCAGCCGATCCGCCCTTGGACAAGTTCTCCTCGTCTAAAGGATGGATGCCGCGAACGGACGACCTCGGCGACGACCTCCCCCTCCATAACACCGCCGACGTTGACGGGCGGGGCATAGGATTGGGCGTCGTTCATGCGTCCGCGCATATAGGGATCCAGCGAGAGAAACTTCGTCGCCACGAGGACCTGTCCCTCAAATGGTTCGGGCATTGGACCGGTTTCCAGACGGAAATCACCCGCCCGAGGCAAGCCCTTCGGCCGCGCCGCCAAAACCACCTGTCTGTAGGGATCCATCGCACGCTCCCGGAGCACGCTCCCTGGACGACGGGGAGCTTCAAATACTCCACGGCAATGTCACTGGTGACTTCTATTCCACAAAGGTCGGAGATGCCGCGATTCAAGACACGGCGATCAGACGTGGACGCCCATGTGCGCGGACCGTTCGAGTTGCTCGGTGGCGAAATGTCCCGAATGGAGGCAAATATGTCCTCCGGCGGCGCCCGGATTCGAGTAGGGTTCCTCCTTTAGGCTGAACGTTAGGGTGGTTTACTCCATTATCCAACGACCACCCGAAGCTATCTCGTCCGCCGATTGGGAGGCCACTATTCTGCGACTCGGGCTCTTCTTGCCGACTGGCTTCAGCGTGATGAGTTTCGCGCCGATTGCGGCATTTGAAGCAGCCAATATCATTGCCGGCGAACGGTTCTACGATCTCCGAATTCTATCGGAGAGAGGAGAGCCGCTCACCAACTCGCTCGGCTGGACGATGAATACTGAGCCGCTGGGCGAAGACCGTTTTGACACACTCATGGTGGGTTCGGGGCCGGATTTAGTGTCGCCGTCACCATGTACGGTTGCGCTTTTGCGCGACGCAGTATCGACGACAAGGCGGATCACCTCGATCTGCATCGCTGCGTTCACGCTGGCGGAAGCGGGAATTCTGGACGGCCGACGCGCGACCACGCACTGGTCGCACGCCGAAGAACTTGGCAGGCGGTTCCCTAAGATAACCGTCGAAATGGATCGAATCTTCGTTGCAGACGGGCCCGTATGGACGTCCGCTGGGATGACGGCTGGGATTGATCTCGCGCTCGGTCTCATTGAACGCGACTTAGGCCAGCAGGTAGCGCAACGCACCGCGAGGGTGCTTGTCGTCCATCATCGCCGCGCTGGCGGTCAATCGCAGCATTCCGCAATGCTGCAGCTCGATGCCAAATCCGATCGCGTTCAAATTGCGCTGGCCTTCGCAAAGCAGAACCTTCGCGAACCGCTGACGGTTGAGCTGTTGGCCGACGCTGCCAGACTGAGCCCTCGACAATTTAGTCGAGTGTTCCGGACAGAGACCGGCCTTTCGCCAGCAAAGGCAATTGAAAACCTGCGCCTCGAGGCCGCCAGGTTCATGCTCGAGCAAGGCCGGCTGCCAATCGAGGAAATTGCTCGCGAGACGGGATTCGGCGATCGTGAGCGAATGCGGCGCAGTTTCCTTCGTACCTTCGACGCCACGCCCCAAGCCCTCCGCAACGCGGCGCATCCGCTGGCGACCATCTAGCCGTTCGGTGACCTGGGCTCCGATGAGGCGGGCCCCGGGCTCATCTCCCCTGAAGCCGGGCGATCTCGGCCCGGGCCGCGCCGACGATTTCCTCGTTAGTATGGGCATGCCCCCACAGTCCCCATCCTCCGGGGACCGCTTCCGTCAGGAGCACCCACGTGCGCGTCTTCAGTTCGGGATCGTTCGCGGCCGCCGCCACAAGGTCGGTCAACTGTGCTACGAGGGCAATCTGCTTGTCGCGATCGAGCGCCCCGGCGTTGGTCAGGACCTGGACCCGCACGTAATTGCCATCGCCATCGACGTTGGTAGTCGCCCCTGGGGGCATCTCATGGACGAAGGCGGCCGTGTTCTTCCGAAACATCGGAATATCCGGAACCTGCTCGACCGCCTTGATGACGGCGGCCGCATCTTTTGCGAGCTTGTGGATGTCCGCGAATGTACCGGCGACGGCATAGATGTCGATCATGGGCATGAGGAAAAGACTCCGGGACTATGGAAAGATTTCGGAAAGCGCCTGTCATGCGCCAGCCTGCTGCGTGGATTTCGCGGCGCTGGCACTACCCCATAGCGATCCCGGATTGATCCGGTCGGGATAGCGGGCGAGCATGCGATCGTAGAGTTCGCGAGCGGTCGCCGTCTCTTCGGAGAGCCGCATGAAGTCTTGGATATAGCGCCGCGTCTCGGCGATGTGGCGCGGTGAGTTGTCGGGATCGAGCGGGCCATGGCCGACGACGACGGCGCTCGGCTTGAGCGCCTCGATCTTGTCGATGGCCGCGAGCCAATCAAGCAGCCCTTGGCGGTCAGATTCGACCAAGTAGGGATGTGTCCCGTTGTAGATGGCGTCGCCGGCGATCACGAGGCCGATCGAGGGCAGGTGCAGGCAGGTCGTGTGATCGGTATCGGTATGGCCGATATCGACTGGAACGATCTCACGGCCTTCAAGCTCGAAGCTTCCGCCTTCCAGTGGTTCGGCGAGGACGAGTTCCGAGGGGATCAGTCCCGGAAATCGACGGCGCCAAGTTTCGACGGCTTCCGGCGCAAGGGCAGCCCGCATGGCCTCCACCACCTGTGGGGGCGCGATCGCGCGGGCCTCGGGGAAGCGATCACGCAGCAGCTTGAGGCCGAAGAAATGATCGGCATGGGCGTGAGTGATGTAGATCGTCGACAGACGCTTGCCCGACCCGGCGATCCAATCGGCCAGTTCAAGGGTCTGCGCCTCGGAAAGGAAGGTATCGACGAGCAGCGCGTCATGCTCTCCGTAGATCAGCGTCACAGTGTTCGCGACCCATTTCAGCTCGTCCTTGCCGGGCGGCGTGCCCTGGGTCGCGCTGGCGCGCCTTCGTATGAATAGCTGCCATTGCAGGCTCGCGCTGCCTTGAGATGCAGCCATCATTGGCGCCGTCCTCCCGTTTGGTCGGATGCTGCGTCCGCGGCATCCCGATGCAGATGCTGACGAAACCAGGACACGGCCGCCCCGCTCGCCGTCGCGAACAGCCCGAGGTAGGCATCGAAATGCCCGCCTTCGATCGTCACCAGCTTCTTAGGCTCCAGCGCCCGCTCATAGGCCCGCAGCTCCAGATCGGTGAGCGTGATACGGTCTGCCAGAGCGACGATCATCAGAAGCGGCGTCGGCGAGATGCGGGCGACCCAGGCGCCCGGCTCGTACATCCTGGACAGGCGGCCCGAACGGACCGTCACCTCGTTCATCCAGGCTCCCGGCGGCACCGGCTGGAGATAGAAGGAAAGGGCGTCCTCGGCCCGATAGGATGCCGGAACCGACGGGTCGTCGCTGACGACCTGCTGGCGACGGGGCGGCTCGCCCCGGAACTGGGCCCGCTCATCCTCGTCGAAGAGGCGTTCCAGCGCGGCGATGGCGTCGGGCGGCACGCGGCGCAGCCCCTGCTCATAGCCGCTGATCGTCGGCACCTGCGAGACGACGGCGCGGATCCGCCGATCGGTCGCACCCAAGACGAGCACATGGCCGCCCGCATAACTGGTACCCCAGACGCCGATGCGGCCTGGATCGACTTCCGGCAGGGCTTCGAGAAAGGAGATGGCGCGCCGCCAATCGGCGATCTGACGCCAAGGGTCGATATCGTGACGCACAGCGCCGTCGCTCGACCCGAAATTCCTGTGGTCATGCAGCAGCACCACGAAGCCGGCTTCTGCGAAGGTCCGGGCGAAGCGTTCGAGCCCGTGCTCCTTCACGCCGGCATAGCCATGGGCCATCGAGATGGCGGGATGCGGACCCGCCGCCGCTTCAGGCAGGAAGAGCCAACCGCGCAGGCGATCGCCGCCCTCGACCTGGAACTCTATGTCGCGCCGCTCGACCATCATGTCCTCCGTGGTGACGAAACCTGGGCGACCGAAGCGCGCTCGTCCTCCAACTACACCGTCATCCGGCGCGTGCTGAGATCAGGCATTAGCCCTTTCAGAGGGAACAAACCGCCAGTCGTAACGGCGTCTGGCGCGACTTTCGAAAATTGTTGCCATCTGTTCAGGCCGCCGGGAGCCCCCAATACCGCGTCGAGCAAAGACGCCATGTTGCAGGTCCCCTCCTGATTCAGTGCCTCACGAAAAAGCCGCGGCGTGTAGGCCATTTCTATGAACGCGATTGCCCTAGTCCGTTATTGGTACCCGCAATGCCAAAACTGGAGGAGGACATAGATGCCTCCTTTCGAGACGGCGACGTGCCGCCGCCGTGCGGAGGCATGGCCGAAATGGAGGCAAAGATGACATGGAATGCGTTGCTGAATCGGCGGAAGCTCAGCTCACGGCAGCGCGCCTATCTGGTCCGGCGTAAAGCCAACGCAATTCGGGCTTTGTAGATGCGCGCCGGGTTGTCTGGCCCTCTGTGGTTGGCCGCTGGAGGCCCGTATGAGAAAAATTGTCCACCACGAACTCGGACTACCGGCGCAGGTGCTTCGTGTTGAAGACGGTCCATCCGAATCGCTCGGACCAAATCAAGTCCGAATCCGCGTATCTTGCGCGCCGATTCATCCGGGCGACCTGCTGGGAGTCATGGGGTCGCCAGCGTTCGGAGCCGCGCCGACCATCACCTCCGGCGGGCGAGTCCCCGGGTTCGAAGGCGTCGGCATTGTAAGCGAGGTCGGCAACCGGGTCGCCCCCGAGCTCGGATTGAAACCGGGTCTCAGGGCGGCATTCTTCCCCGCGCCGGGTTCGTGGAGGGACGAAGTCGTCGTTCCGGCTGGCGCGGTGGTGCCTTTGCCCGACTCGATTCCAGACGAAATCGGCGCGCAGATGCTGATCAACATGGCTACGGCACTTACGGCAATCCGCACGGCGCATGACTCCCTTCCCGCGGACGCGCGCACCGGGGTCGTCGTACTTCTCACCGGAGCCGGATCCGCAGTCGGGCGGCTTCTCGGCAAGCTTCTGACCGACCGGGGGGTGAAGGTCATCAGGCTGGTCCGAAGCGAAGCGGGCGCCGAGAGACTCTCGAGAGTTGTGCCGGGGTCCCCGGTCCTTGCGACAGATGTCGGTGGCTGGAAGGGACGCGCCAGGATGGCCGCCGAGGGAGCGAAAATCCACGTGGCGATCGACAGCGTCGGCGGGCGCCTGCTCGGCGACATCGCGGAACTTCTGGCTGAAGGGACCGGGACCGTCGTCAATTTCGGTTCGCTGGGCGGAGAGGCAAGCGACATTCGTCTATTTCCGCCCCGTTCCCTCACGCTCAAGGGCGTGTTTCTCGGCCAATGGATGCAGCAGCCGGCGGAACAACGCGCCGCCGACATTGCACTCGCGCTGCGGCTTGCAAGCGAGCCCGAGCCCCTGTTCACGGTTGCCGAACGGTATCCGCCAAACCGGCTCGCCGACGCCGTCGAGCATGTCGGCCAGTCAGGCAGACTTGGCGCCGTTCTCTTCGATTTCGCGAGAGCCCAGGAGGCCGGATCATGAGGTTCGGGACGATCGGCGCCGGCACTGTCGCCCTCGAATTCGCGCGGAAGGCCCTGGCGTCCGGCCATCAGGTCGTCTTGAGTGGCCGGCATGGTCCGGAAGCTCTTGCCGGCAAGGTTGCCGCGCTCGGGTATGGCGCGTCAGCCGACACGGTCGAGAACGCCGCAAGCCTTGAATATGTTCTGCTCGCCGTGCCTTGGCCAAACGTCGAGGAGGCGCTGCGGGGTCTGCCGGCGTGGAACAGCCGCGTACTCATCGACGCAACAAATCCGTTCAGCGAATACAGCCCCCAGCTCGTGCTGGCCGATCTGGGCGATAGGGGCGCGAGCGAAATGGTCGCCGCATGGGCGCCCGGCGCCCGGGTCGTCAAAGCGTTCAATTCGATTGTCACCGATCGCTTCAATGATGGACCGGCGAAAAACGGCGGTCGCCGGGTGATTTTCGTCTCAGGCGACGACACGGAGCCGAAGGAATTCACCAAACGGCTGATCGAGAGTTTCGGATTTCAAGCCATCGACCTGGGTGGCCTGGTCACGGGTGGCAGGCTGCAACAGGCCGGAGGCCCACTCGCGGGCCGCGATCTTGTCGATTTTGGCTACCACTGAGCGACCGGGAGAAACACTGATGCGTGGAGCGATCATCAAGGCTTTTGGCGAACCATCGGAGGTACTCGAACTCGTCGACGGGCCGGAGCCGACTGGTCCGACCGCCAGCGAAGTGTTGGTCGGTGTCGAGTATGCGCCCGTCAACATGAATGACCTCTACGTGATTCAAGGCGCCTTCCCGGTTCGGCCCTCGCTTCCAAGCTTCGTCGGCAATGAAGGCGTCGGTCGTGTCTTGGCGGTCGGAAGTGGCGTCGAACATCTCAAGGTCGGCGACCGCGTCCTGATCCCACTCTATGCGTTCTGTTGGCGCGAACGGCTGGTCCTGCCTGCCGCAGGCCTGTTCAGCCTCCCTGACGCCGACCCCCGGCAAATGGCGATGCTCGGTATAAACCCTCCGACGGCCTCTCTGCTTCTTGATGAAGCGTCGGATCTGAAGCCCGGCGACTGGGTCGTTCAGAACGCGGCCAATTCCGGTGTGGGAAGGTCGCTCATCGCGATCGCCAAGGCGCGGGGCTTGAAGACCATCAATCTCGTGCGTCGCCCAGAACTGATCCAGGAGTTGCAAGCCATTGGCGGCGATCTCGTGGTCGTGGATGAAGACGGCGTCCTCGACAAGATCAAGACCGCCGTCGGTGACAACCGCGTGCAACTCGCGATCGACGGCGTTTCGGGCGACAGCAGCGCGACGGTCGCCAGCGCGCTCAGCGCGCATGGGACCTTCGTCATCTACGCCTACATGGGCGGAGGGCTGGTTACGATCAACCCGTTCGACCTGATCGTGAAGCGCGTCATCGTCAAAGGCTTCTTCATGAACCATCCCGACATTGAGCCGAAGATTCCGGCGGCGCTCCGCGAAGCTATCCCGCTCATCGCTTCCGGCGCGATCCATCTGCCGATCGCCGCAACCTATCCCCTGTCTTCGCTACGCGAAGCGGTTCTTCACACCCAGCGAGGCGGAAAGGTGCTCCTCGATCTTCGCGCATAGTCGTGAATTTGAAGTACAGAAGTCAGGAATCTCGGATGATCGCCTTTCCAACCAGCATCCCGATGGACGCCTTTGGCGCCGCTTTCCGGCCGCCGACCGAGCCTAGACTTGAGCAAAACCACCGTCCACGAACAGTTCCGCGCCCGTGATATAGCTGCTGTCATCAGAGGCGAGAAACACCACGGCCTTGGCGACTTCGTCAGGGGTGCCGAACCTGCCGAGCGGGACGCTGCCGGCGATTGATTTTCGGCGTTCTTCTCCCGCAGGCGAGGACGCCAGCAGATCTCTTAGGCCGGGCGTTTCGGTGGAACCCGGGCTTACCGCATTCACGCGGATTCGGCGGCTCTTCAGATCGGTGGTCCATGTGCGCGCGAACGAGCGCACGGCGGCCTTGGTCGCGCTGTAGACGCTGTTCGACGCCAATCCTTTGCTCCCGACAATTGAAGCATTGAGAATGATCGACGCCCCATCGGGCAACAGGGGGAGCGCCTTCTGCACTGTGAAGAGCAGGCCCTTCACATTGATGTTGAAGAGCGAGGCGTAGAGTTCCTCGGTTATCTCGCCGAGCGGGGCGAGTTTTGCGGTCCCGGCATTCGCGAACACGACGTCGAGCCTCCCCTTCTCGCGCGTGATTTGTGCGAAGAGGCGATCAAGCTCGTCGAGCTTCGATACATCGCCTACGATGCCTGTGATATTTCGTCCGACTTCCGTGACGGCTGCGGAAAGCTCGGCTTCGCGGCGGCCGGTGACGAAAACATACGCGCCTTCGCCGACGAACCGCTTGGCGGTGGCAAGGCCGATACCACTGTCGCCGCCGGTGACGAGAGTGATCTTTCCATCGAGCTTGCCCATGTCTTTACCCTCTGACGTTTGGTCCTGGTTGGGGTCGTCCGGCCGGCGATCCACTCTCTGCGATCGGCCCGGACTGGGCGTCGAGCCACGCGACGATGTTGGCGACGGTGTCCCGATAGAAGGTCTGGTAGAGCCCACGGCTGACGTAGCCGATATGCGGCGTCGCCAGCAGGTTCGGCAGCGTACGGTAAGGGTGGTCAACCGGCAGCGGTTCCTGGTCGTAGACATCGATCGCCGCGCCGGCGATCTTCTCCTCGGCAAGAGCCGCAATCAGATCCGCCTCGACGACGATCGGGCCACGCGACGTATTGATCAGCCGGGCCGATGGCTTCATCAGCGCCAGCTCCGCCGCGCCGACCAGGCCGCGTGTCCGGTCGCTCAGCACGAGATGGACGGACAGGATGTCCGCCTGCCGGAACAACTCTTCCTTGGACACGCGTTTGGCGCCGACTTCCGCCGCACGTTCGTCCGTCAGGTTCTGGCTCCAGGCGATGACGTTCATGCCGAAGGCCTTGCCGACCCGGGCGACGGCACTGCCGACATTGCCGAGGCCGAGGAGACCGAGCGTCCGGCCCGCCATATCGTCGCCGATGTGCCGCTGCCATCCGCCAGCGCGCACTGAGACATTCTCGGCGACGAGATTCCGCGCGCCGCCGAGAATGAGCGCCCAGGTCATCTCGACGGTCGGCGTCGACGTATAGCCGGTGTGGACGACCTGAATGCCGCGCTCCCCCGCAGACGTCACATCGATCGAGGCGTTGCGAAACGCTGTGGAGGCGATGAGGCGCAACCGTGGCAGCCGTTCGATGATGGCGCGCGTCAGCGGCGTCCGCTCGCGCATGACGCAGACGACGTCGAACGGCTGCAACCGCTCGACGACGGCCTCCGCATCGGCGAGATGTTCGTTGAACACGGTGACCGTCGCGCGACGGTCGAGTGCCGACCAGTCGGCCATCGATAGGGCGACGTCCTGGTAGTCGTCCAGGACGGCGACGCGATAGGGTTCCTGGCTGGCGTTCATGGCGTTATCCTCGGCATAATCACCAAGCCCATTGGACGGGTTCCCAGCGGTAGGCCTTGTCGTGGCGCACGACATGCCCGATCGCGGGGAACGGGAAGTGATAGCCCATCGCGAGCACGCGATCGGTCGCGACCCGGTCGAGGATGGCCTTGCGCGACTTGATCGCCTGGACCGGCTCGTAGTCGAACACGGGCGTCCAGTCGGGACGCTGCAGGCTCGTCACTGGATGGTGAGCGATGTCGCCCATGTAGATGAACTGCTCCTTGCCCGAGTTGAACAGGATCGATGCATGCGACGGGGAATGGCCCGGCGCTGCAATGTAGTGGACGCCGGCAGTGATCTCGCCGCCCTGTTTGATGAACTTGGCTCGGGCTGCTACCGGCGGCAGGTTTTCCTTGGCGGCGCTGATTATGCCCTGCTTGAACGGCTCGGGCATCGGCGAGCTCGCGACCTCACTTTCGTAGCGGCTGCCGGTCCAATAGTTCCATTCCGTGTCGACGAAGACGAAGCTTGCGTTCGGCAGTGCGAGCTGGCCGCTCTTGGTGACGAGGCCGCCGATATGGTCAAGGTGACCGTGGGACAGCACGACGAGATCGATGCTCTCGGGCGTGAAGCCGGCGCGGCGCAGGTTCGCCTCGAGGCCGGGGAAATTGCCGAAGGCCGGACCGAGCTTCTCCCCCCAGCCGGTGTCGACCAGGATCCGCTCCCGGCCGGTCTCGACCACCAGCATGTTGGACGTACCCTGGATGGTCGGCTGCATGAAATTCGACTTGAGGACCTTGTCGAGGTCGGCAGCGGATGCGTTCGGGGCGAATATCGGGCCGACCGGGACTTCGCCATAGCCGTCGGAAATCACGGTGGCCCGGAACTCGCCGATCTTGAAACGGTAGAAGCCGTTACCGTTGAGCGTCGTCGGGTTGGCGGCCGGAGCATCCGCCGCTCGGCCCGGGCTCGGGGCGAGCAGCGGTGACGCCGCAGCAGCCGTGACGAGGCCGGCACCGGCTTGAAACATGCGGCGCCGCGTCAGGATCGTGGAGGAGGTGGTCATGATCGTCTCGCTGTCTGAATTGAGGATTGCTGGGCAAGGCTGCTGCCTGGGCGTCAGGCGAGGCGGACGAGCGCCTTGCCGAAGTTCCGGCCGGCCAGCATGCCGATGAAGGCGTCCGGCGCCTGCTCGAGGCCGTCGACGATGTCTTCCCGATAGCGGATGTCGCCGGAACGGACCCGAGGGCCGAGTTCGCGTAGAAACGCGTCGTGGTGCTCGTCAACAAAGTCGAAGTTGATGTAGCCGCGCAGCAGCAGGCTCTTGCGCACGATCGCCGTCATCGTCGCCGGCAGGAGGTCCTGCTCGGCACCGCCGCCACCATTGTAGTGGGCGATGACGCCGCACATCGGCACGCGCGCGAAGCGGTTGAGCAGCGGCAGCACCGCCTGCCAGATCGGGCCGCCGACATTCTCGAAATAGACGTCGATGCCGTCCGGGCAGGCCTCAGCCAACTTCTCCGCCAGCCCGTAGGCTCGATGGTCGATCGTGGCGTCGAAGCCTAACTCGTCGCGGAGATATGCGCATTTCTCGGGCCCACCGGCAATGCCAACGACGCGGGCGCCGGCCAGCTTGGCAAGCTGACCGACGAGCGAGCCCACCGGGCCGCTCGCGGCCGCAACGACGACCGTCTCGCCCGGCTTGGGCTGGCCAATCACCTTCATACCGGCATAGGCCGTGAAGCCCGGCATGCCGAGCACGCCTAATGCCGTGGTGATCGGCGCCAGTGTCGGATCGACACGACGCAGACCCGCGACACCGATCGCGGCATGAGTTCGCCAGCCGGTGCGGGCCTGAACGAGGTCGCCCACGCGATAGTCTGGGTGTCGCGACTGGATCACCTCGGCGACGACTTCGCCTTCCATCGTCTCGCCGATCTCAACCGACTTGGCGTAGGACTTCGCGGTGCTCATGCGACCGCGCATGTAGGGATCGAGCGAGAGATAGCGGGTGCGAACCAGAAGCTGGCCATCGGCCGCGACCGGCATGGGGCCGTTCTCGAGCCGGAAATTCTCGGGCTGCGGCGCGCCCGTCGGCCGAGATGCGAGAACGATTTGCTGATAGCTGTCCATCACCTGTGCTCCTTCTGCTCCCAACATGGGGAAAGAGGCCTAAGTCACAAAGGTCAAATTCACTACCTTTTAGGACGCACGAATATGGCGCTGAGCCCGAGGCGGTCGGCTCGCAACCGCGCGATTTCAAATCATATTGGACAGGTCAGTTCCTTTACAAATCGACGCTCTTACCCTAAAAAGTACCAATCGCATAAATTAGGACATTAGGGCGATGCGGCGCACCGGTTTTGTCGTGATGCCTGGCTTCCAGGTAATGAGTTTTGCCGCGTTGACGGCTTTCGAAATCGCGAACTTGGTCCTCGATACGCCATTCTACGACCTGCGAATGCTGTCGGAGGGCGGGGGGCTGGTTCGGAGTTCCTTCGGCATGATGATCGACACTATGCCGATCCATGACAGCCGGTTCGATACGATCATTGTCGGCGGCGAGCTTTACGTGCAGCCGTCATCCGCCGGGCTCTTGGCGCGACTACAGGATGCTTCCGGGATCTCGCGCCGCACCGCGTCGATCTGCACCGGGGCGTTCGTCCTGGCGGAAGCCGGCCTGCTCGACGGCCGAAACGCCACCACCCATTGGGCCTATGCGCGCGAGTTGCAGGCGGGCTATCCGATGGTTCGTGTCGAGATGGACCGGATCTTCATCGCGGACGGCAATGTCTGGACCTCGGCCGGCATGAGCGCCGGCGTCGATCTGGCGCTCGGCATGATCGAGGAAGATTTGGGCCGGGACATGGCAGGCAAGGTCGCTAAGCGCCTGGTGCTTTACCAGCGTCGCTCGGGCGGCCAGTCACAGCATTCGGCCCTGCTCGAGCTTGAGCCCAAGTCGGATCGCATCCAAAAGGCGCTGATCTATGCAAAGGAGAATCTCGCCAAACCGCTCTCCGTCGCCGATCTCGCACAGGTCGCCTGCCTGAGCGTCCGGCAGTTCACCCGGGCCGTTACGGCGGAGACCGGCCAGTCGCCGGCGAAAGCGATCGAGATGCTCCGGACAGAAACCGCCCGCGCCATGATGGAGGACGGGCATTATCCGATCGAGACGGTGGCCAGCACGACCGGCTTTAATGATCGCGAGCGGATGCGTCGGGCGTTCCTGCGTGCTTTTGGCCAGCCGCCGCAGGCGATCCGGCGAAATGTCCAAAGCGTATGATTCGGCGGGGCCGAGCACCGAATGTCAGATCAGCCCGGAGCGCTTCGGTAAAGCCCAAGATGCGTGGGCTTCACGACCGATAAAGACGCGCGTGTGCTGCCGTCTGCTTAGTTCGTCAACTCGCCCTCACGAGGATTGAAGGCCTCGATCTCCGGTGCGCCACCGAGTTCATCTGCAGGGATGGGGCGTCGCCGGCTCATCGTCAGCACGACAACAGCACTGACGAAGCCCAAGAACGCGGTCGGCAACATGGCCATGCTGTTGCTACCGGTACGTTCCAAGACCTCGCCGTAGACATTGATCATCAGGCCACCGATGAGCGTGCCGATCGCATTGATGCCGGCAACTGCGACCGCGAGCACGCGAGGTGAGAGGAACTCTAGTGCCATCGCCCAGAACGGCGCCTTAAATGAGAAGGCGCCGATCAGGACGCAGGACATCAGGGCAAGCGTTGCGGGCAAGCCTGTCACCCACGCGGGAGCACCAAACCCGATGGCGATCATCAGCAACGGGATCGCTGTGTGCCAGCGACGTTCGTGCATCACGTCGGAGCTGCGGCCCCAGATGATCATCAGGATTGCCGCAACGCCGTAGGGAATCGAGTTGAGCATCCCGGTTTCCAGGTCGGTGAAGCCGTAGGACTTGATGAGTTTCGGCTGCCAGACACCGAGTACGCTGCCTGCCGCAAGCGCAGCCGCGCACGGCAAGATCAGGCCCCACACATACTTGTTCCGGGCGAGTTGCCACATCGTGATCTCGCCGATCCGTCGAGCGGCCTCACGCTCCCTCGCCAGCCTCGCGGTCAGCCAGAGCTTTTCCTCCTTGGACAGCCACTTCGCCGTGTCAGGGTGATTCTGCAGGACGGCGAAGCAAATCAGCCCAAGGATGACTGAGGGAAATCCTTCCACAAGGAACAGCCAGTGCCATCCCCGTAGGCCGTAGAGGTCGTCCAGCGACAAGAGCCAGCCCGATAGCTGGGAACCGAAGAATCCGGCAGCCGGGATCGCGACCATGAACCAAGCGATGATGCGGGCGCGGTAAGCGGCAGGCACCCAGAAGGTGAGGTAGAGAATGACGCCGGGAAAGAAGCCCGCTTCCGCCGCGCCCACAAGGAAACGGGCAATGCCGAAGGAGGTCGGGCCCTGGACCAGGGCGCAGCCGGCCGCGGCCAAACCCCACGTCACCATGATCCGCGCAATCCATATCCGTGCGCCGACCTTTTGCAGCACGATGTTGCTCGGGATCTCGAACAGATAGTAGGCAACGAAGAACAGGCTGCTGCCGAAGCCGAACGCCGCATTGGACAGGCCGACGTCCTTGTTCATCTGCAGGGCCGCGACGCCGACGTTGAAGCGATCGAGCAGGGCGAAGAAGTAGCAGACGATGAAGAACGGGACGAGGCGAAGCGTGATCTTGCGGATCGCGCGCTTCTCGACCTGTGGATCGTCGGCCATCATCTCCATTCATTCCTCCCAAGGTGCCGGTTGCCGAGCTTCGGGCCGGTCCAAAATCTGTTTGATCTTCGTTGCTTAGATTGCGGGAGCCACTGGGATCCGGCCGTTGACCTTGCCAAGGCCAAGGCGATCGCCCGTCGCCTGACGCGAGCCGAAGACCGTTGCCTTGTCGCAGCGGACCCGAGCAGGCATCACCGCCCCTTGAAGGGAAAGGCAGGACGCGGCAGCCCCTTTTTGAAGGCATCGACGGCTGCCGGGAGAGCGCCGCGCACATCCGCTGTTTCAAAGAGCGGCATTGCCATGTCCAGCATCGCCTCGTCGGCGGCGCCCACGCCGCCCATCGTCCAGATTCGCAGCAATGCTTTGTGCGCGGCATGCGCGCGGGTCGGACCGTTGGCAAATCGTGCAGCGAAGGCCGTCGCCGTCGCCAACAACTCTCCGTCGGGCACGACCTGGTTGATCACGCCGTGGCGTTCCATGACCGCTGCGGGGACTTGTTCGGACGTCAGTGCCCATTCCATGGCACGGGCCCTGCCGGCGCGTTCGGCGACCCGGTAGATGCCGCCGAGCATCGTCACGATCCCCAGAGACTGTTCCGGATGCCCGAAGCGGGCGGTCTCGCCGGCGAGGACGAAGTCCGAGCGGATCGCCAACTCGAAGCCGCCGCCGAAGCAGAGGCCCTGCACCGCGGCGACGGTAGGAATGGCAAGCCGTTCCCATTGATTGACCGTGGCAAGCCGCTTCTCGAACGCTGCGCGCAGTTCGTTGCTGCTAAGGTCGGGCCACGGGGTCACATCGCCGCCGAAGCTGAAGTCGGGCCCGTCGGCAGAGAGCAGCGCTGCTCGAGCCCCGCTCCGGCCGATCTCGGCAATCGCGTCGCCCAATTCCTCCATGAATTCCTGGGTGAGCCGGTTCTGCGGCGGATTGCGCAAGACGAGCTTGGCGAGGTCGGCGTCAAAGCTGAGGGATAGCTGGGACATAGGGCCTCCAATCTTCCGAACTAGCCGATGCGGTGTTTACCGTATTGGTGTTGAGCTGGCCGGGAGCCCGAATGGTGTGGGGTCATCACATGCTCCCGGATTTACGCATCTCGGTGCAGCAAGAGTTCGGAGCCCGGCATGAATAGCCGACAGCTTTATGTACGACCGGGCGAGCAAATTGCGAAAGGTCGTAGATGCCGCAATTTCGGTCGCGGCGGCACGGTAGGCCGCCCACTCGTCTGCGGATGGCCACCGTAGAGCAGACGGGGAGTCCGTCGCTTCGAAAGTCGGGCCGCCGTCTGCGAGGGGATTGAATTCGCCGCCGCGTAATCGGCATGGCCTAAATAGTGGCTTTAATGACATTGGAGACATAACCGAGCCGAACTAGTTTCTCGGTGGGCTGGCTGGTCGCTCGAATGCTCGAAGGCAAATGGCAGTGCTGAGGTCTGTTCCGCGTCAGGACGCAGTTACCGAGCGCGTGGGGGTTGACCAACGGCAGAGCAGAGACCGCTCAAGTCAGATCTGACCAGAGCTCGAACCAACACAGTTGGCAGCTAATACCAATTGAGGAAGGCACATCAATGTCGGGAAATTCGCATGAGGCCGCTCGCACGCAGTTCGCCGAGGTTGGCGACGTCCGGTTCGCCTATAGGCGCTTCGGCCGATCTGGAGGGGTTCCCTTGCTCCTTTGCAACTACTTCGCGGCGAACATGGACGACTGGGACCCCAAGGTGACCAATGGCTTAGCGGCCGACCGGGAGGTTATCCTGTTTGACAACGCAGGCGTGGGCGGTTCAAGCGGCAAGACACCACCGAATGTCGCAGAGATGACCAAATACTGTGTCGATTTCTGTGGCGCGCTCAACTTGACGACTGTTGATGTCGTCGGTTTTTCGCTCGGCGGGATGATCGCGCAGCAATTGGCTTTCGAGCATCCTGGAATGGTCCGGCGGATGATCCTCCTGGGCACGGGGCCGCGGGGGGGCGAAGGAATGACGTTCACGGAACTCTCGATCGACGAGTTGGATGACCCGGTGGCGTTGCTCAGTTTCGCCTTCTTTGCGCCAAGCGAAATGAGTCAGGCTTCGGGGAGAGCTTATATCGAGCGCCTCAAGCTGCGCACCCAGGATCGCGATGCAGCAGTATCCAGGCAGTCTGCTGCCGCGCAACTGGAGGCGATTCGCGAATGGGGCACTATACCTTTGGCAGATCGCTTTGCCATGTTGGCAGGAATTCGACAACCGACTCTCGTGGTGCACGGAAACAAGGACGTCGTCGTGATCCCGATCAACGCCTTCCTCCTTGCACAACATCTCCCTAACGCCCAGTTGGCGATGTATCCCGATGCCAATCACGGAGCGCAGTCGCAGCATGCTGATATCTTTCTTGAGCATGCGAAGATTTTCCTGAACGGCTAAATTGGCGGGCTGCGTCAGTTCAGTTGGGGCACAATCGAGAGCGAGGTCGGTGGCGGCGCGGGGCTGCGGGTCATGCGGCCCACCGCGCCGACGCTCGCTCTTCCGCTGACATCGGCGTGCCCTTGGGAGTGTCGCCGCGCTGGCAACGCGGGATGCTGGACGCTTACATCTAGTGCGTTGGCTATGCTGGCTTTGAATGCACGCGGATGCAGCCGCACTTGGCAAGGAGGCTGCCATTCCTTGGATCGGTTTGATTCTTCCCACCGGGTTTCATGTGATGAGCTTCGCACCGCTTGCTGTCTTCGAGACGGCCAATGCGGTGGCGGGCGAGGGTTTTCATGAATCCTGCCTCATCTCGGAAGAGGGCGGGCGCATGTGCGGACCGTCGGGGAAGGCATCGCCGAACATCGGAAAGCCGCTCAAGGATGTTTTGGAGGTCGCCTCGGGCTGAATGACGTCCCAGTGCTCGACGAGAACGCCGTTTTCCAGCCGCAGGATATCGACAGCTACCCATCGTGGGTAGCTCCCCAGGTCGTCCGGTCGCCCGTCGTTGCCGAACCGACTGTGAACCATGACGAAATCGCCTTCCGCCATGATAAGTCCGGCCTCGTGGCCCATCGTGTCTGGCGCTGAGCGGACCACATCGAACAGGCCGTCGCGCCCGGGCGCCAGGTGAGAGGCATGCTGAATATAGTCGGGCGACCAGTAGGTCTTTGCCTTCACATAGTCGCGCTTGTTGAAGAGTGCGTCGAACGCCTCAAGCACGATGCGCTTGTTCCGCTGTTCGAGCGTTTCATTTGGTGTCACGGAAGGAATTTCGGTCATGATGTAGTTCCCAGACGTTTTCAAGCGCTTGGCGAAGAGGGCTTTTCTTTGCGCCAGTTAAATTGACTAGTGGCGGATCAATCGCGGACTTGTGTCGGCGAGACGCGGACTATGCCGGGGGCCTCCTGCGGCGGGGTGCACGTCAATCACCGGCCAGGCCGTGAGGAAGGCTTTCCTGATCATACCTGTACGTGAATGGGGGATCATTAAAGCGGCTGCGCGACAAATTCAGTGTAGCCGGAATTCTCGCGGAGGGCGTGATACCAGCGAGCGAGTTTTGGCAAGGCCGGACGATCGATCGGGAACGCATGCCATCGGTGTAGAAAGGGACCGAGCGCTAGGTCGGCCAGCGTCAGGCGATCGTGCTCGAGATACCGTCCGCTTGACGTGAGGTGACGATCGACCAGCGACCAAAGTGCTGCTGCCTCGCGCCGGTCCTTGTCGTATTGCTCGGCCGAGAGAGGGGGCTTCGTAAGATAGAGGCCATAGAAGAGACGGAACATCGGCCCAGTGAGGCGGTCGATCTGCCAATCCATCCAGCGCTCGACGAGCGCGCGGTCCCCCGGATCGTTTGGATGAAGATCCGAGCCGCCGGCCCGCGCCACAAGGTAGCGCATGATCGTGTTCGACTCCCACAATGCGAGATCGCCATCGACGACTGTAGGGATGCGTCCGTTCGGGTTGAGGGCCAGGTAGGCAGGGTCGTCCAGACCGCCGAAGGGACCGCCAAGGTCGCGGCGCCGAACCTCAATTCCGAGTTCGGCGCAGCACCACAAGACTTTCTGGACGCTTGCGGAGCTTGCACGTCCAAGAACCTCGACCTGGACGATTGGCGGATTCAGCGGAACGACGGCCTTCGCCTCACTATTCGGGTCCATCCTCTCTGCACTCCTTGCCATGACTTCTGCTCTGCCTGCTCGTCTCAGCTCTGATAGCCGGGCTTAATCGAAGATATCTCCTCTGTCGGTGCCGGAAGATCCGCCACCCCGCCGGGCAGAAGTGCCTGCGCCGCGGCGACGACGTTGAGTGACTCCCGTAGCAGTTTGATCTTGCCATCCTCGGCGACAAGCCGGGCGGCAAACATATGATGGATAAGCCGTCCGGTCGCCGCGGCAGTCGTATGAGCGGTGTACTCGGCGAAGATCTGGTCGGGCGTCTCGATCAGAATGTGGGTATCTTCAGGTTTGAATGCAAAATCCGGGTAGAGATGTCGAACAAGGTCGTAGAAGCCCTCGATAGCGGCGTGACCTTCGTAGCGGGGCTCGATACCGACCGAATAGAGGAAGGGCAGCTCGACAGCACCGTCGTCGACGAAGAGGGCCGCGACTTTCCTCCCGTCAGGAATTGCAGCCAGTACATCGAGCAGGAGCGATTTTGCGTCTTTCACAGATGCGTCCAATCAAAAGGCGGTCGCGCATATGCGACCTGAGTTGCGAGCGACGACCCTTCGGCCGCCATCCGATCAAGCGGCAGCCGACTTGCTGCGGTACCGTTCCGCCGGGCGTGCGTGCGAGAGGTTGGGCATAAGAGCCTGACGCGCGCTTTCGTACGTGCGCCAATCGCCGGCGTCCGGAAGCGACGGAATAGTCGCAAGTTCGCCGATGTCGAGGCCAGCCAGCGCTGCATCGACCATGTCCGTAACTGACATCACGATTTCGGCCGGCAGGTTGTGCACGGGATTGCCGGCGATATCCCAGAATTCCGTCGATGTCGCGCCAGGCAGCACGGCCTGCACGCGCACGCCCTTCGCCGCCAGTTCATGATGGAGCGACTGTGTCAGGGCCAGAACGAACGATTTCGTCGCGCCGTAGACCCCATTGAGAATCTCGGGACCGATGGCAACAATCGAGGAAATGTTGACGATCGTACCCTTACCGCGCTCCACGAAGCTTGGCACCGCCGCATAGGTCAGTCGCATCAATGCGGTGACGTTCAGCGCCACCATTTCTTCCATCTGATCGACATCAGACTGCAGGAGTGGCGCCACCGCTCCCACGCCGGCATTGTTCACCAGCATCGTGATGCTCGCGTCAGTCTTGAGAATGTTCTCGACCCCTGCGAGATCAGCTTTCTCGCTAAGATCGGCGGTGACGACCTCGACAGAGCGGCCCGTCTCGTCACTGAGCCGAGCAGCCAACGCGTCGAGGTGCGCGCGACGGCGTGCGACCAGTATGAGATCGAACCCGCGACGTGCGAGCCGATCGGCATAGGTAGCGCCGATGCCGGCCGACGCCCCCGTAATCAGAGCGGTGCCCAGGCTTGGAACGGACATAACGATTCTCCCTATGCGAGCTTGGCGGTGTGCCAACGAACAAAGGGAAGAATAGAACCTCGTAGATGCGGCTCAAATGACATATATAGCACTTTTTAGGACATGCGGCAGGGGATCACCATGCAGCGCGTTGGCTTTATCGTTTATCCCGATTTCCAGATCATCGGGCTTGCAGCGGCTACCGTTTTCGAGATCGCCAACCTCGCCAACGAAACACCGTGTCGAGCGGCTCGCAAAGGTGGCCCAGCTCAGCCCGCGCCAGTTCAGCCGTGCCTTTCGTGCCGAAACCGGGCAGTCGCCAGCCAAAGCGGTCGAGCATCTCCGGGTTGAAGCGGCACGTCTCATGCTGGAGGAGAGCGCGCTGTCCATCGATGCCGTGGCACAGAAGGCCGGATTCGCTGATCGGGAACGTATGCGCCGGTCATTTCTGCGTGCGTTTGGGCATCCCCCGCAGACGATACGGCGCAACGCCCACTTGGCCGAGCCGTGATTTCGTTCAATCCGCCACGCTCCCACACGGTGTCCGGATTAGTGGCAATTCCGACATTGGGGACGCCACCTTAAAGAGCTAGATTTTATACGTGGCAAGCCGCGCCGATTGGGCGCCGGGCGCAGCGTGGAGGCGGTTAGCATGGCCAAAGCATCTGATGTTATTCTCGTGCATGGCGCCTGGGCCGACGGTTCAAGCTGGTCGAAAGTAATTCCTCTTCTCATCGAAGAGGGGCTCGGGGTGACCGCCGTGCGACTCCCCCTGACATCTTTCGCAGACGACATGGCGACCGTGAGACGCGCGATAGCGCTCGCGAACGGACCGCTAGTTTTGGTCGGTCACTCATATGGCGGAGTGGTCATTTCCGAAGTCGGGACCGACGCGAAGGTCGCGAGCTTGGTGTACGTTGCCGCTTTCGCGCCCGATGCGGGTGAGTCGGCGGGCTCGCTCGGCGCGAGCGTGGCGGCTGCGCCAATGGCTGCGGAGCTTCGTCCCGATGCAGAGGGCTTCCTCAAGCTCACTGAGGCCGGTGTAAGGGACTGTTTCGCTCAAGACTTAAACGCAGCCGAAAAGACAGTTCTTTACGCCGCGCAGGCGCCGACATCGGTGTCCGCGTTAGGTGGGACGGTATCTGTTCCTGCTTGGCGCGCCAAGCCGAGCTGGTATCTCATCGCGACCGCAGACCGTGCGATTCAACCTAGTTTGCAGCAAAGCATGGCGAAGCGGCTTGACGCGACATCTATTGAAGTCGGCTCCAGTCATGTCGCGATGCTATCGCATCCCCTGGAAACAGCGAGTCTTATCGTCCAGGCGGCCTCGTAGCGCTCGGCAATGTTCGCACCACGAATTTCCGATCGCCCGCCGAGCATGAGGCGATTTACTTAAGTGTTACCGCCCCGGGCGGTCAAATCGAGGTGCTGAATGAGCTCTACTATGGCCCGCCGCTCACCCGGCGAAGACGGGATGCGGTCGTCGGCAAGAACGGTACGGCGGAGCTCGGACGCCGTCTCCAAGGAAGAATTGACCCAACACTCTTCAGTGTCTCAGGTTGATCGACGGTTCAATAAAGCAATGTGAAACCAAAGATTGAAGGCCGGCCTTGAGCATCGAGCTTCGAGAATTGCGATGGGCCGTTACCGCCGCCCAACATCGCAGCCTTCGGCAGGCGGCGGAGGCGCTTAATATCCGGCAATCGACAATTAGCCGGGGTCTGCGCGATCTCGAATACAAGCTAGGCGCAACTTTGTTCGAGCGTACTAATGGCGGCACTCGACCCACGATCGAAGGCCAGGAATTCCTTGAGACTGCTCGGCGTATCGTGGAGGAAATGGAGGCGATCTCCGCTCGGCTGAAAATACGCTCCCGAGGGGAGAGCGGCCGATTGACGGTTGGTGTCCATGCCTCGCTTTCGGCGGGCAATCTTCGTGCGACGCTCATCGAGCATCGACTTCGCTTTCCCGCTGTGGAGACATGCCTAATCGACGGATCAAGCAATCACCTGATCGGAGACCTCGCGAGTTCGACGATCGACGTCGCTTTTGTGGCCGAGGACATTCCCCGATGGAACGGGAGGTCGCTGTCCGTCTGGAGCGAGCGCATTGTCGTTGCTCTTCCGGAGGGGCATCCGCTGAACAATCAAGACCCAGTCCACTGGCGCGCCCTGAAGCAGGAATCGCTGCTGCTGCCACAACGTGGCGCGGGACCCGAAATTCTCAAGCTACTCGTACACAAATTGGCATGCCCGGGCCCGTGCCGACTTCTTCGTCACGACGTATCGCTCGATTGTTTGCTCACTCTTGTCGCCGCTGGCTGGGGCATCGTACTCGCGCTGGAGGGCGCAACGGGCGCGACCTATCCAGGCATTGTGTTTCGCGAAGTGCACGACGACAACGGTCCGACGCGTCTGAACTTTCGTGCCTACTGGCGAGGCAAGAACGCCAACCCCTCTCTGCGCGCCTTTCTTGACATATTGCGCGAGCGCTACCCGGACCTTTCAGGTGAACCTATCGCGGGTTGATGCCGCTCGGTCGCTCTTCTTGTCTTTACGAACGCGCGATCAGTCGCCATGAAACGCTGAATCATCGGTACGATCAGCTTGGCAGGATCGGCCGCCACTTGCCCAGTCGTCCGCCCGAGCACCTCGGCATAGGCAACGAGATCGCGATGGACGGACGCCGGCAGTTCGACGGCGAGCTTGACGGGTTTGTCGTCGGCCAGCGGCCCGAGCTTCAACTTGGTCATGGCGTTCCTCCTTGCCCATAAGGTGCCAGCACGAGATCGCGCGTGACGATGGCTCGCACCGGGAAGCCTGGCCGGATGGTCAAGGTCGGCTGGATGTTGAGCTGGCGCTGAACGATCTGCTGACCGGTCTGGCTGATGCTATTCGAGGCGCCACTGCGGATCGCTTGTACCAAGTTGTTCTCGTTCTGGCTGGTGCCGGCTTCCGCGCCGACGCTGAGCAGTGTCGAAAGTGCGGCGGCCTTGAACAGCATTCCCCAATGGTTGTCGACCTCGTCCTCGAGCCCGGCATAGCCTTCCGTATCAGCACCAGGCTGGCGCTCCAGTACGATGGATGTGCCGTCTGGCATGATAACGCGTGTCCAAACCAGCAGTATGCGCGACTGCCCGAAGGCGACGGAGCTGTCGTACTGGCCGATAAGTTTCGCACCCTGCGGAATGAGCAGATACTTGCCGGTTGGACTGTCGTAGACCGCCTCCGTCACCTGGGCAGTGATCTGCCCGGGCAGATCCGATCGGATGCCGGTGATGAGGGCGGCGGGAATGACAGTGCCGGCTTGCACGACATAGGGCGAAGCCTTGGCTTCCAGCCGATCGGGGCTGACCGTGCGTTTGTCGGTCGAGGCGGTGAGGAAGGCGGTTTTGCGATCCTGCATGTTCTGGGCAGAGCCGGCATCGACCGGAGGCGCTGTGGCTGGGGTCGCCGTCGTTCCTGCCGGCGCGCCCGGGATGATCTGGGAGACGCTTTGTGGCTGCTGGTCGGTCTGGGCGAAGAGGCGGCTGACCCGCGCCGCCTCGATCTCCTGGGCACGGCGCTGCGCCTCCGGGTCGGGAGTCGTTGCCGGAACCGCGGTGTTCGGTGCAGCGCCGGCGTTGAGGATCGGCCGACCGAGATCGCCGGGCAGCGCCGGTCCGAGCGGCGGTGCATTGCGCGGTAGGCCAGTATAGTCCTTCGGCAGGCCCGCGAGGCCTTCGGCCGAAGGACGGTTCTGCGTGCTGAGCAGTTCCTGCCCCGTCCCGGCCTTGTTGCGGGTCTGGAGCGCGTAGCCGAGCGCGCCGGCGACGGCGAGCACCGAGAGACCGGCCATGACGATCAGCACCTTGCGCGACAGGCGGGTCACACGCGGCCGTTCGCCCCTAAGCCGCAGGTTCGGTGGCACGGACGGTTCGGGCGCGGCGCTCCTTTCCTCGTTGGACGCGTCTGTCATGACCGCGGCCTTCCATCGGTGCGGACGATGCGGACGCGGCGTTCGCTGTCCTTGTCGCCAAGCCGCAGTTCGGCCGCGCCAAACAGGCGGTCGACAATGTAGTAGTTGCGGCTGACGCGGTAGTTGACCAGCTCGGAGCCGCCGGCCGGACCGATGACAAAGAGCGGCGGCATCTCGCCCTGGCTGATGCCGGTCGGGAACTCGATATAGACCTTCCGCCCATCGTCGAAGGCGCGCAGCGGCCGCCAGGCCGGATTGTCGCCTTGGATGGCGTAGCGGAAATTGATTGAGGCGAGATCGACGCCGGCGGCGATCGGCGCCGCAGCCTGCGCCTCCACGTTCTGGCGGCGCAGCGCGATGAGTTGATCTTCTGGATACTGCCAGGAGACCGATGCCATGTAGGTCTTCTCGGTCGAGCGCAGCTCCAAGAGGTAAGTGCGGCGGTCGGTGTTGATGATCAGATTCGTCACCAGATCCGACCGGGTCGGTTTGACCAGGATATGCACCTTCTTGGTTGCGCCGACGCCGCTCTCGGTGTCGCCGATGATCCAGCGCACGGTATCGCCGGCGGCGACAGGGCCGGAGCCGACGAGTTGCTCGCCATCCTGCAGCGCGACGTCGGTGATCTCGCCAGGTGCCGTATAGACCTGATAGAGCGCGCCACCGGAGAAGGGATAGACCTGCACGGCATTGATGAAGGCGTCACGAACGGGCTGCACGCGCGCCGCGGCGTTAGCTTTGTTGACACGCACGGTCGGATCGGCGGCCTCGGGCGGCGCCTTGCTGCCATCAAGAGGCTTCAACTGGCCCGGCAGCGGCAAGAGCTTTGGCAGCTCGACGATCTTCACCGGCGCCGGCGGGTCGACGGTGAGCTTCGCAGGTTCAGCACTATCGTAGTTGATGTCAGGCGGGATGAAGGGGTGCGCGCAACCACCGAGCGTGGTGACGGATATCAGCAAAGCCGCCAAGCCGGCTTTACGGAAAGACGTGCTCCCGCCTTTTCGGATTTGTTGATTTACGACGATGCGCGAAGCCGGACCGCCGGCTTCCAAGGAAATCGGCAGGGTCATTGTCCCAGCTCCTTCGACCAGTTGATGGCGTTGACGAAGACGCCGAGCGGATTCTTGCGCAGCCGGTCGGCGTCGGTGGGCGGCTGGATCGCGACGGTGAGGATCGCTGTCCAACGGGTGGTGTCGGCGAGCGCGCCGTCCTGGTAACGGTGCTCGACCCAGGCGACGCGGAAGCTGTCGGGCGAGGCTCGGATGACGCTGGAGACGTCGACGGCGATCTGCTGCTTTCCGAGCTTGGCGAAGGGATCGTCCGCGCGGGCGTACTCATTCAGCGCGGTGGCGCCGGCAGTTGTCGTGAAGTCGTAGGCTTGGAGCCAGTTCTGCCGGACCACGATGGGATCGGCGGGCACGCCGCGAACGTCCTGGACGAACTGCGCGAGATACCAGGCGATCTGGGGATCGGACGGCGTATAGTCGGGGGTCGCGGGGGCGACCGCCTGCGCCTGCCCGAGCTTGTCGACCTGCACCACCCAAGGAACCACAGTGCCGTGTGTCGACTGCCAGACGAGGCCGCCGGCCAAGCCGCAGGACAGGATCAGCGAGCCGAAGGCCATCAGCCGCCAGTTTTTGGCCTGGACACGGGCGGAGCCGATGCGCTCGT